>Ga0247841_10001436_pt1 | contig 54085 bp, 53 predicted proteins | sample LaCruzMarch2015__2_FD_192410 | JGI IMG/M metagenome (GOLD analysis project Ga0247841, IMG submission 192410) | Freshwater microbial communities from meromictic Lake La Cruz, Castile-La Mancha, Spain - LaCruzMarch2015_18m | ecosystem: Environmental > Aquatic > Freshwater > Lake | place: Spain... | reverse complement strand
CTGGATTTAGAAGTCAGTGAAACAACTGTTCATAATCATCGTTTGGCTGAATTTGTAAGAGTTGTATTGGAAAATGTCCTCAATATAATTGTTCCACTGAAAGATGGGGAGGATGTAAAGATCGACGGATTCAGATGGATGATGGATCGGGAAAATAATTATGAAATATTTTCTAAATGTGGTGATATCACACCAGACAAATACTCTTATCACATAGCTGAATCAGCACAGCCTTCAAGTATTGAAGATAGCCCTGCATTTTACGAACCCAGGATCATTTTAATAAAGAAATTAATTAAATCCTTATTGAACTTGATCGAATTAGAAGATAGTGGCAATGTTGTTAACATAGACAGTTTCCGATTAAAAAATCTCCGGGATTGGATAATTAATAGCTCAGGAGATCCTAATGAAATCCTACAATACCTGGGAAGCAGATGCAGCTGTGATTGTGTTTTTTGTTGTAATAACGGTAACCCCCCAGTTTTAAAGGCAACTACCTGTGTGAAAAGCAATAGCGATAAGGAATTTGATCAATTAAACACGAGGGTGAAGTATTTTTCTGAAAGAAATAAGACGGCCTTATTCCCATCCGGTGGGTCTGTCTATGAAATAACAGAGCATCCACACTTTATGAATGTATTGCAGAAACTAAGGGGAGTTACCTCCAGTGTCATCAGGATAAACTCCAACGGGACAAATCTCACACCTGAATTTATCGAACAACTAACCCAGTTTAAGCCGTTATACCTTTATCTGTCTTTGAATAGTTCTGCACCAGACAGACGCTATAGATTAATGAAGGATAATCAACCTGAAATAGCAATATCATCATTGAATCTACTTAAGCAAAATAATATCCCTTATGCTACTGTCATAGTACCATGGCCGCTGGATAACGAGCATGAAATGTTAGATGACCTGGTAAATACCATAAATTATGCCGCTCAGTATGAAACGCATTTAATTCAAATCAATCTTCCCGGTTACACCCATTATTTTTCGCAGCAAGAGCTATTCGATAGCCCGGTAATTTGGAAGCAGATAATCTCCAGGGCCAGGGCAATGAGGGGAATCATTGATAATCCCATTATTGTGATGCCTACTATGTATGAGGAAATACTCTATTGCGATCAAATCAATCTTGCTCAGGTAATTGGACTGGTAAAAAACTCCCCTGCTGCTCTCGTTGGTATCAGGAGAGGAGATGTAATTACGAACATAGGCGGTATACCTGTGCGTAATCGCCCGCAAGCCAGGGATTTGTTGTCAATGTTTACACGGGATAACTGCGGAGGGGCCTCACTTAGTATCAGGAGGAACAATCAAAATAATCTGGTAATAATAAATCCTCACGAGTATGATTACCCATATTCAAAAGAAGTGGATTCATATTATGGAATTGTGTTCATGGGGAGCGGTTTTAGAATCAAATATATTGAAGATCTAAAAAAGATAGTAGAAACTCATCAGGCAAACCGTGTGCTGTTCCTCTCTTCAAAGCTGGTTAAGCCCTTTTTTGAACAATGTCTCGCTGAATCTCATTTATTCGACGGCACAGATGTTGATATACATATAGAAGTGCCTGAAAATAAATTTTTCGGTGGCAATATTATTATGGGTGATTTGCTAGTAGTGCAGGACTTCATTGATTGTATTGAACAATACTTGAACAATGCAAGACATCACCCTGATTTAATAGTAATTCCTTCTTCCCCATTCAGTTTAAGTGGTTGGGGAAGAGATCTCACCGGTAGAATATACCTGGATATAGAGAGAGCAATTGGAATACCAGTTGAAATACTGTACTGTACCCCCATTTATAACTGACAATCGTAGGACATAAGTATACGATGTATATGGCAAATGTCTAAGATATAGATGCTATGAGGAGTGTACAATGAGCGAGGAGATTGAAAAAATCAAAGGTGAAAGAAAGAAATGGGAAGAAAAAGTAATAAAACCTTCGCTAGATAGGTTTGGTTTAAATGAATCTCCAAATAGATTCTACTGTCCGGCGGACCTCGAAAATTTTGAATTTTTAACTGATGTGGGATTCCCTGGCCAGTACCCTTTTACAGCAGGTACTTACGCGGTAATACCCTACAGACCAGCCACACGAGGTAGTATGCCAGGGGGATCAGGCCTGGTGAGAGCGGCAACTTATTCGGGGTATGGGACGGCAGAAGATACCCGTGACTACTACATTAAAATGCAAAAATTAGGACAGAGAGGAGGCCCAAATTTAGCGTTCGATCTCCCTACGCAGTGTGGGTACGATTCATCTAATCCCATGGTGCGAGGAGATATAGGCAAAACCGGGGTGGCGGTTGACACATTGCGTGATTTTGAAACTATTTATGAGCCCTTTCAAGGAGATCTGAACCTGGACAGGATAGCATCAAATTACACTATCAACGCGCCTGCCAATATTATTTTGGCCATGTATTTTGCACTTGCAGAAAAAAGGGGAATCTCATTCGATAAACTGCGAGCTACGCCACAAAACGACATCCTGAAGGAATTTGTTGCACGGGGAACTTATATTTTCCCTCCTGGGCCTTCCATGCGAATGGTCCGGGATAGTATCGTATTCATCACCAAATATTGCCCGAGTATGAATGTAAACCAACTGGGTGGATATCATATACGTCAGGCTGGCTCGACACGCGAACAGGACCTTGCTTTCAGCATGGCAAATTTAATTGCATACATAAAAGAGGGCATTCGTGCAGGTCTTGATGTAGATGAATTTGTTCCCAGATTTACTGTCAATTCATTTGGCGGGAGCATGGAATTCTTTAAAGAGATAGCTTTTCAGAGAGCGGCACGTCGTATGTGGGCCAAGCTACTAAAAGAGAGATTTGGAGCGAAAAAAGAACGAACCCTTCTTCTCCGTGCCGGTCTTCATGCAAATATGGGTAATGAGAACTGCACAGTTCAGAGACCTCTGAATAATATAACCCGTGCAGTTGTTGGTGCTATCGCATCAGCTCTTAGTGGCGGTATGCCGATCGTATATCCCCCTTATGATGAAGCGTTGGGATTAGGATGGAGTATGGAAGCCAGTCAGCTGGCTCAGGACGGCGCTAGAATTCTGCAATACGAAGCAAAGCTGACCGAGGTGCTGGATCCACTTGCTGGATCATATTACATAGAGTCTTTAACTAATGAAATTGAAAGTGCGGCGTGGGATGAGCTGAATAAAATAGAGGCTATGGGTGGTGCCGTGGTTGCTATTGAGAATGGATATATGCAGAGGGAAATAGCGAAAGGCGCCTATGCGCGACAGAAAAGAATAGAGAACGGCGAAGATTTGATAGTAGGGGTCAATTGTTTTGTAGGGGAAGATGAATTGGAAGTGATGACTACCAGATTGGTGCCGCATCCTTACGATCCTGAGAAAAGGGAAACAGCAGAAGAAAAACAAATTCAAAACCTTAGGGCAGTGAAGAGTATGCGAGATAATCATGCTGTGAGCAAATTGTTAAATGATTTAAGGGTCAAGGCAAAAGACGAAAATGAAAACCTGATACCAACTTTCATAGAGTGCGCTAAAGCTTACGTTACCTTGCAGGAAATGTGCGATGTTCTTAGAGATATCTTCGGCGAATACCAACCCATTGCTCTTTAATGACGGAGGGTGCTTATATGAGTGAAGAAAGCAAGATACGGGTACTTATTGCTAAACCAGGATTAGATGGGCACGACCGGGGCGCCAAAATAATTGTCCTGGGTTTGAGAGATGCGGGAATGGAGACTATATATACCGGACTTCGACAAACTCCGGAAAAGATTGCTCAGGTAGCAATTCAGGAGGACGTTGATGTCATAGGCCTGAGCTGCCTCTCTGGTGCACACAAATATCTATTCCCCAAAGTAGTTGAGTTGTTAAAAGCGAAGGGTAAGGAAGATGCCATGGTAATAGCCGGCGGCATTATTCCGCAGAATGACATTTCTTTTCTCCAGGAACAGGGTATCTCCAGGGTTTTTGGACCTGGTACATCAATAAAAGAAATAGCAGATTATATTAAACAGCATATTAAGAAAAAGTGATAAAAGTAACATAATCATTATGTGAGCAGGTCTGAAAGCCATGATTTATATGCGGAGTCACTTATTCTATGCATGAGATGTCTAGCAGCACGGTAACCAGATTGATTAGCGAGATGCTGGAGGGGAATATATTATCGCTGGCCAGGTTGGTAACCCTGATTGAGTCTGAGGATGAAGCTACACCGCGAATAATGAAATCAATTAATGAACATATCGGGAAAGCATATCGAATAGGAATCACTGGCCCCGCAGGAGCCGGAAAAAGCACATTAATAGAGAGGTTGACCATTTTACTAAGGGAGCAGGAGAAAACTGTCGGTATAATCTGTGTTGATCCAACCAGCCCTTTTACAGGAGGCGCTGTTTTAGGTGACAGGATAAGGATGCAGCAGCATGATCTCGATGACGGGGTTTATATTCGTAGTATGGCCACACGCGGTAGTCTTGGTGGATTGCCTAAAACTATTCGTGCTGTTATCAAGCTTCTTGATGCCTTCGGGAAGGAGATGGTCTTGGTTGAAACGATAGGTGTGGGCCAGACCGAAGTTGATATTTTACAAAGCGCAGATCTGGTAATTGTAGTGTTAGTTCCGGAAGCTGGTGATTCCATCCAGGCTATGAAAGCCGGGTTGATGGAGATCGGTGATATCTTTGTGGTGAACAAGGCTGATAGACCGGGCGCGGAAGATACACTCAACAATATTAAGGCTATTTTAAAATTAGATGCCGAACGAAGAAATTATGATATTCCTGTAATAGCTACAGAGGCAGTTTACAACAGGGGCATAAAAGAGCTTTATGGGCAAATAGATATTAAAAGACAGTTGTTAATAAACAATGGGCAGTTCGCTGAACGAAGGCGAAAACAGAGGCAGTCTGAATTTATAGAAACCGTAATCAATAGAATTACATCTGACGTTATTAACAGGCTGAATACTGATGCAATTCTATCCAGATATAAGGAGGATGTTGAAAACGGAAAAATGGACCCATTCACTGCAGCCAACGAGGTCTACAGAAGCATTGATTTATACGGCAAGTCGTAGTGCTCGATTTAATAATTAAGTTCAGATAAAGGAGAACCGAATGAGTCAGGAAACGAGGGAAATCTCTATAGTAGCACCTATGGCAGCATAGTTGAGGTGGCTAGCTTTGTGTGGCCATCAGAAGACTTAATTACATCAGTAATATCATACAGCGATAATTAAGAAGTCACGTGACTAACTTAACAGTCATATTTAGGTGATTGGCTATTTATTATAATGTTTGCTGTGTGTGAAATAGGTCGGTTTAAATGTTGCTCCATCGAGTATCTCAGTTTACATCAATTCTATTAGAAAATGAGAAAGGAGTGATATATGATTTCATTTAGTCCCCGCGAAGACCAGCAAATGATAGTAACAATGGTCCGACAGTTTGCCAATGATGAGATGCGAAAGTATTACAGGGAATGTGATGAGTCTGGTGAGATTCCTGACAGGGTCATCAACACAGCATGGGAATTAGGGCTCGTTTCCAGCTGCATTCCAGAAGAATATCAGGGGGCGGGTGGGGAACACTCAGCCCTTACGGGAGTGCTAATCGCTGAGGAATTGGCATGGGGTGACCTGTCCATGGCGTTACATATACTGTGTCCCTCTCTGGTGGTATCCCCTGTTCTGGAAATGGGTACAGTTAAGCAAAAGAAAAAGTATTTACCGGCTTTATGTGGGGAGAATTTCACAGCAGCCACTGCAGCTCTCATTGAACCGCGCTTTGATTTCAACCCATATAAACTCGAAACAAAAGTCCATGTTGACGGCTCTGACTTTGTCATTAATGGAGAGAAATGTTATGTTCCTTTAGCGGCCAATGCTGAGTTTATACTAGTTTATGCAGCAGATAACGGTAACAGCCAGGGTTTCTTTGTTGAGAAGGGAACGCCCGGTCTTAGGATTGGTGAGCGGGAAAAGAACATGGGTATAAGAGCCCTACCTACATATGAGCTTGTACTAAATAATTGTCGCATACCCAGGGAAAACCGACTCGGTGGTCAAGGTGGATGTACATTTGACTTGTTCATGAATTGCTCAAGAGTAGCGCTCGCGGCAATGGCGGTGGGTGTGGCAAGAGCTGCGTTTGAATATTCACGGGACTATGCCAAGGAAAGAGTTGCCTTCGGTGAACCTATAGCGGCTCGCCAGTCTATTGCTTTTATGCTGGCTGAGATGGCGATTGAAATAGAGTCTACAAGATTGATGACATGGGAAGCTGCCTGGAAAATAGACCGAAAGGAAGTAGCAAATAAAGAGGCTTCTTTAGTAAAAATATATGCGGATGATATGGTACTAATGGTTAGCGACCATGCTGTGCAGATTCTCGGCGGACATGGATATACGCGTGAGCACCCTGTTGAGCTATATCTTAGGAACGCACGTGGATTTACTACTTTTGATGGCATGGCTACTGTATAGAAGGAGGTATATCACTGATGATCGATTTTGAACCTACATCTGAACAGCAAATGATGATTTCCAGCGCTCATAAGATTGCTGTGGACCTGCTCCGCCCTGTCAGCCGATATTATGACGAGCATGAACATGAAACTCCACAGGAGGTTATTAACGTACTCTGGCAAAAGAGACGCGAAGGTCTCTTCGGTGGCATTGATATGAACGCATCTATGTGTGTCGAAGAAATATGTTGGGGTGATGCTGGTCTGTTGTTGTGTGTTCCAGGGCCGGGGCTTGGAGGTGCAGCTATCGCCGCGGCTGGCACGAAGGAGCAAATTAAACACTTTCTGAGCCGTTTTGACGAAGGTGCGCCGAAATGGGGTGCCATGGCAATAACGGAAGCAGGTTGCGGATCAGATAGTTCTGCGATTACCACTACAGCTACACGTGATGGAGATAACTGGATACTTAATGGAGAAAAGATTTTTGTAACTCAGGGTAAAAAAGCCTTGGAACAATCTGATGGCTTTGTAGTTGTGTGGGCGACCATAGACAAATCAGCGGGACGAGCTGGTATTAAACCGTTTGTGGTGGAAGCAGGTACCCCCGGAATGAGGGTAGAGAAGCTTGAAAAGAAGCTGGGAATCAGGGCCAGTGATACTGCTACAGTTGTATTTAATAATTGCCGCATCCCCTATGAAAACATAGTTGGTAGCCCTGAAGTCAGATCAGCAGACAAGACCAAGACCGAAGGCTTTAAAAGGGCCATGGCTACTTTCGATGCTACGCGACCGCTTGTAGCCGCTCAAGCACTGGGTGTTGGACGAGCAGCTCTGGATCTGGTTAAGGAAATCCTGGATAAGAAAGGGATTCAGATTCGGTACGGTCTACCGAGACATCAGCTTACTTCTGTAGAGCGTGATGTTATGGATATGGAATCAAACTATAAGGCAGCCAAGCTGCTAACCTTGAAAGCGTTCTGGTTAATGAGTCAGTTTCAACCTAACAATCTTGAGGCTTCAATGGCCAAGGCGAAGGCAGGACTTGCTATCACCAAGATCACTCAAAAGGCAGTCGAACTGATGGGACCTCTGGGCTACTCCAGAAAATATCTTTTCGAGAAGTGGATGCGTGACGGCAAGATCAATGATATATTTGAAGGCACAGGCCAGATAAATATGCTGATCGTCGCACGGCGAATCCTTGATTTTTCTAGAGAACAGTTGAAATAAACTACTTTGATATCAAATACTAGCCTTTGAATCAAATGGGCAAATTACCTGAGATAGCCTTTCTCCAGAAGTTCTAAGATTTTATCTGCTATCTGTTCTGGTGTCGATTTTCTCTCAGGTTGATACCAATGGTAAGTCCAATTGCACATACCCAGGATTGCGAAAGTAGCAATTTTAATATCGCTGATTTTAAACTCGCCATTGTCTACACCTTCCCGTAGAATTTCACGCAAGCTCACCTCAACTGCTTTCTTTTGACGTCTGATTGCATCCTGACTTCTTTTCGGGAGGGCGTTCGTCTGCTCCCAGATGACCGAAATTTTGTCCCGATCCAGTGCTGCCTTATTCACCAGATTATGAACTATTTTGCGCACCTTCTCTTTTGGAGATATAGCAGATTTCCGTATATCTAACATTTCCTTTGTTGTTTTCTTCATTCCTCGATTACATATCTCACGAAGTATCTCTTCCTTACGATTGATGTGGTGATACAGAGCTCCTTTAGATACCTCTAATATTTCAGCTACTTCGTCCAGCGTCACAGCATGATAGCCTCTCTCAGCAAATAACCTAGCGCCGACTTCAATAATCTGATCCTTGCGGTTAGCGGCTTTTCTTGATGTACGTCTTCGATTCATATATTCACTCTTTTATTGGTTATTTTTAGAATACTGTCTGATCAGTCACTTATTTATCGATTATATCGTAGTTAAACAAATCAATCAATCAAAACTCTTGATAACCTGAGCATCTTGACATGTAACGCTAACAATTGTAATATATACTGACTGTTCAGTATATATTATACTGAATGGTTAGTTAAATAGATTACATACTACCTTACTATTTTAGGTAGCAGGGAGGTGAGATGTTTCCGATGTAGAAATAATATAAGTTATCTACCGACAACGTAATAATTATTGGGGGTGATGTATGGTTAAAAAGAATATATATATTTTGGTTTTAACAACAATTATTTTGGCTATCCTAGTGGCATGTTCGCAGCCTGCACAACCAGAAAAAAAGGCTGAGATTAAGACCATTAAGTGGGGTGTCGTATGCGTTCAAAGCGGTCCTATTGCTTTCATGGGGTTGGGCATTCTGCGTGCTGTCCGATTGGCGACAAGTAATATAAACAAGGCCGGGACTACGGGGGAGGGAGCTGGTCTTAAGGTAGGTGACCAGGTCTATGAGATCGAAGTAGTAAGCTATGATGATGGCTTTGATCCGGCAAAATCTGTGGCGGGATACCGGCAGCTTGTTGAAATGAATGGCGTTAAAGTGATACAGGGACCCATGGGCTGTCCCTGTGCCCTGGCAGCCATGAAAATAAACCAGGAGCTGGGAGTGATAACGGCGCCTCTCTGCGCGTCTAGCAATACAAGGAAGATGGGAGATAAACTATACGTTCAGGAACGGATGCCCGTGCAATATTATGCACTGCCACTGGCTCAGGCAGCCTGGGATAGGGGATACAGGACAATCTGTATAGTGTCTGATATTGCAGATAGCTGGTCGGGTATGTCCAAAGAGTTTAAAAGTCAGTTTGAGAAACTTGGCGGTCAGGTGACGGCTCTTGAAATAGTGGATATGAGCAAGACCACGGATTATCATTCTATCATGACTAACTTCAAATCTAAGAATCCGGATATTATTTTTATTGTAATGTATGACGAACCTATCGCATTAGCTGTGAGCCATGCCTTTGAGGTTGGTTATACCGGCAAGTTCATGTTCCCCTCGGAAATGGGACCGAAGACTGAGCAAAAGATAGGTTTGGATAAGCTTGCTGGCTCGCTGGTGCAATCGCACGAGTGGACTTTGTACAGGAAATATCCGGAAATGGATAAGAAGGGCGCCATAACTAACCTTCTCAAGCAATGGAAAGAAACTTACAATGAGACACCTCCACAAACTGCTGTCCCGGCTTTTGACACCTGTTATATGCTTGCACGAGCGATGGAGATAGCCGGCACCGTTACTGATCCTTACGCCATCCGGGCTGCATGTCCTCAAGCTCTTCAGGAAGGCAAGCTGCCGCTACTAATGGGGTCAACGGACATGCTGGATAATGGCCTTCCATACGGTGCATTTGAAAATCTGTGTGAGATACAGGATGGCAAGTACAATATCATCGTAGATAAGCTAACCGTACCAAGAAGTATACTGGAATAATTACCGGGTATACTTAGTATAGATTGTAAAGTGAATATGGGTGGCCTCTAATGAGCAAGATCTTGCTAGGCCACCCTTATTCATTAATAAAACAGTAGACACGGTATTTAGCGTGATTGAATTCGGTCAATATTTAATCAACGGAATATCGCAGGGCTGTCTTTATTGCTTGCTGGCTTCAGGGCTCACACTGATGCTCGGGATACTTGGCGTACCTAACTTTGCCCATGGGAATCTATATATGCTCGGCGCCTATATAGCCTTTTACGTGGTCGCGTTCTTTAACATGAGCTACTGGCTATCCATAGTTATAGCTGCCATTATTCTGGGAGTCCTGGGGCTGATAATATATCGACTTATTTTTTATCCTATGCGGAATGGTCCTCATGCCAATCTTTTTGTAGCTGCCATCGCCCTTCTAATGATTCTGGAGAGTGCTGCGCTTCTTTGGTTTGGCGGTGAGACAAAGTGGCTCATCCTGCCCTACTCAAATGATGTAATAAGGTTTGGTGGCATGTCGCTCGGAGTACAGCGCTTAATTATTATACTGGCTACATTGATGGTTATGCTAGGTCTGGAACTATTCATTAAAAAAACTACTGTAGGGGCTGCACTGGAGGCTACAGCACAGAACAGAGAGGGGGCTATGCTCTGCGGGATAAAGGTAACGCAGATCGCTGCTATGGCCTTCGCTATTGGCACGGCATTGGCTGGGGTTGCGGGGGTACTTATAGCGCCTGCCGTTATGATATTGCCCTCAATGGGATTAGGTCCATTACTGGTCGCCTTTTCAGCAGTAATTGTTGGCGGCATGGGCAGCATACGTGGAGCTGTTGTCGGTGCTTTCATACTTGCTTTGGTAGAAAGCCTTACCTCCGGCTATATCAGCGCAACTTACAGCTTGGTTTTCGTATTTGCTGCCATGATTCTTATGCTTTTAATTCGCCCGAGTGGTCTATTCGGTAAGGAGCTATGAAAACAATAGAGCAACTCAGATCTTCACCATGGACGGCCTGGCTGGCATTATTGCTTATAGCTCTGATTGTCCCTCTGGTATTGGGCGGATATTTAATTACCATCCTAACAATCGTCTGCATTTATGCCATCGCTTGTATTGGAATCAACCTGCTTTTTGGCTATACCGGGCTACTCTCAGTGGGTCATTCTGCTTTTCTAGGTATTGGTGCCTATGCATTCGGCCTGATTGCTATTAGATTTGGCCTTGGGTTTTGGCCGTCCTTTTGTGCCTCAATTATTATCAGTGGTATTGCCGGATTTCTTATAGGTATACCCGCTCTTAGACTGAAGGGACATTATTTTGTGCTGGTTACCCTTGCCTTCGCTGTAATCATTAATATAATCATGATGGCTTGGATTGAGCTAACCGGTGGCGCTGCAGGGCTGGCGGGAGCTCCCAGGCCTGACCCCATACCTCTTCCATGGGGTGATGTGATTCGTTTTCAGTCACCACTGAGCATGTATTATTTCATATTGTTTTTCCTTGTGATTATATTTGTTGTCAGCTACAGGCTGATAAACTCTCTGGTGGGAAAGACATTTATTGCGATCAGGGATGATGAAAATCTAACACAGTCATTAGGAATAAATACTATGTCTAACAAGCTTGTCAGCTTTACTATCAGCGCCATAATTGCCGGTATTGCAGGTGCGCTTTTTGCCTCATATAACACAGTGATAAGTCCGGACTCGGCCAGTTTCATGAAAGGTGTGGAGATTGTCGCCTACCTAATAATCGGTGGAGCAGGTACACTGGCTGGACCACTTGTCGGGCCTCTTATCATGATCGCTATACCCGAAATGCTTCAGATGGTGCCCGAAATCAGGCAATTACTCTTCGGAATTATTTTAGTGTTGTTCATAATATTCCTTCCTAAGGGTATCGCAGGAGAAGTTAGCTTTCTAACATCCAGAATAAAAAGTCAGCCGAGGAACGTATAATGAATACTACCTCGCTTGAAATTTCAAATGTCAGTAAATATTTCGGTGGCTTGCTTGCCATATCCGAAATTGATTTAACTATTAGGCCAGGTGAACTGGTAAGCATTATTGGCCCCAATGGATCTGGAAAGAGCACCTTGTTCAATGTAGTGACTGGAATACACAGATCATCATCCGGCGCTATCAGGTTCAATGGGAAAGATATTACACACATGAAACCATACCAGGTAACACGCCAAGGTATCGGCCGTACATTTCAGCAGACCGCGATATTCAGGCGTGCCTCAGTGCTGGATAATGTGATTATAGGACAGCTCCTTCACACGCGAACGGCAGTTTGGGGAGCAATTTTCAATACTCGTAGTACACGGCGTAAAGAAGCCCAAACACGGGAAAAGGCTAGGCAAATATTGTCATTTGTAAACTTAGAGGACAAAGATAGCCAGATAGCGGGCAATCTGACCCAAGAAGCGCAGAAAAGGTTATCAATCGCTATAGCACTGGCAACGGAGCCCACGCTTTTGTTGCTGGATGAACCTACAGGCGGAGTCAACATACGGGAGATTGATGGACTCATAGAACTGGTGGAAAAGGTGCGGAAGTCAGGAATAAGTATTTGCCTGATCGAACATAAGATGCGAATGGTAATGAACATATCAGACCGCGTTATTGCTCTGTGCTATGGTAAAAAAATCGCTGAAGGGACTCCGAAGGAAGTGGCAAGTCATGAACAGGTTGTAAAAGCGTATCTGGGGGAATGCAATGCAGCTCCGGGTAAATGAAATTTCTGTCCGTTATGGTACCTCTGAAATCCTGCATGATGTGTCATCGAACATATATACTGGCGAGGTCGTTGTAATTTTAGGTGCCAACGGCGCCGGAAAAACTACTCTTCTCAGGGCAATTTCTGGTTTGGTTCGTCCCATCAAAGGCAATATCGAGTTAGACGGTAAGCATATAAATAACTTATCACCGGATGTTATCGTTAGCCTGGGTATCTCTCATTGCCCGGAGGGTAGGATGCTCTTTCCGGAAATGCCTGTACATAAGAATTTGGAATTGGGAGCGTACCTTCGCCGTAGAGATCACAACCTTGTAGAGAAAATGAGACAGCAGGTTTATGAGCTATTTCCGATCTTGAAAGAGAGGAAAAACCAGTTAGTAGGTACCATGTCTGGCGGCGAGCAGCAGATGCTGGCTATTGGAAGGGCGCTAATGTCAAACCCCGAACTTCTAATGCTGGATGAACCATCTTTAGCCCTATCACCACTAATAGTAAGATCAGTCATGGATGCCATAGTAAGTATTAAAGAACGTGGCGTAGGAATTTTACTGGTGGAGCAAAATGCTGCCGAGTCGCTGCGTATTGCTGACCGTGGATACGTAATGGAAACAGGTAGCATTATGCTTTCTGGTACATCTGAAAGCCTGAAGCATGACGAGAGAGTGAGGCAAAGCTATCTTGGCGCTTAGCTCTTTTCCAAGAACGGCTTAAATTGTGTGATTCATAGAAATCATTTCAATAAAATGGTGCTATGAGTCGAGAAATCCAAACGCCTTTCTTGAGCAAGGTTATCTTTAGTAGCTATGGTTCCTCTAAAGAGCATATCCGCTCCAAAACTATGCCATGGATATAAGACTATAAAAATTTAAACTATCTCTATTAATCACACGAACACTTTTATCCTGATTATCAAGAATAATTAGATTTGAAATCATTAATTTTTGTCTCACTGTGGTCCTTTTATGTTTTGTAACCAGTCAATCTCATTCTTTTCAACATCCATAACGATAAATGTTTCACTTTCCTTTATACCTGCTATTTTTACTAAACGAACTTTTATGAAATTCTGAAGTTCTTTCGACGAACTAACCCAGGCCCCCATAATAATATCGTATCTACCTGTACAGTCAGCGACATAGCGGATATTAATGAAATTGACCAGTTGCTGCTCAATCTCTTCAATATGGCCTATATCTACTTTTAAAACTATCATAGCAATGATTTCATATCCGAGCTTTGAAGCATTCGGTATAACCGTGTTCATAATTACGTTGTTTGCTCTGAGTTGATTGATCCTACGCCGATCACTCACACCTATTTTGCGTGACAACGTCGTATGAGTCTGACGAGCGTCTCTGGCTAACTCTGTAATGATACGCATATCTAAGTCATCGGTCATAGAACCAGCATGTCACAGCAAGAGTGAGTCGTCAATATTCATGGTGGATGAGTATAGCTAAGGTGGTTAACCAGTATTTCTTCATCTTCATTAATTCATTTAGTATATAGCAGCCCTGAAAAGACGCAATTGGGACTCGAAAACCAGAGCCTTTTTGCGATGCTCATCATCTTATATATCTTGACAAAGTTTGTCCTGCGGGGTTTGAAGGGCAAGATGATTGCTCAGTTCCATAATGTACAGTTACTGCGGTCAAGTCTTTATCATAAACGTCGGTTTGCCGTATAAGCATATTGATCACAGCCGGCAAGCCTGAACAAAAGTAATATTCATTAAAGGATTCAAGCCTTGTTCTTTTACTAAAAAGCGATGTTGACAAAAATCGTAATGCTCAATATAATTCAATAACTGACGGGTCAGTTACATTTTTGTTACTCAATGAAACAGCTATTGCTATCCATTTTTCGACTGAGCATTGAAGTGTTTAATTAAAATATAAATCGGAGGTTTACGTTAAATGGTTGCAAAGCACGTTAACAAAGTTGGAGTTATCGGTGCCGGAAATATGGGCGCGCAGATCGCGGAAGTTTTTGCAAATGCGGCTAAATGTTCTGTTTGGCTGCACGACCTTAATGATGAGTTGGTTAACAAAGGCCTTAATGGGATACGTAGCAGTTTAAAGCGAAGAGTTGATAAGGGCAAAATTACACAGGAGCAAATGGATGAAATAATCGCTAGAATTCATACTACCGCCAATATTACTGAAGTAGCAAAGAATACAGATTTTGTAGTGGAGGCAATAATCGAGAATATGGAGGCTAAGAAAAGCCTCTTTAAACAGCTTGATCAGAGTGCCAACCCAGATATGATTTTGGCATCAAATACTTCAGGTTTGAGTATAACTGAAATGGCAGGCGCTACAAACAGGCCTGAAAAAGTCGTGGGCATGCACTTTTTTAATCCTGTAAGGATCATGATACTGGCTGAAGTTGTGAAAGGATCACTTACTTCAGATGAAACAGTAGAAACAACCTGCGATCTTGCGAAAAGAATGGGTAAAGAAACGGTTGTTTGCAGTGATATCGGATACGGATTTCTGGCTAACAGGCCCTATATGGCTATGATAGGTGAGGCCGTAGAAATGGTATGGGAGCGCGTAGCTCCTCCCGCAGAGATAGATAAGGCGGTTAAGCTTGGATATAATCTTCCAGTGGGACCATTAGAGTTAGCAGATATGCTTGGTGGCTGGGCTAATGCAGCGACTTCAGAGGAAGATAAAATTAGAGAAATGGGACCGATAAAAGGTCATTTACATCCTCTGATAAGACAAATGGTCAGGGCTGGGTATAAAGGTGGTATGGGGAAAAAAGGTATTTATGATTATTGGAAAGACGTTTTGTCTAAAGGATAACAGAAGATATGAAAGACTTTGAGACTATTATTTACGAAGTTAAAGAAAAAGTTGCATGGATCACCTTAAACCGCCCAAAAGCTCTAAATGCTCAGAATAATCTTATGCGTAAAGAGCTTATACTGGCACTGGATGATGCGCGAACTGATAAAAAAGTAGTTGTAATAGTAATAACAGCATCAGGTGAAAAGGCCTTCTGTGTTGGACTGGATGTTTCTGAGGTACCGACAGTAAATGCTGCTGATTTTCTGCAATTAAGAGGACCGAGAACTGTAGATGAACTAATAAGAGAGATATGTAAACCCGTTATAGCAGCAGTGAATGGTTATGCACTTGGCGGTGGATGTGAATTAGCTATGGCTTGCGATATTATTGTAGCCTCTGAAAATGCCAAATTCGGTCAGCCAGAGATAAAAATGGGGATTATACCAGGTAGTGGTGGAAGTCAGATGCTCCCACGTTTAATTGGGGAAAAGAAAGCGAAGGAACTGATATTTACGGGACGTTCTATTACAGCCAATGAAGCGCTCAGCCTTGGTTTAATTAATAAAGTCGTCCCGCAGACAAATCTTGTAGCAGCTGTCGAAGAATTAAGTAAAGATATCGCTAAAAATAGTCCTCTAACCCTGGGCTTCGCAAAACTCGCAGTTAATAAATCTTTGGAGAATCATCTATCATCAGGTTTAATTTGTGAAAAGGACATTTCCATTGCTTGCTTTGGAACTGAAGATCAAAAAGAAGCAGTTAAAGCTTTTCTCGAGAAAAGAGAGCCGGTGTTCAAGGGCAGATAATAACCGCAGTGGAATAATGGGTCTATGGATTGGCGAGAAGAGTACAGGCGCAAATTAATATCAGCGGATGAAGCCGCCGCGCAGATAAAATCTGGCGATCAGGTGTTTTTGACCTTTGGGGAATGGGCATCTGCCATACCGGATGCCGTATTTAGTAGAAGACACGAGCTGAAAGACGTTCGAATTTATACCACTGCAGCGGAAAATGATCCCGGATGGTACAGTCCCGGAGCTCCTGAGTCATTTAAAATGGCTCAGATCTGTTTTTCTGGAGAGTTGGCAAGGGCTTCTTTAGATGAGGGAAGAAGTGATTTTATACCGCAATCTTTATCTACTCAATTTAAACTCTACGACGAAAGGCCAAAAGAACGTCGAGCTATCGATGTTTTCATTGTAACTGTGTCTCCCCCTGATAGTCAGGGGCTTTGTAGTTTTGGTGCTTACTTGTGGAATAAAAAGGCCTATGCTAAAAGAGCAAGGAAGGTATTCGCAGAGGTAAATGAGAGAGTCATAAGAACTAACGGGGACAATTTCATCCACGTATCAGAGATCGATCACTTTGTTGAGCATACCCCTCCATTGCTTTACACAACTGATGAAGAAGTTGATATCGCCTTAGCCAGTGTCGAAGATGCAGAGTATCGTAAGAAATTAAAATTTATTATATCAAATTATATTCCTTCAAATATGCGTGGACGTGTTGTTCCATTTCTTGCTCTAGCAAAAGAGGGAGAGATAGACCTTAACTTTTTTGGACGTACTTTTGGCCTTGCGGAACCAGAGGAATGGGTAAAGAGACTAGCTGAGAATGTTTCTACTTTGATAAAGGATGGTGACTGCATCCAGGTTGGTATAGGTGCTCCCGGGGTATATTTTGCTCAGTTGGGCATTTTTAACAACAAAATAGATCTTGGTTTACATTCGGAGGTTATGAGCCGCGGCATAGCGAAACTTGTGGAAGCTGGAGTAATTACCGGTAAAAATAAAACCCTAAACACCGGCAGAGCAGTTTGCACTGCTGCTACAGGTGCTGATCCAGAGGATCTTGCTATCATTAACAACAATCCCAAATTCGAATTGTATGCGACTGATTATGTGACCAATATTAAAATCGTATCTGCGAATGACAATCAGATAGCTATGAATAACGCAATATGCGTGGACCTAACGGGTAATATAAATGCAGAAACTGTTCTGGGACCACGTATATGGGGAGGAATAGGAGGACAACCAGAACTTCATATTGGAGCGATGCTTTCAAGAGGGGGAAGAGCTATTACTCTACTTCGTTCTACTGCTATGGAGGGAGGGGTATCGCGCATTGTACCTTATATGGATGAAGGATCAGCAATAACAATCCCACGCTATTTTGCTGATTATATAGTCACAGAATATGGCATAGCTAGAATGTATGGCAAAACTTTTCGGGAAAGGGCCAGAGAATTAGTTGCAATAGCGCATCCTGATTTCCGGGCAGATCTAACCGAAAGGGCCAAGGCACTAGGGATGATTTAATCTGAAAAGGAGAGCTACAAGAAGTTTTCATTTTATTTAAATAAAAAACAATGCCGTTTCCGAACAACTAATTTTAATACTAAGATGGATATAACTTGGTTATATTGAAGCATATAAAAAGGAGAGTTTTGATATGGTAGGAATCATGTCGTACGGAGCATATATACCAGTAACTAGGATCGGTCCGGGTACCAAAGGTTGGGATTCATCTGTAGAGAAGGCTGTTGCATATTATGACGAAGACAGTCTGACCATGGCAGTGTCCGCTGCTATAGACTGCTTGGGCAATATTGATCGGCGCGCTGTGGATGGTCTGTTTTTCGCATCAACTACCTCACCCTATAGTGAGAAGCTCATTTCGACTACGATTGCAACAGCTGTTGACCTCCGTGATAATATCATCACTCATGATTGCACCAACTCATTAAGATCAGGGACAGGTGCTTTGAGATTAGCATTAGACACTGTGAAAGCAGGCTCGGCAAATCAGGTTTTGGTAACAGCCTCAGATTGCCGGATAGCTATTCCTCGCGAAAGTTTAGACTTAAGCTTCGGAGATGGATCAGCCAGTTTTTTGGTTGGAAACACCAATGTAATAGCAACAATTGAAGGCAGCTATTCAATATCAGATGAGATGCTCGACATTTGGCGTACAAGCACCAGCAAGTACGTACGATCGTGGGAAGAACGCTTCGTACATGATGAAGGATATAACAGAGTATTTCCTTTAGCTGTGAAGGGCCTCTTAGATAAATGCCAGCTAAAACCTGGCGACATAACCAAGGCTGTTCTGTACGGGCCTGATCGTAGGAGACACGCGGCCATGGCTAAAACGTTGGGATTCCAGCCGACCCAAATACAGGATCCGCTATTCGGAAAGCTGGGTAATACGGGCACGGCTTTTTCTCTGATGTTGTTAGTAGCGGCGCTGGAAGATGCTAAGCCTGGTGATAAGATCCTTTGCGCAAGCTACGGAAACGGTGCAGACGCTCTTTTGCTGAAGGTAACTGATGAAATCGTAAAAGTTAAAAACAAACGAGCCATTAAATTTAACCTTGGAACAAAGATGATGCTAGAAAATTTCGATTCATACCTCAGCTATCGCCATCAGGCTTTTACAGACATCGAGCCTCAATTCCCATTCAGGCCATCGGCTTCCTGCATCTGGAGAGAACGCGACTCGATTTATAGACTTCATGGTAGTAAATGCAAAGCATGCGGCACTATACAATATCCCCCTCAGAGAGTATGCACTAAGTGTAGAGCAAAGGATAATTTCGATGCTATAAGGCTCTCTGCTAAAAAAGGAAATCTTTTCACATACGCGCTCGACTTCATGGCTGCTGTTCCTCGGTTTGATTTGCCGATGGTCGATGCTGTAATCGACTTTGAGGGTGGTGGCAGGGGTAACTTTATGATGACTGACAAGAATCCGATGGAAATAAAAGTAGGTATGGAAGTCGAGATGACTTTCAGGAAATTGCACACGGCCCAGGGCATACATAACTATTATTGGAAGTGTACGCCAGTTAGAGATAGTAAGAAAACTAAGGGGGAAAATTAAATGGAAGGTATTAAAGATAAAGTTGCTATAGTGGGGATGGGATGCACCAAGTTTGGTGAGAACTGGAACAAAAGTGCAGATGACTTAATGGTAGAAGCGGCTTACGAGGCTTATGAAGATGCCGGAATAGAACCAAAAGATATCCAGGCGGCCTGGTTTGGCACAACAAGGATGATAACGGGAGAGTTTTTAGCTAATGTCCTCAAGTTTGATTATATACCTGTAACACGTGTGGAAAATTTGTGCGCAACTGGTTCAGATGCAATAAGAAATGCCAGCTTTGCCATAGCAGCAGGTGTTTATGATTTGGTTATGGTCGTCGGGGTTGAGAAATTAAAAGATGAAGGCGCTGGTGGCCTGCCATCACCGCTCATCCAGGCAACAAGCGAAATAATGCCGCCTGGTGGAGGAGCCGCCCACTTTTTCGCAAGAATGGCTACAAGATACATGCACCATTATGGTTTAAGCTACGAAGAAATGAAAACGGCTTTGGCCAAGATTGCAATAAAGAACCATCATAATGGGTCATTAAATCCAAAGGCCCATTTTCAAAGAGAAATTACACTCGAGCAGGTAATGAATGCTCCAATTATGTCATGGCCACTGGGATTATTCGACTGCTGTGGCGTGAGCGATGGTGCGGCGGCAGTGATCTTAACAAGGGCTGATTTGGCAAAGAAATTCAGGAAGGATTATATCCTCATCAAAGGCATAGGACTTGCTGCCGGCGCTCGCCAGGGATTTCTTCAACCAGAATATGACTTCGTCCATATTGAAGAAACAATACGCGCTTCCAAACAAGCTTATACAATGGCAGGGATAAAAGACCCTTTTAAGGAGATTGACCTTGCCGAGGTGCATGATTGCTTCACTATCACTGAACTAACAATCTATGAGGATCTCGGTTTTTGTCCGCGTGGGAAAGCAAAAGAGTATATTAACGCGGGGACATTTAACCTGGATGGCGATCTGGCGGTTAATCCAGACGGTGGCCTGAAATGTTTCGGGCACCCTGTTGGAGCGAGTGGCATCAGAATGGTATACGAGATCTACAAACAGATGCAAGGCAAAGCTGGCCCACGTCAACGCAAGAATCCCACTCTCGGACTTACCCACAACCATGGCCTAAATCCCGGGAGCGGAGTTGGATGTGTGATAATTTTGGGCCAAAAATAACAAAGATTTACGGCAATCAAGTATACATAGATATCAATTCATTGGTAGCTTGCAGGGAAGCCTTGATCAATAAAGTGCCAAGGTAGTTTTGCTTCGCTCTCTTATCATACATCTGGCTTTCGAATGTGCCAATGAGGAGGTATATCTAGGCGAATATGAAATGTTGTCTGGCTTACCTGACCTCTCCCCCGGTTTTAGTACAACAAGCTATTAGAGCCCAACGCTGTTTGGTCCTCACCCCTTTTTGGTACCAGCCATAATGTTAGTTTTGCGGATCATCGGCACTTTCCGTTAGCCATTGCATATTGCTCCGGAGACATATTCCCCAGAGCGCCATGAGGCCGGACAAACACACAATCTGCTTTATGGCTTCGTCATGGTTCATGGCATGATTCCCGTCAGGGGGGCTATTGGCTATGGCCTGGAAAAAGGCGATGTTCTGCAAGGAGTTGGAGGCAGTGTCAACCTGTCGGCCCTAGAAGAAACCCGAAACGTGGGCAGGGACATTGTCCGGACGTTCAATCAATTGGCGAAATCTTGATGTACATCGGGAGTATAATGTGAAGGTCAAGCCATTTTGGCATTTTTTTTACATAATTTAATAACAATACTTCGAAATATAATCATGGAGGTGCAACATGAAAATCAGCGCCCGCAACGTTCTAAAAGGCAAGGTCAAATCCATCAAGCCGGGATCGGTCAACGATGAGATCACCATGGTGCTCTCCGGCGGGGACGAGATAGTCGCCATCATCACCAAGGCATCCAGCAAAAACTTGAAGCTGGCTAAAAATAAGAAGGCCTACGCCATCATCAAGGCCAGCAGCGTCATGATAGGCACCGACTAGAACCCGTATTGACAGCATCATCTCAAGCTAATAGACTGTGCCTGATATCCGATGAACAGCGGGAACAACAGGCCTAACTTCTTCATCCGCGAGATACCCTTGATCGTGCTGCTCGTTTTCTGGGTGATCTACGCCGGCATCGAGATCATACGCGACAGGTTCGACCTGCTCACCTCGGTCATACCCACCGGGCTGTTTATCATAGCCTATATCGTAGTTCGGCTGACATCAAAAGAGCAGAAAGGGCAGGGCTGACAGATATGGACACCTTTCTGGCCTTGGAACTCATCGCGCTGGCGCTCACAGGTCTGCTGATCTGGCACAGCGCACGCACGCGGGGCGTCACGTTTACCTGGATGTTTTTCCTGGGTGGGGCTTTTCTGGGACTGGTAAGGGAGAACGTGGTAGCACAGGTGGCCGCACTCAACCTTTATTCCTATAATCCTGCTACCTTCCACCTGTGGATCGGCGCTGCGCCCCTCATCCTGATGGTCTTCTGGTCATATACCATTTACCTGGCGCTGACGTTCTCGGAGGTCATCGTCGGAGGCAACCTGATCGGCGGCAAACGTAAGGTCCGGGTTATCCTGCTGGCCATGGTCTTCATGGCATCCTACGCCTGTCTGAACGAGGCCTTCGCCAGCATCTATCCCCTGGTCCTGTGGAAGTTCAAGCCGACGCTCACCATCTGGGGTGGGACGCCCGCCATGGTGCTGTGGGGCTATGCCGGCATGGCGCTGATATTCCTGACAACGCTGCTGCTGGTGTATAAACTGCGCATACGCACTATCTACCGGGTGATGGTCTTCTGCGCCTCGGTCGTCGTAATGATCCCCCTCCACCTGCTCTGGATCGCCATCTTCCGCCTGGCCACCTCGGCCATCGGCTGATATCACCGGTTAATGCGGATATACCAGTTCTCCAACCGCAAAGACCAACCAGAATGCACCTACCAGGCATAACAAGCAGAAAGCTGCTATGTTTAGTATTGCTCTATCCTTATTTCTGAAGATCGCCCTACAACTCAAATAAAACGCAACAATTATAAGAATTACCTCAAGTGAAAGAACTACTATGGCATTGATAAGCCCCCCAATAATGTGCTGAAAGAATGATAGTATGGAAGGCAGAAAGATGCCGTAAATCACGGCCACTACACACAATGCCAGGGCTATTTTCCCAACACTGCTTGCCGGCCACCATTCTATTTTATTTATATCGGACCCCCTCAATTCTGAATTCGTTTTTTAAATTATACCTGATGTAACTTTATCCTATCCCGGACTGCAATATTTTCCGGCGCGATTTTTCATCTCATGGTAGAATATCGCCGTTGAGCGGTAAGGGCAAGGAAAATGACGCGAGAGAGAAACGGTGTTTATGTGTGGGTCACCTGGCTCTCCAAATTGATGGCGGGCGAGACTACCTGCCAATGGTCATCCTGGTTCAAAGCGCATCACACGGAGTACAGCAGGGCGCCGGGAGATTTCCAGTTGGCCGCCTGGACCGCGGAACATACCCGGATCCTTGACGAGGTATCGAAGGAACGGGAAAAGCAGGGGGAAACTGTATATAAAGAGGGGCAGAATAAATTCCTGGCCAAGAGGCCTTCAGGCCTTGCCATCGCAGGTACTCCCGACCTGATATCGATGGAATCTCAGACCGGGCACTGCACGGTGTTCGATATTAAAACGGGCAATCCCAGGCAGAGCGATATCATCCAGGTAGCCCTGTATATGATGTTCCTGCCCTATGCCACCGGGCTCTATAAGGGCAAAAAACTCGACGGGTGCGTCGTCTATAAAACCGGACACTCTGAGGTCCCACACCATATCATCGACGATAAGTTCAAGAAAAATGTGACCTATTTCCTGGACATACTGGAATCGTCCAGCCCTCCGTCAAAGCATCCTTCACACACGGGCTGTTCATGGTGCGACCTCACAACTGCCGATTGCCCTGAGAGGGTGGACGGCGAGGATGATGCTGTGACAGAGCCGGGTCAGGACATCCCGCTCTAATATTTAACACAGGGGCAAATAAATATGAACCGCTGGCAGAAATTAATTAATCAACCGGGCGTGATCATCGCCGACGGCGCCATGGGGACGATGCTGCAGCAGGCAGGCCTCAATCCCGGTGACCCGCCCATGCTCTGGAACATGGACCAGCCCGGCCGCGTTCGCGCTGTTCACCGCGCCTACCTGGAGGCCGGTGCCCGTATACTACTGACCAATACCTTTAACGGCACCCGTTTCCGCCTGGTCAGACATGGACTGGAAGGACGGGGCGACGAGATCAACAGAGCCGGCGCACAGATACTCCGCGCCGAGATCGAAGATTACCTTAAGAAAGCAGACCACGGAACTCCTGAGCCGGTGGTGGCAGGTGATATCGGCCCCACGGGTGAGATCATGGCCCCGCTGGGAAAATTGCCCTTCGAAGATGCTGCAGCGGCGTTTACACGGCAGGCCGGAGCGCTGATAGCCGGGGGCGCCGACTTGATCTGGATCGAGACCATGGCCGACCTGGAGGAAGTACGAGCTGCGGTGGAGGGGACGCGCAGGGCATCGGCGGATATCCCGGTCATCGTTACCATGACCTTCGACACGCACGGACGCACCATGATGGGCGTAAAGCCTGAGACCGCGGCAACCAAACTGATTGAATGGGGCGTATCAGCCCTGGGAGGTAATTGCGGCAACGGACCCGATGAGATGCTGGCGGCCATAGGCAAAATGCACGCCGCCGCGCCCGGCGCATTACTCGTTGCCAAGTCCAATGCAGGTATGCCGGAATTCGTGGATGGCGCGACGGTATACAGGGCTACGCCCGAGTTGATGGCGCAGAGCGCCGTTCAAATGCGCGATGCCGGGGCACGCATCATCGGCGGCTGCTGCGGCACCACGCCGGAGCATATCGCCGCCATGACGCTGGCAGTGCTCTCATAACAAGTCGTAGAACATTACGGGCTTCCTGCGCTCCATCAGCTTCTCGGCATTGAAGGCGATGCGCAGCAGCAGGTCCTCCTCCCACCAACGCCCCATGGCCTGCATGCCGATAGGCAGCCCGATGCTGTCATAGCCAGCCGGGAAGCTTATGGCCGGCAGCCCCGCCAGGTTGGCGGGGAAGGCATAGCGCATAACCTCGGTCGTGCTGGAAAGGTCGGACCAGCCTCCCTGCGCATTCTCGAGCGTTACCCCCGGGGCAGTGATGGCTGCGGACGGCGTGATAATGGCATCTACCGTGCTGTATATCTCCCTGAAAGCCGCCATGACCCGCGTGCGGATGCGCTGGGCCTTGATATAGTCGTCGGCTGTGCAATTGCGCCCCAGGCTCAGGCTGAGACGCACCTCCGCGCCGAAGTCCTTGCTGTTCTCCGGGTAGTTGTTCATGGAAGCCGCCATCTCGCTTAAAATGGTTATGGCATGGGCGACGCGCATGGTATCGAGGCCGGGTATAACGATCTGCTTGACCTGAGCCCCCGAGCTGGCCAGCTTCTCCAGCAACATGTCGCAGGCGCGCACCACCTCGGGCGACGCATGCTCAAACCACGGCCTGTAGACCCCGAGCCTGACGCCCTTGAGGTCGCCCTTGTTCCACTGCTCCAGCGTCACGGCAGGCTGGTGCAGCGAGTTGGGCTCTCTGGCGTCCGGACCGGCCATGCAGGCGTACCCTATGGCCGTATCTTCTACCGTAGCCGCGATGGGGCCTAAATGCGCCACGCTCCAGCAGAGCGGGGCCGCGCCGTATTCACTGACGCGCCCGAAGGTGGGCTTGAGACCGACCACCCCGCAGTGTGAAGCCGGCACGCGTATGGACCCGCCGCCGTCGGCGCCCAACGCAAGCGGGCAGAGCCCGGCCGCAACAGCAGTGGCCGAGCCGCTGGAGCTCCCTCCCGTATCGTGCTTTGGGTTGTACGGGTTGCGCGTCGAGCCGAAATTGACGTTCAGACCGTCGGGATTGATGCCTATCTCGTGCATGTTGGCCTTGCCCAATAGCAGCACGCCGGCCGCGCGCAGCCTGGCAACGGCCGTCGCGTCCTCTTTGGCCGGCGCCTTGCCGAAAAATTTAGTCCCGACTGTGGTGGGATAGGGCACCATGTCCACCTCGTCCTTGACCGCCACCGGCACACCGTCCAGCACGCTCAGCGGCTTCCTGTCCTTCCAGCGCTCGGCCGAGGCCTTGGCCTGCTGCATGACGTCTCCCTCGTTGACCGCGATGAAGGCACGCAACTTCAGATTGACGGCGTCGGCATTCTTAATAGCCTCCAGAGCCTTTTTAGCAACATCTTCCGGGTTGGCCTTGCCATCCTTATAAGCCGCGGCATAATCACGCGCCGTCCTGAAGGGCGTGGCCGCTGCCCTCCCTTCTATCTTATTCAGGGCCTTAAGGTCCGGTCCCTCTTCCGGCGCTGCTTTCTTATCTGAAAAGGCAATGGGGAACACGGTTGGGGACTCCTCGGGTGAAAGGGCACGGAAATCTGTGATACCGCCGCTCTTAAGCATGGAAGGCATGAGCAGGGCCCTCAGAAAGCCGCTCTCCAGCGCGCCCGCCATAATAGACAGCCCTCCCCCTGTCAACCTCGGCAATTTCACGGATTTAAGGTCGTAACTGCTCGTTCCGCTCATCTCAACCTCCTTAATTTGCGGTCTGGGCGCAAGTATATATGGATTCGATATTTATATGCAAGACGCATGTGTGGCTACGACTAAAAGCCGTGCCACGAGCAGATCTCGCTCAGCGGCACCCTCTCCGTCCTGAATTTGTTTACATGGGCGTCCGAGTCGGGGTAGCCGATGGCTATGGCTATTAATATCTGCTTCGATTCCGGGATATTCAGCTTCTGCCTGACGGTATCCGGGTAGCTGACGCCCGCAGCCAGCATGATGGAGCCCAGCCCGAAGTGCAGGGCAGCTAAACTAATAGTCTGCGCCACCAGTCCGACATTCATGATGGCCCAGTTGCTGACGTCCCGCTCGGTATAAACGTAAATGGCGTTGGGCGCGCCGAAGAAACGGTACATGCTTACGAACCAGTCAAGCTGCTTCTCCACATCCTCCCTACTTATGCCCATGTGTTCATACAGCCTGTACCCGTTGCGGCTGCGCCGCTCCCTGTGCTTTCCCGTCCACTCCGGGTAGTCTATATCCGCATTGCGGGCATCCTGCGCGAAGGCCCGCTCCGCCAGGGCCTTCCTCAGGTCCTCCATCGCTTCACCACCCACCACGGCGAACTCCCAGGTCTGCGTGTTGGCCCAAGACGGCGCACGCTGCGCTATGGTCAGCAGTTCTTCAAGGACATGCTTCGGCACGGGGTCGGGCTTGAAGGCGCGTACGCTGTAACGTATATTAATTGCCTTAATAATCTCCATGGCTCACCCTCCTGCCTCAGCGGGCGCCGCTAAATTTCAGCACGATATCCTCGAAGATATCGGTGTTGCCGCCGTTGTGCATTATTCTTCTAACTTGAATCTATTTTCTTTGTAGAGCTTCAAACAGGCATCAACGACGTCAGGATCATAAAGGACTCCCCTTTTCTGGGAAATCTCTTCAAGCGCTTTTTCAATGCCTAATGCCGGCCGGTATGGTCTGTGAGATGACATAGCTTCAACCACATCGGCCACAGCCAGTATTTTTGCTTCCAGTAGAATATGGTCGCCATCCAGCCCCTTGGGATATCCCGAGCCGTCCAATCTCTCGTGATGTTGCCAGGCTATCTCAGCCACCGGCCAGGGAAATTCAATGGTTTTTAAAATGTCATAGCTACCCTGTGCATGGATTTTTATTAGTTGCCACTCAATGTCACGCAGCTTACCGGGTCTGCTCAGGATATCAGACGGTATGTATATTTTACCGATATCGTGGATGAGCGCTGCTACACGTAAATACTTGATATGTGCTTCGGGAAGTTTCAATTCCCCGGCAATCGCCGCTGATAAATCGGCGACCTTCGTTTGATGCCCTGCAGTATAAGGATCTCGCATCTCGACTATTTTGGACATGGCATTGATGGAACCGTTCAAGGCTTTGTCCAGGGCCCGGTAAGCAGTCTCGCGTTCCTCCTCTGCCTTACGTTTAGTGAGCAATGTCTGTTTCTTTTCCAGCGCATTGACCACCGCCGACCCCAGGCGTTTGATATGTTCCTTGATAATATAATCCCATGCCCCGGCTTTCATACTTTCGGCTGCCACGTCTTCACTGACCGAACCGGTAACGATGATAAAGGGCGTCTCGGGCGTGTTTTCCAGCGCCAGTCTCAGCGCAGACATACCGTCGAAGCCGGGCATGCTGTAATCACTGAGTATCAGATCCGGTTGGAACTCGCTGAGCGCTGTCAGGTATGTCTGGCGCTGGTCCACTACCTGGAACCGGCAAGATTTCAGCACCTTGCGCACTTCTCTCTCACACAACTCAGCATCGGCTGGCGCGTCTTCTACTATCAGTATCTTGATTATCTCACTCATGGCGCTGTCCGCTCAGGACACTTCTAGTGGCATCTTCAGACTCATTTTGGTGGCTGATTGATCAACAACCAGTAAAGGCCGAGGTTGCCTATGGCTTCTGTGAAGGATTCAAAATCCACCGGTTTTACTACATAGCTGTTGGCGCCCAGTTCATAGGCAGCCTTTACGTCCGGGTCCTCGCGCGAAGAGGTCACTACCACCACCGGGACCGATTTGGTACGGGTATCCTGCTTGATTGCCCGCAATACTTCCAGCCCGTTAACCAGCGGAAGCTTCAAATCCAGGAATATCACCTTGGGCGGATGCTTAATGTCACGCTCACTATATTTTCCCTTGCAGAAGATGAAGTCAAGCGCTTCCGCTCCGTCCTCGACCACGGAGACATTGTTGGCCAGCTTGTGCTTCTTGAGTGACCTTATAGTGAGTTCCGCATCCTGCTGGTTATCTTCGACCAGCAAAACGTCAACGGCATGCATATCGTCCATCATATCACTCCTTGGTGGGGAAGTGTAAAATAAAAAGTCGCGCCTTTTCCTGTTTCCCCATCAGCCCAGACACGGCCACCATGCCGATGGATCACCCGTTGGACCAGGGCCAGGCCCACGCCGTTTCCTTCAAATTCTCTGACGTTGTGCAAACGCTGGAATACGCCAAAGAGTTTATCGGCATATTGCATGTCAAAGCCCACACCGTTATCCTGAACCGAGTAGACGGTCTCGTTTTCCATTTCTTCACTGTGCACCTTGATCACAGCACGTTTCTTGCGCTGGGAGAACTTTATAGAGTTGGAGAGTAGATTTACCCACACCTGCCGCAATAACGCCGGGTCGCCCACCGCAGGCGGTGCTGAATCTACCTGAAAGTCGATCCGTTTGCGGCTTTGCGCCGTGGTTAATTCCTGGAAAACTGATTTTGCCAGTGCATCCATATCTATATTAGATGGATTCAGTGTCGACCTGCCCAGGCGTGAAAATGTCAAAAGATCATCGATCAGGTCGCTCATTTTGTGCGCACCTTCGGATATAACCGAGCAGATCCTTTTTCCTTCTTCATCGAGCAGCGGTTGGTAGTCATCCAGCAGGATGCGCGTATAGCCGTCAATAGCCCGCAACGGGGCACGCAGGTCATGCGACACGGAATAGGTAAAAGCCTCCAGTTCCCGATTGGCCGCTTCAAGCTGGGCAGTACGTTCATGGATGCGTTGCTCCAGCTCATCAATCGAAACGGTGGTCACCTTCAACTCCGTTGCCATGCGGTCGAATGCCCTGGATAGCTCTCCGATCTCGTCCCTGCCCTCAGTGCCGATTTTCCGGTCAAGGTGGCCGGAGCGGCCTATCTCAGCAGCGCCGGCGACCAACCGGGCTAACGGCTGCGTGATGGTACGGGCCAGGAAAAAACCGGCAACCACTACTATCAGTGTCAGCAGCGAGACGATGGTTAGCATTGTCACTGCCATAGCATTGACCGGGGCATAAGCCTCAGCCTGGTCAACCTCCGTAATCAGGCACATGTTGTATTCAGGCAGCCATTTGTAAGAGCCGATCACGGGAATATTGCGGTAATCTTCGTAGAATCCAACGCCGTCACTGCCCGAGAGTCCGGCTTTGACACCCTCAGTACGAACGGTCTTCTTCAGAGCATATCCCTCGCCGGAGAGTGGCTCGGTAACAAAGAAATTGGATTTGTTTACCAGGTAGGTTTTTTCACTCTGGCTGAGGCCGCTCTGGGCTGACATTATTGAGGAGAGGTCCCGCAGGTCGAGACGCCCCGCCAGAACGGAAACTAGGTTCTTATTCCTGTCGCTGATAGGAGTGCTTATCATCATAGTCGTCTGCTGCAAAGGAAGCGAGTAAAACACACCCTGTGTATAGGTATGCGTTTTCCCTTCCGCGAAGAAACGCTGGTTAGCGTAGTATTTCCCTTCCTGCATATCATCGCTGGAAGCCAGGATGATGCCTTTATCAGGGCTGATCACCGATACTTCGATGAATCCCCCGGCAGGCTTAACACGGGGCCTGAGATGGTCTTCCTCCAGGCTCAGACGGGCCAGATCATAGGCAGGGTCCGCAGGGTCATATGTTGCCATCGTTGCAGAGTACTGCACCATCAACGGGCGCTGGGCCAACTCCTCGATTCTCTGCTGATTACTTTCAATCCACCTAGTCAGTTCGCTGCTTTTCATTAAGTTGGTGGAAACCAGGTGGTTGATTTCAACCTGCTCAACAGCCTGCCTTCCGGTATAGTAGGCAAGGATGCTCATAACCACAACCGGCACAATCGCCAGCAGTACAAACAGCAAGGTTATCCTTGATCTCAGATTCACTTGCCTTCGCTCCCATAAATGCCGTTCAGGAACTGCATGGTGTAGGCCTTGTTTACATCAAACGGCTCTGTCAGCAGGTCGTAATCCAGAAGCAGATTATACATAGCCTGCCAGTCTTCCGGCTTCATCCAGCCAATGTAATCCTCCCCGGTATGCACCAGCGGCAGCTGGGCTTCCATCATCGCCGCCACCAACTGCGGGTCTTTGCCCTGATTATATTTCATGACTGCAGGCATGGCCTGCTGGTAGTCCTCAATGGCATCCTGCCAACCCCTGAGCGTGGCCCGCAGGAAGCGCGCTACCAAGCCGGGATTCTCTGTGATCAGTTTCTCTCTGGTTACCACCATGTCTGAGTAAAAGTAAGCGCCGTAGTCGCTTGGCCAGACAAGGTTGAGCTTTAACCCCTTTTGTCTCAGCTCGATCAGGCCCACGTTTGAATAACAGGAGGTGATGTCTGCCTCGCCGCCATAGAACGTTGTATAAACAGGATCCCAGGCGATGAGTTTTGTCTTTGAGATATCCAGCCCCAGCCTCTTCATCATAATGTAGTACTGTACCTGGAGGTCCTGTTGCGATCCGCTGGCATCCAATGTGGCCACCGTCTTCCCCAGAAAGTCCCGCGGTCGCAGTATGCCTGAATCAGACAGAGCTACGTAGACTATCGGGCTCTGCCGGTAAATAGCGGCAATGGCGGTTACCGGTTGTCCCTGGCTGCGCGCCGTCAAGACGGATTCCGGGGCTATCACAGCGAAATCTGCCTCTCCGTAAACAATCCGCTGTACGATGGCCAGATCCTTCTCCCCCTCGAAAAAGGTCACATTGATGTTTTCCTGTGTATAGTACCCCTTTTCCTGGGCCAGGTAGAAGCCGGCGAACTCTGCCTGGTGCATCCCTTTTAGCTGCAGGATCACTTTATCCGGTGGCGTGCCCGGTTTTAACTCACACTGGCAGTTCAGGAGCAGGACCGCCGGCAACACGATGAGCGATAAAAGGGATATAAACTTTTTATGTGTATGTCTATCTACAGCTTTCAGATGGTCTTCACATTCCATAGCCGGCCACCTCCGGGAATCAGCAATTCAATAACGCGTTTAGCAGACAATTGAATTAAAAATCGTCTGTTCTCTAATGATAAACCAGCATATTTAGTAACGTATGAGTGACTAACCAACTGATTCATTCTATGTTGAACTATACGCTGTGTCAAAATAAGAAGGTATATTGATTCATAAGACCTGATCCCGTAAGGGGATTGAAAACATGAGAGATTTTGACGAATCGGCGGGCCTGTTTTACCCTTAGGAGTGTGAACGCCAGTGATATCGTCAGCCTCACTCTACGAAAGTGGACGGCCGGTAAAAAGGGGAAGGCCGCGATGATAGAGATCTTCGAAAAAATTCGCGATATCCCCTACGGCGTGCTGCCCGAGCTTAACAGTCCGGTCGAATACCCGCTTATACTTGACATCAACATGGGCTCCTGCACACCCAAGCACCTGTTGATGTGCGATATGTACAGCAGGATGGGGCTGAACGTCCTCTATGCTGTGTACCCCTACCGCTGGGCGGAGTTCGAGGAGCTCTACCCGCCGGATCTGTGGAAGCTGGCGCGGCAGATGGGCCCGGTCAACCACCTTGCCTGCAAAGTCGAGATAAAAGGGCGTTACGTGCTGGTGGACGCAACCGTGGACCCGCCCCTGGGCAGAATCGGCCTGCCCTTCACCGCAAGCTGGGACGGGGAATCGGATACCGCCCTGCCTGTGCTGCCGGTAGGTGAAGAGGAACTGTACCACCCGTCGGAGGCGGACCTCATGCCGCCGCCAGACCTGGACGATAACGCCCGCGCATTCTACGAGGGGCTGAATCTCTATTTCCAGAGGGTACGCAATGGACAATATTAAGGCCGGACTGGTACTGCACAACGCCGGCGTCATCACGATCGACACGCGCCGCCCGCGGGCCAGGACCATCTACATCCACGGCGCGCATATACTCAAGGTAAGCAGCAAAGATGTAGATCCGGGCCTGACAGAGGCCTCAGCGCAGGTTATCGATTGCCTGGGCAGGACGGTCATCCCGGCCTTCCACGATGCGCACTGCCACGTGACGGCCTACGCCGAGAGCCTGCTCAATATCGACCTCAGCCCTGCCTCCGTAAAATCCATCGAAAATATCATAAGCAAAATTAAAGAGGCGGCCGCGACCCTGCCGGCCGGCACCTGGATCAGGTGCGCCGGCTACAATGAGTTCTACCTGGCGGAGAAAAGGCATCCCACCCTTCGTGATCTCGACCGCGCTACAACCCGTCACCCGGTAAAGCTAACACACCGCAGCGGGCACGCGCACGTGCTCAACAGCACAGCTTTGGCGCGGGCGGGCATCGGCGGCCGCAGCGAGGAGCCGCCGGGCGGCATGATCGAGCGCGACCTGGAGACAGGCGAGCCCAACGGCCTGCTCTTCGGCATGGGTACTTACCTGGCCGAGATAATACCCCCCGTCGGTGACGCCGAGCTCGAAGGGGCTATGTCACGCGCCGGCCGGACCTTGCTGAGCCTGGGAATTACCACGGTGCAGGACGCTTCGCAGGGCAACGGGCCGGAGCGCTGGAACAGGTTCCTCGACTGGAAGAGACGGGGTGTATTCCCGCCGCGCATTATCATGATGTCCGGCCCGCAGAAGGCGGGACGGCTGCAGCAAAGGGAGGAATTTAACGAACAGGGAACAGGTCTTATCAGAGGCGCGGTCAAGATCATGCTGGACGAGGTCCGGGGCAGCCTCAATCCTTCGCAGGATGAGCTTAACCGCCTGATGCTTGGGATACAGCAATTCGGTCAGCAGGCAGCCATACATGTAGTGGAGGAGATCACCGTCGAAGCTGCCATCGCAGCTCTGGAACATGCAGCAAGGCGGCACCCGGACAAAGATCGCAGGCACCGCCTGGAGCACTGCTCGGTATGCACGCCCGAGGCAGCCGCTAGGCTATTAAGATTGGGGGTGGCAGTGGTGACCAACCCGGCCTTCATCTATTACAGCGGCGAGCGCTACCTGGCCACGGTACCGCGGGAGCAGTTAAGCCACCTATATGCCATAAGGGACATGCTGAGGGCGGGGCTGAGGGTGGCTGCCGGGTCGGACGCGCCGGTGGTCGGTCCCGATCCGCTCAAGGGCATCTACGCCGCCGTGACACGGCTCGCTGAAAACGGGCGGCAGGTTCGGCCTTCTCAGGCTATTTCAGCCCTGGAAGCTCTTAGATTGTACACGGTCGATGCCGCTTATTCGTGCTTCCTCGAAGGTAAACAGGGGAGCTTGTCGAAAGGCAAATACGCCGACCTGGTGGTGTTGAGCGGGGACCCGCTACGCGCAGATCCGGCGGAGCTGAAAAATCTCAGGGTGGAAATAACCCTGATGGAAGGTGAAATAGTCCATGGCAAAGCTGTTTAGCCGATAACGCCCTGCGAAACCAGCAAATTGAAACGCTCCTCCTCCATTCCCATCAAGTCCAGGAAAACCCGCCGGTTGTCAGCCCCCAGCAGCGGTGCGGCGCTGATAAAGCGCGCCGGTGTAGCGCTCAGCCCGATGGGATTGCCGTCGGCACGTATTACGCCCAGGGACGGATGCTGCAACTCGATGAAGAATCCCCGCTCAAGCAGATGGGCGTCGGCGGCCAGGTCCGACGCGTCGTTGACGGCCGCGGCCGATATTCCCGCCTCCTGCAGCACCTGCATCACCTCTTGGTTGGTGTGGGCGGATGTCCATTCCCCGATCTGCCGGTCCAGTTCCTCCGCGTTTTCGCAACGTCCTCTGAGATTTGAGAATTTGTGCTGTTGCACCCATGAGGGATCCCCCATGGCGCGGCACAGAGAGATCCATTCTTCATCGTCATAGACAGCGATAACACACCAGCGGTCATCGCCCCTGCAGGGATAACATCCATATGGTGCGGCGGGCTGCCGGGACGGGCTGTTGCCCTGCGGACCGGCGGTGCGCCCTGCGAGGGATTGGCTGATCAGTTCCGGGCCGAGCGTGCTGCAGGCGGCCTCAAGCTCGGAAATCTCGATATTCTCACCCCGTCCGGTGGCATCCCTGCGGCGTAGCGCGGAAAGGGCTGCCAGCGCCGCGTAAAGGCCGGAAATGTGGTCGGCAAGGGCGAACCCGATGCCGCAGGGTCTGCCCTCACGGTAAGAGGTAAGCTTCGTCAGGCTGGAGAGCGCCTGCACGGTCGGCCCCAGCGCGGCATAGTCCTGCCACGGCCCGCCACGGCCGAATCCCGAGAGGCTGACCATAATCAATCGCGGATTGGCCTCCTTCAAACGCATGTAATCCAGGCCCCAGTTATGCATCACGCGCGGCGTAAAATTCTCCATGACGATGTCGCATTTCCTGACCAGATCGATAACAACATCCCTGGCCCCGGCCTTGCCGAAGTCCAGCGTGACGCCCAGCTTGTTGCGGTTCCAGGCTGCGAAATATCCCGTTTGGTTGTCCTCGGCCCCGGTTGCAGTGTGTCTCGACTGCACTTTTATGACCTCGGCGCCGAAGTCGGCCAGCAGGCGCGTGGCATAGGGACCGGCCAGCATCCAGGTGAAATCGAGAACCCGTATGCCCTGTAGGGGAGTACTTTCAAGTACACCAGCGCCGGCGCGTTTTTTTTCATCCCCCCGTAGGGGCGTACCTTCAGGCGCGCCCGTATTTCCGGGCGGGTTTGAAAACCCGCCCCTACAGGATATGTTTTCCTCATCATGCTCACCTAAATAAGGCGCCCGTCTCCATTCATAGCCCGGAGTCCCCGGGGTGACGATGACAGGACGCGGGACCTCGAATCCCTGTGGCGCCAGCGGGTGAGCGGCCGGCACGAAGTACCGCCTGGAACGCAGTTGTTCGTTCTGCGCTGCATCCTCTATCGAGCCGACCGGCGCCCAGGGGTAGCGCATGTCCTGTCCCAGCTTGAATAGTTCAGCGCTGCCGTGCTGGCAGGTCCAGAAGGTCACAACCTCCTGTATATCCTCGATATGCTGCCTGCGGTAACTCTCCTCACTCCAAACGGGCTGTCCGAGATCGGCGGCCATATCACGGCTGCCGAGCAGCTCCAACAGCGTATCCCACTCTCGACTGAAGGTTAGAAAGATGTAGCTGTCGCGGCAGGGAAAGAGATCTGCTACCCCGTTCCACTGCAGGCTGCCCTGCCGGCGGGGCACTACGTGATCGTGGAAATACTGCACCATAACGTGTTCAAGCGCAGCGGCGGCAGCCTCCTGCAGCGAGATGTCGATATGCTGACCCTTCCCCGCCAGGTCCCGCCAACGCAGGGCCAGCAATATGCCGCAGGCGGCAAAGAGAGAGGCCAGATAATAAGGCTGATCGCCGTAAGGCTTGAGCGGCTGCCTGCCGGGCGATCCGCAGACGTACATCTGGCCACCCGCGGCGGAGGCCGCCAACCCGCATGATTTGTAGCCGCTGTAAGGTCCGGTACGGCCGAAGCCGCTGACGGAGGCCATGACCAGTCCCGGATTAATCCGGCTGAACTGTCCATAGCCGAGGCCGGCTGAAGCAAGGAAGCCGGGCGGGTAAGACTCGACCAGCACGTCGCAGGATTGCATAAGTCGAAGGATGCGATCAAGGTCCGATGGGGCGGAGGGATCAACGGTTATGCCGCGCTTGCCGGCATTGTCGTACCAGAAAGAAATGCTGCGTTCGGGTCCTGGTTCGTCTTTGAGGAAAGGTCCGGCCGAGCGGACGGCGCTGCCTCCCGGCGGCTCCGCCAGTATAACCTCGGCCCCCATGTCTGAGAGCAGCCTACAGCAGAACCCGGTCCAGCGTCCGGACAGCTCGAGGACGCGTATGCCGGACAGCGATTGCGGATACGACCGGGAGTGTGACATGACGGCCTAATTATGTCATTGAGGGGTGGGGGAAGCAATGCCCTAGTTGTAGGGGCGTACTTTCAGGTGCGCCCGTATGCATGATCAGTCGGAGGAGGGCAGGGCCTTGGGCTTCTGCAACTCCATCTCTTTGCCGTCGCACGTAACAGTGCCTTCTCCGGCCTTAGTGCAGAGCACCTCGGTCCCGCAGACCTCGCACTTAAATCTCTTGCCAAGCTGGTTTGACATATTATCTCTCCTGAGAGGGTTTAAACCCTCTTACTTCTTCTGTTCCATGGGCTGACCGCAGCAGGTTACCTGACCGTTGCCGCCCTTGGTCACGATGAACTCGGAGCCGCATTTGCTGCAAATGTATTTCTTTCCGATCTGGTTGGCCATTGTTAAATCCCTCCGGACTATTATTTTAGTCTCAATTTAGCCTTCATGCAAAAAGGAGCTACAGTTCCATCTCGTGGAAATCGCCGGCCACTGCCAATCGCGCAGCCGTCATCTTCTGCACGTCCTCCGGGGTTACGCCGGGTATCGCCTCTTTGAGCAACAACCCTTGCGGTGTCACCTCTATGAGGGCATAGTTGGTCACGATCACATCCACGCACTCCTTGGCCGTCAGCGGGTAGGCGCACACGTCCAGTATCTTGGGTTCGCCGGCCGGGGTGAAGTGCTCCATGGCCACGATCAATTTGGTGGCGCCCACGGCGAGGTCCATCGAACCACCTATATTGCCCGTCTTGCCAAGTCCGCGGGCCGGGTTGTTCCATCCGGCCAGGTCGCCTTTAGCCGACACCTGCAGGGCGCCCAGCACCGCCACGTCCATGCGCCCACCCCTGATCATGGCGAAGGACGTCTCAACGTTAAAATAACAGCTGCCTGGCATCTCGCGCACAAACTGGCAACTGGCGTTGATAAGGTCCTGGTCCTGCTCTCCCTCCTCCGCAAGCGGCCCGCACTTCAGCATGCCGATCTCCGATTGTATGATGATATCCCTCCCCTCTATCCAGTTGGAGACCAGCGTCGGTATGCCGATTCCCAGGTTGACATAGGCCCCGTCCTCAAGCATGTTGGCTATGCGCAGGGCGATCATCTCACGCTCCAGCGGAGGCATCTCCGGTACTACAACTTTACTCATCTTGCTCATATCAAACTCCGGACTATAGAATCTTATACAGAAGCCTGGTAAAACTCCGGCCTGCCTGTCTCCACCACCCTTTTAACGAATATCCCCGGTGTATGTATAAAGTTGGGGTCGAGTTCTCCGGCTTCCACCAGTATCTCCACCTCGGCAATGGTTACTTTTCCGGCCATGGCCATGGCGTTATTGTAATTCTGCGCTGTGTACCTGTAGATAAGGTTACCCTCGCGGTCGCCCTTCCAGGCGTGTACAAAGGCGAAATCCACCGGCAGGGCCAGCTCCAGAAGGTTCTCCACGCCATTTAATACCCTCACCTCTTTGCCTTCCGCAACCACCGTCCCCACGCCTGCCGGCGTATAGAATCCGGGTATGCCGGCCCCCGCGCAGCGCAGCTTCTCGACAAAGGTGCCGATGGGGTATATCTCCAGCCCGATCTTACCTCTGCGCACCGCCTGCTCGAAGGGGTGTTGGGCACCCTTGCTGGCCGAGCGCGGGAAGGGATAATTGCAAATAGCCTTCTTTATCTGGCCGTTGGTGACCAGCTCCAGCATCTCCTCATTGCCCGTCCCGACCTGCTGCGCCACCACAGTGAGGTTTTTCACACCTTTTTTCGCCAGCGCACGGGTCAGAGCGGTCGGTTTTCCGGCAGAAAAAAAGCCGCCGAAAGCTATAACAGCGCCATCCGGTATATCTGCTATTGCCAGTTCTGGCGAGGCGTAAGTCTTATCCATGTCAGAAAGCCTCCTTCTCAAGATATATAGATACCATCTATTTGTCCTCAATTCTCAAGGTGAATACTTTCTCCCACATTTAAAATTTTAATATTACCGTATTTGTTAAATGACTCATGAGTAATTGTTTCATAATAATGAGAGAATGTGCCCCAATGAACCGGGATCAACATCTTGGGATTCAACTCTGCGTTCATATCCTTAATATCATCGATGTTATTTGTAATCCTTCCAATGCTACGTGATAAGGACGATTTTCCGGCCATGGCTGAACCTGCATTTGCGATTATTAGATCAATGTTTGAAGTGCCGATATGTTTTTTAATACTGCTATTGAAAACTGCGTCACCCGTGACATATACGCAGTATCTTGAATCGTCCTTGGCGATATCAAGAAGATAACCGTTTCCGTTCCCTATCATGCCGCCAAATAATGCTTTCTTCGCATGTATTGCAGGCAGTGCCTTGATTCTTATATTTATACCATTAATAAGAATCTCTGTAGCTTCATTCCATCCAAGAAACTTTATGCCATTGTAAATACCCTTTTTGAAAAATACTTCCAAGCCTTTGTGGGCAATAATGGTTGTATTTTTGTCAATCAGTTTATATCCATACTTGTCAATATGATCATGATGATTATGAGTTAAAAGCCAAACATTCACGTCTTTGAAATCAGATTCACTGTATTGGGGATCGTTTAATCTCCTGGTTTTAAAATACTTGTAATCCTGGATATGGCCCTTGGGGCACAGGACCGGATCACAGGCAATTTTAATGCGATCGACCTGCAATACCCATGTCGCTCCGCCGATCCATTTAAGACTGATATTCATATTAAATCACACTTGCATTATCGGTTGTGCCATGATTCTCAGCCGGATACTTATCATTCCCCTATAAATAATATCATCATTTAGCTTGGCCGAGCGCGTTGACCAGAGGCAATATCTTCGCATCATAGTAGGCCTGTGCCTCATTTTTATCGATGATCGCCTGCTTCTGCGATTTGTACGCTGCCGATTTCTGTGGATCTCTAGCCACGCTGGCCTTCTCCAGCGCAGTGAGCCTGATCAGATCCTGCTCCGGATATCTGGCCATTACTCCATCAAGCAGGCTCACCGCTTTTTCCATATCTTTATTATAATAGTCTGCCATTCCCGCATACATCTGGTATTCAGAATTGGACGGGTCCATCTCGTAGGCTTTCTCTGCGTACTCCGGAAATATATCCAGTTTGGACAGTTTAAAGGCTTTATAGGCAACCAGGAAATGGACATTGGCATCATCTTTGTATTGCGCGGCAAGATCGATGAAAGCTGCAAGCTTTTCTGTGCCGCTTATCAGCCGGTTCTCAATCCGGGCCGCCTGTTCTATCACCGGCTCGATCGGTACAGCCGGCATGAAAAGCTCAGGCTGCCTGGAGAAGTCATCATAAAAGTGATAGATATCCTGACGAGCCGCATAGTAAGGCCCTACAGCCATATAAAAGCCATCGCTTTTAGTATCGAAGATCATCATCTGCGAGGCTGCCCAGTTGCACACGGGGCGCTTTGTCCCGCACCATGAGTAGTCTGTGCCGTCCGGACCCGTCTGGGCACGCACAAATTTGACCACATCTTCGATCGCATATACGGGCTTTTGCGGATAGACGGATGCTACCGCTTCCCTGTCGATATTGCTGCTGCTGACATTTACCGACGCTACCTGCTGTTTTGCTAGCTCCGAATCGTAAATTCTGTTGAAATTCCATAGCAGGGAATCCTTAAGCTCGTTCTTTACCCACGCTGTGGGAGTCAGTTGGACCACTGCGCCACGTCCTGCCCGCAGGTCGCTCCATACGCAGCCATAGGCGCCTATAGTGTGATACTGGTCGAAATACGGGTAAATCTGATCCAGCGTTGACGCCTCTTCCATTACCATCCGTATTAAGTAGGGTAGAGAGTAACCGTTGGGATCCGGTTTTTTAACATACAGAGTTTCTTCACCAAAGGTTAATCCCTTATCGCTGTAGCCTGTTTCAACCCCCATATACAGGGGCTGGTCCATATGGGTTACGACGTTGGCCCCCTTTGCTTTATACCTGACGACAACTGTCATCTTGGCAAGCTCTTCACCACCGAAGGCAGCCGTATCGTTATTGCGTCCCTGGATGATCGAGCCGTCGGGACCCCGCATAAGTACGCCGGTGCAGCCCATCCCCATTCCAACATCGTAGAATAGACAGCAGGATATGACTGTATCGTATGGTAAGCCGGAGCCGTCTGAAACGCCCTTCATCTCATCCTGGTATTTCTGCGGCAGGCTGGCGGCCAGCTGACGGGACTGATATTTAATCAACCCGACCAGCGCAGGGTAGGGTACGCCCATCTCGTCCGCGTTCCATTTAAGTATCTTGCTCATCGAATCCATGCCGTTTACAATTTCCGGCCGAAGTAACACGCCGTACTGAAGGCCCATCTCATAATAATCTCCGGAAACCTCAAGCATGGGCACGATCCCGGGATAATGGTAGATTACACCGTCATGGAAAGTCGACTTAACGCCTGACGTAGCGACCTGCTTGTCATACCCCGTCTCTTTAATATTGCCGGGAAAGGCGATTAAATCTGCGATATAAACTGCCAGGACGATGACTAATACCACCACTACTGCAAGGACACCCCATAATATTTTCTTTTTCACTTTCTCCAACCTCCTTCATTAATCTACAGTACTTTTAATCCTGTTACCCAATATACTGTCTAAGAATTGGATTTTATGCTCAGTACAATCGCCAGCCCGAAGCCAGCGCACCAGATATTTATGAATGCATTTAATATCGTATCTACTATGGTGCCGGCGTACATTCCATTCTGTATGTTGTAGCTGAAGTCCAGTATACCCAGGAACAACAATGCGCCTGCTGCCACGGCGGAAAGTCTGACGCCCAGGGGCCTTCCCCTGAGCAATAGTATGCCCGCCCATAGCAACAGAACTGACAGCAGGACATCGGGAAACACAAAAGAACGTGAATAACTGAGCCAACCAATAGGCGGCTGATCGGGCGCCATGCCCAACGTAAAAACGAGAACCCACCATAAGAGAAGGCCTGATGCTGTCGCAATCTCAAAAGAGGCTATTAGCTTAGCATTGTTCATATTTCCTCCTACAACCCTACTCAAACAACATTCTTATTTAGGTACAATTTCTCTAAAGCCCCAATAGCCTGGCCGCATTCAGGCCGAGCCACTTCTCCTTGACCTTGTCCTTGAGCGGCAGGGCTTTCAGCTCATCGATACAGCGCTGCCAGGGTATCATGTCGTCAGTGGCGAAGAGTACCCTGTCCTGCAGTAGGCTGTTTCCATATACCATCAGCGGCTCCCAGCCGGTGCCGGGTGTGCCGATATATTTGGGGGCAACAGCTCCGATCTCTATATAGACGTTCTTGTGCTTCCAGGCCACAGCCACCAACTCGTTTACCCACGGCCAGCCGCCATGGTTGGCAACGATTTTTAAATCAGGAAAGTCACACGCAATATGATCGATGTAAATAGGGCGACTGAAGTCTATGCTGCGGTCGATGGTGAAATTTATTGAAGAGTGGATGGTCACAGGTATGCCAAGCTCCTGGCACTTGGCGTATACCGGGTAAAGTCTTTTGTCGTTGGGATACATGCGCTGCGCCCAGGTCTGGAAGTTGACGCCGCTGAAGCCGCGCTCCTTGACCTCACGCTCAACCACTTTGACCATATCATCGTCTTCAAGCGCATTGACGGTGAGGTAATACCGCGGGAACTTCTTGGGGTATTTTTTAGCTATTTTGTAAGTAGCATCATTCAGCTTCCTGTAATCGCCCAACGCCCACTCAGCCTGGAGTACCCCATATGTAACACCTGCGCTGTCCATAGCCTTAACCATGCTCTCTGCAGTCACATCGTACATGGCGGATACTTCGTAAGCAGACTCCGCGTAGCCCCGCATGAAGCTTTTCAGGAATAAATTTTTAGCTTCCTCGACATCATCAACCCACTCCCGTATGGGTACGGTAACCCGGAAATCTATGATCATCTCTCTGCTCCTCGCTTAATTATTTCTTTTTAGTCTTATCCAGCGCTGCCTTGGCCCGCATGGCGGCCTCCATGCCCGTCAACGTGAGTACCACGTCGTGCGCCTCCATCTCCATCTGCTGCTCGTAGTCCTGGTAGGTGCCAAAGTTGAGCTGGCGCTTAGCCAGCTTGATGGAGAGTGACGAGTTGGCTGCGATTTTTTTGATCAGCGTCATGGTGGTCCTTTCCAATTCTTCAACCGGCACGACCTGATTGACCAGGCCCCATTGCTCGGCGGTGCGGGCGTCGATCCTCTCGTTGGAGAAGATCATCCACTTGGCCCGCCCGATGCCCACCAATAGCGGCAGCAGCTTGGTGCCGGCGTTGGTCACGCCGGCTCCCACGTTGGTCTCTGGGAAGCCGAACTTGGTGCCCTCGGCCGCAATACGTATATCGGCGCTCATGGCCCACTCACAACCGGCCCCCAGTGCGTAGCCGTGGACGGCGGCCACGATGCATTTCTCCATGTTCAGCATAATGCGCGTGGTGTCCTGCAGGACCTCCACGTGCCGCAATATATCTTCCACCTGCATCCCCTGCGGGTTTTCAGAAAGGTCGTCTCCGGCGCAGAATGCCCGGCCCTCACCTTTGATTATTACGCCTTTTACGCCAGCATCCAGCGCGGCCTCGGCCAGGGCCTGGTGGAAATCCCTGGTCAACTGCACGTTGATGGCGTTCAGCACCTTTGGGCGGTTGAGCTTGATGACGGCTATGCCCTCGACTTTCTCGTAGATGACGGTCTCTAATGCCATTGTATCCCCTCCTTGGTTATCACTTTAGTTTCCAAACGGGCGGCCTCTTCTCGAAAAAGGCTGTAATACCTTCCCTGGTATCGTCCATCTTCAGGATAGGCCCTGTGATGGCTTTAAACAGGGCCAGGCTGTCCTCCAGCGACATGTAGCGGGTCCTCCTGTTGATCTCCTTGCAGGCCCACAACGCTACGGGGCCGTTGCCGCATATCTTTTTAGCCAGAGCGGTGGCGGTGGTTATAAGCTCGGCCGGCGGTACCACGCGACTGACCAGCCCGACCCGGTGGGCCTCCTGCGCGCTCAGGCGGTCACCTGTCATCAGCACTTCCATAGCAGTTGAGGCCGGGATCATGCGCGACAGCATGATCGAGGCGTAGGCGTCCACCGTGTTTAGCTTCTGATCCGGCGTGCCGAGTGAAGCCTTGTCTGAGGCGATCCTGATATCGCAGCACAGCGCCAGCGTGAAGCCGGCGCCCAGACAGTAGCCGTTGACGGCGGCGATGAGCGGTTTCTTGATGTTGGCCAGTTGCCAGTCGTAATCGGCCTCCCAGTTTACCCCCAGCTCTATGTGCTCGGGGTCAGTGAGGTCCGCCCCGGCACAGAATGACCTTTCGCCAGCCCCGGTAACTATTCCCACGTAAAGGTCATTATCGGCATCGAAGTCGTGAAGGGCCTTGATGAGCTGGCGGCTGAGCTCCACGCTCATGGTATTCAGCTTCTCGGGGCGGTTAAGCGTTATATACGCCACATGGTCCTTTTTCTCGTATATGAGAATAGACATCGATTTCTCCTTGCCGCATTGGCGGCTAACCCGAATTATCTCAGTCACGGTGTAGGGGCGTAGCTTCAGCTGCGCCCGGTATAACGGACGGGTCTAAAGACCCATCCCTACATCTTCAGTCACTTCGCTTACAGGATAACCTTTTTGTCCTTGAAGCTGCCGATGTCCTCCCAGGTGTAGCCCAGCTCCAGCAGCACCTCCTCGGTGTGCTGGCCGAACTCGGGCGCGCCGAAGGGTGTACGTTCAGGCGTGCCCTTGAGCTGGATGGGACAGCGGATGCCTTTGACCTTACCGTAGCCGAAATGCTCGTATTCTATGATGTAACCGTTCTCAATGGCCACAGGATCTTTGATCACCTCGGTGGGGGTCTGCGCCGGCGCCCAAATCAGGCCGTTCTCATCGAACCTGGGTGCGAAGTAGTCACGTGGATGCTTGGCAAACTCGGCGTCCAGCAGCTTGATCAGCTCGGCGCTGTTCTTGCACCTGTCACCATGTGTGGAATATTTGGTCAGCCAGTCTTCCCGGTCAACGCTTTTACACACACCCGGCCAGAAGCGGTCGGTCTGCAGCATCTGGAACATGAACCACTTGTCGTCTTTGGCCGCATAGGTGTTATATAACGGGTTGCCCACGGTAAACCTGGACTGCCTGCCCAGTTCCATGTTGTATACAATCGCGCCCTGCACATCGAGGCCTGCGACCCACATCCCGTTGCCGTAAAGAGACAGCTCGACCAGTTGGCCTTTGCCGGTCTTCTCCCTGGAATACAGCGCCAGCGAAATAGCGCCCAGGGCAAAAACGCCGGTGGTATTGTCGCCCATTGCACCTCGCAGAGGGACGGCCGGGGTGCCCGGCTCACCCATGGTGGACATAATGCCCGACCGCGTCCAGAAGGCCGTTTCATCGAAAGCCTGCCAGTCCGCGCCAGGACCTTTTGAGCCGTAACCGGTGATGTTGCAGTAGACAAGGCGCGGGTTCAACTTGCTGAGCGTATCGTAATCCATCTTGGCCCGCTTGAGTGTGGAGGGCCGCAGATTGGCCAAAAAGACGTCTGCCTGCCCCACCATCTTATGCATGATCTTACGGCTCTCTTCCTGCTTAAGATCGAGCGTGATGCAGCGCTTGCTGCGATTGGCCATTTCCCACATCCAGTTATACCCTATATCCAGCTCCGCGGGCAGTACGCCCGACGAGAACATCGCCCTTAACGGGTCGCCCTCCACCGGCTCCACCCTGACAACATCGGCGCCATGCTCGCCCATCCACATGCCGCATGTTGGACCGGCGAACCACGTGGAAAGCTCTACCACCTTTATTCCATCCAGTGCTGATGCCATGATAATCCTCCTGATAAGATTTTCTATTCACACGCCGATTATTATTCCGCAGAAACCGGCAACCTGTATTTTTATGGCAACAAACTGCCCCGTATGCCGCGGCAGCCTGGTTTAGAGGCTGCCGCGGACTCGGTGGCTTAAATGCGAGTTATTTCATCTGCCGCCGCTGGTTACGGCATTTACATGGACAGCTTTTCTTCCGCCTCAGCCAGTGTGGCATCCGCGACCTTTGTCAGGTTGGCATTGAGGTCCACGCCCTTGCCCTTCAGGTACGCTTTGCGGGCGAAGAACCAGATTATGCCCAGGACAATGACCCCCACGAATACAAAGACAGTATAGGGGATCAGGGTAGGGTTGCCCTCCTTGTCCATCATGTCCAGCATGATACCCATCAGCAGGATAAAGCCAGAAGTTATGACCGCGCCCAGGAACGTGAACCAGCGCCAGAAGCCGTTGAACTTAAAAATCGATTTCTTATAGAGGTCCGGTAATTTTTTAGGGATCTTCAGCACGCACCACGCCAGCACTATCTGGATCACCATGAGGGCCAGCACGGAGGCCAGGGCGTACTTGTCAATGGTAGCCGCCACCAGAATGCCCAGAACCTCCAGTATAGTGATTACTAATATGGCCAGGCCAGGTGACTTGAACTTGGGATTGAGGTGCGCCAGTGCTTTGGGGAAGAGCCCGTCGCGCCCCCAGGCCATGAGGTCGCGCGCCGCCGACCAGGTGAGCGCGTTGACGGTGGTGAGGATGGCGCCCATGGCTGCGATGAAGATGACCCAGATGCCCCAGCCGGGCATCAGATTGCCTGCCTGGATCAGGATGGCAGGGGTGCCGGCCTTGGCTGCGGCTTCCGCGCCCATGGATGCGACCAGGGCGAACGGTTGAAGCGTGTAAAGTATCAGGACGATTATGAACGAAATAACAAGGGCTAGCGGCAGGTTGCGCCGCGGGTTCTTGACCTCTCCGCCGATATCAGCCAGCGCCACCAGTCCGGCCCACGAGAAGCTGGCCAGCACTACTGCCACGATGAACATCAGGGTGCCGCCAGTGAACAAGGGTGTCATATTCACCGGGTTATAGTTGGCCGAGCCCACGATACCGAAGATGATCATGCCAATTACGAAAAGCAGGAACATAATGGCCTGCGCCACGGCGGCGATCCCCACGCCAAGGTAGTTGATCAGGGAAAAGAACAGTACGCAGATGATGGGGAGGATGAAGGGGTTGATGGTGAAGGCCGGGGTGAAGGACTGGATGAACGCAGTAACGTACGAACCAAACCCCACCGCGACAAGGATGTTGGATGTAACCAGGGACAAAACCGCCGCAAACGAGATGACTGAGCCCCAGAATGGGTTGGCCACCCTGGTCACCGTCACGTAGTTAGCACCCGTCACCGGCAGTGTGCCCGTTAGCTGCATCTCCACCAGCACTATAAAAAGGGCGGGTATGGCGGCCGCGGCGTAGGCCAGGTAAACGCTGGGCCCGGTCATCCCCACCAGCGTGGGCACCAGCACGAAGATGGAGGCGCCCACCACCAGGCCGGTGATCATCGCCACCGCTCCGAAAAGCCCCACCTTTCTCTGCATGATTTCGTTTTTTTGTTCTGCCAATTTCAACCTCCGTAAATATTATTAAATAAAATGCTGCAAACAATACTCGGTGATGTTTATTGTTTCCTGCGCACCTCCTTTTCGGGTTCTTCTATTACTTTCATACTACCGTTGGATAATCCGTGCAGGATGAATTCGATCTGCTTACCTATGTACTGATCTGGCGTATAACGCCGGCCCAGCCACCAGCGCCGGAAAGCCCACATGTCACCCAGAACTATAATGTTGTGCGCCGCCAGAGCTGCGTCATCTATCGTGTAAATTCCCTCCTGACGCCCGCGCTCAATCAGCTTCTCAAATAATGACGCAAGCACCATCTCGTTTTCCATCAACCGCTTCCTTTGATCGGGAGGCAGGTTCCCTGTTTCCTGGTGCCAGAATAGGACTATGCTCTGCGCCTCATTGGTATACTCGATGTAAAGCCTGATTGCACGCCGCAGCGCTTCCTGCGGCTGCAATTTCGCCAGGGCTTCGGTGGTCATGCTCACAAATTCGTTTGTGCCCAGTACGGCAAAATCAAGAAAGGCCGTGATGATGTCGTCCTTGGATTTAAAATAATGGTACAGCGTCCCCACCGTTATGCCGCTGGCCTCCGCTATGTCCCGGACACCGGTATTCAGCGTGCCCTTCCTGATGAAAAGCCCTGCGGCAGCCTTGACTATCTCCCACTTCTTGCTATCAGCCCGCTGTCCCAGCTTATCCGCAACCTCGCTAAAACCACCCAATAAATCCTTCTCTTTACTCGTCATTTACACATCACCTGCCGTCATTCAATCAAGCGCTTGATAGACGCAGAAATTGTAAAATAGGCCGGGCGGTTTGTCAATAAGTTATTTTACGTATATCCGGATCACAACTTGAGAGTATATGAAACGCCCTGCCGGGGAAGTGTGGCGGCGCCAAGAGCCACACCACGGCAGGGCGTTTTTCTTATGCCTGCTATAAGTGCGGATTATTTATATAAACGGGCTTAGGCTGAAAGCTTCTCCTCGGCTTCCGCCAGCGTAGCGTCAGCAATTTTCCTCATGTTCGCGTCGAGGTCCACGCCTTTGCCCTTGAGGTATGCCCTGCGTGCTATGTACCAGACAGTGCCCAGCACCAGGGTGCCGACGAAGATCAGCACTACCCACGGGAACTTGGTCGGGTCTCCCTTTTCATCCATCATGTCGAGCAAAATGCCCGACAGCAGCACGATACCGGATGTAACCAGCGCGCCGATATAGGTAAACCAACGCCAGAAGGAATTGAATTTAAACAAGGATTTCTTATACAGGTCAGGCATCTTTTTGGGGATGCGGAACACACACCAGGCCAAAATCATCGTTATCAAGCTGGAGGCCAGTACGGAGGCCAAAGCGTATTTATCGATGGTGGCCGCGATCAGCACACCCAGGATTTGGATTACTATGATAATAAGTATGGCTACGTCCGGCGTCTTGAATTTGCTCAGGTGGGCAACGGCCTTGGGGAACATGCCGTCGCGCGCCCAGGCCACCAGGTCACGGGAGGCCGACCAGGTCAGCGCATTGATGGTCGTCACAATCGCGCCCAGGGCGGCGATAAAGACAATGTAGATGCCCCAGCCCGGCAACAGCCTGCCCGCATCCACCATGATAGCAGGATTGCCAATCTTGGCGACCTGTTGCCAGTCCATGGTGGCAACCAGCGCCAGCGGCTGAAAGGTATACAGCACAAGTATGATCAGAAACGAGATGATCAAAGCCAGCGGTAGATTCCTGCGGGGGTTCTTTACTTCCCCGCCGATATCGGCCAGCGCCAGCAGGCCCGACCATACGTAGCTCGCCAGCACAATCGCCACAACAAACATGATAGTACCCTTGGGGAATAACGGCGTCAGTTTGGCCGGATCAAAATTTGCCATGCCGGTGATAGCGAAGACTATCATGCCAATCACAAACAGCAGGAAAAAAACTATCTGCAGCCAGCTTGCCAGCGAAACACCTAAATAATTGACCAATGCGAAAAACACCAGTATGGCAATCGTCAGTATCCTGCCGTCCATGGCAAAGGCAGGGTTAAACGACTGAACGAAGGCGATGAAATAGTCTGCAAAAATAACTGCGACCAGTATATTGGCGGCCAGCAGGGCCATCACGGCCGAAAAGGATATTATGCCGCCCCAGAACGGCGAAAGAACCCTGGTTACCGTAACATAGTTGGCGCCTGTTACTGGCAGCGTTCCGGTGAGCTGGATCTCAAAAAGCACCACAAAAAGGGACGGGATACAGGCAGCAATAAAGGCTATGAAAACACTGGGACCGGTCATGCCCGTAATCGTTGCCGTCATCCCGAAGATGCCCGCACCGATAACCAGGCCGGTTATCATAGCTATAGTCTCGAACAGCCCGATTTTCCTCTGCAAGATTTCAGGTTTGTTTTCCGCCAATTTCTACCTCCTTAATAATTAATCTGCTGCACTACACGACTGATAGAAGACTATTATGATTGCGAAAAGTTTAAACCCATCTCCGCCAGGTGTCAATATGGTGTGACCCAGATACCGATAAAGCAGTTACTACCAGGGCCAGGTGAAGAGGATGCCCAGCACAATGCCCAGCATGGCCCCCGCGAAGACCTCCCACTTGGTATGACCGATGATCTCGGCCAGCCGCTGGCTGAACTCTTTGTCGCCCCTGAAGAGCTCGTCCAGCATCTTGTTCAGCATGGTAGACTGGTAGCCCACCGTCCGCCGCACACCGGCGGCATCGTACATTACGATGAAAGCTACTGCCATGGAGATGGCGAAGAGGGGTGAATCGAAACCGTACATCAGCCCGATGGTGGTGGCCAGAGCGGTCATGAGGGCAGAGTGCGCGCTGGGCATGCCCCCCGGGCTCCACATTAAAGACATATTGAATTGTTTCTTGCGCGCGAAATTTAGCAGTACCTTGATCGCCTGCGCCACGAACCATGCCACCAGCGGCACCCAGATGGCCTTCCAGGTCGCTGGCCCGTCAACCGCCTGGCTCATCCACCAGTTCATGGGGTCCCTCCCGCCACCGGCCTCAGAATGGCGCCCGGCCTGTATTTAACCTGCAGCACCTTGACCGTCATCAGCAGGCCCAGCAGAAGGGGATAGATGATAAGCAGGTGATACGCCGTGAACGGTGGCGGCAGTGAGGGTACGGCTATTAAGATGGGAGGCATGGCAATATTCGACCACTGCAAAGCGAAAAGGGTCGCTGTGATGGCTAAGAGGCCTATGCCGAAGCTTGAGCTGGAGTTTTTGGTCCTCCAGGCCAGCAGGCCCGCGACCGCAGCCCCGATCAGTGTTGGCACAGTACAAATGGTGACCAGCACTCCGGCGATGACCGTGGCGCCGCGCCCGCCCTGGAGCCTCAGGAACATAGACCACTGGTGGCTGACGATGGCTATTACGCCGGCCAGCATGACTAGTAGCGGACCGGCATTCAACCACTGTGCGATCAACACCGCCAGCGCTGCTTTGCCGATATCCATAACGACCACGCCCATGAAGGGTAGCAGGCCTACCCTGCGGTAGACCGCGGCAGCGCTGATCTTGCCGTCCGGCTCATCCCTGATGTCCACCTTTCCCGCAAGCAGAGCAACGATGAAAGCGGAAGGTATCGCGCCCAACAATAGGGCAATGGGGATACAGAGCAGGCTGAGATTATCCATTATTTGTAGCTAAATCCGGCATATTTAAAGGCAGTATATCATAAAAATTAGATTCCCAGTCAGGGCTCTGCCCTGTGCGTAACATCCAGGGCCAGGAACTCGCGCGCCTCCTTTGAGAACGCCAGCCCGATGGACATAGCCAGCACCATCAGCCCGCAGGTTGCATAGATGATGGGTATATTTTTATTGGCCATGTCAGCGATCACGCCGGCGATGCCCATGCCGATGGGGGCCAGGCCGCTGGTCAGGGTGCCCAGCAGTCCGAACACGCGGCCGCGTATCTCTGATGAAGCCGCCAGCTGAATAACGGTGGTGGTCTTGACGATGAATATGCCGGCCGTCAGCCCGATCACGGTAACGATGCCCAGCACCGTGAACGGCTGTGTAATGAATCCCACGATACCCAATGAGATGGAGGCGCTCAGCAGGCTAAGTATGATCAGGTTGCTCTGGGCCCTGCCGCGCACGTTGACGCTGCCGGCAATCAGGTAGCCGACCACCGAGCCCAGTCCCACGGCGGCCAGCAGGTAGCCGTACCACGAGGCGTTCTGCTTGAGATAGTCCTCCACGTAAAAGGGCAGAAGCAGCAGCATGGGCGCGATGGCGAGGTGCAGCAGCGCGGCCGCCAGGAAAAGTATGCGCATTCCTTTCTCATTCCAAACATAGGCCAGGCCTTCCTTGGTATCCCGGATGAAGCTCTTCCAGGCCTCGCCTGATTTCTTCTCCTGCTCGACCGGCGGCTGAGGTATTCTGATGAACGATTCACTGCCCGCCGCGTATAAGTAGGTGACGCTGTTGATTAAGAACAGCAGGGGCGCGCCGGTGATGCTGAAGATAAGGCCGCCTAACCCCTGGCCCAGGAACATGGCCAGGAAGATGGCGAACTGGTTGAGCGAATTGGCAATATTGAGCTTTTCCTTAGGCACCAGGTCCGGTACGGCGGCGGACATGGCCGGGGTGAAGAAGGCGAAAATAATGGCGCCCAGCGTAGCAACGATGAACATCCAGGTGATATTAATGGCGCTGGCGTGGGGTGTGAGGTAGACAAATGAGAAAAACGCGAAGCCGCCCTGCGGGTCTGTGGTAATCAGGCCGGTGGCCCAGATCAGGAAGAACATGAGCGCCGCCAGCGAGAATACCAGTATACCCTGTATGAGGTCGCTGTAGACGATGATTTTCTTGCGGGAGAAGCGGTCTGCGAAGGTGCCGCCCATAGGGCCCAGCAACACTCCGGGCAGGGTGGAGAAGAGCATCATACCCCCCATCAGGCTGGCCGACTCGGTGGCCTGCTTGATATAAAAGAGCATCCCTACATTGAAGTAGCGCTGACCGATCTGGCTGATGAGCTGCCCCTGCCAGAGCAACAGGAAGTTCTTATTCCAAAGTCTGGCTGGCTCTTTAATTGGCTCTAGGTTATTCATTATATTGGTTTGATGATTTGGAAGTGCCCAATTTACCGCCGTTTATTATACGGCATATGGAGCAATTGATTCCTACTCAAGTCCCAGTGCGAATCGCATAGCCCCTTCCGCTTCCTTCAGTTTTTTAGGACTCAACATGGCAATACGACCACGCAGGCAATCTTTCGGAATGGTGGTAATCACATCGAGGTTGACCACGCAATCCTGCGGCATGCCGTCTTCAGCTGATAAAGGTAGCTCGGCGGCAATATTCCTTATGCGGGTCGTTACCGGTGCAACAATGACTAGCGAACGCACGCTATAAGCATCATCCCTCGATAGCAGTACCACCGGGCGCCTGCCGGCAGGCGGTTCCAGCTCTGCCCACCATATTTCTCCTCTTCTCATCACCACGGCTCCTCAGCCAGGATTTCGCTGGCCGCCCTGCGGGCTGTCTCCACTTCCCCCCTGGTTTCTGGCATCTGCTCATATGCACGGACATAGCGTTCGCTCAAATCCCTCTCCCGCTGATGGCGCAAAAGTATCTCAACTGCACGGCGAAACAGTTCGCTGCGGCTCTCGCCGCTTTTTTCTCTGACCCTTTCTACCGCGCTGAGCACTTCCACTGGGAGACTGATCGCAATCTTGGCTGTCTTCGGCATTATTACACCTCATTTTCATACCGTGGTATGACCATAGTATGAATTATTACGGGCAAATTGTCAAAACGTAGAGACTTGCTGGAACAAATTTTGAATATATGCCTGTCCCAGGAGAAAAATATATGCTGGGACAATCTTATCCCGGGTACTCTACCAGCTGCACCTGAGGCAGCAACCTTCGCACGTCAGCGTTGCGGCAATCGGCCGTAGCGGGCGTGAGGCAGACGGCGGCTGCCGCGGCGAAGCCCAGCCGCAGGCCGTCCTCGATTGATTTGCCCTCAGACAGGGCGGCAGCCAGGCCTGCCAGAACGGCGTCACCTGCTCCGGCTGTGCTGACAACGGGTATCTTCAATACCGGAATGCTGTAAGCACGGCCGGGCAATACCGCCAGCGCGCCCTCTTTGCCCAGAGTGATGACCAGCGATGTCCCGTACTTTTCCTGCATCTCCCGTCCCGCTCTATAAGCTTCCTCAATGGTTATTACCGGGCTCCCGTAAAGCTCAGTGATCTCATCGATGTTGGGTTTGGCCACTGTGGGCCGGCTTTCCATGCCGGCCTTCAGGCCGGGACCGCTGACGTCGAAGACCACGGGCAGGCCGGCTTCCCTCGCTTTCTTAACCAGTTCCGTGTAAATGGATGCGTCCACCCCGGGTGGCACAGTGCCGCCGATTATTACACAGGAGGCATTTTTCAGGGCGGTGTTGAATTTTCTGCGGAATTTCTCCAGAGCGCCGGCGTCGATCCTCAGTCCCGGCTCGGTCAGCGTAGTCTGGCCCTGGCCGGAGTTGCCGATGATAACGATGTTGATGCGTGTTTCACCTTTCACCCACACGAAATCGGTCCGGCAGCCGCGCCCCCGCAGCATCTTCTCCATCAATCTGCCGGTGCTGCCCGCGGCAAAGCCCAGCGCCAGGCTGGCATAGCCGAGCTCCCCCAATACCCACGAGGCATCTGTGGCCTTGCCACCCATACCAGGTATGACCTGTTCTGCCCGGATGGTGCGGTTCCAAGCAAAATCCCTGATCAGGTAGGTGCGGTCGACGGCGGGGTTGAGGGTGACTGTCAGGATCATGGCCGGGGCTATTCGCCTTCCCCGCCCGAACTTTCCATCTGCTTGGCCAGGTCGTGGCGGGAGCGGTAGAGCATGTCCTCATCATGGAGCAGTAACCTACCCATTAGTATGCAGCGGGCGTTGACCTCGATCCGCTCAACCGCGTCCAGCACCGAGTACAGGTCTTTGCCCGCAGCGAAAAGGCCGTGCCATGGCACGATCACGGCGGCGGCCTGCCCAGCCATCCTTTTTTCCTGGCCGCAAAGGACCTTATATACATTCTCGGCCAGTTGCCTGTTCTGCACACCGCCGCGGGCATATTCAGCAAGCTTGATCTCGCCGAATTTATAGGTATATTCCAGGACGGCCGGTATGGCCTGCCTGGCCGCGCAGAAGACCATGACGTTGCGGGGATGGGCGTGTATGACAGCCTGTGCCTGAGGGTAGAAAGAGTTGAGCAGTTTGAGGTGTACGGGCGCCTCGCGCGATATCTTGCCGTCTCCCTCTACCAGTTTGCCCGCCAGGTCCAGGACCAGCACGTCCTCCGGCTTGAGCTGCCAGAATTTACGCGTGCCGGCGTAGCTGGGAGACATGGTGATTTTATCATCCACCCGCATGCTGATGTTGCCGCCTGCCAGGTCGGTCAGGTTTCGCTCAAGCATGATCTTACCGGCTTGCGCAACCAGTTCGCGGGCTTGGTATAACTGTTTTTTGTCCATGGTTCCCCTCACTGATGGATTATATTATCTTATATTTTGAATGTCATTGCGAGGAATGTAGTGGCGGGTTTTTAAACCCGCTCGACCTTATTCATTATGTCCAGAAAACGACCCCCGGCGTCATCCCAACCGGCCGCGTACCGCGGCTCA
>Ga0247841_10001432_pt1 | contig 54108 bp, 39 predicted proteins | sample LaCruzMarch2015__2_FD_192410 | JGI IMG/M metagenome (GOLD analysis project Ga0247841, IMG submission 192410) | Freshwater microbial communities from meromictic Lake La Cruz, Castile-La Mancha, Spain - LaCruzMarch2015_18m | ecosystem: Environmental > Aquatic > Freshwater > Lake | place: Spain... | reverse complement strand
GCACATTCAGAACCCATCTATGTAGTCATTACAGGTGTCGATGAACTGAAAGGGACAGGGATCAGCATCTCTCCCGTACCCAACGACGGACGATTCACCGTTTCCATCAACGATCCACAGGAAAACAACTATTCCATTGTCGTTTACAACAACATTGGCATGAAGGTGTTTGAATCCAGAGACATCGCTGTAAAAGGAAACACCCAAAAAGTCGTTGACCTTCGTCCGGCTCCAAGCGGAGTTTACTCGGTGGTGATCCAGGGCAACGATAACAAGGTGATCAAGAAGATCATGGTGAACCGCTAATCGAACGCGGAATGTGAGACACCTAAAGTGAACAGTGCACCTTGAAAAAAGCCCTGCCGGAATCGGCAGGGCTTTTTGTTGACAACAATTGAAAAATCGGATCCAATCACCTTGACAGGCTATGGGATTCATGGTAACTTTGGAAAAAAATTTCGCATGAAGAAGTCATACTATCTGATTTTTCTCTTCAGTTTGCTTTTTCATCTGACTCCCTATTCCCAGGGTGTTGGAATTTACTCATCCACACGGCAAACCGGAATAACCTATTCGTCAATAAGTCTTACCGGAAATCCTGTTCCTTCATGGCGGGGGGGTACCAACACCAACGATAACAGAAGTTTTCCTGTCTATCTTGGATTTACTTTCAATTACCTGGGAATGCCCTACACCCAACTATCTATTTCCCTGAATGGCTTCATTGACTTTTCTTCCAGTTCTGCAACAGGAGTGACCCCTGGCCCTTATAGTTCCGATAACTCTACCTTTTCACAATCTCCAAATGGCACTTACTCTGCCATAGCTCCCCTTTACGATGATTTAGCCTGCGCTTCCGGGGCAACGCTCAGCAACAGCATCCGGTATCGTACCACTGGGGCCACAGGGAACAAGGTATTTACCGTTGAATGGATCAACATGACGCTTTCTCCTGGCATTACAGCTCACCTGAATTTCCAGGTCAAATTATATGAAGTCGACAGTAAAATAGAATTTATTTATGGGACCATGACGACAGGTTCCGGCTCCCCAAGTTATACTTGTGGAATCAATGGTTCTACTGTTTCCAACCCGCCCCAGAGCTCACAGCTACTCTCGCAGCAATCTCCAAATTCAATCCTTTTCAACAACAATCCTCAGAATTCCCTGGCAATCGTCCCTGAAACCAATTCCATGATTGTACTTACCGGCTGCTTGCTTCCTTTGCCAGCAGGAACCATAACCGGACTTACCAGTGTGTGTGAAGGAACGACGGGTTTGACCTATTCCGTAGGCCCTATCATTGGAGCCACAGGATACGTCTGGTCCTTGCCCACCAATTTCATTCTCACCAGCAATCCCGATTCAAATTCCATTCTGGTGACCATCGACAATGGGGCTGTTTCCGGAGTTATCACTGTTTCCGGAACGAACAGTTGCGGGATTGGAATACCTTCGTTTCTGAATGTGACCGTTAAACCCAGTCCAACACCGACCATTATTGGCCCATCTCCTGTTTGTATTGGCGCCACCGGCCAGACATACAATACCCAAACCGGGATGACGAATTACCAGTGGACCGTTTCTTCCGGAGGAACCATTACGGCTGGCGGAACTTCAACCAGCAGTTCTGTAACCGTTACCTGGAATAATACCAGTACTCAATATGTCAGCGTTAATTATAACGGTTCCAATGGATGTCCCGGATCGGTACCAGCTACTTTCCCGGTTACCATTAATCCCTCTCCTCCCCCTACACCGGTAATTACCGGTCCCGATACTGTTTGTTTGAACACCACCGGTCACGGGTACAAAACCGAAAGCGGAATGACCAATTATACCTGGGAGGTATCATCAGGAGGAACCATTACATCCGGTGCCGGAACCGATTCAATTACGGTCACATGGACAGGATTGGCCCCTCAAACTGTCAGTGTAAATTACTTCAATGCCTATTCCTGCAGTGCAAATTCGCCCACCGTTTTAAATGTGACCATGAGCCCTCTTCCTGTTCCGGTAATCACCGGCACTGCCGGAACCTGCATTGGTATTGGTGGCTATATTTACACGACAGAATCCGGGATGACAGATTACAACTGGACCATTTCCGCCGGAGGTACAATCACTGCCGGGACGGGCACCAATGCGATCACGGTCACATGGAACGCCCTCGGACCCCAAACAGTTGGTGTTGGATATACCAATGCCAACGGGTGTGCATCGGCTAACCCTACGGTTAAAAATATCACTGTAAACGCGATCCCAACTCCTGTCATTACCGGGAATAATGAACCTTGTGTGAATTCGGGGAACCATTCCTACACCACCCAAACCGGCATGTTGAATTACCTTTGGGCAACCTCATCAGCAGGAATCATCATGTCTGGCGCCGGAACCAGCCAGATCATGGTGAACTGGGTTTCTTCCGGTCCCCAATGGGTGAGCGTCAATTACAGCAATTCTTCGGGTTGCCAGGCCGCTGCTCCAACAACTTACAATGTCAACGTTAATTCCATTCCCAGCGCCGCCGGCATTATTACCGGCACACCAAGTTTATGTGCCCCTGCCAATGGAATTGCCTATTATGTAGATCCCATCCTAAATGCAAATACCTACGTCTGGAGCCCTCCCCCGGGTGCCACCATCCAATCCGGAAGCGGCACCAACAGCATAACGGTAAATTTTTCTTCCACTGCCTCATCGGGAAATATTTCCGTATCAGGCGCCAATAGCTGCGGCAGCGGACCGTACTCACCACCCTATTTCATTTCTGTAACCTCCTTCCTGCCAACACCATTTATACAGCAAGGGGGCGACTGGGTTTATTCAGACCAACTGAACTTCAACCAATGGTATTACGAAGGGACCCCGATACCCGGGGCTACCGGTCAATTCTACCTCGCGACCGAGGATGGCTGGTACTTTGATATTGCCATGAACAACAGCTGCATTTCCGATACATCCAATTGGATCTATATCATCATTACCGGTAAGGAGGAACAGGAAATGGGAAATATCACTTTGTATCCAGTTCCCAACGACGGCCGGTTTACAATCGCATTTAATTTTTTCGGGGAAGAGAGTTACACCCTATCAATATACAATAGTCTCGGGCAAAAAATAAAAGAAATGAAGGATATCCGGTTGAATGGCAAAACAGAACTGTTTATCGAGATACCTTCTGCACGTCATGGGATCTATTCTGTGGTCTTTCAGAATGGCACCAATCGGGTTGTAAAGAAAATCCTCGTTACCCAATGAGGATGATGTTTTCGTATTTCTCTTTGAAGAATGTCGATTCCATGCGAAAAAGATTGATCCTTTTTCTGATCTTGTTCATTGCCTGTACACCCCACTCCTTTGCTCAATATTTCAGTACCGGACAGGATCCTGCTTCCATGAAATGGCGACAAATAAAAACGAAATCATACAAGATCATTTACCCCAGTAACTTTGGAACCAAGGCTCAATACCTTGCCAACCTGCTTGATTTGGCCATTCCTGCCGAAACCATCACCCTGCACAGCAAGATCCCTCAAATACCCATTATTCTGCATACACGTTCCACCACTTCCAACGGCGTAACAGTTTGGGCTCCGAAACGAATTGAATTCTTTACCTGTCCGCCTCAGGACACCTATTCCGAAGAATGGCTTGAACAACTCACTTTGCATGAATACCGTCATGCCGTACAGGTAAGCAAAATGAACCGGGGATTTACAAAAGCGTTGTACTTCCTTTTAGGGGAACAGGCAACAGGCGGTATACTGGGACTCTTTGTACCGGGCTGGTTTCTGGAAGGAGATGCCACCGTCACCGAAACAACCCTGTCGAATAGCGGCAGAGGCCGGTTGCCGGCATTTGAAGCCCCACTGAGAGCACAGCTTCTGGAGAAGGGCATTTATTCTTACGATAAGGCAACCCTTGGTTCTTACAAAACATTCACTCCCGACAATTATATCCTGGGTTATCACCTGGTCGCTAAAAGCCGTGAAAAATATGGGACCGGGATTTGGGATTACACCCTCGACCGGGTAGCGAAATATCCCTTCATGGTTGTCCCTTTCGCGAATGGTATTAAGAGACGAACCGGGCTTTCAAAAGTAAAGTTCTACAAAACCACGCTTACCGACCTGGATAGCATTTGGCGGGCACAGGATGCAGTCACCACCATTACCCCCTATCATCCGGTAACCCATCCAAATCCAAAAAATTATACCAGTTATATACACCCTGTGCATTGGAATGATGATGTCGTTCTGGCTTTGAAATCAGATAATGAAGGCGTTGACCGGTTTATCCTGGTTGGGCTGGATGGCATTGAGAAAGATGTGTTCAGCGTAGGTAATTACCAGGAAGAGTCGCACTCATGCGCCAACGGGAAAATCGTTTGGTCTGAATACCAGTCACACGTTCGATGGGCCAATAAGTCATTCTCCATCATCCGGATGTACGATCTGGAGAAAAAAAAGGTCATGGATCTTACCTGCCACTCAAGGTATTTTTCTCCCATGATCTCCCCAAACGGCAAACTCATCTCCGCTGTCAGGGTCATGGAAGATAACTCCTGTTTTTTAGACCTGCTTGATTCAGGCGATGGGCATGTTGTTAAAAGCTACCGGGCGCCGGATCATGGATTGCTGATCACCCCGACCTGGTCACCCGATAATTCCAAACTGACCTACACATTGCTGACGGAAAAAGGAAAATCCATCGGAGTATTCGATACCGCCAACGAAGAGTTTACCAATTACCTTCCATTTTCCTACAACGAAATAAGCGGCCCTTCGTTTTTTTATAAAAATTACCTCGTTTTTACCGGTGATTTCACCGGGATCGACAACCTGTTCGCCATGGATACTCTGACCCGGAAGCTCTTTCAGGTCACCTCTGCCCGGTTTGCTTCAGGTGACCCTGATTTCAGTTCCGACCAGAGCAGCATGGTATATTCCGAATATGGTTCCAACGGGCTGATGATTGCCTTTTCGGCAATGGATACCTCCACATGGGTAACTGCTGAAAAAATATCCGACCGCTCTTTCAGGCTGGACAGCATAATTGCCTTGCAGGAAAACACGAATATACAAGACAGCGCCTTAAAACGACAACTTTTTAAAATTAACTGGCAGGAACAGGATAAACCGCTCCCCGATGGAGTTAAAGCTAAAATCTATCCCGTAAAGAACTACCGGAGGGGTCTTAACCTGTTCAACCCCCATAGCTGGGCGCCTGCCTCCATCGAAATGGATAACCTCAGCATCAATCCGGGAATATGCCTTCTCTCACAAAACCTTTTGAGCACTGCAGTCTCATCGATCGGGTTCGCGTATGATGTAAATGAGCGTACCGGAAAATTTTATGCCGGGTTCAGCTACCAGGGATGGTTCCCCGTGATTGACCTGCGCTATGAATTTGGGAAACGTGCAGGATTCGCACAGGTTCAGAATAGTGATAACAGGGTTCGTTTTACCTGGAATGAAAGCAACATGCATGCCGTCATCAGCGTTCCTTTAAACCTCACGCATGGAATTTGGTTCCGCACCATCAGTCCTTCCGTCGGGGGCTCTTTGATCCAGGTTATTCACGATAAATCGACTCCTGATCAGCTTGTGAGCGGGTTCATCGGTACGCTTGAATACAGGCTTACCGCGAGCAATTACCTGAAATCAAACTACCAGGATGTATTTCCGCGCTGGGGGCAGGATATCGCTTTGAATTTCAGACATGCTCCTTTCGGCAGCAATGACATTGGTTCCATTGGCGCTGCAGAAGCCAACTTCTATTTTCCCGGTTTTTTTAGCCACCATGGGTGGTGGTTATACACTGGATATCAGCAACGAAACGATAATAAATTTTATGGTTACCAGTATTCCGGCTTTGTAAACTATCCCCGCGGGATAATCGGTCAGTATGACGAAAACCTGGCATCACTCTCCTTTAATTATAAATTCCCTTTTGCCAGGATTGATTTCAGCATGGGTTCAATCCTGTATTTCAAACGGTTTAAACTCAATCTTTTTTACGATTGGTCACAGGGCTGGTCTCCGGGCGAAAAGAACATCTATCAGTCAACCGGAGCTGAGTTAACGGCCGATATTCATCTTCTTCGATTCCCTTACCCTGTTGAGATGGGAATCCGTTCCATCTATTTTCCCCAAACCAATACTTATGGTTGGGGGCTCCTGTATTCAATTTCTTTATAAAATAAATAATGATATACTTGTAAAACCAATGCTTCCAAAATCAATCACCGGCAAACTTTTCGTATGGAGATTGCGACATATCAAAGAGCGGCAGTTTGTTCTGATGCTGAGTGTGATCGTGGGGATCGGAAGCGGTTTGGTGGCCGTGGCACTGAAAAGCACTCTTTATTATACCAATTACTTCCTTACCAACGGTTACAGTTATCACGGTATTTTTTTTCTCTACCTCGCCTTCCCCGTCATCGGGATTATCCTCACCCTGCTTTTTATCCGGTATGTAGTAAAAGACAACATCCGTCATGGCGTCAGCAAGGTACTGTATGCCATCTCGAAAAACAACGGCCAGATCCGTTCACACAATATTTTTTCATCGATCATCGCCTGTACATTAACGCTGGGATTCGGAGGTTCTGTCGGGCCGGAGGCGCCCATTGTTCTTTCCGGATCATCGATCGGTTCCAACCTGGCCCGTCTTTTCCGTCTCGATTATAAAACCACAACCCTCCTCATCGGATGCGGCGCCGCCGGTGCCATTGCAGGGATTTTTGAGGCTCCGATAGCTGGGGCCATCTTTGTACTTGAGATCCTGATGCTCGACCTCACGATGACCACGATCATCCCGTTGCTCATCACCACGGTCACTGCTTCACTCGTCTCCTTCCTGCTGATGGGGAATGAGGTGCTGTTTTCTTTTACGCTTACCCATCCGTTTATCCTCCGCCATATACCCCTTTACCTGCTGCTCGGAGTTTTTACCGGGTTGGTTTCCATCTACTTTATCCGCGGCAGTATCGCCATTGAGACCATGTTGAAAAGAATTCCGACAGCCTTGAGGGTTTCCATTGCAGGATTGGTACTTGCGGTTCTGATCTTTGCTTATCCGTCGCTGTTCGGAGAAGGATATACCGTGCTGAAGTCGGTAATCAACGGTCATGGGGAGATCATCGGAAATAATTCGGTGTTCGGTCCATTAAAAGAGAACCACTGGGCGTTTCTGTTCATCATTTTCGGCCTGATCATCATGAAGGTAGTGGCCATGGCAGTGACGCAGGGAAGTGGCGGAATCGGGGGCACTTTTGCCCCGGCCATCTTCGTTGGAGCGATTTGTGGATATTTCTTTGCGACTTTTTTAAATACTATTTTTGGATTCAATATCTCTCCCGGTAATTTTTCCCTGGTTGGTATGGCCGGAGTGATGGCTGGGGTGATGCATGCCCCCCTCACTGCCATTTTTCTGATCGCGGAGATCACCGGAGGATACCTTTTGCTCACCCCGCTGATCATTGTATCGGCCATCGCCTATCTGACCTCGCACCTGTTTGAAAGCCATTCCATTTATACACGTCAGCTGGCTGCACGGAAAGAACTCATTACCCACGACAAGGACAAGGCTGTTATTTCCTTCATGAACCCCAGGCAACTCATTGAAACCAATTTTGAGATCATCTCACCCGACGCTACCCTGGGCGAAATGGTTAAGGTGGTTGCAAAAGCCACACGCAACGTTTTTCCGGTAGTGGATGCCGAAGGGAAGTTTTATGGCATTGTAAATTTCGATAGCATACGCCCCATCATGTTCGATCAATCACTTTATGCGGTCACCCACGTGAAAAACCTGATGTTCCTTCCCGATTATTCCATCGATCCGGATGATTCAATGGATACGGTGATCCAGTTGTTCCAGCAAAGCGACCGGTACAACCTGCCGGTACTTAAAAACGGAAAATACGTTGGCTTCATCTCGCGTGCCAACGTATTTTCGCAATACCGGGAGCTGTTGAAAAGATTCTCCGATGATTAATAACCGAAAACCTGCTTAAGGTCAAGGTTATTCACAGTACCATAGCTTTCAAGTGTTTTGATATCGAGCTGGTCTTTCTTTCCAAGCACCAGGATGTTGAAGTTTTTGTCCTTGATGAACCGCTGCTGAAAGGCTTTCAGGTCAGCAAATGTCATCATGGGAACCCGGTCAAATATATCCTTCCGGATATCATAGGTAAGCCCGAATTTCCGGGCATTGATGTAATTGAACAATACTTGTGACTTGGTGATGCGTTCCGTTCTGATCTTGTTGATTATGGCCTCTTTTGCTCCATTCATGGCCTTTTCACTCTCAGGCATGTTGTTGAACAATCCCATCATGGCTTTCATGGCTTCGGGAAGCTTATCGATCTGAGTGCCGATATAGGAGAACAGGTAATAATTCAGGTAGGGTTGGGCCGGTTGACGATACCCTCCATAGGCACTGTATGCCAGCCCTTTTGATTCACGGATTTCCTGGAAAACAATCGAATTCATTCCGGCGCCAAAATATTCATTGAAAAGCCTGACGATCGGTACAATCTCCTTGTTGTATTTACTCGACTTGGCCAGCATGATGATCTCAACCTGCTTCATGTCATAATTTACCGTGTATACCTTGTTGACATCGGTTGGTTTTTGTTCAAACATGGTCAGCGCGGGAACGGGTTTAAGCTTGGCAGGCATCTTGTGGCCGAGATTCAGCATGTGGGTTATTTTCGCCACAGGATCAGGCCCGTAATAAAGGATTTGATGCTCGTATCCATTTAGACTCCTGATGATCCTGATCAGATCTTCTGCCTTCAGGTTCTTCAGCTCATCGGCCGAAAGGATATTGGTAAAGGGAGACTTTTCTCCATATACTCCATAGTTGTACATGCCCTGCCACAGAATGGTTTGTTTCGACAATTTGCTATCCTCCCTGCGTTTGAGAATATCAGCAACCAGGTTATCCAGGGCTGGTTTATTGGGCTGCGCGTCGGACAATAGCTCTTCGAACAATACGAGTCCTTTCGACATATTCTCGCTCAATCCGGTGAGTGAAACCCATACTTCTGTTTCCGAACTGTTCACATTGAAGGAGCAGCCCAGCTTATAGAATTCCTCCTGAATTTGCATCGGTGTTTGTTTGCTCGTTCCAAGGTAGCCCAGATAATCGAGGGCAATTCCAATGTCACGCCTCGTGTTGGTTCCCATTGCAATGTAATAGTACAGCGAGAAAGTTTTGTCTTCCGTGTTCATATTGTACAAAACGGGAACATTGTTCTTGATCGTGAATTTTTTGATGTCTTTGGTATAATCGATGAAAACCGGTTCGATCACCTTGCTGGGTTCAGAAACTATTTTACGGAGGAATGCCGACTCTTCGTCGCGGTTCATGACCACCGGGGTGATCGGTGGCTTAATGATCTTCTTTGCTTCCACCGGGGTTCCTGTGCGTTTATAAACGATGACATAGTTTTCACCATAGTTCCTGTTGGCAAAGTCAACAATATCCTTTTTGGTGATCTTCGAGACGCGGGCAATGTTTTTCACCACTTCAGAACGGGGAATATCTTTTACAAAACCATCCATGATGCTGAAAACACGACCCTGGTTTGTCTGAGACTGTTTGATCTCATCGAGTTTAAGGTTGTTGATGATGGCAGGGATCAGCCAGTCGGGAAACTCTCCCTTTTTTACCATTTCGATCTGTGCCATGATTAAATTCCTGACCTCTTCAAGCGATTGTCCCTCCTTGGCTTTGCCCGAGAAGATATTCACGGAATAATCCTTCAGGATATATTCAAACGCGCTTGCCTCCAATACTTTCTGCGACTGATTCAGGTTGAGGTCCATCAGGCCGGCAGTACCATTGCTGAGAACCTTGTTGAACACCGTTACCAGGTCGGCATCCGGGGTGGAAGCTCCGCCAAGCCGGTACCCAATGGTTACCGATTCAGCATCGGGTCCAACTACCTCCCTTACAATGGGACTGGCAATGGCCGACTCAATGGGTGGAACATAGGCGGTCACCGGTTTGGACGGAAACCTTCCAAAGGTTTCGTCAATCATCCTGATCACTTCATCCGGGTTGAAATCGCCCGACATCAGGATGGCCATGTTATTTGGGACATATCGAGCCTGATAATATTCCTTCAGTGATTTCAGGGAAGGATTTTTCAGATGCTCTACTGTCCCGAGGGTGGTTTGAGTTCCGTAAGTATGCGCTTTGAAAAGTCCGGAAAAAAGCTCATCGAAAACCTTATCTTCATCGTTATCGAGACTCATGTTTTTTTCTTCGTAAACGGTCTCCAGTTCCGTATGAAAGATCCTGAAAACGGGATCCTGGAAACGCTCTTTTTCGATCTGCAGCCATTGAGTGAGTTTGTTTGATGGGATATCGTTGATATAAACAGTTTCTTCAAACGAAGTGAACGCGTTTGTTCCTTTTGCGCCGATGACCGACAGCAACTTGTCGTATTCGTTGGCAATGGCATAGGTGGCAGCAATACCCGAAAGAGAGTCGATCTCATGGTAGATTTTCTTACGCAGGATGGAATCCGTGGTTTGTTTATACTGTTCAAAACGAGTTTCAATCTGATCGAGCAGGGGTTTTTCCTGTAGGTAGTCCCGGGTACCGAATTCATCGGATCCCTTGAACATGATATGTTCCAGGTAATGCGACATCCCCGTGTTGTCGGAGGGATCATTTTTACTCCCGGTTTTAACCGCAATGGCAGTCTGAATGCGGGGTGCATCCTTGTATACGGTGAGGTAGACTTTCAACCCGTTGGTTAAAGTGTAAATCCTCACCTTGAGCGGATCCCCGGGTACCGTATCGTACTTCAGGGGTTTCTGGGCATGCAGTCCCATGGCAAACAGCAGCAGCAGCGAAAGCAAAGCAATTCGCGAAAACGTTTTTTTCATTGGACAAAAGTTTGTAGAATGGATGAATAGAGTGAATTGTATGATTGCAGTCCCGGTCGCTGAGCGAAGCCGAGGCGACCGCTTATTTGTGAAATTTCCTGATGAAGGCCTCCACTTCGGGCACGCCACCCTGGTATATCAGGTAACCGTTGTAAGGTTCGCGGGGAGTGATCTCGTCGTTGATGGGGGTGAGCATGATCTCCTTGACTTTTGCCAGATCGCTGGTTTGCCCCAATGCCCAGCTAAGTTTGATAAAAGCTGTTTCTGGAAGCATGTTCTCGGCCGGGATGATCCCTTTGGCCATCAAGTCGCGGCCGGTATCGTAAACAAACATGTGGACATATCCCCACAAAGTCTGCACCGTCATGTAAATGGCAACTCCTTTGGCAATGGCCCGTTCGATGGCCGGATAAATCGGCTTGTTTACATGGCCCAGACCTGTGCCGATGATGATGATGCCCTTGTAACCGGCATCCACCAAAGCATCGATCACATCGGGCTGCATGTTGGTATAGTAATAGATCATGGTTACCTTCTCCTCATAATAGGGAAGAATGGTCACGTTGCGGTCTTTGCGCCGGTGATGGTAATCCTGTTTGATGGGAACAACCCCCTGACGTGTTACCGTGGCCAGGGGTGTATCTCCGATGGTCCTGAAGGTGGAACGATAAGAGGAGTGCATTTTCCTTACCCTGGTACCCTTATGGAGGAATCCATATTCATCGGAAGTAGGTCCGAACATGCACACCATTACTTCGGCAATATCGCCATGCGCGGCAGCGGTGGCCGCATGCATCAGGTTCAAAGCAGCATCGGAACTGGGACGGTCGGAAGAACGCTGCGAACCCACCAGCACGATGGGAACAGGAGAGTTCTGCACCATAAAGGTAAGCGCGGCAGAAGTGTAATGGAGGGTGTCGGTACCATGCCCGATGATGATCCCGTCAATACCCTTTTCGATTTCATGCCCGATGGCGACAGCCAGCTTTTTATACTGCTCTGGTCCCATATTTTCACTGAAAACGGCGAAAAGCTTTTCGGTGGTCAGGTTACAGATGTCGGCCAGTTCCGGAACGGCGCCATACAATTCGCCCGGCGAAAAGGCCGGAATCACTGCACCGGTGCGATAGTCGAGTCGTGAAGCAATGGTTCCCCCGGTTCCCAGTAACTTGACATTGGGTTTCTCCTTTGAATAGGGAAACTCCTTTTCCGGGATCTTGTAAACAGCCTTCTTGTAACCAAGTTCAGTGATGCTCGTGATGCCATTGATATCGATACCGATGTTATAACCGGTAAAAATCTTCAGCACAATGTGTTTATCATCGGTGTTTTCGGCACGTGGCAATATGGTGCCTTCAAAAACACCACGGGTGCTGTCCACCCTGACCTTTGCCCAAACCCTGGCAGTAAATTTTTGCAGTACTTCGAGTGCCCTTCCCTTGTATCCCTGGAAAATATCTTCGCTCATGATTGAATGATTGATTGCGTTGCTAAGTTGCTAAGTGACCCAATAGAATTAATAATTATCATTTCCTGATGTTACCTGTTTATCCCCTGTTGCCTCCTGCCTGATCCCTAAAGCATTATCTTTTCACTCAATTCCCTGAGTGAAATATTTCCCGTGGCAATCCTGTTAAGATTTCCCATGATCCATCGCAGTCCTGCAGCATCATCATCCGAGGTGCGTATCTCCTTGTATTTCTTCACCAGAAAGGGTATCTTGGCGATGATCTCCTCTTTCGGAACTGCTTTAAAATTCAGGGTGATCAATATGGACTCAAAATCCATTTTCGGATGCTGGTAAAGATGTACCAGGATCTGTTTGGCAATGGAAAGATCGAGTTTGCGGTGAACAAGAAACTCCAGTAGCTCATATACCTTGTTGTATGTAAATTCCGGTAAGGCAGGAAACTGGCCCTGGATATGTTTCAACGTATGTGCCAGCAGGGATGCGGTAAACCGGGCAGGAATTTTCAATGTGGCTTGTGACTGCTCGATCAGCGGAACAAGGTTGTTCTTTAAAATAAAGGTATAGGTATCTTCCGGCACATTCCATTCCGCCAGTTGATGGATTCGATCGGCAACCATCTTAGGAAGCCTTTTCATGGCTTCATCGATGGTGGCATCATCAAGGGGAATGGGGGCTGAGTCGGTGTCGGGATACATACGGTCGGCTCCCGGCAACACGCGTTCAAAGATGGTGGTTCCATCTTCAAACGACTTGCGGGTTTCGTTCGGGACACAGGTAAAAGCCAGTTTACAACGCTCTTCAATGGTCTCCAGGCCTGTTTTTATATCATCTTCGGGTCCCCAGAAAATGATTTGCGCATCTTCCGGCTTGCTGCCCAGGATCGACCTGACCTTGGTCCATGCCTTTTCGCCCACCACATCGTCAAACATTTCCGAATGAACCATGTTGGGCCTTTCAATGCAGGCAATCACCTTGAGCCGGTCGGAAAAATCATCGGCAAACATCTTCCCGGGTTGTGTGAAATGCGATAGCAATCCCTGGAAATGCGGCAGGTTGACAATATAAACCTTCAGTTCCGAATTTTTAGGCACGCCGAAGTTCTCCAGTTTAAAATCCTTGGCCTTGACCTCTTTGAAGGAAATTTTCCAGTCTGCCGGGTCTTTGATCCTCTGCTGCAACAATTCCCTGATGGCAAGCAAAGCCCATTGACGGAAAGCTTCATTGTGGGTCAGTTCAGGCATCCAGCCGGTATGTGCCACCCCCTTGATCTCGACACGGGTACCTCCTTTACAGCTTACATTCACATCGGCTCGTGTAGAACCGATGCCGGTACGCACTTTACCGCTGCTCCGATTCAGGAAACGAATGTAATCGGCTCCCTCCTTCACCTCATCGGGATTTTTAAAGTCGGGGTAAGTAACGGTCTCTATGAGCGGCATCCCAAGCCGGTCGGTACGGTAAACGCGTACATGGCCGATGTCGGAAACCTCCCGGCAGGCATCCTCTTCCAGACTCAACTGGATGAGCCGAACCTTCTTGTGCTTCAACTGGATCTCTCCTTCAATACCAATGATGGCGGTTCGCTGAAACCCGGTCGGGATCGAACCATCGAGATATTGTTTACGGGTGATATGTACCTCTCCAACGACCTTTAGTTTCGAAAGAAGAGAAATGTCGATGGCCTGCAACAGCGCCTCCCTGTTGAGCGGAAAGGGTGGAGTGTCATCCACATCGTAGGTGCATGCCGTTTCATTTTTAATGCGGTAGATAATATTTTTCCGTGTCCTGAACTCCATCAGGGCAGTACCATCGTATTCACCAAGTTCGCTTAAGGTGGGTCGCATATGACGGACCAATTCGGCATCATAATCATCGGCTTTCTGAAAAATGCCGGCAGGACAATGGCAGAAAAGTTTTTCCTTTGTTTTCAGTTGCTGGTGAACCTCCAGCCCTGACATGAATCCGATGCGGTCGTAATCGGCCTGAGTGGCTTTTTTGCGCGGGATATATCCTATCTTTTGTTCAGTTTCAGCATGGTTGCGCTTAGGGTCGAAAGGGTGTTTCATTGGATCGGTGGAAAAGGGTTATTTGAGGCTCCAAAATTAGGGAATTTGCCAACATGTTCGCGATTTTGTTCATTAATTTTGGTAACCCTGAGTTTATTATCTTTGCGGTCAGATATAACATCCATGATATTGAAATTGCGGTTTATAACACTTTTTACTTTTTTCTTCTGCCTGACACTCGTCTCTTTTACCCAGGAAACCACAAAAATCCTGCTCCAGGATGCCGACACCTGGGAATTCAATAAGGAGATATGGAAAGATGGTCCCAGGATCATTGGAAATGTCATCCTCAGTCACGACAGCGCGTTTCTATATTGCGACAGCGCATACCTTAACGAAACCACCAATACCGTTGCCGCTTATGGAAATGTTCACATAAAAATCAGCGATACGCTGAACATGTTCGGCGATTCACTCCATTATGACGGGAATACCAAAATTGCCAGGATCCGCAGCAATGTCAAACTCATCGACAACCAGACCATTCTCACAACCGACACGCTGGTTTACGACCGTAAAACACAAATCGCTCAGTATGATTACTGGGGGAAAATTGTCAATGATAAAAATATCCTGGTCAGCAAACACGGTTACTATTATACCGGGATAAAGGAGTTTTTCTTCAAGGAGAAGGTCCTTCTTATCCACCCTGATTACGATATGAAATCCGACACCCTCATGTATAACACGGTCACGGAGATCGCCTACTTTCATGGTCCATCCACCATCGTCAGCAAAGACAAGGCTGATTCCATTTACTGCGAGAATGGATGGTACAATACCACCACAGATGTTGCACGTTTCCGTGAACGAGCCAGGATCTACCACGAATACCAGTACCTTACCGGCGACAGTATGTATTACGAACGGAAGAACGGATATGGCCAGGTATTCGTCAATGCTTTGCTCATGGATACGGTGCAGAACATCCTGCTTACGGGCAATTATGGAGAGATCCAGCGAAAGAGGGGATTTGCCTTTATGACGCAACGGGCGGTGGCCGTCATGATTGAGAAACGTGACTCGCTCTTCATGCATTCCGACACCGTTAAGGCAACATTCGATTCATCGCAAAACATTAAAAATGTGTTTTGCTATTATAAGACCAAGTTTTTCCGGGATGATCTGCAGGGAATGTGTGATTCGCTGGTTTACCACAGCAAGGATTCCTCCATGACCATGTACCACGAACCCGTTATCTGGTCGGGGAAAAACCAGCTCACTGCCGATTCCATCACGCTGACCATGAAAAATGGTCAGGCCGATACCATGGCACTGTATAATTCTGCCTTCATCATCTCGAAAGACGATACCGGAAAATTCAACCAGATCAAGGGGCGCGATATGGCCGGTTACTTTAAAAACAACGACCTCTACAAGATCAAAGTTCTGGGAAATGCTGAAACCATTTATTATGCACGCGAAGAGGACAGCACGCTCATCGGGATCAACAAAGCCATTTCAAGCGACATGCTCATTTTCCTGAAAAAAAACGAGCTGAAGAGCATCACCTATATCGGCCAGCCATCGGCCATCCTCTGGCCCGAAAAAGAGATCTCCCCCTATGATCTGAAACTGAAAAATTTCAAATGGATTGAAGAGCGGAGACCCAGAAAAAAAGAGGATATTTTTACCTATTAAAACACCGAAACCTTGACGTATTTGGAAGGATTTGCCTTGATGTCTTCGAGCAGGAGATTCAGGTCGCGGGCAGCTTTTTCAACCTCTTTGTACAGCTTGTCATCGTTGAGTAACAATCCCAGATTCCCTTTTCCCTGATCGATTTTTACCAGGATCGAATCGATCCTTAAAATAGCCTGGTTAACCCGTGCAATGGTTGTTGGGATATTGGCCTTCGCGAGAGAATCGGAGATGTTCGAAAAATTGGTGATGATGTTGTTGATCTGGTCGTTGTTCTGACGAAGGTTTTTGGTGATGGATTCCACATTTGAAATAATCCCTGCCAGGTTCTTACGCTGCGAGCCGATAAGGGTATCGAGGTTATAGGTAGCATGGGCAATATTCTGCAGCGATTGTTTGACATGTTCAATGGCCTCCACAAGATTTTCGCGGGTGTTTTTATTCAGCACCTGCTGAATGATGACCGCAACGGTATCGATTGAACTGATCAGGTTTTCAGCCTTTCGTTTCAGGGGCAGCAATTGCTGGTTGACCTGGTCCCCGAGGGTAGCTTCTGTCAGTGAATTCAGGGTATCTCCATCCCGTGCAAGATCTTTGGCATCCCCGGGAATGATCTCCACTTCCCTGGAACCAAGAAGACTGGAACTGAAAATCCGTGCAGAAGAATTTTTGGGAATGGGATAATCCCCGAGAATATATAATTCGACGATGATTTTCCCCGGGTTTCCGGGATCAAAGTAAAGCTTCTTAACCTGTCCAACCTGAAGTCCCTTGATCGATATCGGGTTGGCCGAAACCAGTCCGTTCACATGATCATACATGGCATAAAAAGTCCGACTGGTTTTAAGCAGCTCAAGACCTTTCAGGTACATCAACCCCCAGATCAGCACCGATCCGGCGATCACAAACAGTACACCAACTTTGACCTCTTTCCGGATTTTCACAACGATAGATTTTGTGCAAACTTACATAAAAATTCAGTGCATCTATTTTCCCATGATGATATTGGCATCCGTTTGAGAGATCCGTTCATCGTTCCGGAAAATGACAATAAAAGCATCCTTGATTCCCTTGCCTTTTACCTGACGGAGGAGTTGTTCGGCCTCCTTCAGCGATTTTTCATTTCCAACAGTATATTTGAACATACCTCCATGCCGGTACATCTGCACGTTTGAAAACGCGGAAAACCGTACGGAATTCGTCCCGATATCCACGGAAGTGGAGGCGATCTGTACGCGGAAACGGAGCGCATCTCCGGAATTCGCCTGATCATTCGTTGGATACACTATTTTTTCCGTGCCGGTCGGAGTCTTTGTCTTCTTATCCGGCAACACGATCGGCGATGAGTCGTAGGGAGGCCGGCTAACCCGGGTGGTTTCATGCTTCAGGTTGTCACGCGAAAGCAAAGGTTCTGATGCAAGACCAGGGTTTTCTGTCTTCTCTTTGTATTTCTTAAATGCCCTGAAAATTGCCGTGGCAATATATTCCTGACCCTTATCGGTCATCAGGAAAGCTTCATCAGAAGCATTGCTCAGGTACCCTGCTTCAATTAAAACGCTGGGCATGGTCGTTTTATAAAGTACGATAAACCCGGCCTGACGCACCCCGCGGTTGTTTAACCCTACCCGTTCTTCAAGCTGCTCCTGAATTTCTGCTGCAAAATTCATGCTCTGGTCAAGGTTGGAGTTCTGGAAAAGGGAGAAAATGATGTAGGACTCATCGTTATTCGGATCAAATCCGTCGTACCGGGAGGTGTAGTCCGATTCGAGAAGTATCGAAGCATTTTCCTGTTTGGCGATCTCAAGATTGGCTTTCGATTTATGCAATCCCATCACGTAGGTTTCAGCCCCTTTCAAACTTCTCAGGTTATTGGCATTGCAATGGATCGAGATAAACAGGTCAGCCTTTGATTCGTTGGCGATCTCCGAACGACGGTCCAATTCAACGAAGAAATCACGGTCGCGGGTATATATTACCCGGATATCCTTGTAATTCCGTTGAATCATGTTGCCCAGTTTCAAGGCAATGGAAAGGTTGAGGTTTTTTTCCTTGACTTTTCTGCCCAATGCTCCAGGATCATGGCCTCCGTGACCGGCATCGATGACTACCTTACGGATCGCGTTTTTCGTTTGGGCATAACCCGGCATTCCCATGGTCACCATACAAATCAACCATGGTAATAACCACATCCTAAGCCCTGTCCGCTTCAGATGTATGTTAAAGTATCTTAAAAAAAGCAATGGTCTCAATTATTTTGATTAGTTTTGAAACCCGAAGAATAACGGTCTTCAGCGCCTTTTTATTCTGAATTTTTTCAAAACAAAGATAGAACATAAACCCCAGAATTCAGAAAAGAAGTTGTTAACGGAAATATTAACAAGAGCCCTCCATTTTTCACTTTTTTTGTTCATTCTTCTCCTGTTGCTTCCATCATCCATGCACGCCCAGGATACGATACAACGGAAAAAGGCAGATTCTATTTCACCCGGCGACACCCTTAAAACAATCCAGAAATCCGGTATTGACTCCATTGGTCCATTAAATAAGCCCGATTCAAGTCTCAACGATTCGCTGAAGCAAACCAAAAAAGCATCCAGCAAGCTGACATCCAAAGTCGAATACGCATCAAAGGACTCCCTGCGGTTTGAAATCAAACAACAGAAGGTTTTTCTGTATCAGGATGCCGATATCAAGTACCAGGATATCGGGTTAAAAGCTGCTTACGTGGAGATCGATTTCCCGAAAAACCTGGTGTATGCCACCGGTGTAAAGGACTCAACCGGGAAGGATACAGGAGTTCCGCAGTTCACCCAGGGGGGACAGACTTTTAAATCACTGGTGATCAACTATAATTACACCACGAAACGGGGGTACATCAATACTGTTTTCACCAAGCAGGATGAGGGATACCTGCATGGAACGGTCGTGAAAAAGATGGAAAACGACGTGACCTACATTAAAAACGGATCCTACACTACCTGCGATCTGGAAAAAGATCCTCATTTTGCCTTCAAATTCAACAAGGCCAAAGTCATCCCTGGCAAAAGGGTCATCACCGGAGCTGCCTATATGGACATCGCGGGTGTGGCTACTCCCCTTTGCATCCCTTTCGGGTATTTTCCCAACCGTTCCGGTCAACGGTCAGGGATATTGTTGCCCACCTATGGAGAATCGGCCAACCGGGGATTTTATTTCGAAAATTTTGGCTATTACTGGGCAATTAACACCTATATGGACCTTCGGATCCAGGGGGATATATATACCCGCGGGAGTTGGGCGATAAAACCCACCTTCAGCTATACCAAACGCTATCGTTACAACGGGATATTTAATCTCAGCTATGCGCTGAATAAAATCGGATCAGAAGACTCTCCTGATTTTAAGCAGTCCAAAGACTTCCGGGTTCGTTGGGTCCATAACCAGGACCCTAAGGCACGGCCCAACAGCAGTTTTTCGGCCAACGTGAACATTGTCAGCAATACCTTCAACAAATATAACCTCTCCTCCAGTACCGAGGCCTATCTTTCCAACACCTTTCAATCGAGTATCAATTATTCACGAAACTTTGGCGGGAAGTTTTACCTCAACCTGAACTTCAACCACAGTCAGAACACAGGAACAAAAACGGTCAGTGTCACACTTCCTCAGATCGCCTTCTCGGTGAATCAGTTTTATCCCTTCCGCCGGCAAAACCGGGTGGGTAAATTGCGCTGGTATGAACAGATCAGCATGAAATACAATGCTGATCTCGAGAACCAGTACAATACCATTGATTCCCTTTTTTTACAACCCGGCTGGACCAAGAAGCTGCAAAACGGGATGCGGCACAGCATACCCATTAACGCCAGTCTGCAGGTACTGAAATACTTCACCTGGACCAATTCCATCAACTTGAACGACCGGATGTATCTTTCAACCATCCGGAAACGTTTTATCAACGACACCCTGTTTCAGTCCGGCGATACCACTGTGGGGTATTATACCACGGATACAATCTATGGCTTTGCCAATGCTTTCGATGGCAGCATTTCCACCATGCTCAACACTACTTTATATGGGATGTACCAGTTCAGGGGTGGCCCCGTAGTGGCCATCAGGCACATGGTTAAACCATCCGTCAGTTTTTCCTATACTCCAAACTGGGGATCTGCCAGTTTTGGCTATTGGAGGTACATCGAGAATGATACAAACACACAAAATCCGCAGCGTTATTCAATCTTTCAGAATGGAATATACGGCGGTCCTCCCGGTCAGCAATCGGGCGTAGTCACTTTTGCCATTAACAACAACCTTGAAATGAAGGTAAGAAACCGGAAAGATACAGTGACCGGTACCCGAAAGATCCCCTTGCTTGACGAACTCACCCTTCGTGCTTCCTACGACATGGCCAAGGATTCTGTACGATGGTCGCCCATCACCCTGAGTGCCCGGAGTTCGCTTTTCAAGGGATTAACGATACAGTTTTCTGCATCCTGGGATATGTATGCCCGCGATTCGCTTGGACGACGCACCAATACCACCGAATGGAAAAAGAACCACCGGCTGTTGCGGCTCGACAACACCTCGTTGGATGTGGGATTATCCTATAGCCTGTCATCAGATAAGGTGAAAGGGAAGAAAAAACCCACCAAAGGCACGCTGCAGGAACAGCAGGATGTATTGGATTACTATGACTATTATGTTGATTTCGACATTCCATGGAGCTTCTCCGTCATCTACAATTTCCGGTATTCAAAAGCCTGGAATAACACCCAGCAAACCAGGGTTGGGACAATGATACAAACCCTTGGTTTTAACGGACAACTAAACATCACCCCGAAATGGAAAATCTCCCTGACCTCGGGTTGGGATTTTGAAAACGGGCAACTGGCTTATACCTCTGTGGATGTTTACCGCGACCTGCATTGCTGGGAAATGCGGTTTGGATGGATTCCCAAAGGAGCACAACAGAGCTGGAATTTTTCGATCAATGTAAAAGCTTCTGTACTTCAGGATCTGAAACTCAATAAGAAGAAGGATTTCAGGGATTTTGCGAATTAAGGATAGTCAAACAGGAATAAAGTAACAGGGTGACAAAGTAACAAAGTTCACAGTTTAAGTGGCAAATTGATGCATCAATATATCAGCACATAAAATACTCAACTATGAAAAAAATCATCAGCACCACCAAAGCACCGAAAGCCATTGGTCCATACAGTCAGGCTGTAGAGGCAAATGGGATGTTATTCATTTCAGGACAGATCCCCATTGATCCCTCCACCGGTAAAGTCATTGAGGGGGGGATAACTGAACAAACCGAGCAGGTAATGAAAAACATCGGATGCATTCTCCAAGAGGCAGGCTATGAATTCAAAGAGGTGATCAAATCAACCTGCCTGCTCAGCGATATGGATAATTTTTCCGCCATGAATGCCGTTTACGGTAAGTATTATCCGGAGAATCCCCCGGCACGTGCCGCCTATGCCGTGGTGAAACTGCCCCTCGGTGCAATGATCGAGATCGAAACCATCGCATCGAAATAAGGGGTCATCCCGGTCATTCGCCCATAAGTATATATGCTGCCCACAGTGTTGGTAGTGATGTTTCTTTCCGCTGAATCATCTTTATTTTAACTGCCCGCAGAGCCTGACTAAATGTTTTTCCGGAAAGCCATTGCCGGTAAAAATCCACAATAAAAGTGAATGCATGGGTGTCGGGGATATTCCATAAAGTGGAAAGGATATTTCTTCCGCCCGCCATCATGAAACTCAATGCCAGGGATGCCATTCTTCCTGAAGTGCATTTTTGTGGGCTTCCGGAAGCACATGCATTCAGAACGATGAGATCGTTCTCCAGCCTCATTTCGCAGATCTCCTGCATGGAAAGCACACCTTTACCAGGCTCTTCGTGCTTATGACAAGGATTGTAATCCCAAAAAAGAAATCCCCCTCCATCCGATGAGTCAATTCCCGGCGAAAAATGAGTTGCAAGGTGCAGAATTTTTGATGTTCCCGCCATCTCCTTAAAATCATCTTTTCGCGAAGCCCGCTCATAGACTAACCAGGAGGATAATTCCTTTTTCCGAAAGAGGTCCCCGATGAGTGCAATTTCTTTTCCTGACTCAGGCAATGGATTGACATTGGAATTCGTGCTGAAGAAAGGAGAAAAACCGATAAAGTCAAATTTGTTTTCACGGTTACTCCCATTCACTCCCGGATTCAATCGGGAATACTGCTGATTTGCCCATTGCATGGCCGAATAATGATAGGTGATTTCGTAATCATAAACCAGGAATCGACGATTATTAAATGAGGTTCCCGGATGGAAATCATCGGTCATGATAAAAGCTTCGAATGGCAATCCCGATAAATCCTTCCCCGGGATAATTATCAATCTTCTTTTCCCATCAAGGAATTTCCGAACCGGTAATATCAGGAGCGAGTACATCTGCTGGCAAAGTTGAGAGAGCCCTTCCATTTCTGCTGTTCTTAATTGTTTCCGGTATCTATCCAGCGTTGACCATAATGGCAATTCCAGTCCTCTCCGGAATAAAAAGCAGGTATCGTGCGATATGGAAAAAATGTACAAAGAGGTTTCCGAAATGCAATATTCCAGCAGTAGTTCATCTGGTTTCAGGGTTTCCTCGATGAAATGAATATCGATCCCGACCGAAGGGCTCTGTTTCGAAATTGAGGTGTAATAATTTTGTTCGGCGATTTCAAACAGAAGATCCATCATTGGCGAGCCTTCTCTGATCGCCCGGTTATTCTCCCTTTCCATCGCTCCCATCTCCCATGCATTGTACAATAAGTCGGTATCCGTCTTTTTAACCGGTTCTAATCCATTTGGGGGAAAAGAAGTTAAAAGTTTGTTTTGTGCCTGAAATCCTGGGATATATAAAATCATCCAAAGGAGAGCTGCGATCATCACCCGGAATGGTTTACTCATTAACATGGTGGTTGTTTTTTATCAATGAAGAATAAAATAGCCCATCGCAACAAGATTTTCATCCCCGATCAATTTCCAGTAATAACGTCCCCTGGCAAAGGTGTCGGTATTCAGATTGAATGTAAAGCCCTGTATCGGTGCCGTTTCAAAGATTTTTTTCCCAAGGTTATCGGTGATCTGCAAAACAAGAAAACTGCAGGTTCCCTGGGTCTCCCATTCAAATGGGATGGTTGAATGACTGGGAAGCGACAGCCTGCAGGAAGGCGAGATGACTTTGAACGAAAATGATCGGGATATGGAGCCTATCAACAACTCGTATTCAGGTAAAGGCCGGTAACGCAGCGCCAACGTGCGATTCTTTATCCATTCACGCCTTGCTGCGGGAGTCGGTTTCTGCTCTCCATGATGCCTTCTGAAACATGCAATAGGATGCTTCGAGGCTTGTTTGTTCTGAATCTCGCTTTGCCCTATCTGACGATAGAACCCCGAATTTTCCCACTCCAAACGATTCACTAAGAAAACACCAAGAGCTACCAATAAAAGAAATGAGGCAGCCAGTAACAAATATTGCCAATGAAAGCCCTTTTTCCCGTTTTGCTTCCTGAGCATCAGCAGTTGCTCCACAAACCTCAGGGTTTGTTGGTCTTCCAGGCACCGGGTTATCTCCATGTCTAACCTGACCTCGGCCCGAAGCAGTGGATTGGTTCGAAGGATTTCTTCGAAATTCGATCGTTCGGCATCACCCATCTCGTTGGCCGTATAGCGATCGATCAATTCATTCATGTTATTCATAACTTAACAGGTCTTTGCAACGTGGATCATTCATGATTTTCTTTCGTAAGAAATTTTTACACATGTATTTTCGTGTCTTGGCATATTTAACATCTTTAAAGCCCATCGTCGCTGCAATTTTCTTCAAGGGTACTTTGTTGCAAAATAACTCGAGCAGCTTTTGACAATCTTTAGATAATTCGAAGAAATGAAGTTGATACATGCGAATTTTTTCCAGGTTTTCTTCCATCAATTCATTTTCTTCAAACGTGTATTCCACCTGTTCTTCATTGACTTCAAAATCGTTCTGGTACAAAAACCTGGCTTTTCGTTCCAGTCGTTGTCGCCAGATGTTCTTGCAAATGGCAAAGAAAAATGTTTTCAGGCTGCTTTGTAATGTAAATGCAGGGTTCATGCTTGTTTTTAACAATACCATCAAGCCATCCTGCAAAACATCTTTGACATCTTCCTGGTTCCCTGAATTTCGCTCTACAATGGATCGTGCCACCGGGTACAATTCCTTATAGAGAACTTTGATGCAATTGCTATCTTGCTGTCTCAGCCCTTCAATGAGAACAGCATCAGTGTAAAGCCAAATCATACGATGATATCTCTATGCTTAATCCGGAAAAAATGAAAAGGTAATACGAATTGTTAATAACTTTTTTACCCGGGCCAGACAGGTTTGTCTATAAGTTATGACAGAGTATGGGCAAGAAGGGTTGCGTTGGTTAAAAAAAAAAAACAGGTTCCCGGATTTGTATTATATTTATCAGGAATTCTGAAATGTCACACCAAACTTTTTTATCATGCCGAAAAAGATCAAATCCATTGCCATTACTCAATATGACTATATCATCAGGGATTTTCGGGATGAGGAACTCGATATCCACGGGCACCCTCACCATTTCACTGAATTTGACCGGAATGGTCATCCCTTAAAGGAAATTAAATATGACCGCAAAGGGGATTTTGAAGAGATGTTCTCCTTTGAATATGACGAAAAGGGTCTTCTTGTGAGAGAGTCCTACTATCCCGAAGAGGATATGGCTGCCGAGGAAACAACCTATGAATGGGACAGCAAGGGACTTCTGGTAAACAGTATAAAACATTACCTGGAAGGTTCGGCAGATACAACCACCTATTTTTATGACGACAACCACAGGCTTGTAAAAAAGATTACTGCCTCCGAAGATGAAGAACCCCAGGAAGAAATCTTTGAATACGAGGGGGAGCCTCATGATGCTCAGGGAATTGCTGACGAGCAAGACACCAACCATCGTATCACCCGCAACGAAAACGGGCAGGTCATCCTCGAGGAGGTTTATTCCGATGAAGAGGTGTTACTGACAAAAATTGAGCGAAAATTCAACGAAGATGGGAATCCTTCTGAAGTGGAAATTTATATTGACGGTCAGGGGAAAACCATCAGCAGGCATTATTTCTTACACTATGACTACATTTTTTTCGAGGATTGATTTTTTTGAAACACTTGATTCGGGTGCAATTTTTTCATATCTTTCGCTGTTATAATTTCTTTACCAAAATATTTTTCACTTATGAAACGTCTTCTCTTCTCCTCATTCTTCCTGGCCCTGCTGGTTGCCTTTGCCGGTTGTAAAAAATGCAACTGTTTCGACAGTTCCCTGTTTGGACGAACCGATTTTACCGGCACCTGGAAAGGCACCATCACTGCCTTTAAAAACAACCAGCGCATCGTAAAAAGCGGTGAACTTGTTCTTTATCCGGTTAACAACGGCGCCTCGCTGGGTGGCATCATGATCTTTGAAGAGACCAGCAGGCTGGTAGAGGTTCAATTGAATAACGGGCAATGGTATTTCACGGTAATCTGCAGCGATACGCTGAATCCGCAATGCAGCAACTGGAGCCTTACAGGATTTGCCGCCTTCAGCGATGAGCAACAAATTGAAATTAATATTGCCGGCAATGAATGTGGTCCGTCCGGGAAGCAATTTGTTAGTTATGAAGGAACGCTCAGTAAATACAATGATGTTCCCGATCCGTCTGCCTATTTTAGTTTTGCCAAGGCTGGAAATATCTGGGGATATAAAACCACCCTTAACAGTACCGATACCTGCAGTTTGAATTACCAGATGGGAAACCTCAATCCCAGTGGTATATTTGAAGGTAATGTGACCAACAACTGCGGATGGCCATGGCAATACAAATCATTTTACTGGTATGTGGATCCTGCCATGTTTTCGGTCATGGCCGATGCGACCTCCGGTTCTGTCATTGCCCGATTCCCGATCGATATGCCCACAGGTACCACCTACACGTATTACTACGCGGGAGATACGACCAACATTACCCTCGAAGCAAGAGATGTTAACGTAACCCTCCCGCTCGGAAATTTCAATTGTATTAAATTCCGGCAGGAATCCACCTCTCCATGGGTAAAAGGAGGCGGGTTGAAAACAAGCTATATCTGGATCAATAACCAGTTTGGAATTGTAAAACAGGAGTTTACCAACCCTGTTGATTCAACCGATATGGTTATGCAGGTTCTTTCTTCAAAGAATTTCTAAGATCGAGTTCATCGAGAAGAGTCTCATCGACATTGTTGGGCAGTGTCACCCGGAGGTTGGGTTCATGCTGCATGGCGCGGCAGATGGCAAAAACGGCTTCATCGTTACGCGCCCATGCGCGACGGGCAATGCCGTTGTTCACATCCCAGTGAAGCATGGAACGCAACCGGCGATCGGAATCCGCTGAACCATCAAGCAGCATCCCGAAACCGCCATTGATCACTTCACCCCAGCCAACGCCGCCACCGTTGTGTATCGAGACCCATGTCGCACCCCGGAAACTGTCACCGATCACATTTTGTATGGCCATATCGGCAGTGAAAGCAGACCCATCATAGATATTCGAGGTTTCGCGGTAAGGTGAATCGGTTCCAGATACGTCGTGATGGTCGCGACCCAGAACAATGGGGGCAGAAATCTTTCGTGACCTTATGGCCTCATTGAAAGCAGCGGCTATTTCAGTACGTCCTTCGCAATCGGCATACAGGATGCGTGCCTGGGAGCCTACCACCAGGTTATTCTTCCCGGCTTCACGTATCCAGTGGATGTTATCGCGCATCTGCATTTCGATTTCACGGGGAGATCTGGCAGCAATATCATCGAGAACCTGTGCAGCGATCTGATCAGACAGCGCCAGGTCGTGGGGATCGCCCGATGTGCATACCCAGCGAAACGGACCGAACCCGTAATCAAAGAACAGAGGTCCCATGATATCCTGAACATAGGATGGATAAATAAAACTGCCATCCGGTTTCATCACCTCTGCACCGGCCCGGCTTGCCTCAAGAAGAAAAGCATTTCCATAATCCCAGAAATACATCCCGTTGGAAGTTACTTTATTGATGGCCGCAATCTGGCGACGAAGTGATTTTCTGACCTCCTCATGGAATTTCGCCGGATTGCTGACCATGAGTTCGTTGGACTCTTCAAACGTCAAACCCACAGGATAATACCCACCTGCCCATGGATTATGAAGGGACGTTTGGTCGGAACCCAACTCAACCGGGATATCCCGTTCTGCCAGTTTTTCCCATAAATCAACAACATTACCCTCGTAGCCCAGGGAAACGGCCTCTTTTTTCGACCTGGCCTCAACCATCCGGTCGATCAGTTCATCCAAACAGGTATATACCTCATCCACCCATCCCTGGGAATGACGTTTCTGAACCACCTTGGGATTCACCTCGGCAATTACACCGACAGCGCCGGCGATGACCGCGGCTTTCGCCTGGGCGCCCGACATGCCGCCAAGTCCCGAAGAAACAAATACCATCCCTCCGACATCCCGGGAGGATTCATTTCGCGAAAACCCCGACATCCTCCGGGCAGCATTCAGGATGGTGATCGTGGTTCCATGTACAATTCCCTGAGGGCCGATATACATGTAGGAACCGGCCGTCATCTGACCATATTGAGTGACCCCCAGGGCATTGAAACGCTCCCAGTCATCCTGCTTTGAGTAATTTGGAATCATCATACCATTGGTTACCACCACACGTGGAGCATCCCGGTGCGACGGAAATAACCCAAGCGGGTGTCCCGAATACATGACCAGGGTTTGCTCCCCGGTCATTTCAGCAAGGTATTTCATGGTGAGCAGGTACTGTGCCCAGTTTTGAAACACTGCTCCATTTCCGCCATAGGTAATAAGTTCATGTGGATGTTGTGCCACCTTGGGATCCAGGTTGTTCTGGATCATCAGCATGATGGCAGCAGCCTGGTTCGTCTGGCACGGGTATTCCTGAAGAGATCGTGCATACATTGGATAAAATGGTCGGAAACGATACATATAAATTCTGCCATATATCTTAAGCTCTTCGGCAAATTCCGGCGCTAAAACGGCATGGTGCCTTTTATCGAAATACCTAAGGGCGTTACGCAATGCCAGTTTCTTCTCCCCGATGCTTAGAATATCCTTTCGTACGGGGGCATGATTCACGGTGGGATCGTATGGCTGACGCTCCGGAAGCTCCGAAGAAATTCCCAAAAGAATCATCCGCTGAAATTCATTCCTGTCCATTTTGTTCCATCAGATTGTTTAATACTCCAATAATGATGCTGCAAAAATACCAATAAAGTGGTGGAATTATAACCGATAACCATCCTTTTATCGAGCAAACTCTATATTTAGTCGAATACTTTTGCAATCAACAGGGTTGAAATGGAAATTTGCAGAATAAATATTGAATGCAACCAATTATTTACCTTACAGTTTTATGACCTGCAAATACTCGTTTCTGTCGATAGATCAATACTCCGGGATATACCGCGCCTTCCTTGAAGCTTTTTCCGATTACGCCGTGGATATGTCCTATATGAATGAAAGCAATATGCTGAACCGATGGATAAAAAACGGGGTTGATTTCAGCTGCTCAGTGGGTGCTTTTCACGGCGATAAGATAGTTGGATTTACCATGATCGGTATCGGGTTTTACAAGGGACAGCTATCGGCTTTTGATGCGGGCACGGGAATCATTCCCGCTTTCCGGGGTAAAGGTCTGGCCTCAGCCATGTTCGATTTTGCCATACCAAAATTAAAAGGTAAAGAGGTAAAGCGATTCTATCTGGACGTACTTCAAAGTAATCGTGCAGGCATCCGGGCATATGAAAAATCCGGGTTCACGATTGCACGCCGTTACAATTGTTATGAGCTTCGGTTGACCAACCAAAAATTTCCGGCATATGATCCCCGGCATATCCAGGTTCTGCCAATAGACCGGGAACTGATCTACACCTTTGCCAATGAACTGGATTGGACCCCGGCATGGGAAAACAGTTTCTTTGCCATTTCAGGGATTCCGGATGATTTGTTGGTTTTAGGAGCTTTCCGGAAAGGAATTTGTATTGGCATTATCATCTATTATCCTGCCATCCAATGGATTCATAACATCCTGGTCAGAAAAGAGTACCGGAAACAAGGCATTGCTTCCCGGTTATTGTCTTATCTTCTTTGCGAGATAAGCATCGACACTCAACTTGTTAAGGTAATCAACATTCAGGATACCGATGTTGCGATGGACAAACTGGTCAGAAAATTCGGATTTTCTCCGGTTACCGGACAATATGAGATGGAACTGACACTATAATTCCTGATCAGATTTTTTCCTGGGCATCTCTCAGAATCTGGTAAAGCAAGTCTCTTGCCCGGAAAAGCTGTGCCTTTACAGTGCCCAATGGCAAATCGAGTTCATTGGCAATTTCCTCGTACGACCATTCACTGAAATACCGAAGCTCAATCAGCCTGCGGTAATGGGGCTTCAATTTCTCCACCACCTGATGCATCAATTGAATCTTCTGCTTTTCAATTACCCTTTCTTCCGGATCAAGCGTGGTGGATGGAATATTTGAGGGATAATCTGCAGAATCGTCATCGTCGCCAAAAACACCATCGGTGAATTGAATACGCCGGTTCTTCCGCAGGAAGTCGATGCAATTATTGGCTGCAATTTTAAACAACCAGGTGCTGAAAGCAAAATCGGGTGTGTATTGCTGCAGGTTTTTAAAGGCTTTTCCAAAAGCTTCAATGGTAAGATCTTCAGCATCGGTAGAATTTCCGGTCATCTTCAGCATCATGAAATAGAGCGAATCACGGTAATTGTTCAGCAACTCGGCATAAGCCTGCTGATCGGCGTTGGATATAGCCAGTTTTACGAGCCTGAAATCACGTTGGGCCTTCTCGGTAAGGTGCGTGGCTACTTCCATCTCCTGGGTTTTCGGAAAAAATTCGAAATCATGGTACCGGTATTCAGCAACAACAGTATCAGTTCAAAAACCGGGAGAAAAGGTACCAAATCTTTTTCATTTAACTGCTTCATACATTTGGCCATCACGATGTATTGGGTAGCCATGCGCAGGAAAACAACGGCCAAAACGGCCCAGATAGAAATATTCAGCAACAACAATACGACCGCCAACGTATAAAAAAGGTAGAGGCTGAAAGCATAAAGTCCCAGCAAAAATTTATGGAGGAATTTATAATGGGCGCTGGTTGAAAGATGCCTTTTCTTTTGGGTCACCCATTTTTCGAAAGTCTGTTTGGGATCAGAAAAGGTATAGCTTCCCGGTTCAACCATGATGGCTGTGTTCTTTTTATTGGCCACACGGTTGATAAAAAGGTCATCGTCGCCGGAACGGATACGGTAATGAGATATGAATCCCTTGTTGCGGTAAAAAAGTGATTTTGCATATGACAGGTTACGCCCGACTCCCATGTATGGCAGTCCGGCCAGGGCATATGAAAGGTACTGTATGGCGATATGAGCCGTATCAAACCGGATGAGCCGGTTGAGCAACCCTTTGCCATGGTAATAGGGACCATAGCCAAGCACAACCTCTGTTTTGGATGAAAAAGCTGATTGCATCCGGGAAATCCACTCTCTGGAAGAGGGTTTGCAATCGGCATCGGTGAGCAGGATAATGTCGTATTTTGCCGATTTTATCCCGATGGAGAGTGGAAATTTCTTTCCTGTAAAAAAGTTCAGATCTTCCCTGATTGCGATGGTTTTTAAATGCGGATACTGCTCTTCAAGCCGGTTAAGCAAATAGTGGGTGTCATCATCGGAAGCATGATTGACAACCAGTACCTCATATTCCGGATAATCCTGCTCCAGGATAAGCGGCAGGGTATCTTTAAGGTGATGATACTCATTGCGTGCACAAATAACCACCGATACACCTTCCTTACGGGTACTTTTCTCCTTTTGCCGGTAACGGCCAAGTTGCCAGAAAAAACCCCAGTAATAACCCAATTGCAGAAAGAATGCAACGGCAAGCAGAATCAGCAAGATCAACGGGAAAAGATGTGTATCAATCAATACATCAAGCATTTAACATCAATTGAAGAGCATGATCGACAAAGATATTTATATTACCCGAATAAAAACTACCTTTGTCGATAAATTGAACATTTAGTTAATATTTCAGGCCATCAGCCTCATTTTTGATCCCATAGAAAAGTGGAATTCAACATCACCCAGCGCGATTCCTCCTCCTCTGCCCGGGCAGGCATCCTGACTACCGATCACGGTGTTATCGAAACCCCCGTATTCATGCCAGTGGGTACGGCAGGAGCTGTTAAAGCGCTGCATGTAAAAGAGCTGAATGAAGATGTCAGGGCACAGATCATGCTGGGTAACACCTATCATCTCTACCTGCGACCGGGGGTGGATATCGTTTCACGGGCAGGGGGACTTCACAAGTTCAACGGTTGGAACAAACCTATCCTTACCGACAGCGGTGGTTACCAGATTTACTCCCTCGGGGATATCCGGAAATTCACCGACGATGGAGTTATTTTCCAATCCCATATCGATGGATCGCGGCATGCCTTTACCCCCGAGAAGGCCATTGAGATTCAACGTGAGTTAGGCGCCGACATCATCATGGCATTCGACGAATGTACACCTTACCCCTGCGATCATGACTACGCTGAAAAATCGATGAAACGAACGCATCGTTGGCTCAAACGCTGCGTTGATCATTTCGCGATCACATCCTGTCCGCATGGGTATTCCCAATCGTTGTTTCCCATCGTGCAGGGCAGCATCTATCCCGATTTGCGGATGCAATCAGCGGAATATATTTCGGGCATGGAGGCTCCCGGGAATGCCATCGGGGGACTTTCTGTCGGAGAACCGGCAAAGATGATGTACGAAATGACAAACCGGGTATGCGAGCTGCTCCCCGATGATAAACCCCGCTATCTCATGGGGGTTGGAACACCCGCCAATATCCTGGAAAGCATTGCCCTTGGCATCGACATGTTCGATTGTGTCATTCCCACGCGAAACGGCCGCAACGGAATGCTTTTCACCCGCAATGGTATCATCAACATCAAGAACGAAAAGTGGAAAGATGATTTCTCTCCCCTTGAAGCAGATGGAGAGGTTTTTACCGATACACAATATTCGAAGGCCTTTTTACGTCATTTATATATTTCCAAAGAGATCCTGGCCTCAATGATTGCCACCACCCATAATCTGGGGTTCTATATCTGGATGATGAAAGAAGCGAGGAGCCATATCATTGATGGAACATTCTCCACCTGGAAGGAAAAGATGGTGAAACAACTCATGCAACGGTTATAAGCCCGGTAGTTTCGTGAAAACGATCGATCTCTATATCATCAAGAAGTTTCTGGGGACATTTTTCTTCACCCTTATCCTGTTGATTTTTATTGTCATCGTATTTGATATCTCTGAAAAAATCGACGATTTTCTCAAACACGATGCTCCGTTGAAAGCCATCATTTTCAACTATTACCTTAATTTCATCCCATACTTTATCAATCTTTTCAGCTACCTGCTTACCTTTATTGCAGTCATTTTCTTTACTTCCCGCCTGGCCGGAAACAGCGAGATCATTGCTATCCTGGCCAGCGGGATCAGCTTCCGTCGCCTCTTGGTTCCCTATTTTATCTCAGCCATGGTACTTGGATTGCTCTCCTTTCTGCTGGCCAATTTCATCATCCCTTATACCAACCGGGGAATGTTTGCCTTTGAACAACGGTATATAAATGATCCGCGGGAGTTCTCCGATCAGAATATCCATAAGCAAATCGCTCCGGGAAGTTTCATTTTTCTGGAGAACTTCAACATGCGGAACAACAGCGGATGGAAATTCACCCTCGAAAACTTCAGTGGACGCGACCTTGTTTACAAGCTTAAAGCCGAACGGGTTGAATGGGACAGCCTTCGTACGAAATGGAAGATATTCAACTATTATACCCGAAAAATAAACGGTGAAAATGAATCGCTTTTCAAAGGAACCAGGCTCGACACGGTGCTTCCGTTCCGTCCTGCCGATTTCATGGAAGACATTGAAGAGGTCAAGATCATGAACTACTTTGTTCTTCAAAAACAAATTGAAAAGAAGGAACTGCGGGGCGATCCCGATGTGATCAAATACAAGGTGAAAAAATACGAACGGATTGCCTTCCCATTTGCTACCATTATCCTCACGCTGATTGGCGTTTCTGTCTCCAGCCGCAAAGTCAGGGGTGGCATCGGTTATCACCTCGGGCTCGGACTGGCGCTGACCTTTATCTACATCCTCTTCATGCAGATCTCCACGGTATTTGCAACCTTCGGAAATCTCAATCCCCTTACCGCCGTGTGGCTCCCCAACATCATCTTCGGGATCATTGCCATTATCATGATCCGCCTGGCTCCCAAATAAATGGCGGAAACAATCGTGAGCAAAAACTAATGGTTCAATGAACAAAATTGAAAAACCTCTCGGCAAGCCAGGGAGAATGCGCTCGCGGGAACTCAACCCTTAAACATGAAAATCAGCAGTTTGATTGTAGATTGGCGGTTGATTTCCATACAAAACAACCCGGGAAAGTGAATGATTTTTCAGTGTCCGGGTTAAAAATGCCAAATACCGCTGAACCACTTCCGCTCATGGCCGCATAGAGCGCCCCCGAATCGTACAACTTTCGCTTGATCTCACCGATAACCGGGTATTTCCCGGTAACCGGCGCCTCGAAATCATTGATAAGGTTCTCCTTCCAGGAGCTGACCGGTTGCGCGATGATTTCCCGGATCCGATTCTCATGCCTGGAAGGATTTACCAGAGAATAGGCCTCCGAAGTACTGACATGAACATTCGGGATGACGAGGAGCAGGGTATATCCCGAGAGATCCACCTGGATGGGCATGAATGAATCTCCCCGTCCGGTAGCAAAGACCGGCGAGTTTTGGATAAAAAAAGCACAGTCACTCCCAAGCTTACGGGCAAAATCAATCAGTTTATTTTTGGGCAGGGAGAGATTCAAAAGATCGTTCAGCAACAAGAGGGTAAAGGTGCCATCTGACGACCCACCTCCCAGTCCGGAGCCCATTGGGATAACTTTGTGCAGGTGGATTTTCAGGGGTTGTTTCCAGGTATCCACCGCGATCGAAGCTGCTTCGCTTCGCTCGGGTAGATCACGGATTTGAAATCCGGCTGTTTCGCTTCGCTCGGGGAGATCACGGATTTGAAATCCGGCTGTTTCGCTTCGCTCGGGGAGATCACGGATTTGAAATCCGGCTGCTTCGCTTCGCTCGGGGAGATCACGGATTTGAAATCCGGCTGCTTCGCTTCGCTCGCAGTGACAGTGCTTTAGTATTTCGGGAAGAAGGAGGTTGCAGGCTTTAAGGCAAAGGTTTGAAGCCGGGTCGCCGGGGATCGGAAGGCCGGAAGAGGTAAACCCGAAGCGGCCATCCCTGGCAGGGACAATTTCCAGCGCATCGCACAAAGCGATGGGGTAAAAAACCGTTTCGATGTTGTGAAAACCATCGGAACGCTTGTTGATCACATGGAGACCAAGGTTAATTTTTGCATTGGGAAAAAGGATCATATCGCGTATTATTCATCCGGAAACTTATCCGGTTTGGAGAAGGCAGGGTTGGTCACAAAGATACTGTCGGTCAAAGTTAATAAAAATGCCTTCAGATCAGCTTTCTCCGAAGGGGTTAGTTGAATGCCATGGGTGATCACATGATGCATCAACGGGTTGATGTAGGGCGATCCTTCCACACCGGAGCTGTACTGCTCGATGACCTCGTCGATGGTCTTAAAGCGGCCGTCGTGCATGTAAGGCGCCGTGAATATCAGGTTCCTGAGCGTGGGCGCTTTGTAGGCTCCGATATCGATCGATTTTCCCGTCACCGAAAAGCGGTCACGCGGATCTGAAAAAATGGTGTCGATCCCGTTATTGTAAAACAGGTTGGTGGTAAAGAGCGGATTTCCGTCACCCCCATGGCAATGAAAGCAATCGGCACCCTCTTCAGTCATAAAGAGCACATACCCGCTTCGTTCAGCAGGAGTAAGCTGGATCTCCCCATGTAAAAACCGGTCAAACTTCGAATCGGCCGAGATCAACGTACGAATAAATTGCGCGATGGCACGGCCCACATTCTTTAACGTCACCGTGGAGGAACCAAACGCCTTGTAAAACAATTCCGGATATCCCTTTGTTTGCTGAATCAGGGCTTTTACCCGATTGGTATCCCCATTCATTTCATGGGGGGCCACGATGCCCATCCAAACAAGATCTTCAAGATTCCGGATTCCGGGATTGGGGTTTTCCGCACTGACTTTCCCATTCCATAAATACCCATGGTTTGTCCATACCATGTTGATCATGGGCAGCATGAAATGCGGGGAAAAGATGCCGGTCAATCCGAATGGATGACCACCGGTGAATTTCGGATGATCGATCCCGCATTCAAAACCGCGTGACTGCAGGTGACAGGTAGAACAACTCATCAGGGAGTCGGGGTCGGTGCGTCCCGAGAGTCTCCCGTCGTAAAACAGATAACGTCCAAGGGCAATTCCTTCAACGGTCATCGGGTTATCAACGGGAATGTTCAGGACATCCGGGAAATAAACCGGAATGGTGATCTGGTAAGGAGTGGCATGAAAACCAGGATCAGGCTGACTTTTTTTACAGGCGGTGAAAAACAATAATGTACTTCCCGCAAGAAGGAGCAGTATTGCAAGGAATCTATGTTCTATTTCGTTTTTCACAGTTTCCAATCTATCTCCTGAACGCCCATTTGCCTCAACAAATTGTTGATCCGGGAAAAATGCCGGCAACCCATAAAGCCCCGGTGTGCCGACAAGGGAGATGGGTGAGCAGCGGTAAGGATGAAATGCTTCGAGGTATCTATCAGGATTTTTTTTGCCGTGGCATAATTTCCCCAAAGCACAAATATAAGACCGGTACGGCGCTCTGAAAGTTGCACGATCGCCGCATCGGTAAAGGTTTCCCATCCCCGGTTCTGGTGTGAACCCGCCTGGTTCTCCCTCACTGTAAGGGTAGCATTCAGTAAAAGAACTCCCTGATCGGCCCATCGCTCGAGACTCCCATGTTTTGGCGCCGGTATTCCCAGATCGGATTCCAATTCCTTAAAAATATTGACGAGGGAAGGGGGTTTTGCAACACCATCGGGAACTGAAAAACAGAGACCATGTGCCTGACCCGCTCCATGATAAGGGTCTTGCCCTAACAGCACCACTTTGACCTTATCCAGCGGTGTTCGATTGAAGGCATTGAAAATCAACGACCCGGGAGGAAATACACGATATTTCTTTTTCTCTTCCAGTAAAAAAGTCTTTAATCCGGCAAAGTATGTTTTGCCAAATTCAGCTTCCAATGCCGATTTCCAGGTAATATTCAGGTCTGGATCTATCTTCTCCATGGTTGGTTATAAACTACGGTGCGTTAATAACTTTACACAATAATTATTGAATTTCGTTGTTCATTACCTTAAAAGTCTTACATTTGCGTTGTAAAATAAACGAAAACCAGGAGTCCTTATCATGAAAAAAATTGCTTTTTTCCTCTTGACCATCATTGTTATCGGGTTGATTACCTCCTGCGCATCCAGTTCGCGTTGTGCTGCTTATGGCGAAAGACAAAGATTTCAGGTTGAACGCCGCTAAAAATCATCGTCGAAATTAAGGTATTTCCCAATGGGAGGCAATGCCTCCCATTTATTTTTTTCTTTTGTACCTTTGTCTCTCCATTTTCTTAGGGTTGCCATGAAACGAGTTCTATTGATCTTATCGATGTTCATTCTCTCGTCAGGAAGTTATCTGGCCTGTGCTCAATTTGAGGTGGAACAGGATACCACACCGGATAATGTTTTGTTTGAACGACAATGGAGCCTGGGCGCCATGGTGCATTCCAATGGTTGGGGGTTAAAATTCAGACGGGGGAAGAATGTCAACAACCTTCGTCAGTTCATGTGGGAATTGGAATTTTCTACCTACAAATCCACCAAAGAGATTCGTACCATCAATCCATATTTCGCCGACTCACGAAGTTACCTCTATGGGAAGCTGAATTATCTTTCATTTTTACGCGGTGGGATCGGCCAGCAGCATATCCTCAACCGGAAACCATACTGGGGAGGAGTCCAGGTGAGCTGGTTGTATTATGGCGGGATTTCGTTGGGACTGACAAAACCGGTTTACCTCTATATACTTCATTTTAAAAGCGGTTTTACCGATTATGAGGTCATCGAAGAAAAGTACAACCCTGAGATTCATGATGTGGACAATATTTATGGAAGGGGTTCATTTCTTGCAGGAATTCTTAAACTCGGCTTCTATCCGGGGATCTATGCGAAAACCGGCCTCGATTTTGATTTTGGTGTTAGAAACAAGACCATCAGTTCACTGGAAGTTGGGGCGACACTCGATTACTCTCCTATTCCGATACCGATCATGGCCTACAACCCGAAACAGAACCTCTTCCTCACCCTTTATGTGAGTCTCATGTTTGGGAAACGTTATAACAAGTAGGTTTTCAGAAAAGGTATTCGATCTCCTTGTGGTTAAAGACAACCGTTTCACCGGACGGTTTTTTGATAAGAAGATGACCCAGATCATCCACTCCGGTGATCTGTCCATCGAAGGGTTCACTATTCACAAGAAATTTCCGGTTCGAACGATAACCCAATAATCCGGAACAATAATCCTCGTCCAGTCGCTTACCATAATCTGAGAAAAGTTGACCGTACCGGGTTTCAAGTGAACGGCAAACAGCCGATAAAGCCTGTTTGAGGTCAATCTCATGCCGGTTAAAATGAATCAATGAAACCGCGTTTTTCGCTTCAGGTAAAAAATATTCCTGGTTGATGTTGATCCCGATCCCCACAATGGAGGTATCGAGCTGCGGTCCCATAATCCTGTTCTCGATAAGTATTCCTGCAACCTTCCGGTCGCCGATATAGATATCGTTGGGCCATTTTATGCTGGCGGCTGGCCGCGGGATACCGGATGGGATCATGGATAACCTGGCCTTGATAAAGTCGAGGACACCCAGGGAGATGGATTTGTTGAGACGGAATTGCTGATTGGCTCCGAGAATCCGGGGATAAAGTACCACAGTGAAAGTGAGGTTCTTCCCGGGATCGCTGTACCAGACATTTTCATTTTGTCCGCGACCGGCATGCTGTTCCAACGCCCAGATCACGGTTCCATCATTCATCTCTCCTTTGTCAAGAAGACGATTGGCATAAAGGTTCGTCGAATCAACGCGGTCAAGTTCAACGATGGCACCAGAGATCATGGTTTCAGGAATCAAAAGTCGGGATTAAAAAATGTTTTATGAATAACGTGATTTGAAACCGGTTTAGTGTTGTACAACCGTTTGGCTTATTCAGATTTGGCTTTTAAACACAAAAAAGTTGAAAAAAAGTACCGGTTTCGGTATTACCTTTTAGCCTCCTATCTGATTAAGTAGAAAAGAGGACATGAATAACTATAAAAACCATATGGCTATCCGCAATTGGGCGGAAGATGACCGTCCCAGGGAAAAATTCATGCTGAAGGGGCGGCACACGCTGAGCGATGCTGAATTATTGGCCATTCTCATCGGCTCCGGAACCAAAACAGAATCGGCGCTGGACCTGGCAAAAAACATTCTGCAAGCGGCCAGCGGTAACCTGGTTGAGCTGTCGAAATTAAACCATTCCGACCTTGTCCGGATCAAAGGTATTGGTCAGGTCCGGGCTGTAACGATACTCGCCGCGCTTGAATTGGGACGGAGGCGAAACCAGGCAGAGGTGATCATTCGGGAAAAGCTCACGAACAGCCGGCAAGCCTATGAGATTTTCCGCAGTTGCATCGGCGACAAGCCTTATGAGGAGTTCTGGATCATCCTGCTGAACAAAGCCAATAAAATCATCCGTAAATGCAGCATCAGTGAAGGAGGTATCTCCGGAACCACCGTCGATCCGAAAAAGATTTTCAAAATCGCCCTCGACCATCACAGTTCATCGATCATTCTCGGGCACAATCATCCTTCAGGGAATATCAATCCCAGCGAATCCGACCGCCGGATCACGGCCAAACTCTCGGAAGCAGGCAAGATGCTTGAAGTAGTCATCATCGATCACCTGATCATCGGGGAGGATTCATACTTTAGCTTCGCCGACACAGGATCGCTCTGAGAATCAAGTGGTAAAAAAGAAAAACCTTTTTCGCGGAAATGTTCTAAAAACCGGGGCAGTGCGTAGGTCATCTTTTCGGCTGATTTCAGGCTGTCGTGGAAAACCACGATGGAGCCTGATGAGGTGTTATCCACGGCATTTTTAAGGCATTGCCCGGTACCGGTATGCCGGTGAAAATCATAGGTGAGCACCGACCAGAGCACAAAACGGTAACGATTTCGAAGCAGAAAATACTGCGATGGCGTAAACCGGCCATGTGGCGGACGAAACAACCGGGTTTCGAAATAATTGTCGCACCTGAATACATCCTCAGCATATGATGCAGGGGAGGTTTTCCAACCATTGAGGTGATGAAAAGTATGGTTCCCAATGGCATGTCCCTTTTCCGTAACCATCCGGAAAATGTCGGGATGTTTTCTGACATTGTCTCCTACACAGAAAAATGTTGCCTTGGCATCGTATTTGGCAAGTGTATTCAGCACCTCCGGGGTCACTTCAGGTATGGGACCGTCGTCAAAAGTGAGGTAAATAACCTTCTCCTTTGAGGGAAGGTCACAGAGGAGATATTTCGGGCTTAACCACCGGTACAAAAAAGGTGGCCGGATGACATTCATGGCATTCAGGGTTGATAAACCTTTTCCATGTACAGAGTATAGTACTTCTGGAGATTGTCTTCGGTCTCTTTCGCCAGCTTCTCCGAACCCGCCTCCTTGGTGATCACGCTCAACCGTTGCAGTGTAAACAGACTCTCCTGCATGCTTAATTCCATGGGTTTCAAATCCCTGTCGGGAAAGGAGAAGAAATGGGCCAGCTCTTCGGTACTGTACCTGTTCAGCTTTTGAGCAATCTCATCGGCTTTGGCTTTATCGCCGATCTTGTAATACCCTTCGGCAATGGGTACACTGAAGAAATCGTATCGTACTTTGCTATCGGGCATGACTTCGAGGCACCGGTCGAGTACCTTCTTTGCCTGATCCTTCTTTCCCTCCCTGAGAAGTGCAGCCGAAAGGCGGCCAAAGAGGTTACGCAGATTCATGACCATCCTCACATTGCTCTCATCGAGGTAAACCCCAGGCTTATTCATATCTCCCCATTTGAACCTGTTCATGAGATTATCGTACATGACATCGGTATGGACTTCGCCGGTTTGTCCGTCATCCTTCCGTGCCTTAACCGGCAGCAGCCGGAAAGCGAGACCTTCGAGATGAAAATAATCTTCCAGTCCAAGATAGGTATCCGGACTGGTGGTCATGACAAAATAAACCGGTCGTTTCCAGTTGTTTGTTGCCAGAAGGTCAAGGATCATCAGGTTATTTTTTTCAATGGCATGATCTTTAACCTCCCACCTGATGGTATCCATCCGACCGGCCATTTTCCGGGGCACATACCCGTTGCCGATCACCTTCGCCGAATCATTGGTGACCATGAATTTTTTGGTCGGAAAAAAATCGATCTCTCCCATCTGGGATGTATTCATCTTTAACCTGCTTTCGTTGTGATTGATGATGCCGAACAGGTCCCTGACATTGATGTACCGCCCTTTCAATCCCTCATCTTCGATCAGGTAGGTCACATCATGATTTCCCTGGTGGTACTTATCCCTGGTCAGCGAAAACGGGACAGGATCCGAATCGTAGGCTTTCCTTTTCATCTGGTCGATGTACCATTCGGTATTCAGGAGGCTCAGGTTCACAACCCTTACATCGGTTCGGATTCCCTCAACCTCCTGGGCATACCAAAGGGGGAAGGTGTCGTTATCCCCGTTGGTGAAAAGGATGGCATTCGGGGCACAGGAGTTCAGGTAATTTTCAGCAATCGCCAGGGCTGTTGAACGTCCCGAGCGATCATGATCATCCCATCCCTGTTGTGCCATGATGACCGGAACGAGGACAAGGCACCCGGCCGTTGCGACGATGGCAGAGATCGTGGGACTCAGTTTTTTACTCAGCCATTCCACCAGTTGCATTACGCCAAGGCCGATCCAGATAGCAAAGGCATAGAAAGAACCGGCATAGGCGTAATCCCGTTCACGGGGTTGCGGTGCATGCTGGTTAAGATAGAAAACAATGGCCAGCCCGGTCATAAAGAAAAGGAGGAAAATGACCCAGGTACTCCTTTTATCTTTTTGCAATGTAAAATAGATCCCGATGATACCCAGGAGAAGCGGGAGAAAATAAAAACTGTTATCGCCATTGTTCTTCCGTGATTCAGGTATATCCTGCGGTCCCAGTCTCATTTTGTCAATGAACGGGATCCCGCTCTTCCAGTTTCCGTCAAGTTTGTTGCCAAAACCCTGGACATCGTTTTGTTTTCCGGCAAAATTCCACATGAAATAACGGTAATACATGTGTACCAGCTGATAATCCCAAAAATAACGAAGGTTCTCTCCGAAAGTCGGTTTGTTGCGGGTTTCCGGGCGATCGCCGTACTGAACTTCATATGGGATACCCTTCACTTTTCCCCATTTGATATATTCACCGGCAAAGCGTGATTCCGATTGATCCCACATGCGGGGAAAAATTGTCGTAAAACGGGGATCGTAAACAGGAATGGTTTTCTTACGATCGTCGATCACCACGTATTTACCTGATTTTTCATCCTTTGCATAAACCGGTTTCCCGTCTTTGCGGTCGATGACCGGGGCATTGTAATACTGGCCTTTGAACAATGGCCAGTCCCCGTACTGTTCGCGGTTCAGGTACGACAAAAGGTACATGGCATTTTCGGGGTTGTTCTCATCAATGGGGGTATCGGCATTGCTGCGGATAACCAGCATGGTAAAGGAAGAATACCCGATCACGATAAAAGTGAAAGCCAGGATGACGGCGTTAAGGACAGGCTTGGCTTTCCTTGCCGTGTAAATCAATCCCCAGATGATGAGCCCGATCAACAGGGTAAAGTAGAAGATCGTTCCGGTGTTGAAGGGCAATCCAAATGAATTCACAAATAACAATTCAAAAAGTCCTGCCAATTTGAGTATCCATGGGATAATCACATACATGATCGCCGCCAGGATGACGAAGGAGATAAATGCAACGAGGATGATGCTCTTCCAGTTGGGATTGGGATATTTTTTAAAATAATAGACGAAGGTGATTGCCGGAATCGCCAGGAGATTTAAAAGGTGTACCCCAATAGAAAGTCCCATCAGGTAGGCGATCAGGATAAGCCAGCGGTAGGCATGCTTTTCATCGGCATGTTCTTCCCATTTAAAGATAGCCCAGAATACAATGGCTGTAAAGAATGAGGACATGGCATAGACCTCTCCTTCCACAGCCGAAAACCAGAAGGAATCGGAAAAAGTGTATGCAAGTGCTCCCACCAAACCGGCACCCATGATGCTTAGCATCTTCTGTTTGGTCATTTCACCCTGTTGCAGGGCAATTTTTTTGGCAATCATGGTGATGGTCCAGAAGAGGAAAAGGATACTGAAACCACTGGCCAGTGCCGACATCGTGTTGACCATGCGGGCAACGAGGGTGACATCCCCGAATGAAAAGAGCGCGAAAAACCGTCCCAGCAACTGGAACAATGGCGCCCCCGGAGGGTGACCCACCTCGAGTTTAAAGGCTGTGGCGATGTACTCACCGCAATCCCAGAAGCTCATGGTCGGTTCGGAAGTCAGAATATAAACGACTGAGGCGACGAGGAAAACTGCCCAGCCAAGGATGTTATTCAAGCGTTTGTATGTATTCATGGAGATCTGTTTTGCAAAGCGTCAAAGGTAGGAAAAATAGAGACATTTTTGTATTTTTGCCGCACAGACAAAAATAAGAAAACTATGAACAAACTCGTTTTGATCAGACATGGAGAAAGCACCTGGAACAAAGAAAACCGTTTCACCGGCTGGACGGATGTGGAATTGTCGGAAAGAGGCCTCAGGGAAGCTGCAGAAGCCGGAAAGGTTCTGAAAAATGAGGGATTTGAATTTAAAATTGCCTATACTTCATACCTCACACGGGCTATCCGTACACTCTGGCTTATTCAGGAAAAGATGGGACTATTGTGGATCCCTGTTTACAAAACCTGGCGACTGAATGAAAAACATTATGGACAGCTCCAGGGTTTGAACAAACTGGAGATGGCTGAAAAATATGGAGACGAACAGGTACTCATCTGGAGAAGAAGTTATGATGTCAGGCCTCCTGCACTTGATGATAACGATCCCCGCCATCCAAGATTTGATCCGCGTTACCGTGACCTTGATCCGAAAGAGATACCGGCCACCGAGGCATTGAAAGATACGGTTGACCGCATTGTTCCTTACTGGAAAGAGGAAATGGAACCAACCCTGAAAAAACACGGCCAAGTCATTGTGGCGGCACATGGGAACAGCCTGAGGGGAATTGTCAAATACCTGAAGAACATCTCTGACGATGATATCGTGGGGCTTAATCTCCCGACAGGAATTCCCTACGTTTTTGAATTCGATGCCCACTTAAATCTTCAGAAAGATTATTTCCTGGGCGATCCGGAAGTTATTAAAAAACTGATGGATGAGGTGGCCAACCAGGGGAAAAAAAAGTAACTTTACCACATGTCTAAATGCTGGGTCATTCCCGATGTTCACGGTTGTGTTAAAACCCTTCGGTCGCTCGTCGGTGACCTGATCCGTCCCATGCGATCGGATGAGCTTTATTTTCTGGGTGATTATGTTGACCGGGGGCCGGATTCGAAAGGGGTCATCGATTTTATCCGGAACCTTCAGAAGGAGAAATACAATGTAACTGCCCTGAAAGGGAATCATGAGGATTTCATGGTTGAACTGTATGAAGCGGAAAAACAATCGAAAATCACCTGGTTGCATAATTTCGGTAACCGTAAACACAAAGCCTGGCTTGACATCGGAGGGAAGCCTACACTGGATTCCTTTGCAGTGCAGCGGATCAGTGACATTCCACACGATTATATCGAATGGATGAAAAACCTCTCCTATTATGTGGAGCTCGAGAAATTCATCCTCGTTCATGCCGGACTCAACTTCAAAAATGAAGATCCTTTTGAAGATAAGCGGGCCATGCTCTGGTTAAGGGATTATGAAATCCAGCCTGAGAAAATCCGGCACCGCCGCATCATCCACGGACATGTACCGGTAAATATGGAACTGATTACACTGGCCATTAAAAACAGCGCTTACCGTTTCATCGACATCGATAACGGCCCCTATATCTCTGGTAAATCCGGATTCGGGAATATGGTGGCACTGGAACTGAGTTCGATGGAGATGGTGATTCAGTATAATATGGATCTTGGATAGCAATTCCCTACAACAAACTTTGTCATTGCTGCCACCTCGCTCATGAAAATCAGCCGGGCAAAATAAATCCCCTGGGGCCACGCTGAAACATTTAGTTCAATGTTATGATCCTGTTGTGAAACAACTTGGCTGAAGATCAGCCGGCCAAATACATCCGATACCTCTATCCGCGTCTCTTTCGACTGAAAATTGACTGCAGTCGCCGGAACCCAGAAGCCCCCTGTTTGTTCGTTTTTTTGCCCATTTGTCAGCTTTTCCAGGAAATCTGAAAAGTGGATGGTGGCCATTTCCCGAGCAGGATTAGGGGAAACCTTTAAAACAAGCCTACCCGTATTTTCCTCCTGAATGTTTCCTATTATGGCAACACAACCATACGTCATTGACAAAGGGGGTCTGCTGATCTCCGGATAAACAGGAAGGATATTCCCTCCATTTTGAGATATCACATTAACCGGAACCAATGAAATTTCATATAAAACAGTTTGACTCACGATGGGAGTAATGCATGCAAGACTATTTCCCATAGCATCGGTCTTTATGATCCCAATCTGCGGATTGTTGGTTGGAGACATTATCACACCGATAAGAGGACCATTCCCCATGACCAAAAAGCCTCCATCTGAGGTTTCCCTTACATCAATGGGTTCCAGAAAAAAATCACTCTGCCAAACAACATCCCCATTCCCATTGATCTTGGAGACACTTCCAGGAAAACCATCACATAAATCTAAAAGGATCAAATATCCGCCATCAGATGTAGATGAAATTTTTGAATAGGACTTGCACAAATACGGATAACCATACATATTATAGCCCTTGCTCCAGATCACATTTCCTGCTGTATCGCTCTTCATTAGCACCAGTCCTTCATCATTGGTCGCCAATAAGCATAAATAACCATCCGCCATTGTCTTCACATCAAGCCCTATGGAAGAACCCGGAGTTGATGGTTGCTTTTTTTTCATCCAGCAAAGAGTTCCATCGGGCGAAAGTTTCATCAAGAAAAATACACCATCCTCCCACCAGGAGGATTCAATTGTTCCCGTAATTATAAAACCTCCATCAGCAGTCTGATCCAAGCCGGTGACAAAGTGGATTCCAGGTAAGCCATAAAAGTTCCTGCCCCAAACCAACTGACCCATAGAGTCAAGTCTGACAACTGAAATCCTGCAGGTATCCCCGACATTTGGATAGCTATACCCAGCCAGAATAACCCCATGATCCGTTGTCTCTTTCACAGCATAAGATTTTTCAGTACCTCCCATCAACACACGCTTCGACCAAATTGTATCTCCAACAGCATTCAATCGCATACAAAACATGTCATATCCCTGTTCCCCAAAGAAATCGCCGGAGATTAAGAACCCTGAATCATAGGTGCTGCAAACGCTGGAAAAGGATGATAATGGTGCAACCAGGAATTTCTTATGCCAGATAGTATCGCCGTCGTGGCTTATTTTCATCACCATCTGAAATCCATCCCGCTCACCTACCATCAGAATATGGTGATCCGGAGTTGGAGTGGCTGCATAAACACTGACTGATCCGTATAGATCATAAAAAACTTTTGCAAATCCTGTTTGTTGGGCATTTACAGGATACCAGATGGCTAAAGTAAGAATCATGAAAAGAGGAAGGATCTTTGTCATAACCAGATGATTTTGATGTTTAACAAAGTGAATCTGCAAAATTTTAAAAAAGCTTAAAAAATTAAAACGCAAAGCGATTTCATGGCTACTGTTTCTGTACCAGCCGCTGAATGCTTTTCTCAAGTTCCGATTCGATGGGAAGGCAATTGAAGTCGTCCCAGAATTCCGGGTCGGGCTGACCTACTATCTGATCCCAGCGCTGATCCGCCCCAATGGCCTTGTCCCCTTTAAAGTTCCTGAGCAATTCTGGATCCCGGGTAACATTGGTGACCACCACATCGTTTTTATATCCCATCCTGATTTTCTGATCATTTACAGGCATTATAAAGGTCACCCATTGCACCTCCCGGATAATACTCAAACACCAGTTTTCTCCACGTTTTGAATAGCTTATTGTACGTTCCAGCAAGGGCATTTCAGCAATCCAACCAGGCGTATTGAAGATGGTATAGGTCCTCCTGTACTTGCCCTTTTCATAAGCATCAAAGGCATTGTAACTTGGTTTCTGACTTATTCTCATGATGGCGAAAGAAGAACCATCAATATACAGATCTCCCCGGTAAAGTTTCTGATTTTTTATTGACTGATCATACCAGATATGATAAATCTTCCCTCCATCGGGGTGATCAATTTCCTTCATCTTCAGATCATAATATTTCAATGTTTCCTCATCCAGGATGGTATGGTGATAATATTCCACCATGTCATTCATAAAGTTGCACCCCAGACATCCGGCTTTCTTGCCGACGTCACCCATTGCATTGACCAGGCTCGTATCGGAACTCACTCTCCCCTTCAGCAGCAGCGGAACATTCGAATTTCTGAATTTGTTCTCCTGCTGTCCCCTTTTATACAGGAAATATCCCGTTTTGAGGTCTTCTACAATGGCTTCCGAGAATTCGGCCAGTTTATTTCCGACAAATTTCTGAGACCGGATGAAAGCCGTAAGGAGGAGTGAATCCTTTCCATAATTGACCGGAATATTAGCTACCGCACGCCGGATGACCTCCCGGGGTGTGAGACCAATGATCTCAACCTCTGAAAGGTTTAAAGCAGTTGGTTTAAGCCTCATTGTAACCGTCTGTTGTGATAGATCTGAGATCTGTCCCTTAAAGGTTTCAAATCCAAGAAAGGTCGCCAACAGGGTATCATTTCTGTATTTCGCCGGAATGGTCAGCTGAAACCAGCCATCGTCGTTGGTTACTGTCCCGAGAGTAGAATAGGCCACGGAGATGGCGGCAAAAGGCAAGGGAACCGATCTGGAATCATCGAGGATCTGGCCCGAGACCGTGATGAAATCCTGGCCTTTAAGACAATCGCAAACCAGGATCATTAATGAAAGTGAAATGTAAAGCCGGAATAATTTCATTCGTGCTAAGTTAAAAAAAAAGAGTTATGGCGTGAAAAAATCGTACCTTCGGGGAGTATGAAAAGAATTTGCCTGTTTTTCCTGGTGTTGTTTCCGGTTTCGATGGATCTGGCTTCCTTTTCCCAGGGAGCCTGGAATCCGACAGGCGCTGATCTGAGTTTTCCGCGAACTTTACTCGACAGTACTTCAGTTCCGGAAATCCGGGAAACATTGACCAAACCCGGGATTCTTTCATTGTACCGATCTGTCTGGGAAAATGCAAACAGCCCTTTTCCAGCCGGCAACACCACTGATGGAGAGCGGATAACCCGGGCCACCATCGCGAAGGAGGCAGCTTTTACCGTGTTGATGGAGCGGAAGTACAACAATGGGATTATTGATCCAATGTCTCTGTCGGAGCGAGATTCTTTAATTTCCAAAAGTCGCTGGTTGCTTGAAAACCTAAATCCCGATGTGGGTTACCAGGAGGGCTGGGTATTTTACCAGGAATGGCAAAACCGGTCGAAAGAACTGATCAATTACCTGCTCGCCTTTGACCTGCTCAGGGGGGCTGGTATTTCTTCCGGTGATCTGACAATGGCCCGGGATTCATTGATAAAATTCACTGCTAACCTTTACCGGCGGGCCATGGCCACCTATACCGTGTTGATCTTCCAGTTCAAATTTTTCACTTTTCAATTCAACAACCACAGTATCATGACGGCTTCAGCCTTAGGTCTGGCAGCAATCATTTTCAACGATGTTGAAAATCCTGATCCCGGCTACCAGCCTCAAAACTGGATCAACACTGGCATGTGGAACCTCGACAACACGTTATGGATTGAAAATGGAACCTACCCAAGGGTTTCGGATGGTGATACCCTTGCCGGTTATGCCGAAGGACCTGGCTATTTCAATTATGCCTTCCAGAATGCCTTTCCCTTCATCAGGGCAATGGGAAATTTCCTTCCCAATCAGGATTATCCCTTTACTTTTAACCAGGTTACCCGACAGATCCCTAACCCCTGGTTTGATCCCAGGTACGACAGGCTTTACGATTGGATGAACCGGATACGCATGCCGGATGGAAGTCTGCCCGCAATCCACGACAGTCCGGTCGGTTTCGGGACTACGATCACATCGTTATCCGGAAAACCCGATTATAATTGGCCGAATCCCAGCTTCAGTTTCGATGATCCCTGGATCCGTACCCAATACATTGCCACCAATGTCGCTGAGGGATCAATTTCCGACTCGCTTTTCCAATCGTTGCCAGCCGCAGGAAGCCTGATCTTCCGCTCGGGATGGGATACCAATGCCACCTATATGCACTTCATTGGAAAACACGGAGTGGCCTTATCCGGCGCCAAATCGCACCACCAGGGAGATGCCACAAGCTTTTCGCTGTTTGCATTTGGAAGATTGCTTGCTGTTGACCCTGGTTATCCGGGAGCTCCCGAAAGCGATGTGGTAAATAAAGCCACCGATCACAATCTGGTACTGGTCAATGGCAGCGGTCCCAATCCTCCCACCGGAGAGATGGTGAATACAGCCACCAACACTGCATATATCGAACACGGATTCGACACTCCCCTGCTCGATTATGGAGAGGTGCGTGCCTTTTATTACGGTACTGACATTACACGGAAAAACCTATTTGTTCGCGATGAATATTTTCTCCTCACCGATTTTATAGATGGCTTCACCCCATATGACTACACTTTCCAGCTTCACGGAAATGGACTTGATGGGGCTGATCCCTTTTCTGCCAGCGGATCCTTTCAACCTGAATTTGGAAATTACAGGGGCATCTATACCCGTGATTCGGTGAAGTTACTGGCCCAGGTCCTGGCCGAGAATGGTGCTGATTCCTATAGTTATGCTCCTGACTCTCTGGCCATTGGATATTCTTCCTACCGACAATACAGTAAAATGCTGGTGACCCGCAATGCGGTCGATAGCATGATTTTTTTAACCACCCTGATTCCATTTATTTCACCCACTCCTGAGATCACTGCCATTACCGGGATCAACGGAGTTACCGCCACAAAGATCGACATGAATGAACATCAGGACCTTATCTTCGCTCAGCGTAACCGTAATTACCGGACTATTCCGGCTGCAGCTTCAGGTTTCAGCGAATCATTCGGCGGAAATGGGAAGATCAATTTTATCTCCTTTGAATCGACATTCCCGGAGATGGCTTTCCTGGGATCAGGTGACTCTTTGTGCTATGGAATGCAGCCTTTCATCACCAGCGATCATCCGATGAATATCGTTGTTGAGAGACCATCTCCCCTCCTGATCCAGGGCTATGTTTCCGAAGCCGGAGTGGTGGGACTTTATAGCGAACAAGCCTTAAAGGTAAGTCAGGGCAATATCTCCTTCATTACCTATGATCCCGCAAGTAAAGTATCCCGGATGACCGTCACGGCTCCCGGTAATTTCAGGCTTGAGCCCTCCAATGGGATAGATCAGCTGGGAAATGCTGCAAGCTTGCTGGTGCAGGTCAGGCCAAATCCCTCAACCGATGGCCGGTTCGAATGTCTGGTCATGATGAACGAAAGCATCAATGCCCTGTTTTGCATTTCAGATGGCACAGGGAAGACATTTCTGTCATTTACCAGGAAACTGTCTGAAGGTCTCAATACCATCCATTTCAGTATTGGAGAAGTCCCGGCAGGAGAATACATCCTGACACTGAAAATTAATAACAATCCGCTCAGACACAAAATAATCAAATCGCGGTGACTCCTCACTCCTCCATCAGAAATGGCTTCAGGCAGGTTTCATCCACCGGTTGGATCAATTCATGTTTCAGGTCGGCACCACCTCCAAAAAGCCGGATAAGTTCTTCCTTGGGGATCATCGACTCAAATGGGCTGACGGTTGAACGGAACGAGCTGTAGCGGAATCCTTCCACATCATCGGATAACCCATGTTTGCATGCATTCTGATTGATGTACCTCACCAGGTCAAGAAATATCGATTCCCGGCGGATCTCCATCCGCTTCAATTTGTACCGGAAAAGTTTCCCCTCCACATCATGCTTCTTGCTGTAGCCTTTGGCATAGGCATTAAACAGGATAGCAAAGGGTTTGTATGAACTTCCGTTGGCATCATCCTTGATTTTCACCAGAATATGCAAATGATCTTGCAGGAGACAATAAGCATATGTGATTGCTATTGGTGACACATGGGTGCGATACAGCTTCAGGAAGAATTTCCAGTCCTCTTCACTGTCGAACAGCGCATTGCCGTTTTTTACCCGGTTGTATATATGATAAAACTTCCCGGGTTGTAAAATTGTTGGTTTCATAAGCAGGTTTTTCTACTTAATCAGGGAAGGAGCCAAAAGGTAATACGGTTGTTGATAACTTTTTTGCCCAGCCCTCCGGCGTGCGCCAGGCTGAAGCCTGCAGGAAGCGTGGCACATCCCTCTGTCAAGCGCCAGGCTGAAGCCTGGTGAAAGCGTTGCTTATCCATCCGACATGCGCCAGGCTGAAGCCTGCGGAAAGCGCTGCCCAGCCCTCTGTCAAGCGCCAGGCTGAAGCCTGCTGAAAGCACTGCCCAGCCCTCTGTCAAGCGCCAGGCTGAAGCCTGGCGTTAGGACCTCCCTGAATTTGCAATGACCCTGCGCGGGCTGAAGCCCGCGGAAACATGGAGATCAAACGACTTCCTGATCGGTAGAATCCGCACTAAAGTGCGGGCAGGGGTGCTGTACAAAAAAATGCCTCCACCTCCTCCTGAAAGGTCCTGTTTGCATGATGGTGCTCCTGGCTCGTGATGTAGTTCCGAACACCCCGAAGGTTTCCTTCGCTGACCGAAGCCACATAATACTCACGCGACCATGAAAAGCGCCGGACCGATAGCCGGTTGAGATTGATCCAATGAGAGGCTTCACCTTTTAAAAGCTGGATCACGTCAGAGATATTCTGATCAGCTTTCAGGCGGATAAGGCAGTGAACATGATCTACCCAGCAATTGATGAGATTGATTTCAATCTCTTTCTGGATGGCATTTCTCATGATGTGATCAAGGAAAGCCTGACGAAGTCCATTGGACAACAAGGGTTGCCGTCCTCTTGTTCCCCAGACGGCATGCACCCAAATCTTTGTGTAAGACATAAAGCGTGTTTATTGCTTAATCCGTCTTAAACAAAAAGGTAATACCCTCCCTGATACATTTTTTTAAGGATTTATCAACAACCCTGGTACTTTTCAGCATCGAAATATACACCCTGACCGGAACAAATCCTGCATCTATATAGAGAAGATCCTTGTGATTATAAGCCGAAAATCTGGGTAATCCTTGTTTAATCAAACAGGGTGTATTTCAAACCCAGGTTGAAACCAATGGAACTGAAGGAGAATTTAACGGGCATTCTTTTGGTTGGCTCGTTCTGTGACTGATTATCCGAATCGCTGTAACTATCCACATAACTGATCTCCTTTTCATGGACAGTAAGCTGGTTGGTGATATCCTGGCGGCTCACAATATAACTGGTATAGGATGCTCCTGCAGGCATGTAGTTGAGAATGTTTCCTTCTGCCTCAACATAGATCCACAATCTTTTAAGAAACATATATTCAAGTCCGATGGCCAGGTTCATGCCTACACCCAATCTGGTTTTGTATTCCAAATTATATTCCATGCCATCGAATGGCAGATAATACGGATGATCCGTCATTATATGCATCCTCATCGATTCCTTCATCGACATGATGCTCAATATGGCACCGAGGCGTGAGTAGGGTCTGAATTCCTTTCCTGGCAAGGTGAATGTTAAATCTGTTTTAATCCCATAACAACCTCCTTTCATGGTGTATTCTTCACTGGCATTGAAGTGGTAACCATTTACATCTTCAATGTTAATGGTTGATTCAAACATCTGTTTCCGGCAAATGGTATAAAACCCGGTAAGTTCCACGCTGAGATACCTTGTAATGGTAATCCCCAGTCCTGCATTGAAGGAAACCCCCGTAGCATATGAATTCCTGTAAGACTGATAGAAATCTTTAAACAAAGTACTATCTTGATACTCAATTATAGTTTCTGATAGAAATATTTTTTGCGATTTAAAAATCCCAATATCATAACCGATCTGTCCTTTTAGATAAAATTTCTGAGCAAACATGGGTAACACCACAACGGTAAAAAGCATGATGAGCAAAAATGATTTTTTCATGGTTACAGAATAATGGTTAAAAATAAACCGCTAAAATTATTTTGGATGATACGTAAAACAATGCGTCCTGTTAAGAAATACAATAAGTGCAGATAAATAAAAAGCGGTTCCAGCAATCACAATATCACCCGGAATCATACACCAAAATGCCAGGCAAAAATAAACTTTCTTTGAATACCGGCAAAATTATTCTATGTTGCGACAAGATGTGTTTGTACAACACCGTTTAATCCAGTCTTGAAAAAAGGATCGATCAGCCATGATATCCTGACATCAGAATTGCCACAAACCCAACTGCCTGTCCCGCGGGCTTAAGCCCGCGCAGAAACTCACGGGAAGCATCTGCGAATTAACGCCAGGCTTCAGCCTGGCGCTTGACAGAGGGACAAGCATCGCTTCCCGCAGGCTTCAGCCTGGCGCTTGACAGAGGGATGGGCGGCGCTTTATGCAGGCTTCAGCCTGGCGCTTGACAGAGGGATGGGTAGCGCTTCCCGCGGGCTTAAGCCCGCGCAGGAACTCACGGGAAGCATCTGCGAATTAACGCCAGGCTTCAGCCTGGCGCTTGACTGAGGGATGGGCAGCGCTTTATGCAGGCTTCAGCGCGGTTTATACACCACCCCGAAGTTCTTTTTACCGTCAATCTCAATGCGGATAGACTTTTCAAAACGAACATGACGGATATATTCATCCTCGAAAACCGCAGGCTGGGATTCCAGGAAAGCAATATTATAAAAACCATCCTTGATATAGGGATTGATGGTAAAATAACCAACCCGGAAGGAGGTCAGATTCTGAAAAAAATGGGTCCCCTGTGAAGGATCAATGCGGTAATTGTCGAGACCGGATTCAACGATGAGCCTGGCAGCGCTGATCTGCGGCCATTTGACCGGAATACCCAACCAGGGATCACTGGAGCCCCAGCGCCCGGGTCCTACCAGCACGTAATTCTTCCTGTCACCCAGAAATTTCTCATTCACCATCTCAAGCCTCTTTGCAATTTCAGGACTCTTCGAAGCATCGAAAACATCCGGTTTAACGTAAACGAAATCATGAATGCCCTTGATGATGCCATTCCCCAGGGCAGTATTGGAGATGAGCAGCGTATCTTCAGGCAGGATGCTCTCCGGTTTGATGTGGATGGTCTCGTCGCGGCCGGCAATCGGACGGATCTGCAGCAGACTGAAAATTTTCGGCTGACCCTTGGGCATATCGAGATTGACGGCAAATTCAATTTCCACCGGCTTGCTCATTTCACGCTGACCGATTTCAAGCACCTGTTGCAGAATCTCTGCAATCGGGAAAGTACCGTGATTGAGAAGCTGGGAGAAAGTGATGATCCGTTTTCCAGGGAACATCGTCCCCTCTTTCAGCTGATTACTGT
>Ga0247841_10001430_pt1 | contig 54161 bp, 78 predicted proteins | sample LaCruzMarch2015__2_FD_192410 | JGI IMG/M metagenome (GOLD analysis project Ga0247841, IMG submission 192410) | Freshwater microbial communities from meromictic Lake La Cruz, Castile-La Mancha, Spain - LaCruzMarch2015_18m | ecosystem: Environmental > Aquatic > Freshwater > Lake | place: Spain... | reverse complement strand
TGTCTCCAAATTATAATGCCATAATTGGTGGAGTTAGTTTTTTTCTTTTGGGGGAGATGCTTCAGCTGGGAGTTAATCATGAAAAACAAAGTGAATTAGTGGAGAAAATTAATGGAGACGGGAAATGAACGCAAGAGACAAAATTTATGCGTTAATCGGAGAAGGTTTAAGGTGGGGAGGAATTGGCTCAACAATTTACGGCATGCTTGACAAGGATATTTGTATGGTTGTTGGAGGGTTTGCACTTTCTACAGCAGGTTCTTCAATGAATCGGCAATATGTAGAAAGTTTCGTTGCAGAAGTTCAAATAGGTCATCTTTCTAAAATAGCCAAAAGCCTAGAGAGTATTGCAAAAAAGTAAAGTCTTTTTTAGAATATTGAATTATTTTATAGATTTTTCAAGAATTCTTCTTCAAGGAAATGAAGCTTTGACGGGATAATAAAACAGAAGGGTTGTTTGATTTTGTTTGAAAGGTTTTCTATTTTATCATATATTAGGTTTGATTTGTTTCCTAGATTTGAGCAGATGATTATTTTATCTATAGAAATATTTTGATTTTTGAAAGATTCTATGAGTTGTTGTTTTGCTTTTTCCATTGGGAGTGCAATGTCAACTAAAAGTAAAGTATGGGCTTGAATTGAAAGATTTTGTTTAATTAAGTCTGTAAATGACTCTGGTTTCCAATTGTCTTTCCAGGTTGGCATAGATGCTGTTTTACCGAATTTGTAAAGTTGTAAGCCTGTTTCTGCGATTGCTGTTAAAACCGATGCGTTGTGTACTATTTTGAAAGGAATTTTATTTTTCTTGCATGAGAGAATTAGCTCTGAATGAGTTGTTGCGGAAAGAGAATCTCCGTAGACTAGAAGTGAAATATCTTCTTTTTTTGCTTGTTTTATGAAATCTTCTGATTCAACTTTTTCTCTTGGGAGTTCTTCTATTTTCTTTTTTATTGTTTTTTCTAGTTTAGCTTTTTCGTAAGGAAAGTCAACTGTGTAGTTTTCTAGGTAAACTTTTTTAGATTTTTTAATTAGTTCAAGAGCTTCTAATGTAATTGATTTTTCATTAAGTCCGGTGCCGATTAGATTGAATGTCATTTTATTTTTTTGATGAAATCGCTTATTTCCTTATCATTTTTTAACATAATATACCTTTTGTTGTATTCTTTTATAAATTTTTGGTGGTAGATAAAATTATCTTTTTTGTAAATCCACGCATATTTTATTAGCGTGAGAATATCTTTAATTGGCTTAGGTTTCTTGTCTAGTAATTCTCTGGTTAAGACTCTTTTTATTTGGATTAATCTTCTTGGTTTAAGGATTATCACAAAGTTTGACTTTGCAAAAGCATTTAATATCCAATCAGCTCTGTGGACTCCTTCAATTATCCAGTTTTTTTTCTTTGAAAATTGTTCTATTTTTTTGTCTCTTGTCTTCTCCGGATATTTTATCTTGAAGCTAGTTTTGTATACAAAGTTGTCTGTAGATTCAAATGGGATCTTTAGTTTATTTGAGAGTTTTTTTGCTAATGTGGTTTTCCCGCTAGCAGTTCCGCCGAATATCCAGATTCTTTTGTTTCTCATTCTTATTATTTAAACCACCTTGTTGAGATTATCCATGCACTAGCTATTAAAAAAAGAAGTATGGTAAAGAAAGATCTAGGTAGGTCTACAAAAGCGAGTATAACTGCTATAACTAATAGAGCAGGAATTATAAATTTAAAATAGGTTTTGTAAATATCTTTTTCCCAGTTTGTTAGATAAGCTCCGAAAATTCCCATTAGAATTGCAATTAGGATAAATAAAATGCTGTTTAGTAGTGATATCATAATGTTTATAATGGTTGGCGGTTTTTAAGGGTTATGAAATTAGTAGATGTACATTGTCATTTGGAAGGAGAAAGGTTTGAGAAAGATATAAACGAAGTTATTAAGAGAGCTGAAGACGCAGGAGCTGTTTTGATTGTAAATTCTGGTGTAAATCCCGAGACAAATAGGTTGGCGCTTAATCTTTCTAAAGAAAATAAGATAGTTAAGCCAAGCTTCGGAATTTATCCAATTGACGCGCTTATTCATAAGTTTAAGGATTTGAAAGATGATTATCCCAGAGAAATTGTAGAATTTGATTATAAAGAAGAATTAAAATGGATTGAGAAAAATAAAGAAAGTTGTGTTGCGATTGGCGAGGTTGGTTTGGACTTTAAGGTAATTGAGAAATGTAAAAATCTTGAAGAAGTTAAAAAAGAACAGATAAAGATATTTGAAGATATTATTGAGTTTGCTAAGAAAATTGGTAAGCCATTGGTTGTGCATTCTAGGGGAGCTGAATTGGAAGTTGTTGAAACACTTGAGAAGCATGGAGCTAAAAATGTGATTATTCACTCTTTTAATGGAAATAAAAAATTAATTAAAAGAATTTTTGAAAATGGTTGGTATTTTTCTGTGCCGGCAGTTATTACTAGGCTTTTGCATTTTCAGATGTTAGTTGAGATGGTTGATTTGAAGCAATTATTAACTGAGACAGATGCGCCTTATTTAGCTCCTGTTGCTGGTGAAAGAAGTGAGCCGAAAGATGTTGCTGTTACGATTAGAGAAATTGCGAAAATAAAGAAGCTAACGGAAAAAGAAGTTGCTGAACAAATTTACGAGAATGCGAAAAGGATTTTTATCTTTTCTTAGATTCTAATTTTGAAACTCTGCTTTCGAGTTCTATAAATTCTTCGTGATTTTCCAAGTCAAAAATCTTTTCCATTATTAGAAGAGCTCCGAAGACAAGAATAAATGTTAGGATAAAACCGCTGATTGTTAATCTTTCTATTTGTGAGAAATCTAGATCAAAGAAAACTCCGTGAATAATGAGTCCTATTGACGCGACTAGAGAAAAGATTAATGTTGTGTAAAACTTCTTTAGGATTATGCTCTTTTTCATAGAGTTATTTAGTTGTAAGATTATATAAAACTTAGTATTCTTGATATGGGGAGAGGATTCTACTCGCAAAGAGCTCTTTCATTTTTTACTTTAGAAATTTTATTGAAAGCCTCTTCGTTCGCCCCCGAATTTTAACTAGACGTTAGAATCTATCCTTAATGCTATTTCGTTTCACTCAATAGCAAAAATGGGGAGAGGAGGATTCGGACCCCCGAAGGCAAAAGCCAACAGATCTTGAGTCTGTCCCGTTTGACCGCTCCGGCATCTCCCCGGATGGTAAAATCTAGATTGTAACACTTAAAAAGATATCGAAATAAATTTGTAGAATTCTAATTAAACTGCTGCAACAGGCTTTATACTGTTTGCTATTGACTTAAGAGCTTTTCCCTTTTTATTTCCAAACATAAATGCTTTTTCTTTTCTGTCTCTTCGAGCAGCTCGATAATTTCTCTTTCTAATCTTTCGTCTAACTTGTCCTCTTGGCATATCAATGACTATTTTTTTGGGTTTATAAATTTGATGATTTAGAATTATCTTCCTATCTAGCTTTCAGAAGAGTTATCCATTCATTTCCAAGGCTCTCTAGCCGGGTTATTGCTTCTTTTTCTGTGTGAGCTACGCCGAAAACTGCAATATTGCCACTTCTTGTCAACGATCGACCTTTCTTAACTACGTCAGAAGAGAGAACATAGTGTTCGTCAAATTCATCGGCTAAAAAAGATGCTCCCCAATTTCCTTTAGGATCTATTTCATGATAATAAATTCTGCTCTTTTTTCCTTCAAGTTCTAATCTTCTTAGCGTGTATTCTGCCATGAAAGTTTAGCATTATTTATCTTTATAAATCTTTTGAATATGTAACTACTTTAGAATAATAAGAAATAGCAGGGATAGGTATTTAATTTCGATGCAAACAAGAGATATAAAACTTACTTTAGCAGAAGTTTAGATAAGATCTAGGATTTTTAGAAAACCAACAAGTTTTTATAGCTGGCAAATTTACTAAATTTATGAAAAATTTGCATGTGATTTCTACGGTAATTTTGTTAATTCTTATTGGTGTCGGGGTAGGATATTTTCTGTTTGGTAATCAACTAGAAGATGAATCTCTCAATGTGTCTGAAATTGGGCCAGCTAAGGTATCTGAAAATGTTAGCGTAGTTAATACTTCTCAAGAATTTAATTTATCAGAACAGATTGCAAATCTATCTATAAATGCTTTGCAAAATCCGCCTACAACAATTGAAGGGAAAATGTCTTTTATTAAACCGGAAGAAGCTAAATCATATCTCGACAAAATGAATTTTACAGGGGAAAATGACTCTTTGGGAAAATATACGCCATTGTCTTCTAGAGATGAATATTGGGAAATCTTAGACTTTCTAGACAAGTTCTTCTTTAGAAAAGATATAAATTCTTATGGTGTTAAAGATTATTGGGCAACGCCGTCAGAATCTCTTACAAGAATGGCTGGGGACGAGGAAGATTGGGCAATAGCTCTAGTGTCATTAATGCATGCGAGAAATGATTCTTATAAGTGTTACATTGTCGGAAATAAAGACTTCGAAGGAGGAGTAGTATGTTATCTTGGTAAGTCTGATCAGTTTTACAGATTTGGCAACGGCTACTTTGATGACTGGGGAACAAATGCAGGTACGATGTGGAGAGATTCAGTTTCTATAGAGCTATTAGATATCAATCAAGAAAAGAGAATACAATTAAGAGAATTTAGGAATTCTTTTTTGGATTCGACAGTAGGTTATTGTTGCGTTACCGAATTAATGGATAAAAGAGATAAAACAATAACTTTCGCCTACAACGAAAAAGAACATCACGAATTTAAAAGTGGTGAAGAGTTTATAGATTGGCTGATGAGTTTTATGTAATTTATTTTTAGGCTAGAAGGAATATTTTTATTAAATAAAACAAGGGTTTACATAGCGACAAAATACTTTTACTGCCATAGCGAGGGCGGGATTTGAACCACGCGACCTGCAGGTTATGGGCCTGCCGAGCTAACCAGGCTGCTCCACCTCGCTATAAAAAATTTAAATCTGCAACCCTTATAAAGTTAACGAGGAAGGTACTTTTTAGAAAGGATAGAATTTTATTTTAGGCTACTGCTCTTGTTGTTTTTCTTTAAACCAATCTGGGTGTGCAAGGTAACAAAATGCTCTGCAACGTTTTGAGTGTGAGTTCCCCGTGCTTAGTATTTCGTTAACTAGTCTGATGTTTACTTCTTTTTCGGTTGGAGCTCTTCCGAGCTCTATCCCCATGTTCCAAGCTAAAAGCGATTGTTCTAGGCTGGTCCAATTTGCAGAACAGGTTCTTATATCTTTTGCGTGTTCTGGTCTCGGATCATAGTCTGTCGTGTAAGTTTGCATTTCATTTGGAGACATTCTTCTTACTCTTGCTAGGTGGATATATTCTTCTACCTGTATTTTATCATCAATTAGTGCGACTGCTAGGTCTGCCGGTGGTAAAACCTTTGCTATGTACCATATTTTCCAAGGACGAGTTCCGCTTTGTTTTAATTTTTCTAAGAGTTCTGGTTTTAGAATTTGTTCGGGTGTGCCAAAATTATAAGACAGACATCTAACATGGGATTGATGAGTTGAGCGAGGATTGTTTCTAGAATCTGCTAGTTCTTTTACGTAAGCTGCTACTACTTTATCGCCTCGTAGTGATTCTTGTAAAATTGGAACCGTTGATGAATATGTCGTGTTACTCCAGACACAATTTGTTTTATTATGTCAATAATATTTTAATAAAATAACTATTTAAGCGTAATCACTATTGAAAATAAAAGTATATTTATGGAGTTAATCTATCTCTGTCTCTAGGGAAAGGAACTGCTTCTCTGATATTTTTTATTCCTAAAATTAACATTGTAAGTCTTTCAAGTCCAATTCCCCAACCAGCGTGAGGCGGAGCTCCGTATCTGAATGAGTTAATGTAATCTTTGAACATTTCTGGATTTAGTCCTTTTATTTTTAATCTTTCAATAAGTAATTCTGGTAAATGAATTCTTTGTCCGCCAGATGTAATTTCCATTCCTTTGTAAATTGCGTCGAAACCATTTGCGAGTTCTGCTTTTGGATTTTCATCTTTTGGCATAATGTAAAATGGTTTTCCTGAAAGTGGCCAGTCATGTACAAAAACAATTGTGTCTGGGAAAAGTTCTCCTAATTTTTCTTCTGATTCTCCGGTTAAGTCATCTTTTCCAACATGAATTTTTTCTTTTTTCATTATTTCTGTGACTTCTTTGAAAGTTATATATTTTACAGCTGGAATTTTTAATTTAACTTCTAGTAAATCTAATTCTTTTTTGTTTTTCTCAAGAACTTGCTTTACAATATATTGAACTGTTTTCCCCATAATATCCATAACCGTTTTATCGTCTGCAAAAGCCATTTCAAAATCCATTTGTCTTGCTTCGTTAAGGTGTCTAACTGTGTTGTGTTTTTCTGCTCTCCAAACTGTAAAGATTGTAAAAACTTTTTCCATTGCACAAGCAACCATTTGTTTGTAAAGTTGGCAGGATTGTGAAAGAAAAGCGTTTTTTTCGAAATATTTTACTTTGAAAACATCTGTTCCGCCTTCGCTTGATGCGCCGATTAAACCTGGGAAAGCCATTTCAATTGCGTTTTCTTTTATCATATATTCTCTAAATGCTTGCATGATTGTTGACTGGATTTTAAAAATTGCTTGTGCTTTTTCTCTGTGTAGATCTAAAAATCTCCAATCTAATCTTATTGGTAATTCTGTTTTTGAATAGTCTGAAACGTCTATTGGCAAGGGTGCTTCTGCTTTTGCTAAAATTGTAATTTTTTCTGGAGCGATTTCTTTTCCGCCCGGAGCTTGTTTACAATCTTTTATTGTTCCTGTGATTTCTACTGCAGATTCTCTAGAAACGTCTTTTAGAATATTAAATGCTTCTTCAGATGTTTCGCCCTGAATTCCTGTTACTTGAACTCTTCCAGTGATGTCTCTAAGGACGATGAATCTAACTTTCTTTAAGTCTCTGGCGTCATAAACCCAACCTTTAAGGAGGATTTTATCTCCTGCTTTCATGTTGAATAAGTTTTGAATGTATGTTCTTTCCATGGCTTTTGTAGCAAATATTGATTTATAAAGTTTTCATTAAGGATTTAATCTGTCAGTGTCTCTTGGTAAAAAGGTTACTTCTCTGACGTTTTTAACTCCTAACATCAACATTAGAAATCTTGTAGGACTAATTGCAAAACCGCCATGTGGCGGGCAGCCGTATTTGAAAAAATTCATGTAATCTTTCATTCCAGGAGATTCAGGATTTAATTTTTTTTCAATTGCTTGTTTTATTAAAATTTTAGGTCTATGCTCTCTTTGTGCGCCTGTTGTGACTTCTGTTCCTTTCCAAATTAAATCAAAGCTTTTTGTTAAATTATTTTCTCGCATATGATAGAAAGGTCTTGCTGAAATAGGATAGTCTGTTATGAAAACAAATTCGTGATTGAATTTTTCTTTTACGATTTCAAAAATTAACTTCTCGCCTTCTGCGTCCAGGTCATCTTTTGGTCCTTTGTATCCCTTTTTTCTAATTAGTTTTTGGGCTTCTTCCATTGTAATTCTTGGGAAGGGAATTTGAGGAACAACAATAGCTATATCATAAACTTTTTTTATTTCTTCTCCAAATTCCTCTTTTATTCTTGAAATAAAATAATGTATCCAATCTTCTTCTGTTTTCATTATGTCTTCATGTGAGTCTATAAAAGAAAGCTCCATATCTATCATTGTGAATTCTGTATCGTGTCTGACTGTGTGTGATTTGTTTGCTCTGAAAACTGGGCCGATTTCAAATATTTTCTCAAAACCTGCTGCCATTGCCATTTGCTTAAAGAACTGTGGTGATTGAGCTAGATACGCTTTTTTGCCAAAATATTCTACTGAAAATAACTCTGCGCCCGATTCACTCGGTGCTCCCATAAATTTTGGAGAGTAAATTTGTATGAATTCATTTTTTGTCCACCATTCTCTCATTGCTTTTTCCATGAAAGTCCAAACTTTGAAAATGAGTAAATTTTTTGGTTTTCTTAAATCAAGCCATCTCCAGTCCAATCTTTTAGATAAATCTGTTTGCTCTGAATTTTTCTCTACAATTGGAATTGGTAGAGGACTTTCTGCTTCTGATAAAATATTGTAAGAATTAATATGAATTTCAACTCCATTTGGAGCTTGTTTACAATCTTTTACGGATCCTTCGATTTCTAAAACAGATTCTCTTGGAATTTTTGCGATTTTTTCAAAAATTTCTTTGTTTTCTGGGAGAGCTACGGTTTGAACTATTCCGGACTTGTCTCTTATTAATAAAAATTTAACTTTGCTTTGGTCTCTTGTTTCGTGAACAAAACCTTTAATTAGAACAGTTTTGTTTATTTTCTCTTTCAAGCTAGAAATATATGTGCGCTCCATGAAGAAATATATGGAGGATAATTAATTATTATCCTGATTATTAGAGTCGTTCAAACTTGCTAATAATTTTGTTACCATGCAAATCTGAATTGTTGCGGGTTTATAAATTTTTGTTTTCGGAAGTCTTAAAAAGCATTGATTATGAATATTTTTATAGGTGATTCGCAAAGAATCGCGTTAGAATTCTGAAGCATATGACTATAAAAAGACTAGGAAAACAAGTTGTCGAATGGGCGGTTAATGGGATAGCTAGGCCGCTCGTTAGAGGAGGAAAACAATTTGTTGAATGGGGTACTAATGGAATAGGGAGACCGCTAGTTAGGAGTTTTGCTAGTCAATATTTTAATGTTCAGACTGTCGGCCATTTGCCTAATGGCTCTGGAATTTGCGTTTTTAATCACAATGTTAATTTCGACGGTATGCTAAATGCTGCTTTTTTGAAAAGACGAGAGCATTTTTTAATGCAGAGAGAGGGCGTTTATGATGGGACTTTGAAAAAATCTTTTAAGGCTACTATTAAAAGCTTGGTTAGTGCAAACGCGTTGAGAGCACTTTATTGGGCTTCGGGAACAATTCCTATTAGTGTTGATAAATCTAGCGGGGGAAATATTGGAGTGGCTGTGGCAAGAAGGACTATAGAATATTTACATGCAGGAGAGTTGGTTGGAATTTTTAGTGAGGGGCCTTCTTCTTGTTTGGTTGATGAGAGTGGCAAAGCTATTTCGCTTGAAGATAGAGTTCATAAGGATATTGCTGCGTCGATGGCACTGAAGAGACGTGTTCCAATTATTCCTGTTGGTTTGTATGTTGATGAACAAATTGGCAGGGACTTTTGGCAGAACAGGGGTTTTAAAGAAACTGCGCGATATATGAATGTATATAATTCTGAGCGGGCGAAAGAGATTAAGAGAGCAAAGGAACTTTTAATTATGGAAGACATTACAAGAGGAGATAAATATCACAAAGTTGAGGAGCCGAAATTAGAGAGGTTTAGGGCATTGTATATAATTTACATAGGTGAACCGATAAAAGTTGAAGGGTATTTGCCTAGGACAGATGAAAGTAAGGTGCGATTGACTGCGGACGTTAAAAGTAAGATTGTCGATCTTGTTCAAAAGGCGAGAGAATATGCTTATGAATTAAACTCAGAATTGGTAAGTAGGCGAGATTAGTTTTCCAAACATTTATTGAGTTCTTTCTTTTTACAAAAAAGAAATTTCTCTAAACAAAGAGAAACATTTTAGGCCTTTTTCATTGCACTCGAAAAGCTTATTAACTGATTTTTTATAATTTAATTATGGTAATTGATACGAAAAAACTTGAAGATTCTTTGAATGGTTTAGCTAGAGAAGAGAAGAAACCGCAGAATGTTGAAATGTCTAAAGAGGAAGAAATTGGATTTCATAAAGGAACTTTGAATACGCTTGTTGCAGAGAGAACTGAATTGGTGAAAATGATTGGGAATGTTGAAGCAATTATGCAGGCGCATATTAAGAGATTGAAAGATTTAGGGATTGAATTGAAGTAGAGATTTCTAGAGGAAATTAGTTTTTATCGAGAGTAGTAATGTTTAAAAGAGGACTTTTTATGGGGTTTTTATGGGAAATGCTATATTGATGCTAGATTCACGTCATGCGAGATTTGTTGCTAAGAGCATGGGCGAGTATCTAAATAGACAAGTGGAACTAGTAGAAATGATTCACATAGCTAGGCGTTTAATGACCCCTGGGAGATATGGGGTAGTTATTACTGATCCAGTTGCATTTAAAGATTCCAAGGCAGATTATGCTGATTTTTTGCGCGAGGTTAAAGAGCATTTGCCTGTTGTTATTTATACTGCTAGGGATGCAAGACATGAGTTAGTTGAGGCAGTGCATTATAGCTTTTATGTTCCTCGGGTAATTGGCGGGGGAGTGATAGAGCCATTTAAAGGATTAAGAGACGTTTTAACGATAATTGAAGAAGCAGAGAGCAGAGCTGTTTCAGCTTAGGATTTTATTAATTATTTCCATAACTTCTTTGCCATTAACTTTGCCTTTGAATTTTTGCATGATTAAACCCATGTAAGCATTTGCAGAAAGTCCTGGTTTTTCTTTTATTAGAGATTTTATTTCTGAGTTTAAATCTATTTGTTCTTTTTTAATTGCGTCTTCGAGTTTTTGTCCTTCGAAGATTTTTTGCATTACTAGTCTAACATCGCTTTCAGAAATTTGACTTTTTTCAACTGCTTGTAAGATTGATTCAACTAGTTGTAGTGGAAGTTTTTTATTTACTTTTTCTAGCTGTTCATCTGTCTTCTTTGCAATTTCAGTTGGGAAAATCGTAAGAGTTTTTGCGATAAGTGCATAATTTTTGCTGGAGTTTGTCAAGAATTTGAAATCATCTAGTTTATCTTGCTGTAGAATTAAAGCAACTAGTTCATCGTTTAATCCGAATTCGTGTAAATAGCTTTTGTTTTCTGAAATTAGTTTTGGAAGAGTTGCTTTTACGTCGTTGATTAGATCATGAGAGACTTTTAATAATTTTATATCTGTTTCTGGATACATTCTTGCTGAACCGGGCATTGGTCTTAGGAAAGAAGTGGTTCCGTCTTCATTTGATTTTCTAACTTCTTTGACAGATGGTTTTTCAATTTGAAGTTGAGCTCTGTTTATTGCATAAGAAATTGCTTTTCGTGCTTTATTTTCTTCATCAACAATAATTATGAAGGCATCGTTTGACTTTATTTCTAGTTTCTTTTTAATTTCTTCAATTTCTTTGTCTGAAAAATTATATTTTTTTAAATTTTCATCAGAGTGAATCATTCCACCAACTCCGTGCATTTTTGCGTGTTCAGAAAGTTCTGTTCCGAATCTTTTTCCTTCTGAGATTTCAACTCCTAAAATTTTATTAAAACCTTCAAGTTTTGTAGCAATTGCTTTTGAGCCTTTGTCAATTGAAGATTTTACAAATTTACATTCTGTATTTTTTAGAATGTTCGTGATGTCAATTATATTTTCTGAGATTTTGGCTTTTTTCTTTTTTAGTTCGTTGTGGATTTCAATTAATTTTTGTTGTCTGTTAATCTCAAGTTCAACTGTTTTAATCATCATTCTTGGATCCTGAAATCCTTTTATTTCAACTCTTTCTGCGCCTATTGTTGAAACATTTACATCTTGTCTAATTGTGCCAATTCCTCTTTTGACTTTACATGAACGAAGAATTTCTCCGATTTTTAGTGCCACTTCTTTAATTTGTTCTGGTGTGTGCATATGTGGGCCCGTTGCAATTTCCAAAAGTGGAATTCCAAGTCGGTCTAGTTTCCATGATTTATGATTTTCTAAATTGTTTTCCTCGTCCTCTTCTTTTTTTCCAGCGGGTCTTGCAGCATCTTCTTCTAGCATTATTCCGTCTATGCTAACTCTACCAAATGAAGTTTCTATATATCCGTCATGTGCAAAAAGCATTGTTCTTTGAAATCCAGATGTGTTTGAGCCATCTAGGACGGTTTTTCTCATTATTTGTGCTACCGGAAAGATTTTGCAGTTGAGATGAAGTGCGATTTGAAGAGCTATTTTTAGAGCTTCTTTATTTATATCGTGTGGTGGTTCTTCATCTAATTCAACTAGGCAATTCGTATCATAAATTTCATAGAGAAAGGTTTTGTCTTTTGATTTTTCATGTGCAGCTGCTGTATCGATTTGTCCAGTTTCACCAACTACAGGATTTAGTTTTCTCATGATTGTGAATTTTGGAGAGTCGCTTCTAAGTTGAGAGGGGCAGTTGCAAAATAACTTATGTGTGTCGAGCTGTTGGTGAATTTCTAAACCTGCTTTTAAACCATGTAGTTCCATAAAAGGATTAGAGTGAAATGGTTAATAAAGGTTTTGAGGAATATGGATTAGTTTTAAAAATAAGAGTTTATATAAAAATATATGAAAAAAGAGCAAGAGCAGATTTTAATTGAAAAAACTAAAAAGCTTTCTGTGAAAGAAGCAGGAGCATATAGTTTTATGGATGGTTTTGGGTTGCGTTATGTGACTCCGTATGCTTTGGCTGTTGGGGCAAATAATTCTCAAATTGGCTTATTGAGTTCTGTGCCTGGTCTTTTGGGGACTTTATTCCAGTTGTTTACTTTAAAATTGATGAGATATTTTACAAGAAAGAAAATAATATTTTGGAGTGTTTTTGCCCAGGCAGTTATGTGGTTGGTTTTAATTTTAGCCGGAATTCCGTTTTTTATTTTAGGGATGAAGACTTCTTTTTCTGCTGATGCAGTTATTATAATTTATACTTTGTTAATTTTAGTGGGGGCTATTGGCGGTCCTGCATGGACTTCCATGATGCGAGACTTAGTTTCAAAGGATAGAGGAGAATATTTTGGAAGAAGAAGTAGAATTTCTGGAGCAATTGCTTTAGCTTGTATGTTTATTGCAGGTTTTGTTTTAGATTATTTTAAGCAGACTCATGTATTTATTGGATTTATAGTTTTATTTTTTATTGCTTTTTTAGGAAGATTAGGTTCTGCTTTAATGTTTAGAAAGCATTATGATCCGAAGTTTGAAGTGGATGATAAAAAATATTTTACACTTTTGGATTTTGTAAAAAAGATGAGACACAATAATTTTGGGAGATTTGTTTTATATTATTCTTTCTTGTCTTTTGCTTGTGCGCTTGCATCTCCGTTTTTTGCAGTTTATATTTTGAGGGATTTGGGCTTTTCCTATACGCAGTATATGATAACAGTTGTTGCAAATTCAATTGTGACTATGGCACTTATGCCTATTTGGGGTAAATTTGCAGATAGATATGGGAATTTGAAAGTTATGAAGATTTGTGGAGCATTTATACCTATTCTTCCATTTTTGTGGATTCTAATTTCATTAGCAAATTCTGTTTTTTATGCAGTAATAATTGTTATAGTTTTAGAAATTTGTTCTGCGATAATTTGGTCTGGATTTAATTTAGCTGCAGGTAATTTTATTTATGATGCTGTTTCTAGGGAGAGATTGGCAATTTGTTCTTCTTATTTTAATATTTTAAATGCAGTTGGAGCTCTTATAGGAGCGTTGATTGGAGGGTATTTATCGTCTCATAATGTGACAATTCTTGGATGGAATCCTATTTTATTTTTATTTTTATTAAGCGGAGTAGCAAGGGTGATTGTTTATTTTGTTATGTCTAGAAAAATTATTGAAGTTAGAGAGGTAAAGTATTTTAGTTTGTCTAGGCATATTTTCTCTGAAGTTAATTTAGTTGGTAGGAAATTAAGACATTTAACAAAAGATATTTTAGAAAGTGTTTCTTTAAGAAAATTCTTTGAATCTATGGTTTCTGAATCAGAGCATCTTTTTTCTTCCAATCCGAATAATTTTGCCAAGAATAATTAGTTATTTTAGTATTTTTCCTGTTTCAATATACCACAAATATAAATCAAGTTCTGCGAGGTTTAAATTGACTTTTTTCCCAAAGTCTGCTAATATCTTTTCTATTTCTAGATATTTATTTTTTGTTAAGGTGTTTGGTCGTTTTGCTAAACCTTCTCTTTCTAATAGGTCTACGATGTGAAAGTCAATTATCGCCAAATCTTTGTAGCCGATGTTTCTTAAGAAGTGGCTTGCTTCTTTCATTCCTAATCCTTTTACGTTTTCAACTAGCCAGTCTCGCATTTCGTTTCCTGATTTTTTGAAGACTAAGTTGCACAATTCTGTTTTGCACTCTCTTGCTTCGACAATTCTTTCTGCTCTTTGGGGCCAAAATCTGTGGCCGATTTTTCTAAGTGCTTTTGCAAGTTCGTCTTTAGGCATGATTTCAAAGCCTCGAGCCATTTCATTTTGGATTTGGATGCATTTTTCTGCTTGGAAATTTGCAGTTAGCAAACAAAAACATAATTCAGAGAAAACTTTGTCTTGTTTGGATTTGCCTGCTTCCTCAAATTCTTTTATTCTATTCGCAATTATTTCTGCGATTTGGCTTTTTTTGAGTTGCTCTATCTGGTTGATTAGTTGGCTTTCCATAGTTTAAATCAGAATTGTTTATTTAATTATTTTTCCACAGCCCGTGCAGATTACAATATTCTCTTGCTGTGACTTTTTCTGCTTTGACGCAGAATTCAGCTTCTGGTTTTTGTCCAGGCTCTAGGAATCTTATATAAGACTTTTTATCTGCAATTAGTTCTATAAATTGAATATGATGTTCGGGTAGCATTGGATGCTCTACACTTCCGACTTTAACTCTATAGCCGTCTTTTGTTTTTTCAATAATTGGAACATGTTTTTCTTTAGCTGCTTTGTCATCTGAATTTTCTCTTAAAAGATTCATAGGTTGTCCACAACAAACTAAAGTTCCCGCTTTCCCGTCTAGAACATGCACTATGTTCCCGCAGATTTCGCATTTGTAAATTTCGCCTTTATTTGCCATTTTTTTGTTTTAGCACTCTTGGTGCGCATTTAATTACATTCCAGTATGCGATAAAATGAATTGCAACTAAAATTATGAATACGATATTAGCTATAAAATGAATTTCGTTCCACTCGTGTCTTCCTAATAGCCAGAATAGCATGTCTCTGCCAGTTGGGCCGCTTATAAAAGCATATTTTAAAACCAAACCTGAAATAGCTGAAACTAAGAAGGAAATAGCTAGCAAAATGTCTGATATCACTCTTATTTTTGGATTCATGTTTTTATAAGTATTTTTTTGTTTAAATAGGTTTGTTAAGGGTGTTAATTATTCAGCTTCTCGAAATTCGCCTGTTTCTTGTTGTTCCCAAAAATCTTTTGCTTCTGATTCCATTTCTGAAAGTCTGTAGTAATAATCTGGAATTTCGTTTAAATGTGTTAAGGCGATTTTCCCCGTTATAATTGGATTGTCGTTTGTGATATTTGTTTCTGGATCAATTGTTCCGTGTTCTAATTCTGTGTTTAGTCCTTTATGAAATTCTTCTAGGTCGAAAGCAGTTGATTCGAAATTTATGTTTAGACTTTTTGCGATTTCTTTCGCTTCGTTTAGACTAAATTCTATTTTCATTCTAATTTTCCGATTAAAACCATAATTGCTATTGCTATGGCAATAATTAAAATGTTAATTAGAGATTTTTTTAAACTCATTTCATTTCTTATTTCTGGGATTAGGTCTGAAACTGCAACGTAGATGAATCCGCCAGCAGTTATAGCGATTACGTAAGGAATTATAAATTCTATTGACTGAAGGAAAACGAAACCCAAAATTCCGCCGAGTACGCAAAGTAGTGCAGTTAGAAGATTGTATAATAGTGCCTTTTGTTTTGTAAAACCAGCCCTGATTAAAACTCCGAAGTCTCCGAGTTCTTGCGGTATTTCGTGGATTATTATTGCTAAAGATGTTGCTAAACCAACTTTAAAGTCAACTAAAAATGCTGCTGCAATTACTATTCCGTCTAAGAAATTGTGAATTGAGTCGCCAACTAGACTTGTGTATGCGAAAGAATGAACTGTGCAGTTGTCTTTGTGGCAGTGTCTCCAGTGAAGAACTTTTTCAATTAAAAAGAAAAGCAAAAGTCCGAGACTAACAAAAATAAAAGTTGTTTGAGAGCTAAGTTTTAGTTCTGCTTCTGGAATTAAATTAAAAAATGCTCCGGCTATTAGTCCTCCGATTGAAAATGCAACTAAATAATTAATTATGCTATGGAGAGTTCTTTTTTGCATAAAGATTGTAAAAATTCCGATAAGAGAAAAAATGCTAATTAGAAGTGTGCTGATGATTATTGAGATTAAAGCATTCATATGTGTATTTAGAAGAGAGGGTTTTTAAGTATTTATGCTACCCGGAGAATTATAAATCAGCCTGCGGCTAAAGGGTTTTGAAGGAATTGGCTTTTTGTTTGTTCCCATAGTTCTCTGTCTAGTGATTTTTCACGATTTAATTCTTTTTGTAAGACAAAGTCATATGAAAACCAGATTTTTTTATCTTTTATTGCAGTAAGTCTTAACATATGTTCTTGGATTTCATAGCATCCATCGAAATCTCTAGGGATTGTTACATGAAGAACTTTTTCATCTGCTAATTTCTCTCTTAGTTTTATTCCAGGTATTGTTTCAAGTAGCTTTTCTAAATCATTATTAAACATAGTTAATTCGGGACTTGTAACAGGGATATAATGAATTCCTTGTTCAAAAGTTTCTTTTCCTTTTAAAGAAAACTCAATTGGTTTTTTTCCATAACAAAAAGAGGTTATTGCTTGTTGAACTTGGGCAGGGTTAGCTGATATATCAAATGGTCTTACGAGAGTTATATGTGGGTAATAGCCATGATCCTCCATAGAAATTCTTCTTAGGTAATCTTTCGCAAAATCTCTTAGCCAAATTTCTAAATAAGCCATGGAATGTCCTCGAAATTATTGTTTTTAAGAATTGTTGTGATGTTTTGTAAGTATCTCATTTCAATAACATTTAATAATTCATTTTCGTTCCTTATTTTATGAGAGTACCTTTAGATGTCATCGGCGACATTGCAATTTTGAAATTTTCTAGATGGGTTCCTTGGTTTTATAAGAAATTTTATGCACGAAGACTTTTGAAACAGAATTCGCATTTAAAAGTTGTGCTTGAGAAGACTGGAAAGTTTTCCGGAATTTTGAGGAAACAAGAGACAGAATATTTAGCTGGAGAGAAGAGAAAAGATACAGTCCATAGGGAAAATGATTGCCAATTTTATTTAGATGTTGATGAAACTTATTTTTCTCCTCGTTTGAGTTATGATAGAAAACTGGTAGCTGAAGATGTTTTTAATGAGATAAATAAACGAAAAATCAAGAACTCTAAAATATTGGTCATGTTTGCAGGAGTTGCACCTTATACAATTGTTTTAGCTAGGATTTTAAAGAAAGATGCGGCCCACAAGGGGTACTCCTGCGGGAGCAAAATTATTTCTTCTGAATTAAATGCGAAAGCTTCTGAATATGCTGAAAAAAATGTGAAGATGAATAAGTTAGATGATTATGTTAAAGTTGTTCCTGGGGATTCTAAGAAATTATGTTTACAACTAGCTAAACAACGCAAGTCATTTGATTTTATTTTAATGCCTAGACCTAATTTGGAAGAGACTTTTTTAGTTGAGGCGATGAAGGTTGCTAGAAAGGGAACTGTTTTTTATTATCACGGTTTTGGAGATGAGAAAGAAGTTGTTAATGTGATGAAAAGAGATATTTTAATTTCTAAAAGAAAAGTTTCAAAATTTGAAATAAGACGATGCGGAGATATTGGTGTGAATAGATTTAGATTTACAATAAAGTTTAGAGTTTTGTGATTATCTTCCTTGTCTTGGTGTGTATTTGCTTGGTCGTGGAGTATGGTTTGGTCTGTGTTGAGAGTAGGAATTGAAAGCATCGTATGTTCCTATTTGAGCACAATAGAGCGGATTGTCTTTATTGGGGTCATAGATTCCTATGGGCATTGTTCTTCTCCATGGATGATTTGGCGCAGGTTTAGTTCTTTTCATTTGAGAAAAATTAGTTTTTAGTTTTTAAACTATTGGTTTGTTTGCGAGGGTTGATTTGTCGAGTAAGTATTTGTAGGAGCGAGTTCTTCCAATTTTATTTTTAGTGTTTCTGTGTTATTAGAAGAGTTGGTTAGTGGAATTGTAGGTGTTTCTAATTTATTTGAAATTACTCCATATTTTATTTCTGTCTCTTCTTCTTGAGGTTTTGGAGCGACAGTATATGTGTTAGAGTTTGTATTGAAGTAAATATACTCATTTCCTGAATCAATTGTGTAAACTCCATTTGTTTGTCCTATTACTTTTCCGGCTGGTTTTGTGTTGTTGTGGAATATTAAAGGTATGGGATTACGGCTGATAGTTGAAGGAGCGTCTCCTAGTTTTCCGCCCAATCCGAGTGTAGAAATTCCCAATATTGCTGCGCCTGCCAAAACTTTAATTAATCCACTAAAAACAGTTTCTGTTAGCTCTTTTATTCTAATTTGTTTTTCAGAAGACATTTGATTCTCCTAATCTTTCCAGGCTAATTCAAACATATAAGCCAGTGAATTTGTGAAGTATTCAGAGTTTATCCAGAATCCGTAGTCGTAGTCTTCGTGAACATTTGTTGGTTTAAGTGTAAATATTAATTCTTTTCTGTCTGTAAGTAAAAATCTTGCGCTGATAGCTCTTGATTTTATTTGTACTCCGAATTTTTTAGAAAGCTTTTTTGCTTCTATTTCGTCATCAGAAACAATTACTTTAATATCGACATTTCTTTTTTTTAGTTTGTCAAATATTTCTGAGAACATTTTTAATTTTGTATTAAGTTCATAAGAGGATGTTGCTAGATAGACTGAATCTTCTGCGCTTTCCATTGTGTCTCTTATTTGGGAATAAAGATTAGATCTTCCCTTTATTGAAGATGAAACTTCGCTATTTTTGACTGGTTCTATTCCAGTTGTGTGTAAAGTGTTTAATTCTTCGTATTCTTTTGTATCTTTTAATTTTGATAAAACGTCAACTTTTTCTTCAGCGTAAGTCATAGTATTATTTTTCAATTTTTCAATTACTAAAGAAGGTTTAACTGCTAAATATTTTACTGGCTTGCCTAATTTTTCAATTGCAAATCCTCTTTTCTCTAAAGATTCTAAAACGTCGTATGTTCTTGAACGAGGAACTCCAGAAACTTCTGCGATTTCGCCTGCAGATGAAACTCCTCTAGAAAGTAATGCTAGCCAAACTTTAGTTTCATAAATATTTAAGTCAAAATATCCTTTAATTTTTCTAACTAGTTCTGGTCTGTTTATCATTGTGATGCTCCTGATTTTGCTCTGTAAACATCTGCGCTGACATGTCCTGTCGTTGCTGCTCGTGGTTGTGTTTCTGGTGCTTTAATTTCAAATCCCAATTTGTCTAAAAATATTTTTTCTAATTGTGTTGGTTTAGAAAGTCCGAGTGTTAAGTCTAAACTTTGATGTCCTGTCAATGGTGCATATGCTAAACTTCCTGCTACTGCATATAAGACTGCTAAATCTTTTATTGTTTGATATAATCTTCTTGCCATTTTGTTGCTACTATGTGCAGGCAAAACCCTTTATAAATGTTTCGATTATGTTGTCTTTCATAAGTGACAACTTATAGGAAGATTTAAAAATATAGATACAGAGATAGGCTAATGGAAGAAAAAGGAAAATTAACATTAAAGAATGGAGTAGATGTTTATTGGGTTCACTATCCCTCTCGAACTTCTACATATGGAGAAATTCATGTTTGCTCAGGTAGCGTAGATGATCCTTATGATAAACGGGGTTTAGCTCATTTCGTCGAACATATGACTTTTCATGGGAGTAAGAGATATCAATCAAGACATAAACAAGAAGCAAGGGCCAGGGAATTGGGTTTTGAGGAGAGATTAAATGGAGGTACTAATGCTGTTTGTATTAAGTACCCGTTTTGTGTTAAAACCGAGAATGTTGCGTCTGCTTTAGAATTTTTAAATGATTTAATATTTTCTCCGATTTTTCGTTCTGTCGATGTAGATCACGAAAGAAGAATAATTGCGGATGAATCTAGAAGAAACTCTGATCAAATTGATAGTAAAGTTTATTCTCTTTTTTATCAAACTTTTTATAGAGGAACTCCCCTGGAAGAATTGCCATTGGGTAGAGAAGATCATATAGATTCTTTTGCTAGAGGGGATGTTGTAAATTTTCATAGGAAACATTTTCATTCAGGAAATACACGTTTGTATCTTTCAGGTAATATGGAAAACACGTTAGGTAAATTAGAAGATGCATTTTCGGATATTGCTTCTAAAAAACCTTTTCCGCCATTTAAATTATCTTTACCTATCTTAGCAAGTGATCAAATTTACGAGCATCGTATACAAGGTTTAAGAGAGTGTTATGGAAATATTTTATTTCGTGCTCCGGAATGTCATTTAGCAGATTCTCCTGCTTTGGTTGTAGTATCTGAATTGTTAAATGATAGTAAGAGATTTGGTTTGATGGAAAATATTCGTCATAAATTAGGGCTAGCTTACGGAATTGGTTCTAATTATAATAGAAATGTTGGGGCAGGAGGGTATTTTAATGTTGGATTCTCGTGTGGGCCTAAAGATTTGGAGAAAGTTAGAGAAGAAATGAGACGACTAACATTAAGCGTTAATCCTTCTCAGTCAGAACTTGATTCGGCAAAGAAAAGATTGCTGCAAAGATATGCGGCAGGCGATAATGATCAGGGAGAGAGATTTAGTCAGTTTGTGGTAGAGTCAACAACACCTTTTTCTTTTAAGAAAGATAAGGAAGAGACGGCGGCACTTAGCAGGAAGCAGGTTGTAGATGCAGTTGAGAAATATTTGATAAATCAACCAAGCCAAACTTTACTAGTTGTGCCGCAAAAGAGTTAAATAATAAAATGGAAAAATTAAAAGATTACATAAAGGTTACACAAAGAGCGAGAGAGTTTGCCAATCAGCGAAATTTAAATGATAGGCAGTTGGAAATATTGTTAATAATGTATACCGAGAAAATGGGGCCAATGACTGCTGGTCCAACTACGGCGGAGGAATATGCTTGAAGATCGCCTGAAGTATTTTCATCTATTTTTAATGTTAGCGCTAGCTCTTTGGCCAATGATATTCGTGATTTATACCGAGGTAGAGACGGCGATCTTGCTGTAAAAGTTGTAAATCCTCATAATGAAAGAAGAGTGGCTTTGGCTTTGACTCCTGAAGGGATGGCATTGTGCAAAGAAGCTGAAGATTATTTATTTCCAAATAAGGCCTTGTAAAAATCAGATTAGTGTTATTCCAAACCAAATTGCTAAAGCTAAAAATATTCCTATAGTAATATAAGGCATTGCAGGATATGGCTTCTTTTTAGAATTAAACATTAAATAAGTTAGTCCTACGAATGCGCCAAGTATAACTGTGATTGCTGCGCCAATTCCATATGCATTATAAAATATTCCGGAAGTAAATATTGGGAAGAAGATATCTCCTCCGCCGAGAATTGCAATAGGGACTTTAAACTGTTTTTTTGATTTTGATTTTTTCGCGTTCGCAATCTTTTGTCTTATTTCTCTTGTTAGATAAGGAATTAAAAATCCACCAAAAACTTTTAGCTCAGTCATTTGAAACTTTGCCATTTTTTGCATTATCCCTGATTTCCAAACTGCCCACATGTCGTAAATTGAAATTAGAACTAAAAGAGCTAGGATAAAAATATGGCTTAAAAGTGGAACAAAAATTGCAGCGATTCCCGGGTAAATTAAAAGCTCTGTGCCGTTATGAATAATTATAGACGGGCGAAAAAGTTTTAGTGTTCCTAAAGCTAATGCGATTAGTAATGCAATCCAGTAGAGTTCTGTATTAAACAAATCAAATAATATCGTCGAGAGAGAAAAGAAAAGCGCTGCGGTTACAACTAAAAAGAACCAAATACGCATAAATAACTTTAATTTATATTTTGTAATTAAGACAAAAATTAGAAATGCAAAGATAAAAGATGAAATTATTTGATAGAAATAATTTTGTGGGCTTTGTTGAGTTTCTGGGTTTATTTGAGGGTTAAAGTAATTAGGTATATGTGGATCATGTGCGATGTAAAGTCCTATAAACTGTGTTAGTAAAAACATTCCGAGGATGATTATCGTAATTGTTAGTTTGTGCTTCATTTACTTGTACTCCTAAAAGAAAGAAAGGTTAATAATGCGCCGAATAAAATTAAAATCAAGCCACCGAAAAAAGATTTGAATAGGGTTAAAATTCCGCCTAGAATAAATAGAGGCCCAAAGATTTTCCAGAGAATTTTAACTTCAAAAGAACCGTATCTATAATCTACTTTTTCAGACTTTATGTTTTTAATCAATTTTCTTGATTGCATTTTTTCCAATTTTGTTAATTTTGAACTCTCTATTTCGGGAACCAAATAGCCTCTGTAGTCACATTTTTTACAAATATATTCCTGCGGGAGTCCGTAAGCTGGTTGCAATGGATTTGACTGATCTAAATAAATCTCTTTTGATTTGCATCGAGGGCATATTCTCTTAAAACTTTTTGTTACCATAGGGGTATTAAGAATTCTTGGTATTTAAAATGTCGGTTTGAGTTATGGGCAGAAGGACTTTTAGCAAATTGAATTGACTAGATACTCGAATAGCTATCTTTGCAGTATACATATTATAGTCTATAAAACCTTATATACTCCGAGGAGATTGCCTATACATGAAACAAAAAAGATTATTTTTAAGTATTGTCTTATCCATTATAATATTTAGTTCAGTTAGTGTTTATGCGGCTGATGCTGTAAATTTGGGAACAGCCGGCAATTTCGCGATTCTGTCAAAATCAGGTGTCACCGATGTTCCTTCCTCTTCTATTATTGGAAATGTTGGAACTACTCCAATTACTGGTGCAGCTATTGGCGTATCGTGTACGGAAGTGACGGGAACAATATACGATAATAATGGTTTTTATACGGGCGGTTATGACTCAAATGTTTTATGCAGGTTAACTAACGCAGGATTGTTGAATACGGCCAGAATCGATATGGAAGCAGCATACGTTGATGCTGCAGGACGAACAGGAGGTATTCCTATCGGAGGGAATATTGGCGGAATGACTCTCGGTCCGGGCGTGTATACTACTGCCTCAAATTTGATAATACCTGCTGATGTTATTCTTTCAGGAAACTCAACTGATGTATGGATATTTCAGATAGGGGGAACTCTGGATATTAGCTCTACTAAAAAAGTTATACTTAGTGGGGGCGCACAGGCTTCAAATGTTTTCTGGCAAGTCGCTGGCGTAACTACACTTGGAACATATTCTGTTTTCAATGGAAATATTCTCAGTGGTCCAGGCGTGGCTGTTGATGAGGCGATTTCATTAAGAACTGGCGCAACATTATGCGGAAGAACATTATCGCAAAAAGCAGTTACATTAGACCACAATTATATTTCAATTATATGCGGAAATACAAATGAAGTAAATACTACTAACCTCACATCCCTTACTGTAATTAAACAAGTCATTAATAATAATGGTGGAACAAAGAATGTAAGCGACTTCATATTGCTGGTTGATAATTATTCGGTTCTAAGTGGTATTTCTAATGTAATTTTGCCAGGTACTCATGATGTGTCTGAAATTGCCGTCTTAGGATATAGCGGTACGATTGCTGGTGACTGTTCTCCAAATGGCGCAGTTACGCTAATGGCAGGAGAAAACAAGACTTGTATAATCACAAATGACGATGTTCCATTGCCGACAAACCCTTCTAGACTTACAGTAAATAAGATTGTTATTAATAATGGTGGCGGCACTGCAGTTGTTAGCGACTTTATATTATTAGTGAATAATTATTCGGTTCTAAGTGGTATTTCGAATGAGGTTACATCGGGCTTATATATCGTATCTGAAGTGTTAGACTCAAGGTATAACCGAAGTTTTAGTGGAGGATGTTCAGCTAATGGAACAGTTTTATTGAATGCTAATGATGTAAAGACCTGTGTTATAACCAATACCTACATAAGACAGCAGCATAAATCAATCCCTGTGATGAGCGAGAAATTATTTGCGCTTTTGATAGTTTTTATTTTAGTATTGGGACTTTATGGTCTAAAAAAATATGGCAAATAGGGAGTATCTAAAGAAGTCAATATTTTTTCTTTTGAAATTTCTAGGAACTTTTCTTTTATTGAGCTGGTTTCTTAATTTAAAACCAATAGCAGAGTTTTTTATTAACTTTTTTGTTTGGATTGTAAAAGGTTTTCTTTTTTTGATAGGAAAAGGAACAGTTAGTATATTAAATAATGAACTCGTAGTTAATTCTAGCTCTTTAATTGTGGCAAAAGAATGTACTGGTGTTGCGATGTATGCATTATTTATTGCTTTTGTTGTAGCGTATGGTATTTCAGAGAAAAATTACAAATATGGAATTTATGGTTTGATTATCTTAGTTGGGCTTAATATTCTGAGAATCTTTACTATAATTCTTTCGGCTTTTTTTAGTACGAATGCTTTAAATTTTGTTCATGACTTTCTTTGGCCGTCTACTTTTTTTATTTTTACACTAATTGCAATATTATTTTACATTAGGAAAACCTTAAAATGAAATCTCTTAAATTTTTCTTAACAGCTGTAGGAATTAATTTAGTTTTATTTATTTTTTTATATTTGCAACCATTCAATCTTTTGCAAGCAGCAGTAGGTTATTTGACTAGTTTTTTTGTGTTTATATTTGGATTCGGTTTAAAAGTAAGTGTTAGTTTATCGAACGAGGCATGTATATTAGCTACAGCTACTGGAAATTTAAGATTATATCAGACTTTTTATGAGATTCTTACAATTGTAGCATTAACTGTTCCTCTTTATATTCATTCTTGGAAAAAACTTTTAGAAAAACTGGCTTTAATTTTAGTTATAATGGTAGGTTATTATGTTTTATTGTATGGCAGCACTATCTTGCTTCTTCAAAATGGTTTTAATGTTCCGTGGCTTTTAGCTCTTATAAAATTTAACACAGAATCTTTTATGATATTTGCTTTCGGAGTCATATGGTTTTTTGTTAACAAGAAAGAGATTTTGAAGATGATAGGTAACAAGAGTTAAAATAGGTTCTGTTGTTTATCTTTTCTTAACTTTAATTAAATCTTTTTTTGAATTAAAAACTCCGGACTCTTGAAGTTCAATAGGTCTTTCTTTTCCGTTCTTGTAAGTTGCTTTCACACTTCCGCTTCTGAAAATTCCAAGTTTTCTTAGTATATCTACAAATGTCATTTTATCCTCCTTTTTTTTAATTTTAATATGGGCCCAGGAGGGATCGAACCTCCGCCATCTCGGTGTAAGCGAGAGAGTCTACCATTAGCTTATAGGCCCATTAATAATTTAGAATTTTCAAGACTTTTAAAGGTTACGAATTGTTTTTAGAAACATTTAAAACTTTGATTACTTAGCTTTTTTGAGGTGGTCGTACAGACGCGATAGTTCTGAGAAGAAAATGAATTTGGTTGAAGCATTGGATGTTATTGATGATGGATTCAAGGAGACAGTTTTACCTGCAATTAGTCGAGGACATTTAAAGACTGCGCATGATGAGTTGACTAATTTAGATTTAGCTTTAAAACTAATTATAAAAGAAATAGCTAGTTATCATTCAGGTATACATTTTGTCGCGTCTGTTAGAACTTTATATCGGGAGCTTGGGCAAGGAGAGCATTGTCCAAAAACTGTTGCAGAATTTCAGGCGTATTTGGCGCAATTAAAACTCTCTGCTAAATCTGGAAACATATATTAACATAAACGGTAATGAATTAGTTATTTCAATTGAGAGAACTTTTCGAAGTCTTTAAAAACCCCTTTTGAGTAAATAAACCATGGCTGAAAATAATTCTGAGAAAGATAGAAAAAAGGAAGAAGAAAAGACAGTGGAGCAAAATCTTTCTGCAGGATATGTTCCAAAATCTAAGCTTGGCGATTTGCCTATGGCAAATGAACTCGATAAAGAAGTTATTAAGCAGATGGATAAGACGAAAAATGATATTGAGAAACTAAAAAAAGAGTTGATTAAAGAATACAAATTTATTGAATCTATAGGAATTGTTCCTGCGCAAGCAGCACAAAAAATTGAAGAAGAATATGAAGTTCCTGAAGAAGATTGCAAGAAGAAATTAATACATCTCCTAGTCATTATACCTGAAGATAAATTTAAGGAAATTCAAAAGATTAGACTTGAGTGTATAAAGAAGGCCAAGGATATTAATGAGAAGATTTGGGTGCATGTGATGACTCCGGTTGATATTTGGAATTTAGGAATGGACTCAAAATTCGATGTGCTTGAAGCGCTTGCAATGTCTTATCCTATTTTGGACAAAGGCCTACTTGGCGCTTTAAGAATTGCAGCCATACATAAATCGATGGTTTTGAGAAAGTTTGAGAAATATGTTACTTCTTATGTTATTGCTGGAAGTTTAGTTAGGGGAGAAGCGAAACCAACTTCAGATGTTGATGTAGCAATAATTATTGATGACACTGACGTAAAAAGAATGCCTCGGTTTGAATTGAAAGAAAAATTGCGTTCTGTTATTTTCCAATATATTCAGGAAGCAACTGCAATTGCAGGTGTAAAAAATCCATTGAATGTTCAGGTTTGGTTGATGACAGAATTCTGGGAAGCCGTTAAGGATGCACATCCTGTTATGTTTACTTTTATTAGAGATGGAATTCCGCTTTATGACAGGGGAGCATTTTTGCCTTGGAAATCTTTATTGAGAATGGGTAAGATTAAACCCTCTCCAGAAGCAATTGATATGTTTATGTCTTCGGGAGATAAGCTTGAAGAGACTGTGGATAGAAGGCTTTTAGATATTTTAGTTATGGACATTTATTGGGGGACTTTGACTCCAACTCAAGGATTATTAATGATGTATGGGCTTGCTCCACCAACTCATAAAGAAACTGTTAAGTTGTTTAGAGAAGTTTTTGTTGAGAAAGAGAAGCTAGTTGAGAAGAAGTATGCAGATATTTTTGAGGAAATTGTTATTAAGTATTACAAGGGTTATGAGCACGGAACTTTAAAAAAGATTTCAGGTGATGAATTACAAAAAGTTTACAAGAATGCTTTGGATTATATTATAAAATTAAAAGAATTGCGAGGACAGATTGAAAAGAGAATGCAAGATAAATCAATACAGCAAGTTTATAATGATGTTTTTGGAATGATAGGATGTTTGCTTGGAAAATCTGGCGAAGTAGCAATAGTCAAAGCATTTGACGAGGAATTTATTAAACAAGGAAAGATGCCGCATAGATTTTTAGAAAGTTTGAAATTTATTGCAAAGACAAAGAAAGATACAGAAGAGTTAATTAAGGACAAGAAAAAGAAAATAACGGGCAAAGAAGTAACTGCTGTTGAAGATGCAAGAAAGATGGCGTCGGAGATTACGAATGTTTTAATTGAATATGTTCAGAGAAAAGATTTTGTTGCAATGGACAGAAAGAGATTTGTTTTAAAAACTTCTCAGAAGATTGTTGAAGTTTTCTTTTTAAAAAATGTTTATGTTGTTGATAACGCAAAGATATTTGTTTTGAAGAATGATAAATTAGTTGAATCAAATATTGAGGATTTGAACAAAGCTCTTTCTGAGGCAAAGGCAGATGCTGTGAAGATTGTTCCGGAAGTAATGGAATCTCTCAAGAAAGTATATGGTGATTTTGAATTAGGAAATTAAGATCTTTTAGCAGAACTCCACAGAATTTCGAAATAACTTTTATATGCCTCTGCTGCTGCTTTGTTTTTTATTATAACCGCTTCTGGAACATCTGTCCAAAGTATTAGGGCGACCTTGTCTGCATAGATGTTGGTTGTTATGGTTTGTTCTCCAACTATTCCTGGGAAAAATCTTAACTTGGTTGTTTTGCTAGGGTGTAAATCTCGTGCTTTATCTTTTCTGACAATATGTCGTATTGAAGTTTTATTTTTTTCAACAGCTTTAACGAAATGCGGCATGTAATATGGCATTTTCTCTCCGAATTTACCAGAGGAATCGATTACTAAATTTTCTTTTCCTTTTGTTTCTCTCAGGATGTCTTCGAAAACAGTTTTAATTCCTTTAAGTCCTTTGAACATATTCACTTGACTTTTTTCTCCGGTAGTTTTGTACATATCTTTAAGGTTAGACAAAACAGAATCAACCAATTCTTCTTTTTCTTTAAGATAATCCTTTAATTTTTCGGGATTAGATGCTGAGAATTTCTTCCTGTTTGCTTCTATAGCGTAACTTACGAGTCCTTTTTTTAGTAATGCTTTTAGAGAGTCATAGGATGCGCTTCTATCGATGTTTGCTTCTTTGGCAATTTTTCCTGCCATGCTGGGTCCAAGTTTTATAAGAGTTAGATAAATTTTAGATTCATTGTGTCCTAACCCAATTTTTTTTAGTGTTTCACGAATTTGTTCAAAGTCCATTATACCCACTCCCTTTCAAATTGTTTTACAAATAATTTGAGGAATTTTAATCTATCTTGAACTATTTTCCAGCCACCTTGTGTGTTAAATTTATTTCTTTTTGCAAATAGAAGACTTCTTATTTGTTCAAGTATACTGTCGCTGTTTATGTCTTCAAATGAAACTAAAGTTCTTGATGTATCTGAATGTAAAACCATTGTTTTAGATAAATGAGCAAAGGTTCTTGCTATTCCTATCGCTCCGAAAATATCTATTCTGTCGGCATCTTGCAGGATTTTTGCTTCGATTGTTTCTGGTTGAATACCTTTGCTTTTTCTGTGACATTTTATTGCATAAACTACCTTGGCTACTTTTTCTATAGGAAATTTTATTTTTTTAAGAATTATTGGAGCCATTTTTGCGCCCTCGTCGGCATGGCATTTACATTTATTTTCATCTTCTTTTTTTCTAGCAATGTCGTGTAGAAGACATGACGCGATTAAAATATCTTTGTCTACATTTTTCTCATACTTTGCTATTTGCAGAGCAACTTTCAGAACTCTTTTTGTGTGGGTCATGTCATGAGCTCCTTTTTTGTCAAAGTGTGGCTCTATTTCTTTTTCTAGCCTTTTTATAAGTTTCATGAAATACAAAAAATTCTTTTCTTTTTATATCTTTTGATTTGTTGTTGGTTTGGCTACTGCAGACTATCTCCAATCGTAGGGGATAAGTTCTTTTAATTTTATTTTTTCAGTATCAGAAATAATAACTTCTGTATTTTCTAGATTCTTTTTATCTAGCAGTGCCATTACTTCTCTGCATCTTCCGCAGGGGGGCATTACTCTATTTTTGCTACACGCAACGATTGTTTTAATTTCTGTTTCGTTAGAATGAGAAACCATATTTGAAATAGCTGAAGATTCTGCGCAAAATCCTACACCACACCATAAGTCCCAATTTGCTCCTGTGAATAATTTTTCTTTTTTTGTTAGTAAAGCACTGCCTACCGCCCTAAGCTCTCCAGAATAAATTATTTTTTTATTTACCATGGATTTTGCTTTTTTTATAAGATCTTTATCTTCTTTTGTTAGTATCATTGTTGTGTTAAGATATTCTATCTTTTTAATTGTTGTGAATATGAAGATTTTTATTTATTTTATCACAGTTCCTATGAATTGTTCGTTATTTAAATAGCTTCTTATGTTTTCTATATTTTTGCCATTCATTATTGCAACTTCCAGTTTTAACTTTTCAGACTCTCTTGAAGCGACTGGATCGAAGGGAGCATTTAAACCAGGGTCCCATTTATTTCCGACTATTTTTCTGAAGTTTTTCCAAGAAATTTCTTTTATTATTTTTGCATCAGAATATTTTTTAGGGTCTTTATCGTAAGCATAATCTATGTTTGAAAGATTGATGACTTTTTTAACATTAAATTGTTTTGCAAGAAGTACTGCATCCATGTCTGTGCTGAATCCGGGTTTCCATCCGGCAGCAATTAAAATTTTTTCTTTAAAATTTACTTTTTTCGTTGGATCTTTGACTATTTGAGGATGGGCATCTTTCCTAAAGATTGTTCTGACTAAATGGGCGTTTAATCTGGTAGAGTGAATCCCAATCCAGTCTAAATCGTCTCTTTCAAGTTCGATGATTTCTTTTGCAGCATTTTGATATTTTCTTGCTGTTTTTCCTCCGCCAGTTATAAGTATAAATCTCTTATTTGTGAGTTGAGACACGATTAATTCTTTAAAATCCGAAAGCCATTTAGAATCTATTTCTTCTGGTACGATAAGTGAGCCACCAACGGAGATAACTATAATTTCTTTTTTCACCATATTTTCTATATTTTTAGTCTCCATTTGTTTTTATATCTTTAGTTTTTGAGAGAGATGTTCGAATGCTCTTGCCCAATCTTTATGGCCGTCTACTAGATTGTCTGTGTAGTTGCAAGTTATTAGGCCTCTAATTGGTTCGAATGAAATATCGTGGTGGTTTGTGGAGGTTACAATATGGACTGGAATTCCTAGTCTTTCTGCTTCTTGAACTGCGAAGAGACCATAGGGCATTTCCGTTCCTTGTTTTATTCCTTCAATGTGTTTTTGAAGTTTCTCATATCTTGAGTAAAATTGTATTTCGAAGTGGGCATCTTTCACTTCTTCGATTCCATCTTCTGACCAATCCTTAAGAAATACCGGTCTGATAAATTCATTCCACAATTCTTCTTTAGTTTTATCTTTATTCCCTCCAAGTACAAATTCTAATGCTAAAAATAGGGGCCCGTCTGTTATTGGTTTGAAGGTTTGAAGATGTGCTTCGTAAATTGGCAAAATTTGTTGAACATATGGCTCTTGATTTATACCTCCAGAGGGAAAGAATAAGTCTGAAGCGATGGCTAGTGGTCTGAAGGATTTAATCTCGTTTAGTGCAGAATTAAAGTCTGGTGCTAATCTTGTTTCTATCCCTAGAGATGTTGCTGTTTGTCTTGCTATTGCTGCTTCATTTGGGCGATCCTCTATTATGAGGAAGTGCTGGTTTTTCATTTCTTTTCTCCACAAATTTTGATTATCATTCGCGCCCTTTCTTCAGGTGTGAGCCAAGGTATTCGTTTTACGTTGTAGCCTGCGTTTGTGTAGTTTTGATATTGAAGGTCTTGCAGTCTTTGTGCTTCGTCTTCGTTTTCGAACCTTATTCCGTTTTTCTCTACTCTTCCTTTTTCTCTTTCTATTAAGAAGACCCTTGAGTATCTTCCTCTCGCGTTTTCTATTGCCCATTTCATTGCTTCATTTTGCCCTCTGAGTTGATGGTAAGCTAGTCCGTCTAGAATTCCTCGGTCTATGAAGACTCTTCCTTCAAGTTGTTCGACTTTCTGTTCTCTTTGAAGTTGAAGATCCAATATTTGGTCTTGGAAATCAGAAAGTTCCCAGGGTTTTTCGTAACCTCTTTTCCTTAGAGTTTTTATCATGTCTTCTGCTGCTTCTGCTATTGTTCTTTCTCCGTAGTCGTATTCAAGGATTCTTATCGTTGAGCTTTTTCCGCTTCCCGGTGCTCCTGTTAGTACTATTTTGTCTATCATTGTAATTATTTTAGAAATAAATGTTACTTAAATTCCTGTTGTGGACTAGTCTACAACAAATACTCTTATATACATTTCTTTTGATTATTTTGGAGAAAATAAAATGGAATTCAAACAATACATCAAAAACAGAAAGCTGATAATCGGAATGATACACGTACCGGCCCTGCCTGGAACGCCAGAGAATAGCATGAGTTCAGAAGAAATAATCTCAAAGTGCATACAGGAAGCTGAAGTCTACAAGAAGCATGGCTTGACAACTCTAATGATCGAGAACATGCACGACATACCTTACCAGAAAAAAATCGGACCAGAGATAATCACGCTAATGTCAATAATCGGAAGAGAGGTAAAAAAACTAGGATTGTACTGCGGAGTACAAATACTAGCCGCAGCAAATAAAGAAGCAATCGCTGCTGCGAAAGCATCTGGAATGGACTTCATAAGAGCTGAGGGATTTGTATACGCACATGTAGCAGATGAAGGATACATCGAATCATGCGCAGGAGAATTACTAAGATACAGAAAAGCAATCGGGGCAGAGAATGTGCAAATCTTCACAGATATAAAAAAGAAACACTCATCACACGCAATAACTTCGGATGTAAGCATCTCTGAAACTGCACACGCTGCAGAATTCTTCCTATCAGACGGAGTAATCGTAACTGGAGTATCAACAGGAACAGAAGCAGACCTGGAAGAAGTAAAGCAAGTGAAAAACGCTGTAAAAATACCGACGCTAATCGGCTCAGGAATCAGCTACACAAATCTAAAAAATTACTGGGAGCACGCAGACATCTTCATCGTAGGCTCATACATAAAGAAAGACGGATACTGGAAAAACGAATTGGATGAAGAAAGAATAGAAAAATTGATGAGGGAGTTCGAGAGACTGGAAAACAGGAAATGAACTATATATTTAGGACATTTGGTCCAATTAGGGACTCAGAAGAAAGAAGCAGATTAATAAAAAGTTTGAATGAGCATGGTTGGGATTGCTTATCCTCGACTATTTACCAAGTTAGAGGTAAAGGTTCTAAGTATCCTGTTTATACTAGTCTTGGAATAGTTGAGAAAGATGTTGTTGAGGTTTGGACAAGCAATAAAGATTTGATAAGGTTTCTAGAGAAATATAATCCGCAAGAGCAGGATTTAAAAACTAAAGAACCTTAATAAAAAAAATGGTGAAACAAAAAATTATTCTTGCATCAACTTCTCCACGTAGACATGGGCTTGCGCAGGAAATGGGTTTGGAATTTGATATTGTTCCGAGTGATTATGAAGAAGATATGACTATGAAACTTTCTCCTGAAAAATTAGCAATGACTTTAGCTTATGGAAAAGCTGCTGATGTTGCTAAAAAAACTAAAGAAGGAGTTGTAATTGGGATTGATACTTTTATTGTTTTTAATGGTGAAAAATTAGGAAAACCAAAAACAAAAGAAAAGGCATTTAAATTATTAAAAAGCTTTTCTGGTAAAAAATTAAAAGTTATTTCTGGGCTTGCATTAATTGACTGCAAAACAAAAAAGGAGATTAAAGACTATGATGTTTCTGAAGTTAAATTAAGAAAAATGTCTGATGAAGAAATTAATACTTATATTGCAACTGGTGAACCTTTAGACAAAGCAGGTGCGTTTGCGATTCAAGGACTTGGCTCGATTTTTATTGAAAGTATAAAAGGTTCTTACACAAATATTGTTGGATTTCCTGTTGGATGTTTATATAAAAATTTAAAAAAATTAGGTGTAAATATTTTTGAATATGAAAAGTGGAAAGGGAAGAATTAAATTATCTTTTTTGGTAAACTTATTTCTCCGATAATACTTTCTTTATAGCCTTGAGATTTTCTTCCAGAGTTTTTAATTTCCAGCTGTCGTCTGGATTATTAAACGAGTCTTGGTTGTCTAGGTTTTGTCTTCCGATGATGCATTGGCTTATTCCGTTTTCAGTTCTTTCAAGAACATTTCTTGGTTGAGCTCTATAGATTGCACATCTTTCTTCAAAGCTGTAAACAATTTTTTGTCCAGTTCTTTGTTCGTAACTTCTCATTCTGTCTAGTTCTTCATCTGTAAATTGTGTTTCCATATTTTACCTCCTAGTCAATTTAGTTGAGTATGAGCGGGCCTTCAGTGGCGCCGCGTTTCTTTTTAGTAAAGTACTCCGCTTCCTATTGCTCTTGTTGCTTGGTTGCCTCTCCAGAAGAAGCTTCTTGAAGCTAGGTAGCAGTTTGCAGCAAGTCGTCTTTCATCTGGGTCGTTTGTCATTCTGTATCTGTCATATCTTATGTTTCCCATTTCTTGCATTATTCTTGATTTTTCTGCCGGTCCTTGTGCTGTTTGGATTCTTCTAGTCAGTGTTTGTATTTCTTTGCTCATGGTTTTTCCTCCGATGTGATTTAGTTAAGATAATCTGGAAAGAAAGGTATTTATTTTTCTGTTGTAGACTTATCCACAACAGAAATTATTATAGCTAATTTGAGGGCAGTATTTAACTAAATATAGACGGAAAAATGGGAAACAAAACAGCAGACGGAATAAGACTGACGGACGTAGTGAAAGCAGCACTGCAAGCTGGCGCTAGAATGAGAGATGGAAATAGTCACCTCTTCATCTTGAACTACGACGGAATGCGACCTTGTCCAGTAGCGAGCTCGACGCACGCAGAAAGAATGGTAGCGCCTTGGCTAGCGAGAGCAACTGGAGCAACAAAGCAAGAAGCCTACACTGCAATCAGAAGAGGATACTGGTAAATAAAAAATGAAAAGAAAACAAAAGACATATTCAAAATTATTGAAGGTACCGAACAAGTCGGTTCAATCAACTATTGTTCAAAGGAAGGTTAACAATTGGCAATATTTGAAAGGAGGTAATGAAAAATGACAAATAGAACACAGACAGGGAAAGTATCTTTAATGGATATTCCAATAAAAGATAACCCTCGAGTTTACTTTAAAGCACGAAATGCTTCATATTGCCCAGAAATATATATCCCTTCTGATCAAAAGGAAGTACTCGACCATTTAAAAGCAAATGCAGAAAAATACTATGCTGCAATTCTTCCAGGAATTAAGATATGCGGTTCAGGCATACCAGAGGCGATAGGAGAATTAGCAAAAAACATAGAACTTGTCCTTGCTTATGATTGTTGTGCTCCAGAGAGGGGGAGATTATCTTGGAGAGAATATGGAAAAGATAAAAGAAGAATAGAATTTATTCACTATACTCCCACATTATACAAATCTGGTTGTTCACTAACAGAAGAGGAGATAGGAGATCATTCCTTAAGAGAAGTTTTAGGATGGTATAATGACGATTTATCTGGAGAAGCCCTAAAAAGAAGAGAAGAAGTAATGGTGAGATTAGAACAATTCCCTGTATAGAAAAGTAACTTTACGGAGAGCTTTGCTCTCTCTTTTCTTTTTATTAATTCGTAACCTTTAAAAACCGATTTTCTTAAGGATAACCATGGCAAACGCAATTGTAATTCAGTTTAGACGAGGAAGGAAGACTTATCATCCGAGACATTTTTTAATTGAAATAGAAGGTTCAGATTCTCGAGTGAAAGCTGAGAAATTCGTTGGCAAAGAAGTAGTTTGGACTTCTCCTACGAAGACAGATATAAAAGGAAAAATAATGAAAGCTCATGGAAATAAAGGAGTTGTTAGAGCAATTTTCGAAAGAGGATTGCCTGGGCAAGCTATTGGAACAGAGGTTAAAATCAAATGAGAGAATTAACAGAAGCACAAAGAGAAATGGATTTTGTAACTCAGCTTAAACTATCTATGAGAGCAGGTTCTCAATCAGATAAAGTGAGAGCAGAAGTTAGAGAGATAGAAACCTATAGAACGGTGATAGGGTTACCTCAAGATCCTTGTTATATTGAAGTAAGAGGAGAGGCAGCATAAAATGGGACTTAGAAAAGCAGCATGTTATTCTAGAAGATATACTCTTCCTTTTACAAGAAAATCTAAAGTTAAAGGGAAAAATTATATTAGAACAGTTCCAAATGTACATTTGACAAAAATGAGAATGGGTGATTTGAAAGGATACGCTGCTGGAAAATATAAAACAATTTTAATCGTAAGAACAAAACACGCAGTTCAGTTGAGAGACAATGCGCTAGAAGCAGTTAGACAGTTTTTGAACAGATTTTTAACTGAAGGAGTTGGAAAAGATTTTTATCTCGAAGTAAAACCATATCCGCATCATATTCAGAGAGAAAATAAAATGCTTACAGGTGCGGGCGCTGATCGTATGCAGACTGGTATGGCGTTATCTTTTGGAAAGTCCACTGGAAGAGCATGTTTAATGAAGAGAGGAGACCCTATTTTTATTATTGGAATTAATTCTCCAAAACATGAAGCATTAGCAAGACAATTAATTGGTTCTTCTAGAGCGAGAATGCCTTGCACATTACATGTTGAGACAATAAAGAGTAAGTAGTCGAATATATATTCTAAAGTATAATATTGTTTATAAAGTAATAAAATAAGGATAAATACATATGGCAGATTACTCTAGGGAAATTGCAAGAGATGCTTTAGATCTTGGTGCAATTAAGTTAAATCCCTCTAATCCATTTCAATGGGCTTCTGGTTTTAGAATGCCAATTTATAATGACAATAGAATGTTTCTTTTTAATTCTGATTATAGAAATTTTATAGCAAATGCGTTTGTGGGGGCAGTTGAACCGACTATCCCTAATTGTGAAATTGTTATAGCAGGAACATCTACTGCAGGAATTCCGTGGGCATCACTTGTGGCTGACAGATTAGGTAGGCCTATGATTTATATTAGAGATAAACCCAAGGATCATGGCTTAAAAAATCAAATTGAAGGAATAGGAGCGGAAACGGATTTAAGGGGAAGGAAAGTTGTTGTTATTGAGGATTTAATTTCAACTGGTGGAAGTTCAGCTGCGGCAGTTCAAGCAGTAAGAGATGCAAATGGAGAATGTAATCATTGTTTCTCATTATTTAATTATGGATTTGACGAAGCAAGAGAAATGTTTCAGGGTCACATGGCCTTTGATAAAGAAGGTACTAAAGTTCTTAATCCCGCATGTGATGTAAAATCTCTTTTAACATACGATGTTTTATTAGAAGTTGCGCAAGAAACTGGTTATTTAAGTTCAGACCAAGTTAAAGTTTTAGCAGAATGGAGAGCAGATCCATTTGGATGGGGAGAAAAAAGAGGTTTTCCTAGAATTATAAAAGAAAAAAAATGATAACACTAACAGAAAAAGAACAACAAGCAAGAGAAAGAGTTTGTTTGCCCTTAGATGGATTAACAACACTTAACGATCTTGCAGACAGAGTAAATGAATTAAGTCCAGTTGTTGGTTTATTCAAAATCGGGAAAGAATCTTTTACTAGATTTGGACCTGATGCTGTTCGTCTTGTTATGGATCGTGGCGCGAAGGTATTTTTAGATTTAAAATATCATGACATTCCAAATACAGTTAGGGGTGCAGCTATGGCCGCTTCAAAATTAGGAGTTTATATGTTTAATGTTCATGCTTCTGGAGGGTTAGAGATGATGAAAGCTGCAAGACAAGGAGCATATGATAACCTAACAGCCGTTCCTAAAATTGTCGCCGTAACTGTTTTAACAAGTATCGATCAACCAATATTAAATAATCAATTAAGGGTTCCAGGAACTGTTGAGGACCAAGTTTTGAATTACGCTCAACTAGCAAATGAGGCAGGGCTAGATGGAATAGTTTGTTCAGCTCAAGATTTGTATGCAATAAGGAGCAAGCTTCCTTCACAATTTATGTATGTGACTCCAGGAATAAAAGGAACAAGAACGCCAGCAGGAGACGATCAGAAAAGAGTTTTCTCTCCAGGAAGAGCGATCAGAGATGGTTCTTCTATTTTAGTAGTCGGAAGAGCAATTACTGATCCAAAAACACCTAGCGAGAGATTACAAGCAGGTTACGAAATATTACAAGATATGGCAGCATATCTTTAATTCTAAAAAATGATAGACCCTCATGTTCATTTGAGAGATTGGGGACAGAGTTATAAGGAGACAATTGCGCATGGTTTGAGTGTCGCAGAGAGGATTGGTTTGTCTGGAGTTTTTGATATGCCAAATACTTCTCCTGCAATTAATTCTCGAGCACTTTTAGATAAAAGATTAGCCGAAGCTGCGAAAGTAAACAGTTCTGTTTTTTATGGAGTTTATGTTGGATTGACTTCTGATCCTGCGCAAATTAGAGAAGTTGTTCAAGCTTATAAATATTTTTTTCCAAAAGAAAATTCGAGAGTCGGAGCTGTTGGGTTGAAAATGTTTGCAGGGCATTCCGTTGGAAATTTAGGGATTATTGAACCGCAAGATCAAAGAAGGGTTTATAGAAATTTAGTTGAAGAAGAATACGATGGTGTTTTGGCCGTTCATTGTGAAAGAGAATCTTTGCTTTTGCCGTTTTTATGGAATCCATCTGAGCCGAAATCACATTCTTTTGCCAGACCATCTTTATCTGAAGTTGGTTCTGTTTCGGATCAAATAGAATTTGCTGAAGGATGCGGATTTAAAGGAACTTTACATATTTCACATGTTTCTGTTCCGGATTCTGTCGAGCTAATAGAGCAAGCAAGAAGAAGAGGAAAGATTAAAATAACTTGTGGAGTAACTCCTCATCATTGCATGCTTGATTATGAGGCTCTTCCTCTTTCTGGACAAGGTCTTTTGGGTAAAGTAAATCCTCCTTTGAGAAGTCATAATTCTTCAAATAGAATGTTTACCCTTTTAAGAGAAGGAAAAATAGATTGGATAGAAACAGATCATGCTCCTCATACTCTTGCAGAAAAAACAGGAAAGACTTTTGATTCAAAAGGTCAACCGCAATATATGTCTGGTTTTCCAGGACTTCCTTTTTATCCTCATTTTTAGAAGTAATGGGAAGATGCGATTTTCCTAGCGAATTGATTAGGAATCTGACTCATGGAAATATATGTAGAACATTTGGTATTAATTTACCAGAAAGAAATGTAGTGCCTAAGATGGATTTGCATAGAGAATACGAAGTGGACGTTTATGGAGGATTAAGAAAATGAGAGTAATGGAGAAGAGGCAGATAGGAAATAAAAGAGTAATGCCTTTTACAATTCCTTCTGGAATTGCAATTACAGATCCTTTATGTGCTGCGAGAATTGCAAGAAGAGTAGATGAGCTTGGAATTATAACTTTGAAAAGTACGGGATTGAAAGAAAGAGTTATGCCGACTGAAGAATTATATAGAAAGAATCCTGATGGATTGGAATTTGGTTGCAGGGAACCGATATATGTTCAGCTGGGAGATGGAATTTATGCGAATGCGGTTAAATTAATTAATAAAGGGGCTAAAAAAACCAGAGAAGAAATAGAAAGAGCGAATTTTCCTAAAGATAAATTAGTTGTGGCATCGGTGTTTGCTGCAAATGAAAGTGATTTAGTTGAAATTATAAAAATTTTAGATCCTGTTGTTGATGCATTTAAGTGTAATTTAGGTTGTCCTCATGGAGAAAAAATAGGAATGGCTCAAGGGCAGGACCCTGAGATGGTTTATAGTTTTGCAAGAGCAGGAACTCATGTAACTGATAAGCCCTTTATTGTAAAATTTCCAGCTAATTTTACGGCTGAGTGTGTAAGGGCGGCAGTAAGGGGAGGAGCATATGGCGGTGCCGCAATAAATACTATTCCTTGTGAGCCTGTCGATGAAAAAGGAAGACATTTGTTGTGGAATTTAAAAGGAGGAAAATCTGGAAGAGAATTAATTAGTTTGGGTTTGCAAAGAACTCTAGAAATGAGAGCTGCTGCGGGAAAAGATTTTTTTATAATTGGTGAAGGAGGAATTTTTTCTGCGAAAAATGCGAGGGCTTATTTTGATAATGGTGCCGATGCTGTAGGATTGGGAACTGTTCTAACTGACATGGACGAAGAAGCTATAGCAAAATTTTTTCCTGCGATTGTAAATGACTTGGAAAATGGAACAGATTATGCTAGTGCTTTAATTCCGAAAGTTAATATGCAGAGAAGACCAGCGACAATAAGAAAAATAATGAACAAAGGTTGTGATTTCAGAATTTATGAAATAGATATTTCTATTGATGCGAAGCCAGGACAGTTTGTTTTTGCAGGACTTTATGGTGGAGAAAGACCAGAAGAAAAACCTTTTTCAGTTATGGATGACAATCCTTTAACAATTGGAGTTTTGGAAAGAGGATTATTTACAAGAAAATTCGGAGAGTTGCGAGAAGGAGATGAAATTTATGTAAAAGGTCCGTGCGGAAAAGGAGTTAGTGTTCCTCCAAAATCTAATGTTGTTTTAGTTGGAGGAGGATGCGGAATTGCAGGATTAGCTCTTTTAGCAAAAAGGCTTTCCGCGGATTCGAATGTGCTAACTTTGTTGGCTGCAAAAGATAACGCGCATCTTGCATATTTGGATGAATTTAGGAAATATGGGGAGATAAGAGTTATAACCGAAGATGGAAGTTCGGGGAAAAGAGGGCTCGTTACAGATTTAATGTATTCTTTACCGAGCGAGAGTTATTTTTTTAATTGTGGACCTAAAGGAATGGTAAATTCTGTTTTGCCTTTGGAGTTATCGTTGAGTTCTCCTGAAAAAATTTATTCGTCATTAGATTTAGTTACAAGATGTGGAATGGGGATTTGTGGAAGTTGTGTAGATGATAAAGGAAGAAGAACTTGTAAAGAAGGACCTTTCATGAGTGCGGAATAAAATTATTTCTTACTCTTCAAAAAATCAAAAGCTGATTTTGCTGCTGTTGCACCTGCGGATGCGGCGACTACAAGTTGTTTGAATTTTGTATCTGTTGTGTCACCTGCTGCGAAAATTCCTGGAACATTTGTTTTATATTCTTTATCTGTTATAACATAATTTTCTTGATTTGTTGCAACTCCCAATTCCTTTACTAGTTCTGTTGTGGGTGTTGCGCCGATTTCGATGAAAACGCCGTCGACATCTAAAGTCATTTCTTGTTGACCTTCTTCTTTGTTTAATCTTAGAGCTTTGACTTTCTTGTCTCCGATAATTTCTCCAGGGTTTGAAAAATAATGAATTTCAACATTTGATTTTTTATGTAACTTTTCTAAAACAACTGGTTCGCATCTCATTTCGCCCTTTCTATAAACAATGTGAACTTTTTCTGCAATTTCTGACAAAAATAGAGCTGCCTTTGCTGCAGAATCTGCCCCGCCAATTACTGCTACTTTTTTATTTTTAAAAAACATTCCATCGCAAGTTGCGCAATATGAAACACCCTTTCCTAAAAATTCTTTTTCGCCTTTAATATTAAGTTCTTTATTTTGCATTCCTAATGCAAAGATGAGGGTTTTTCCTTTTATTTTTTTAGTGTTTGTTGATGCGACAAATTTATCTTCTTCTTTAGAAACTTGTTTGATTTCTTCTTGAATAAAAACTACTCCTTTGTTTTTTGCTTGTTCAATAACTTTTGTCATTAAATCGGCACCAGCACCTTCAAATCCTGGCCAATTTTCTATGTGCCCTGCGATGTTTGCTGTTCCGCCGAAAGAGTTTGCGATTATTGCTGTTTTTAGATTATATCTTGCTCCGTAAATTCCTGCAGTTAGGCCAGCGATTCCTCCGCCGAGAATTAATAAGTCATATTCTTCTTCCATGTAATTATTTAGAAAGCTTATTTAAAAAGATTTGGAAAGGGCGATGACTAATAGTTCTTTTAGAATTAAGCAGCTTTTGGTTCTACTTTTTGTGGCCAGAGTATTCTTGCAAATTCTTCTTTTTGGTTAAGATCTAAATGACAAGTATAAGTTGTTCTTTTTCCCTTGTATTCAGTTGTGTATTCGAGATAAATAGTTTTCCCACCTCCGCTATTTGCTCCGAATTCTCTTGATTCGCTAAATGTAATTGTATCAAAAGAAGTTTCAAGTCCTAATTCTGTTGAAACACGCACATGTGTTTCTGCTAAAAGTTTCGGACTTATTTTAAACTTTGGTAATCCCGATGAAATTAATGTCATAGAAATTTATATTTTTTGTATTTAAAAGAATTTGTATGGTGAATTATAGTCTTAATTCTTTTTTTCTTCCGGTTCTGATTTCTCTATACTTTCTACGAAATAGTCAATAAAGACATCGATGTCTTTTTCTTCTAGTGCTTTTTGAAATGCAGCGTATTCTTCATCAGTCAAATCATTTTCGTAGCCACCACCCCATGAGTTTTTGAATTCGCCATGAAGTGCGTTAGCTATTTTTGTTGCGCCTTTCCATCCTTCTTCATCATAACAGAACATTACATTTTCTAGAGCATACTGTTTTCTAAATTCATCAGAGTATTTTCTTATTTCTGCTTCTGCTTCTTTTTCGTATTCTTGGTTTAAAGTATCATTTGCTCCAGATTGTACATATTTTACTGGATCTGCAGCTGCTTGGAATACATGTTTAACTTCATGAACTACAATTGGAAGCAATCCTGGGGCGCTTAGGAATTCCATGTCTACCTTATTGAAGAACAAAACGATATCATATCCTTGATTTTCAGTTGCTCCAACAACATCTGAGAAACTCCAGACGTCTTTATCATAAGGCATGACATGTCTGTCTTTCAAGAAACCTGAAGCAATTATATTAACTGTCCATTTATCTGGGAATTTGAAGAAAGAGGTTATCGTTCTTATATTGTTTCTGAAGTTTACTCTATTTTTTTGCCAAAATTCTCTTCTGTTATATTTAATTTCATGCCTGGCTTTCTTAATTTGCTTCAAAATTTTGCTGAAATCTTCAATTTGGCCTTCCATACGGCTTTTAGGGAAATAGGGTTTTTAAGCTTTTTTTGGCTAAAAATAACCGAATAACTCAAATTTTAGGGTTTTGGAGCTACTTTTTGGCGAGAGTTTTGTTACTTTGATAAGTGAAAAATTGGAGAAACAATTATAAATACATGGTTGTAGATATTGAAATGGAAAGGCATTATGAAACTCCTAAAAGGTTGAAGGCGGGGAGAGTTCCAGAACGGCAACCAGCTGGAAGAAATGCTCCTTTAAAATATACGAGTTCTGTTCCATATGTGTCGCCTGTTGAAGAAGCCAGATATGTTGCGAGATTGTTAGCAGGATTAGCTTGTCCTCGCCCAGGAGTTTAAGGTAACTTAATTTTTTATCGTTTTTTCGTTTTTAGCTATTTCTTTTAGTAAAACTTTCATTATTGTTCTAGGATTGTTTCGGCATTCGTTTTCAAGTGCTTCGGATGCAAAGTGTGCAGATTTTTTCCCGCCTTGCTCTTTTCTTACAAGAATTTTCGTTCCTTCATTTCCAAATACGTCATATTTCCAACCAATGGACATTAGATATCTTTCGTGAAGTTCGTGAATTAGCACAAAAGGAATTTCTTTTTTGTAAGTATCATCATCAATCCAAATTTCATTTAGGGGAATGAAAGGGTAAACTAATCCATGTCCGCCTTGATTGAAATCAATGTCAAAAAGACTTCTTGCTAAATGTCCCTTGACTTGCCAGATTTTAAGCTTTTGAGTATATTTTTTAAATAATCTCTTTTTGTGTATCTTTTCAATTACTTTTTCTTTTATCTTTATTTTTTTGATATGTTTTAAAAAATTTGCTTTTTTTCTTTCTCTTCTTTCGAGCATGTCCGCAATGTTTACCGCTTCAATATAGCTTTTTCCTTTTTTTAGTTCTTTTTGAATTGTTAAAAAACTATTAATAAAAAAGTGTGACTCCTTTACTCCATTTTCTTGATCAATCCAAAATTCATCTTTTGGGATAAATGGCATGTATCTATTATACCCAAAATTTGAAAAGGCAGGGTCAATATTTGTTCTTATCCAGTTTCCTTTCACATACCAGAATTTAAAACCAGAGAATTCACCAATTTTTTTTATATAAACTTTTTTCCTTACGTAGGATTGCATATTAGAGAATATATTTTTGTGTTTAAATAGTTTTTGGAGGATTTTTATTCTATTTTAACAAATTCTGTTTTTATTTGCTTAAGAGAAGTCATTGAAACGGTTTTTCTAAAACTAAATCTTTTTACCCATTCCTTTATTGTGGCATAGTACTCATCAATATCTTTTGTTCTTAATTTAACTATTAATTCATTTTCACCAGTGCAAACATCTATACTTTCTACTCGGGAATCTTTAGCTAGTTCATTTCCTACTTTTTCAGGATCAGCATAGTTTTGTTGAGCGAGATTGATAAATATATATGTGCAATGTCCTTCGTTTATTTTTTTATAATCAAAAACAGCTTTGTATAATTTTATTGCGCCTTCTTGTTCAAGTTTTTTTATATTATAATGAATTGTTGTACTCGGTTCGTGAAGCTTTTTGGCTATCACAGATATTTGCGGAGTGCAATTTCCTTCTTTAAACAATTCTATTAGCTTGGGCTTAATGTCTTTCATAAACTGTATAATATTCAACTATTTATAAACTTTTCGCTTATTATTTGAATATTATTCAATAAAGTATATAATGGTAGCTGTTTTAGGTAGGTTATAATGGAATTCGATTCGGTAAAATGGAAAATAATTCAAAAAATAATAAAAGTGAAAGAGCAAGGAGCAGATTTAGTCATGTAAATCGCTTAGCAACTTTATTGGGCATTAGTTCCTTTGATGGTGCAATCGGAGTAGCTGCATTATCTGGATTGTTTAAGGTTGAAAATTCATTTATGATCGCTGTGCTTTTTATGGCAGGGCCTGGAGCAATTTTAACAGCTATGTTATTTGATGGCACTATGAAAGAAAGAATGATTGCAGCATTATTTGCTGGATTAATAGCAACTATAATTGTTGTTTTGGCTGCAGGAGTTGGTGCAAAAGCTCTTAGTTTTTTAAACATGGAGGTGTTAAGAATTTTTGGCGGAATTTCAATTTTCTTAATTAGTCTTTTAATCTTTGGAGTTAAAATTTCAGATAAATTACCGATGGCAATAATTATTCTCGGATTAGTTATTGCTGTACTATGGAGGAATTGAGATGGAAAGGTTGTTTGGAAATTTTCTTTGTTCTGCTGTAGACAGAATAGACTATCATATTTTGAGGCATGATCTTAATGTTTCTAGACAAGGATATATCGCAATAGCAGAACAAATTTCTGCTGGCAAAGAAGGAGTGCATTCTGGAGCAGTTGAACAGCAAAATGGCTTTATTCCTTATGTTGTGGTAGTTAAAGGAAGAATAGAATTAAATGGGCAGTCGTTTGGAATTGTAAGAAGTGTAAGGTCTGACGGAAGTTCATTTAATGTAACTTGTATTAAACATGGAAATTTTTCATATGCGCACGGATTTTGTCCTCTTTGTGATTTACAACTAAATAGCGAAAGCGGGAGAGAATAAATATGAACCCTTCTAATTGCTATTCTAATAGAGAGATTTGGAATTCTAATTCTCCTAGTCGAGTATATATGGATGAAATGAAAGATCTTGGCAGAGGGTTAAATTTGCTTTGGCAGGATGATTCTACTGGAAGTGTTAGTTCTAGAACTTTTGTTTTATACAAAATGGAGTCTAAAGAGCTAAAAAGTCTTCAAAGAGAATTGGTTTCTGCAGGTTTATCTCGTGAGGCTAATCAAATTAGGGAATATAGAAATTTTAGGGCGGAAAGACTCATAGAAGAAAGAAAAGCTTTATTGTGCAGGAGAGAAAGGCTTAAGGAACTTGTCGTAAAACATGGAATTAACCTTGGAGAGATACCTGTTTCGAAACTTGACAGTTTTATTTATGAGCTTTGGGGAAGACCGGTTGCTTACGCTTATGTTTAGTTTTTATTTTTTTCGGAATATTTAAATAACTTGAAAATGATAGGTTTGGATGGTTAAAGCAAAAGAAATGAGTGTTGAAGAAAAATTTGATTTGATAAAAAGAAATACTGAAGAGATAATCGGAGAAGATGAATTAAAATCTCTTTTAGCTTCTGGGGAAAAGTTAAAGCATTATATTGGCTTTGAAATTTCGGGTAAACCTCATTTGGGGCATGGACTTGTTTGTATGTCTAAGGTAAAAGATTTACATGATGCTGGCGCAGATGTTTCAATCTTTTTAGCTGACTATCATTCGTGGATAAATAACAAGCTTGGAGGGGATATGAAGATTATTCAAGAAATAGGAGTTCCCTTTTTTAAAGAAGCTTTGATTGCCGCTTACAAATGTGTTGGCGGAGATGTAAAAGATTTAAAATTTGTTTTAGGAAGCGAGTTATATCATAATAATGATTTGTATTGGCAAACAGTAATCGATATTGCGAAAAATACCACTTTAGCTAGAATGCAGAGAAGTATTACTATTGCTGGAAGAAAAGAAGGAGAGAGTGTAAATTTTGCAATAATGTTGTATCCTGCAATGCAAGTCGCAGACATTTTCGTTCAGGGATTAAATGTTGTTCATGCTGGAAACGATCAGAGAAAGGCGCAGGTAATTGCAAGAGATGTTGCTTTACAAATGAAGTACGCTCCTTTATTAAATAAAAAGAATGAAAAAATAAAACCCGTAGCGATTCATGGGCATTTAATTTTAGGTTTACAAAAACCTGCTGTTTGGCCGGTTCCAAAAGAAGATATGCAGGAATTGTGGGCGCAAATGAAAATGTCAAAATCTATTCCAAGTTCTGCAATTTATATGGTTGATGGTGAAGAAGAAGTTAAAAAGAAAATTTCTGGAGCATTTTGTCCTGAAGGAGAAATAGAGTTTAATCCATTAATGGATTGGGCGAAGTATTTAGTTTTTATCAATGATAAATCAAAATTAGAGATAAAAAGAGCTGAGAAATTTGGCGGGAATAAAACATATAATTCATTTGAAGAGTTAAATAAAGACTTTGCAGAAAAGAAATTGCATCCTATGGATTTGAAAAATGCAATGGCAGAAAAAATTAATGAAATTCTTGCACCGGCAAGAGAGCATTTTGCTCAGCCAAAGATTAAAAAACTTAAAGAAGAAATGGATAAGTTATTGGTTACTAGATAAGAATTTCTTTAGTTTATTTGCTGCTTCGATTCTACCGATATTCCTGTATAATTTTTCTGCTTCTATTAATGGAAGGCATTTTAATTTTAAATTATTCCATGTTATCTCTTGAATTTCTAAATTTTTATCACCATCCCATTATGTATAATAATTAATTTCAACTTTTTCCTCTAAAATCTTCAAAATTAATGATTGAGCTCTCTTTTTTTCATTGTAAAAATCCTGTACAATATACTTCTTAAGACATCTTCTAAAAACTTGAATACCTTCTTCCCATGTTCTAATGTCTAAATCTTTAGGAATGGCATCCGATACTCCTTGTAAAAATAAGTTAGCACTTCCATCTAATCTCCAATTAAAATTTTCTTTTTCAATTGATTTGCATATTGCTTTTAATATTTTAGCTACTTTTTGTTTGTTCATTGTTAATTTTTCTTACAACTTTTTCTAGTTCGTGAAAATCTTTTACAATAAAATCTGGATGTTCTGATTTTATTAGCTTTCTGGAGCTCCATGAAGATTTATTGTGAATTGCTACTGCCCAACAGCCTGCTGATTTTGCGTATCTTACGTCTGAGAATCTGTCTCCTATGTAAACTACTTCTCGTGGATTAAGTTTATATTTTTTGAAAAGGTGTTTCATTATTTGGTCTTTTGTTTCAAATGTTTCTGCTCCATGCAATTCCTTGAATAATTTTTCTATTCCAAGTTGTTTTGCTTGTATTTTCACAAAATCTGTTTCTGCGTTTGAGATAACTACTAGCAGGTATAGTTTGCTTAGTTTTATCAGTGGTTTAAGTGGAACACATGGCCTAAGTTTTACTTTTTTAACTCTTTGTATTAATAGGCTGTAAAATCTTTTCCTTATTTTTTCAATGTCTCTTGTTATTCCTAATTCTTTTAATATGTGTTGAATTTTTTCTCCAATTAAAGAGTTTATTTTAGATTCTAAGAAATATTCTTCTTTTTCAAGAATTTCTATTAGTGTTTCAGAGATAAATGCATGGGTGTCAGAGATTGTTCCGTCAAAATCAAAAAAAATTGCACGTATCATTTAGCTAAAGCTTACTCTTTTTAAAAGTTCTTTAAGCTTTTCTTCATTTGCTGTAACATCTGCGATTCTTTGAACTTCAAATACTTCAACATCTCCGAGAGAGTGGTTTATTTTCTGAACTTTAAGCTCTCTTAGTAATTTCTGTCTAAATGTACCTGAAACCAATAATTTTTCATCTGTCAGATCAGAAATTCTTTTTGCAAGTATTATTGAATTTCCTATGCTAGTATAATTAAGCTTTCCATTGTTTAATGAGTTAATCATTTCTCCGGAATGAACTCCGATGTTATAAGAAATTTTGTCTTGGAATCTTTTGTTGTATTCATCTAACTTTGTTTTTAGTCCAAATGCAAATTTTGCTGCAACTATTTCGTTACTAGATGTTTTAGTCATAAGTGGAGAGAATATTATCAAAATGTGCTGGCTTCTCATATCTACTACTCCCGCGATTGAGCCTGCTTCCTCTAGGAGTTCGTTAAGTTTTTTGTTTCCTTCCATTCCTAGGGTGGATTTATTCTTTATTTTAAGCGAAATTACAGAACAAATATCTTTGCTTCCTTTCATAGAGAGATTTGATTCTGCTTCACTAACTCTCGGTCTGGACAAATCTAAAAATTGTTTTTGCATTTGTGTTTTTTTGCTAACTTGTTCTAAAGTCGGTGTCGTCTCTTTAATATTATTATATCTCTCCTCAGATTTAAATGTTCGCTTTTTATATTTCATAAGAAGAACTATTATTAGTAATACTAATATTGCTACAATGAAGACCCAAATCCAGAGACTTGCTTCAAAGATGATTGTTCCGTCTCCTTCTCTTATAGAAACTGCGTCTCCAGTCAGTAATAATTTTCTTTCGGTTGTTGATTCGCCACTTTGGGCAGTTACACTATACATTCCATTTGGAGCTTGTAAATTAAACTTCTTTTCTTCGCCAAGCGCTAACGTTAGGGGAATTGTTGTTGCTGTTTCCCCAATGGTTATATTGAGACTGTCGTTATAGGCAACATTTCCTATATTTTTTACAATCAGTACAGAAGAATTTTCTAAGAATTGTATATCTATTTTGGGAACTGATAATAATGTAAATTCTTTTTCGGCCTTGGTGGTTCCTTTTGAAACTGTAAGAAAATATTTCCCCGCGGTGGCGTCTGTTGAGAATTCTATTTTTGTTGTTGAACCGGATTCAAATGAAATTTGTTTTTTTTCACCTTTCTCAGAAATATAGAATGCAGAAAGTGTGTCATTCATTTTTAGTCCAGATTGGTCAAATAAGTTTGCTGTGAATTCGTAGCTTTGTCCGGGCGTCGCTTCAAGGTTAAGTAAGTTTATTTCAATTTTTGTAGGAACTTGGGCAATGGTATAATACGTTGACGTTCTTTTTTGATTTAGAATTCCATTTTCGTCTTTGTCATAGGCAAATAGTATTATTTCATATTTTCCTGCAGCGCTGTTGTTTGGAATTTGGAATAATTCAGATATTTTTCCTGCGACAACTTCTTTTGCAGAGTTAGTAAGATTCCCTGATATTTCGATGAAACCGTTTAGAGGAAGTTCGTTTATTTTTTGTGCTTCAATTTCTAATCTTATTGTTTCTCCAGGATTGTAAATTGTTTTGTCTATTTTTGCGTTTATTATTATATCTCCACTCAAAAGAAAGTTATTTGAATGAGCTACTTCTTCTCCGAGTGAAGCAACAATATTACAAGTACCTGAAAGGTTTCCAATAAATTCTTTCGTTAAAACTATTTGGTGATTTATCTTTTGTTCTTGATTTACTGAAAAAGCGCTTTCGGCGGGTGCAATTTTATAGACATTTGCTGACTGGCTTCCGCAAACTACATTTATTTCAAAACTTCCAGAGACCGTTTGAGGATTTAGAGTTACTGTTGTAAAAATTGAATCTCCGAAATTATACTTTTCAAGTGGTTGAGTAATTTCTATTGTTGCTGAAACTAGTAAGATATTAAATAAAATAACTCCTAAAAGTGTTAAAATCACTTTATCTCTTTTTTTCATATATATTGATGAAAAAGCTATTATTTAAAGATTATTATATAGGAGAATTAAACATCTAAGACTACTTGTGTTTGCCAGAGTTTTCTCTCTTCGTTGAATTTTACAAACATTTCGTTGTAGGTTACTGCTTTAACATCACTTGTGAATTTGTAGTTTTCTGCGGTGTCGCCAGTAATTGTTGCTTTCAGAATGAACTTGTCAGGGTCTATTTTTAATTCTGTTATCTTTGATAGTAAAAAGTCTTCTGAATCAAGTAGGAATAAGAACTCTTCTAGGAATATATATAGTAAATTCTCTAGATTGGTGCCTGTTTTTTCGATTGTTTTTGTTATTTGTTCTAGGATAAGGATGTCTCCGCAAATTGAGTCTTTTAGCGCCAGCACCGAAGCGATAAACGCATCTTCAAGAGAATTTCCTTCTGCAGCAAACTTGACGTCTGCCGTGTGTTCTAAAAATTTGTATGACATTTCGTATGGAACGTAGTTCCCTGACAAGTCACCCTCCTATGTTCTGGCTTTGCCAATCCATAATTAAATTGCTGAAAATACATTATTCCGCTTCGCTTCATGTTATATTGTTTATCAACTAGCGTTGAGGTTTCCGCAATTTAGGTAACGCGTTAGATTAACTTACAAAATATAGAGGTTTTGGGGGTTTTTAAGCATTTATACAATAAATTCATACTGAAGTATGGGGGCAGTTATTTTAGAGTATATAAAATCTTAAAAAGAGTGTAAATATTCAATTTGAATGCCAAAAAATAATGGAAGAGAAGTTTATCCTGCAGGAGTTGTTTTAGGGGTTTGTCTAGATGTTTCTCATAAATTTTTTCTAGGATTAGGCGAGCATGGAGAAATGAAATATTTTTTAGTAAGAAATGGTCATAGAGCAAGAAGGGCTTTGCCGCTTGAAGGAGATTTTTGCACAGGTCTTTTTTGTCAGGCATATGATATTAAGAAGCCCGTGAGACTAGAAGATTTAAGAGTTCTTTATCAGTCTGGAGTTCGTTATTCTAGTGCTGAGGAAGTTATGCCTGCCGTTATTGGAGTAAGAATATTATATAATTTTGATAATGATTTTTTAGAGATTAATCATTTATTTGGGAAAGATGAAGTGATTCAGCGTAGAGCTGGGGAAATATCTGATTTGTTGAAAGAATTGCGATTGCCTTCGAAACCTGTTAAGGTTTATATTAGCGGGGGGCGTGAAACAATTTTGCCAGATGTAAAGCAAAGATAGATATTACTTTAAAATTTGTCTATATTCTAGTTATTTAAAATAGAATTTTGATGTATAAAAATTTATCTCAATCTAATTGCTTCTAGGTTTTTTGGAACAATAGTTTCTACTTTTTGCATTTTATAGATTGTTGATGCTAAGTCTAGGGCTCTTGAAACTTCGCCATGATTTATAATTATCTTTTTTGGCATTGGAGATACATTATTTACAAATGCAAGTAATTCATTTCTTGAAGAGTGGGCTGAAAATCCTTCAATTGTTTTTACTTCAATTTTTATTGGGCATTTTTCTTCTTTTCCTTCTACTTGGAAGTTTGCCTCTGTAATTCCTTCTTGAACTTGTCTTCCTAAAGAACCTGCTCCCTGATAGCAAACAAAACAAATTCCGTTTCTTTCGTTGTCTGCGAAGTTTCTGAAATATTCTACTGAAGCTCCGCCCATTAACATACCTGAAGTTGCAAGAACTACACAAGGTCCGCCTTCAATTACAAGTTTTCTTTCTTGAGATGAACCAACTTGCTTGAAACATTCGGAAACAAATGGATTATTATCTTGGAAGACTAAAGAGCGAACGTTTCTTGAAAGAAAATCCGGATAAGCGGTGTGAATTGCGTTAATGTGCCAAATCATGCCGTCTATATAAATGGGGACTTCAGGAATTAGCTTATTTTTGATTGCATCTTCTAAAATTAACATTGTTTCTTGAGCTCTGCCTAAACCTAATTCGGGAATTAAAACTTTTCCACCACGCGTTAAAATTTTGTTTATGTATTCAATCAATTCTTCCTCTCCTTCTCTTCTTGTTTGCTGATTGTTTTCTTTTCCTCCATATGTTGATTCAAGTTGCATTGTTTCAAGTCTTGGGAAATAAGTTACTGCCGGCTCTAATAATCTTGATTTTCCGAATTTACTATCGCCAGTGTATAAAAAATTATGTAAGCCATTTCCAACATTAAAATGGATCATTGCGCTCCCGAGTGCGTGTCCTGCGTTATACATTGTGATTCTAATGTCATTTGTAATGTCTGTAACTTCGTTGTAATCTAAACAGATGGTATGCTTTACCATTTCTGCTATGTCTGAAGAGGAAAATAAAGGTGCTGAGGCTTGTTTGTAAGCAACACCTATCAAATCTAGAGCAAGTAGTGCAGAGACATCTCTCGTCGGTGTGGTCATATAAACTGGGCCTTGATAGCCTATTTTGTATAAATACGGAACAAGTCCTGAGTGATCTAGGTGAGCGTGAGAAATTACAACGGCATCAATTGCGTTAATGTCAAATTCTGGTGCTTCGAAATGAGGATATTTATCTTGTCCTTGGGCCGAAACATCTATTCCGCAGTCAATTAAAATTCTTGATTGAGGAGTTTGTAAAAGGAAACAGCTTCTTCCTACATGCCTTCCTGAACCTAAAACAGAAACTCTAACCCATTCATCCATTTTTGATGGATCCCATTCTTTATAGATTTTTTTACCAATATCATTTAAGAATTTTTTTCTTTGGTTGTTATTTAAATATAAAACTGAACGAATATTTTCCGTGATTTTAGAATGAATTGCTGGGCTTCTTTGAACAGTTGGTGACCAATGTGTTGCTGTTTTAACGTCTTTAAGTAAACTTCCGGATTTTCCAATTACAAGCCCTGGTTTTTTTGATTCAATTACAACAACGCTTCGTGGCTCGTCAAATAAAATTTGGGTAATTTCTGCTTCTACTGGGATAATCTTTCTAATTTCTTCTTCTGTTTTTTCTTTAGACATTAAAATATCGGGTTCTGCTCTAAGCTCAACTCTTTTTTTTATTTTGTTTACAACTGCTTTAATTTCATCGTCTCCAGAAGCTAAGAACTTTTTATCTTTCGAGTATACAACTATGTTTGCGCCTTCAAAGTTCATTGAACTTATTGCTCCTTTTGGGAGTTCTGATTTTATTGTTTCTAAAATGTCTGTCATTTTTTTGAATTTGATTTCTGTTTTAATCTTTAGAGTGATTTCTTTTTATTATTTTTAATTTTCTAAAATTATACTCTTTCGCTATATACTGCTTCTGCTTTTAAGTTTGAAACTTGTTTGATTCCTTCTTTAGTGATTGTAAAAACATCCACTCCATAACCGGATGCTGTGTCTCTTTCTGAAGAAGATTTTATTGCTTCAATTGCAAGTTTTATTCCTTCTTCGACAGTCATTCCTTTTTTATATTGTCTTTCTAATAATCCTAAAATGTAAGGCATTCCTGAAGAAAAATTCGCGTCGAAAGTTGTAATTTTAGATATGCTTCCTTCTGGTCCGACTGAGTATAGGGAAGTTATTCCATCTTCATCAAAACCGCCAACCATTGTTCCTGCCATAAAAGGAATCATAGAAGCTTGGCGTATTGTGTTGTATGCAATAGAGCCGATTAAATTTGCAGATTCTTTTACACTTGGTCTTTTCTTATCTTTCATTTCTTTTAATTTCAATTGAGCTGTTGTGATTTTTTTCATCATAACTATGTCTGACATTGAACCAGTTCCAGAGAGTGCGAGGTAATCGTTTATTTTTACAATTTTTTCTGCGTCTTTTTGGTAAACAATTTGTCTGCCAAGAGTGCTTTTTTTGTCTGCAGCCATTACTACACCATCTTTACAAACTATCCCGACTAGGCTAGTTCCGGAGTGCAAAATATTCTTTTTTAAATCTTCGTCCATTGTTATTCAGTCAGTAAAACTGTAGAATTTATTACAATATTCCGTATAATACGGGATTTATAAATCTTGCTATCGGCTTATCTTTTCGTTTAGCAGAGAGTTCTAGAAAGGTTTAAATAGCTAATAATATAAATATGATTTATAGTATAAATAATATGAGCAAAAAGGTTTTAAGTGTTACAATAGATGAAGATATTCTCGAAGAGTGGAAAAAATACGCAGAAAAAGAGTGCATTAATTCTTCTCAATTAATTGAAAAATTGTTAAAAGAGCATTTGAAGAGCAGGGGAGGCAATAAAAAATGAACTCATCTAAATTCATTTTATCGTTAGTAATTTGTTTTAGTTTATTTAGTTTAGTAAGTGCAGCAGGTTCTGGTGGGACAATAACTACAATTCTCGACGGAGGATTGAATTATACTATTCATACGTTTACTGAAAACGGGACCTTCATTCCTCCGACAGGTATGAATGTTGAAGTTTTAGTCGTCGCTGGTGGTGGTGGTGGCGGACACGTAGCAACAGTTGGTGGTGGCGGCGGCGCGGGAGGTTTAATTTATAATTCATCTTACACCATAGCTGCTGGAAGTTATAATGTTATAGTTGGTGATGGTGGAGCTACTGAAACGCAGGGGGCAAATTCGTCTTTTGGAACTTTAATAGCGGTTGGTGGAGGTTATGGTTCGGCAACAAATGGGGGTTCTGGTGGCGGAGGAAGATATAATCAAGGTGCTGCTTTTGGTTTGGGTATTGTTGGTCAAGGACATGACGGAGGAACAGGTTACAACGTAGATTGTTTTGTCGGCGGAGGTGGCGGCGGAGCAGGTACTATTGGGGCAAATGGAATAGTTAATCAGGCAGGTAACGGCGG
>Ga0247841_10001429_pt1 | contig 54211 bp, 73 predicted proteins | sample LaCruzMarch2015__2_FD_192410 | JGI IMG/M metagenome (GOLD analysis project Ga0247841, IMG submission 192410) | Freshwater microbial communities from meromictic Lake La Cruz, Castile-La Mancha, Spain - LaCruzMarch2015_18m | ecosystem: Environmental > Aquatic > Freshwater > Lake | place: Spain... | reverse complement strand
TGTAACAAGCTCATTGAATTAAAGTTTTTCTAGAATTAATATCTTACTAAGCTCGCCAATAGGTTAGCTGAAATTCACTCCGAGCTAAAGCAGGGTAGTTTTCTTTCAGCAGGCGAGCTTATAAACCCCATAAGATTTGTAAAGTAGAGCCAAAAAAAGAACTTGTTTATAAATTTTAATTTTTTAATTTCTATTACATCTCAATTTAATATATATTTTCAAGAACAATATTCTTTAAATACCCTTTTTATATAAGAATTTAATGGATGCTGTTGATATTGTTATTAATTTAATGAGGAAATTAAGTTCTAAAGAGCCTGTTATGTTTCAGAGAGATTCTGGGTTTTATGTTGCTTCTGAACAGGGATTTGGTATGGTTTCATGGGGATTAAGCCTTAGACTAAGAGGAAAAGAATGGACAGGAACAGAATATGCTCCTGAATTTCCAGAGATGTTTGAATCAGAAGATTTAATTAAGATTGTTAAAAGAAATACTCGTGATGCTGAAATGAAATTTACAAAAGGCGAGAAATATCTTAACCCTATATTGTTTGGAAATGATTCTAAAACATTTACACTTATGAACCTTATAGATTCAGCAGCACAACTTCAGAAATTAAGAGATGATGGAAATATTAGAATGGTTGAACATGGCTCAGGATATCATAGCCATAAATATGGATATGCTTGTGATGGAATAGATGTCTGGGTAAATAATGCAAGAGTTATGAAAAGAGATAGATATCTTGAGTTGCTAAAAGAAAGAGAAAAAGAAATATGCAAAAAACTAAGAGATTTTGTAGAGCCTGAAAGATGGAGCGGGGGAAAAGATTATTCAACAATGAAATTTCCAGACTGCACAATTATTACTCAGAATTTAATGCTTAACTTTCCACGAGCAGGATGTATTGACTCTTTTAGAGAAAATGTTTGGGGTGATGAAACAACTTTCTGCCCAAAATGGGATAGTTTTAATTCAGGAGACATATTATATCACAGACAAGAGTTAAGCACACACCATGAATCGCCTTTTGCAGCAAGGTTGCACATCAACTCTCAATATAGCAACATAACAGATGGAAAACAATATCAAAATTTTAGAAAAAGTTTTACAGAAGGATTAAATAAAGAATTAGATGCTGTCCAAGAAATAATGCCTGTTGCAGAAGAATATATTTTAGGATTAAATCTTCATCATAATATGATAAGAGTAGCAAAAAAGGACAACAAAAAAGTTGCTGTTTAAATTTCTTAATATCTCCAATTCAATAGATTTTTTATAAGCTGCACAAGTTCGTTTATCTCTTTTAGATTATTAATAATCTCCTATAACATAATGGCTACAATATTCATATTTTTAGTTTATTATTAACATTAGTAATCCCTATCTTTATCATTCATAATTATAAACCTTATCAAATTCCATAAACTTCCAATACATAAGGTTTATAAACTGATTTCGGGATTTAATTTTACTTAAACTTAGTAGATTAACTAATTTTTAGAAAATTTATGACACAAACAAATAGCGATAACTATGCCATGGCATTTAGAAAGGATAGATTTAGCATTAGCTATCAAGAAGATATAAAGAAAATTGCAGATGAATTTTATAATGAGATTTTAGATAGAGCTCAAAATACAAATCATCTTCCAATTTCAATAACCTCTGCAATAAAACAAAGAGGAAAGGCAGTTCTAGCATATACTCAGCATGATTCAAGAGCAAAAAATAGATTTCTTACAGACATAGGTGCAAGAGATGATTTAGAAAAACTAATAGCAATAGCAAATAATGGAGAAGGTAAAATTACTTTTAAAATAGATGACAAAACAGGACAAATGATGAGAGAAGAAAGAAGACGAGTTGGCAATTTAGAAGTTGTTTATCAAGGACGAGGTTACAACAACCCGCGGGTTGTTGTATACTAGTTTGTTTGATAACTACATCCTTTCTAAAACTTCTATCCTCTTGTCTATAGATGGATGGGTTGCAAAGAAATCAGATAAATCCCTTCTACCCGGATCTGACATAAATAAAGGGGCCACAGCTCCTGAAACCTTTAATTCATTACTATCTCTTTTAATTTTTTCCAAAGCTCCTATTAAACCTGTTGGGCTTCTTGTAAACTTCACAGATGATGCATCTGCTGCATATTCTCTTTTTCTTGAGATTGCAAGCTGGACTAACTGAACAATGATAGGAGCTAAAATTGCAAGAGCAATTCCTATAACCATAATAATTGCATTTCCACCCTTATCATCCTTATTATTTCCCCTAAACCATAAACTTCTTAGGAAAATTTGAGAAATTATTGCAATCATTCCAACTAAGACTGCTGTTAAAGTCATAAATCTAATATCATAGTTAGCAACATGAGATAACTCGTGTCCTATAACTCCTTCTAATTCCTGCTTGCTGAGTTTTTTCAAAGCTCCTTCTGTTAAGCAAATAACGGAGTTTTCAGGATTTCTTCCTGTTGCAAAGGCATTTATTTGTTCTCCTCTCATCACATAGATTCTTGGCTTTGGCATTCCAGAAGCTAAACACAAACCTTCTACAATATTATATAGCAGTCTATAATCACTTTCATCTGCCTCTACAGCCCCAACAGATGCAAGAGCAATCTTATCAGAGTTATAATAAGAGATTAAAACATAAAGTATAGAAATGATAGTTCCAAAAATTAAAATTACAAAGAAATAATCAGTATAAATCATGCCAATTACATAGGAAAGCAGAATTAAAACCGCAAATACAATTATAATTAGGAAAAAAGACTTCCATTTATTAGTTGAAATCTGATCATCAAAATTAATTCTCTCTTTTAGAGCCATAAATTAATTAATATTACAAGGTTTTTAAGGGTTGTGAATTGAATATTCTATTATATATTATACACTACAATAATGTTTATAAAAGAGATAAATAGATAATTAAAATGGCAAAAGAAAAAGAACAAACACCTGTAGAAAAAATAGATGATGCTTATAAAAAAATGTGCAAAATTGCCGAATCTTCTAGTATAAAACCAAGGGAGAAAAAGGCAATGTATTCTTTTCAAGATTTTTTAGAACATATGTTGCCTGATCAAAGATGCAGTCCCTTAATAGGAGATGACGGACATCCTGCAAGTGTTGTAAATTATTTAGAAAAAGAATTAAAGGGCTATAATGAAAAAGGAGCCAAGTTAGTTCAGGATTATATAGACTTGGCAAGACAAGTTAGAAAATATGCAGAAGAAGTTGTTGCTTCAGAGAAAAAAGGACTTGCTAGACGTTGTGGTTAATTTGATTTTTTAGGAATTTTATAGATAGTTTTATAAATTTTGAAGATATACAATTATATATGGTGGAACTAATAAAAATCGTGTCAGACACTTTTGGTTTGTATAAATTAAGAAAGGAACAAGTACAAAAAGCCTTGCAAATAAGTCTTGAGCTCCAGCAAGATGGAGGAGATGAAATGAAAGAAAACAAATACGAAATCATATCAAGAATTATTTTGGAAATGACAAGATTGAAGAAGTTGGAAGAGGATACTTTAATGAGAGATGTTAGTATTGCAGCAGAAAGTATTTATGATGTGGAAGAGTGGAGTAGGAGAGATTTTATTGATGTTTATATAAAATGTAAGAAAGGATGTAAAAACAAATGAAAAATAAAACAATAATGTTTTTAATAATTATAATATTGTTAATGTTGTCTTTTGGATATAATATTTATCAATATAATCAAGAAGATGATTGTGAGTGTATAGAACAAGAAGATTATGTTTATTGTATGATGAGATGGAAAGAGACAATAAATTCCTTTTCACAATCAAATGATAGATTAAAAGAATGTGTTGATGTGTTAAAATTGTTGAAAGGAGGTGAATGAAATGAAAGGAATAATAGCATTGGTAATAATAGCATTGGTATTAGTACTTCTATTCTTAGGAATAGGTATTGGAGGAATTTTATAGATAGTTTTATAAATTTTGAAGATATACAATTATATATGGTGGAACTAATAAAAATCGTGTCAGACACTTTTGGTTTGTATAAATTAAGAAAGGAACAAGTACAAAAAGCCTTGCAAATAAGTCTTGAGCTCCAGCAAGATTTTTTAGATTATTTTGATCTTTGTATTCCTAGTACAATAGATATATGTTTTGAGCGAGAATATTCTTCCCCATATTCACATCAATTTATGAGTTTTGGCGGTAAAGGTATTTATGAAGAGGTTTTAGCTAGTGAGATAAGAAGAGAAGGACAGATAAGAAGTTTTACACTTAGGACTTGTTGTACATCTTCTTCATATTCTTCCGCCTATACGCCTTTTGTTGCAGAATCTCCTTCTAGAGAATCAGGAGATAAATTTCAAACATGGTTTAAAAAAGAAGAGTTGAGACAAAAACTTAAGGAATTTAAAAAAGTTACTTAGGATGCTACTAATTTAAAATGGCAAATCCTAAAATAATAGTAGAGATGCACGAAGCATTATTAGGAATGGGAAATATTTCTATGAAAGGGGAATTAAGAGAAAAAGAAAAAAGCGAAATGAGGACTTTTGAAAATTTTCTTGATAGCATGCTTGGGCTTGGGAATTATACCCCTTTAACAGGAGAAAATGGAAAACCTACTCTTATTGTTAATCATCTGGAACAAAGTTTAAAAGACTACAATGAGCCCCAATCTACTTTGATTCAGGAGTATATAGGTTTAGTAAAAAAAGTAAAAGCAAATGCAGAAAAAATTTGTGTCAGATAGAATTAATTCTTATAAATCAAAGACTAATTAAAAAGCTATTTACCTTTTGCAAATTCAATTTTATCAGACATAGCAGATGATGAATATCTTTCAATATAATTCAATGCTTCGCAGGGATTTTTTGCTTTATACCACATTTTAATGTTATCTTTTGGCATAAAACCCTCTTTAACACACATTTCTAATTGTGTGATTAGAGGATTATAAAAACCTAGAGTATTTATTAAAACAAGGGGTTTTGAATGAAAATTTAATTGCCTTCCGTGAAGAACATCCATTATCTCATATAAACTCCCAATTCCACCAGGCAATGTAATAAATGCGTCTGATCTTGCATCCATTTCTTGCAGTCTTTTGGAAAAATCAGGAACTACTATTAATTCTGTTTCCCCCCCTGTAAGGTGTTCAAATATTTTAGGAACTATTCCGGTTACATGTGCGCCTGCATCTCTTGCTGACTTAGAAACAATTCCCATTAAGCCCAACCTACTTCCACCATAGATTAGATTATGCTTCCTTCTAGCTATTTCTTTCCCCAATTCATCAGCGGCTCTCCTGTATTCCACTTTGACACTTCCTGAACAGCCTGAAAATACACATATATTCATAAAAATGAGTAAGAAATGCTATTTAAAAATAAATATGTGCTAGACTATATATAATTAGCATTATAAGATTAGCGAGATATAAGTTATAAGAGGGTGAAATAAATTATTTCCTACCAACTGCCCATTATTAATAAATAAAATTATCGTCGATTTAATATTATTACATTCAAATCAAATTTACAGATTGGGCTTGTAAAATTTAGTATCAATAAAAAATAGACATTACTATAACTTAACAATGTCTATATAAACTAAGAAACTAAAATCTTACTGAAAATTAACCTTCTGCTCAAGTTTCCTCTTGTAAAGGTTTATAGAAAAGATAGTCAAAAGGAAACTTTCGGCACTGCCCTTTCTTCTATTGGAATTTCTAAGTAAATCTTGACTTGCTTGTTAAATATAGAAGCAAACAATGTTCCTGGGAATGTTGTGCATAAGGTGTTGTATGAAAATATGCTATCATTATAATATTGTCTTGAATATGCAACTTTGTCTTCTATTGATGAAAGTTCTTGTTGTAGCTGTAGGAAATTTTCATTTGCTTTCAAATTAGGATATTGTTCTGCTAATGCAAAAATGCTTTTTAATGCTGTCTGCATTGCTGTTCCTGCTTTAACTCTTCCTGCTAAATCAGGAGCACTCATCATTGCCTGTCTTGATGCTAAGACATCTTTTATAGCCCCTCTCTCGTGTTTTGAATATGCTTTAACAGATTCAACTAAATTAGGAACTAAATCTGCTCTTTTTTTAAGCTGAACATCTATTTGTGCAAGCCCGTTGTCAACTCGGTTTGACAAAACAGAAAATCTATTAAAATAAATAACTACTAGCCCTGCTAAAAGAATTATAATGCCTGCAATCACCCCGATTATTAACCACAACATAATATTAATTATATTTGCATATTTATAAACCTTATGGAAGAATGATTTTTGGAGTTTTAACAGCAACATTTAAAAATCACTTATTGATTATATGATGATGGATCAAAAAATAAGGTTAGTGCTTACAATAGTAATATTATTTGGACTTTTGTTTGGATTTTATTTTTTAACAAAAGCAATAACACAATATACAGGGTATGCAACAAATGAGAATTATACTAAAAATGAAACTCCAAAGACAAAACAGGATTTTTTTGCTCAGTGTTTAACAGATAAAGGTGCTGAGATGTATGGGGCATATTGGTGCGGGCATTGCCAAAATCAAAAAGCAATGTTTGGAGATTCTTTTAAGTTTATTGAATATATAGAGTGTGATAGTGGCGGACAAAATGCACATCCTGAAAAATGCCAAAAAGCAGGAGTTACAGGATATCCTACATGGAAGATTAATGGAAAACTTATGCCAGGAGAAAAAACACTTGAGTTGCTGGCAAATCTTACAGGATGCAGTTTGCCTAAATAATAGATATAAAATTAATAAGGAGGACAACCTAAGATGAAAATAAAAATTGATGCAGAAAAATGTATTGGATGTGGAGCTTGCGTAGCTTTGTGCCCTGCTGTCTTTGAAATGAAAGAAGGCAAGGCAGTTGCAAAGAAAGCAGATACAAAAGACAAATGCGCAAAAGAATCTGCTGATTCCTGCCCTGTTCAGGCTATTTCTGTTAAGTAAATAGGGCTTTCGAAAGGTTTAAAAATAGAGGGTATTAGCTATAGACTGCCTCAGATATTCTGAGAAAAGACAAATGGGAAAGATAAAACCTATATCAAAATTTAAAGCAGATGTAAAAGAAGGAGATTTGGTTAGAATTATAACTCCAATAAATCACGAAACAGTTGGTTATTTTAATCAAATAGATGTTAATAAAAGAAATTATCATGCTGTTTATTTGACTTCAGACTACCCCATACAAAAAGATTTTAACTTGACTATGATTGGTTATGAAGAAGACAGCACGGCTCAGTATGAGATTATAAGGAGAAGGAAATAATTCTTAATTAGAGATTATAGAAACAAATACCACAAGATTTAAAAAGTTCACAATCGTTACTCTTTAAACTAAAATGTATTTACTACCACAAGAAATTGAAGTTTGGTATGTTATTCCTGCTGTTAGGCGGGAATTTTCTAGAATTTTAACTGAAAAGCATAAGATGACCTTTGAAAAAGCAGGAGAAATTTTAGGGATTACAAAGGCTGCTGTGTCTCAGTATTTGAGCAACAAACGAGCAGGAAAAATGACTTTGTGCAAAGAGGTTAAAAGCGAGATAAAAAGGTCTGCTGAAATAATAGTTAAAAATAATGACTTGGCTGTGAATGAAATAGAAAGAATATTGAAGTTTGTAAAGAAAAAAGGTTATGTTTGCGATATATGTAAGAAGTACAATAAAGGGGTTTTGCCTAAATGCCAGGGAACGCCTTCCTATGAAGAGTGAAGATGAAAATTGTCATATATTCTAGATCAAATCTTACAATCGATAAATTTAAAAGTAAGTTAAATCATAAAAAGCCAATAGAATGGGGGCATAAATGAAAACCATTTATCTGGATAATGCTGCTACAACAAGAGTAGACGATGAAGTAGTCAAAGCTATGCTGCCTTATTTTGGTGAGAAATTTGGCAATGCTTCTTCTTTACATTTATTAGGCAGAGAGGCAAGAGATGCTGTTGAAAAAGCAAGAAAAACAATTTCTGAATTTATTAATGCTGAAATTGATGAAGTAATTTTTACTTCATCTGGAACAGAGTCAAATAACCTTGCTATTAAAGGATTGGCAGAAGTAAATCCTGAAAAGAAGCACATCATTACAAGCACAATAGAACATCCAGCAATATTGGAGGTTTGCAAATACTTGAAGAAAAAAGGTTATAAGATAGACTATATTCCCGTGGATAGTGAAGGTATAATTAATCTTGAAGAGCTAAAACAAAAGATTAACGATAAGACTTTGCTTGTTAGTGTTATGCATGTTAATAATGAAATAGGAACAGTCCAACCTATTGAAGAAATAGGGAGAATTTGTAAAGATAAAAAGGTTTTATTTCATGTTGATGCTGTTCAGGGTCTTGGAAAATTACCAATTGATGTTAAAAAGATGAATATAGATATGCTGTCTGCTTCTGCTCATAAAATAAATGGGCAGAAAGGTGTGGGGTTATTTTATATTAGAAAGGGTATTAAAATAGAGCCTCTTCTTCATGGCGGTAAACATGAAAAAGGGTTAAGATCAAGCACTGAAAATGTCCCTGGAATAGTTGGATTTGAAAAAGCAGTAGAATTAGCAAAAGAAAAAATGAAAAAAATAGGGGAGATAAAAAAATTAAGAGATGATTTGCTGGAACAAATTTTTCAAATTAATGGAGTTAAATTAAACGGTTCGAGAGAGAAGAGGGTTTTTAATAATATTAATGTTAGATTTGATGATGTTGAAGGAGAATCTTTAGTTTTGATGCTTGATAAAGAAGGAATTGCTGCGTCTACTGGTTCTGCTTGCTCTTCTCATTCACTAACACCAAGCCATGTTTTGCTTGCAATAGGACTAAAAGAAGAAGAAGCTCATGGAAGTTTAAGATTAACCTTGCCTTGGACAATAACAAAACAAGAAGTGGACTATGCTGCTGAAAAAATTAAAGAGATTGTTGAAAAACTCAGGAGTATTTATGGCAAATAATGTTGGGAAAAAAGAAGTTAAGGAAATTGTAAAGAAGAGTTATACTGAAATAGCTAAAACAGGATGTAGTTGTTGTGGTAAGAAGAATACAGAAGTTGCAAAAGAGATTGGATATTCTAATGAAGAAATGAAAGCTCCTGGAAATTTGGGGCTTGGATGTGGTAATCCTCTTGCTCTTGCTAATATAAAACAAGGAGATATTGTAGTTGATTTGGGGAGTGGTGCTGGTTTTGATTGTTTTCTTGCTTCGAGAAGAGTTGGAGAAACAGGGAAAGTGATTGGAATAGATATGACTCCTGAAATGATTGATAAAGCAAGAAAAAATGCTGAACAATATGGTTATAAAAATGTTCAGTTTAAACTTGGAGATATTGAAGAACTACCAATTGAAGACAATTATGCAAATGCGATAATAAGTAATTGTGTTATAAATCTTGTTCCAGATAAATTAAAAGTTTTCACAGAAGCATATAGAATTTTAAAGAATAATGGAAAAATGTTTGTTTCAGATATTGTCTTGCTAGGAGATTTAACTGAAGAGCAAAAGAATGACCAAAATCTTCTTTCTGGCTGTGTTGCAGGGGCATTGCAAAAAGAAGAATATATTGGATTAATTGAATCAGCAGGATTTAAAATTAAGATTTTAGGAGAAGATAAAGATATTAGTAAAAAACAATATCAAGGAATAGCATTAGAAAGCTTAAAGATTGAGGCAATAAAATGAAAGCGATAAAAGAAAAACAAAAGAAATTAAAAATTTCTAAGACTATGACATTTGCAGAAATTATGGAGAAAAAGCCAGAGTCATCTTTAGTTTTAATACAGGCAGGAATGCATTGTTTTGGCTGTTCTATGGCTGCTTCTGAAACCTTGGAACAAGGATGTTTGGCTCATGGGCTTGACCCGGAAAAAATACTTGAGCAGATAAATGAGATATAACATCGAGAAACAGATAAAATGAAATCAGAAGATAGACCTCCAAAAATATTATATCAAGATCAAGAAGATGCATTTGAAAGCTTCAAAAGATTTATAATACCCTATTTAAAGGCAAACCCCTCGATACAAGAAGCAGGAGTATGGGCAGGACTTGCAGAAAAAAAGTTTGGCAACTATGAAAGGCCTTGTGCAGATGGAAAGAAGAGAAGTGATGTTGATTTAGTTTTAGTGATAAGAGAAGAAGATATCCCTAAAAATTGGGAATTCATGACTGATAAATCATGGTTCAAAGGTTATATATCAAAAGAATTCAGGAAATTTCATTATCAAGGAAACAATCATGATGTTGATGTTCTTGTTGTAAAAAAAGAGAAACTTGAAAAAGCAAGAGAACAGATAAAAACAAGGGGAAAGATAATATATATTAAACAAGGAACAAATTCGATACTAGAATAGAAAAATGGCAATACAATACAGCGAAAAAGTTATGGAACATTTTTATAATCCTAGAAATGTTGGTGAGATAAAAAATGCAGATGGATGCGGAGAAGTTGGAAATGCTGTCTGCGGAGATATTATGAAAATCATGATTAAAGTTGGAACAAGAAAAGATATTAAAACAGGAAAGGATGAAGAATACCTTGAAGATGTAAAATTTAAGACATTGGGATGCGCTGCAGCAATAGCTACTTCTTCTATGGTGACAGAATTGGCAAAGGGGAAGACATTGGAAGAAGCAAAAAAAATAACAAAAGATGATGTTGCTATATCTTTGAAAGGACTTCCTCCGATAAAAATGCATTGTTCTAATCTTGCTTCTGATGCTTTGAGAAAGGCTATTGAAGATTATCAAAAAAAGAAATAAAAGATAAATGGAAATTGATATTAAGAAAATTATTGAGTATCCTGAAAAAGGAGTTTTAAGTAAAGTTATAATTAAAGAAAAGCAAAATGTGACTTTATTTTGCATGGCTAAAGGAACTGATATTGGAGAGCACACTTCAACAAAACAAGGATTTATTTATGTTATTGAGGGCAAGGGGATTTTCAATTTAGAAGGAGAAGATATTGTAATGGAAACAGGAAAATTTATATTTATGAAGGAAAATGCAAAACATTTTATAAAAGCAGAGGAAAATATTTCATTTTTATTGGCGTTAGTATAAATAAAGTATACTGAGTTTTATAATATTTAAATAGTTGATAGGGCCAATTATAACATGGGAGTAGAAAAAATAAATCAAATTTATAGATGCAGTATATGTGGGAATATTATTGAAGTTTTACATGTTGGTGGAGGAACATTAGTTTGCTGTGGCAAGGATATGGAATTGCTTCAGGAGAAAACAGAAGATATTGGAAAAGAAAAGCACGTTCCTGTAATTGAAATGAAAGGAGATAAAATAAAAGTTAAAATAGGCAATATTGAACACCCTATGGAAGAAAAACACCATATTGAATTTATAGAAGTAATTACTGATGGAAGAATTTATAGAGAATTTTTAAAACCTGGAATGAAGCCAGAAGCAGAGTTTTGTGTTTCTGGAAAAAATATTAGCGCAAGAGCTTATTGTAATATTCACGGATTATGGGGGAATAAATAAAATGGCTGTAAAAAAAGAATTTGAAAAACATTCTTGTGAGCTCAAGAATGAGAAAGACTGCGAGGAAGAGCTGGAAGAAGATGGGATTGAATTAGAGAAAGCAGAGGAAGAAGAGTTTGCAGGAGAACGAGATTTAGATGGATAATAAAAAAGTTGGAATGCTCATTATTGGAATCGCGGTTGTAATTGGGATTATAGTCTTAATTTTTAATAATGCTCTAACTACTATTGTAAACACTTCTTGTTCTCATGGAGATACTTGCCCTATGTATGGAACAATAAAAACACAAACATGGATTGGATTTTTAATAATTGCTGTTGTTTTAGTTATTGGGATTGTAATAATGCTTTCAAAACCAGAAGAAAGAATAGTTACTAAGAAAGTTGAAAAAGAAGTTAAGAGGAAAAAAATAGATTATTCCAAACTTGACAAAGAAGAGAAAGTTTTAGTTAAAGTTATAGAAGATTCAGAAGGAAGTATATTTCAGGCAGAACTTGTTGAAAAGTCTGGATTTGATAAGGTTAAAGTTACAAGAATACTTGATAGATTAGAAGGAAAACAGATAATTGAAAGAAAGAGAAGAGGAATGACTAATGTTGTTCTGTTAAAATAATTCTCAATAAACTTCTTGAAACTAGTTTCATACATTGGCTTATAAGGGGTTACTTTTTGCTGTTTCTATGATTAAACAGTTTACAATCAAAGGAATGCACTGCAATTCATGTGCAGTCAAGATTCAGGATGAATTAAAAGACAAAGTTAATTCAATTAAAGTCAGTTATGCGAATGAAAAAGCTGAAATTGATTTTGATGAAAAAAATATAAGTGAGAAAGAAATAAGAGAATCTATAAGGAAATTAGGATATACATCTAAGGACTGCAAGTGTGAAGGTTGTGTAAATAAAACAGATATTTGCTGTGGTAAATGTGAAAACAGCAAATGCAATAACATAATAAATAAAGAGGATGCTGGCACTTCTGATAATATTGCTTGGCTAATTTCTATTATTGGAATTATTGCTATTGGATTTCTTGCTTATTATTTACTTGGAGGATTGGAAATTCAAATTCCCAATATGGGAGATAATGTTAGCTTATTGTTATTGTTTGGAGCAGGACTACTAACTGGCTTTCATTGTATTGCTATGTGTGGGGGATTTGTTGTGTCCTATACTGCTAAGAATGCCTTGCAGGGACATAAGAGTTTTACACAGCATTTAGTATATGGTGGAAGTAAAGTTGTATCTTATACAATTATAGGGGGAATATTTGGATTAATTGGGGGGATATTTGCATTTTCAATTGGATTAAGAGGCTGGATTGCGATAATTGCAGGAATATTTATGATATTTTATGCTTTGGGAATTTTTGGGATTAAGTTTTTTAGAATATTTCAGTTTAAATTTGGATTTATGAGTAAATTAACAAGTGAAGTTCCAAGTGGAGCTTATCTGTCTCCTATGATTATTGGATTGTTAAACGGATTATTTTTAGCTTGTGGGCCTTTACAGGCAATGTATTTGTATGCAGCAGGAACTTCTAGTTTTTTTCAAGGAGCTTCTAGTTTATTTGCTTTTGGTTTAGGAACATTGCCTGTTATGCTTGGATTTGGGTTTTTTGCTACAACAATAAGCCATAAGACAACAGGAAAAATACTTAAGGTATCTGCAATAATCGTCTTAGTTTTAGGATTAATAATGTTAAATAGGGGATTGAATTTAACAGGTTCAAATTTTAGCTATGAGATTATAAAAACAAAAATAACAGGGACAAATTTAAATGTTTCTAATGTTGTTGTTAGCAATGGTGTTCAGGAAATAAACATGAATGTTGATGCTTCTGGTTATTCTCCTAATTCATTTGTACTAAAACAAGGAGTTCCTGTAAAATGGAATATAAATGTTTTGCAATTGACAGGATGCAATAGTGAGTTAGTTGCAAATGCTTATAATATTGATATAAAACTAAAACAAGGGCTGCAAACAATTGAGTTTACTCCTGATAAAACAGGAACTATTCAATTCACGTGCGGAATGGGAATGCTTCATGGAAGTTTTGTAGTTACTTCTAGTGGAACAGCTACACAACAACAAATAGTTTCTGCCTCGCCTAAAGCTTCTTCAAGTTGTGGCTGTGGGGGCATGTAATAATGGTTTATTGTAATATGTTTGGGGGCAATTATTCTGGATTTGGATTTAATTGGTTTTTTAACTGGGGAATAAACTTATTAATTGTGGTTGCTTTGGTTTTATTAATAGTTTGGCTTGTTAATAAAATTAAAGATAAAAAATGAAATACAAACTGAGTATAGAAGGAATGCATTGTGCTAGTTGTGGCAATAATGTAGAACGGGCACTAGGGAAAATTAAAGGTATAAAAGCAGTTTCGGTTTCTGTTTTAACTAAAAAGGCATTTGTTGAAGCTGAAAATCCAGATAAAGAAGAAATTAAGAAAGCAATTGAAAAGTTTGGTTATAAACTTGTAAATATTGAGGAAGCTTAATGATAAAAATAAGAGCCCATCATTTGGCTTGTATTCCAAGATTTTATTCGGGGGGTTATGATCGATGTTTTGCAAAAAATATGAAAATTATCTGTGATAATATAAGAAAAAATCCCAATTCTAAGATAAAAATTTTGATTGGAAAACTTGATGATTTATGCATAAAATGCCCATATAAATACAAAAATAAGTGTATGCAGTCTCAAGAAATTGGAAAATGGGTCGTAATGCAAGATAAAAAAGTTGCAAGATGTTTAAAATTAAAAGCAAATCCCATTCATAAAGCAAAAAATATTTTTAATCTTTCAATGGATAAAATAAATACGAAAACAATAAAATCTGTTTGCAAGAATTGTATTTTTTTAGATAATTGTATAAAAGTTGATATAAATAAATCATTTAAGAAAGACATAAACAAAAATGGATCATAATAATCCGGATATGGATAATTCTGAAGAAATAAGTGTAGAAGAGCTTGAAATGAGAAGTTGGAAGAAAAAAATGATTTGGGCTTGGGTATTTACAATTCCCGTTGCTGTTTTAATGATACTTTCAAGATTTGGAGTTGAAATTCTTCCTGAGAATATTATGCTAACTGTAAGTCTTGTTCTTGCATTTCCTGTAATTTTTATTTTCGGATGGCAAACAATGAAATCAGGATTAAGAGGGTTGTTTACATTTTATTTTAATATGGATTCTTTAATTGTTCTAGGAACTTTAATTGCCTATTTAACAGGAATAGCAAGTTTCTTTGGAATTGTGCAAGATTATTCAGGTGTTTCTGCTATGATTATGGCTTTTTTTATTACAGGAAGATATGTTGAAACAATTGCAAGAGGAAAAGCTTCGCAAGAAATTAGAAAACTTCTTGAAATTGGAGCTAAAAAAGCCAGAATTTTGAGAGGGAAGGAGGAAATAGAGACTAATGCTGATGAAATTCAGATAGGAGATGTTATGATTGTTAAACCAGGAGAAAAGATTCCTACAGATGGAGTTATTGTTAGAGGAGAGTCAAGTGTCGATGAAAGTATGATTACAGGAGAAAGTATTCCAAGAGATAAAAAGAAAAATGATTTAGTTATTGGAGCTACAATAAATCAAGATGGAATTCTTTATGTTAAAGCAACTAAAATTGGAAAAGATACATTTCTTGCACATATTATTAATTTAATTGAAGAGGCACAATCAACTAAAATTCCTATACAGAAGCTTGCGGATAAGATTACTTCTATATTTGTTCCCGTAATTTTAGTTTTGGCTTTGCTAACTTTTGTAAATTGGTGGTTTTTTACAAAGGATATTTCAAGGGCAATTAGTGTTGCTGTTTCTGTTCTTGTTATAGCTTGTCCGTGTGCTTTAGGATTGGCTACCCCGACGGCTTTAATGGTTAGTTCTGGAATGGGTGCTAAAAAAGGAATTTTAATTAGAAAGGGAGAAGCAATACAGACAATGAAAGAAGTTAAAATAATAATGTTTGATAAGACAGGAACTATTACAAAGGGGAAGCCTGAATTAAAGAAGATTTATTCTAAAAATGAGAAGCATTTCCTAGAAATTCTTGCTAGTATGGAAAAAAATAGTGAACATCCTATTTCAAAGGCAATTATTGAAAAAGTTTCTTTGAAAAAATACCTTCCTGTTAAAAATTTTAAAATTATAAGAGGAAAAGGGCTTGAAGGAGAGATTGGAAGAAATAAAATTATTATTGGGCATGAAAGATTAATGAGTGAAAGAAAAATCTCTTTGAGAGTATTCAAAGATAAAATTGATGCTTTTGAAGAAGAGGGCTTAACCACTGCAATGTTGGCTGAAAATAACAGAATAATTGGGGTATTTGGTGTTGCAGATGCTATTAAAGAAGATTCTAAAGAAGCAATTTCAATGTTAAATTCTCAAGGATATAAAACAATAATGATTACAGGAGATAATGAAAAAACTGCGAGAACAATTGCAAGAGAAGCCGGAATTTCAGAAGTTATTGCTAATGTTATGCCTGAAGATAAGCAGAAAAAAGTTGAGGAGATGCAGAAACAGGGTTTTGTTGCTTTTGTTGGAGATGGTATCAATGATGCTCCTGCATTGAAACAGGCTAATGTGGGCATTGCAATTGGCACTGGGACTGATATTGCAATAGAGTCGGGGGATATTGTGCTTACTAATGGAAGTTTACTCGGAGTAGTCTCTGCAATTAATCTGTCAAAAGCAACTTTCTCAAAGATAAAGCAGAATTTGTTCTGGGCTTTTGCTTACAACACAATTGCAATCCCTGTTGCTGTTTTGGGATTGCTTAATCCTGTTGTTGCTGAAATTGCCATGGCTTTATCTTCTATAACTGTTGTTAGTAATGCAAATTTGTTGAGGGGGAAGAAGATATAGGTTTTTCATCTTTTTTTCAATTCAAGGCCCAAATCTTTTGCAATCTTCCCTGCAAGAGCACTCCCTTCATTAGAATATCCCCAATAAAATATAGTTTTTACCTTGTTCTTTGTTTTTGAAAGCATCTTTTTTATTGACTTTTCAACTGCTTGTGTGGCGAGTCCTTTTCTTCTAAATTCTGGAACTATGATTGCAGAACAAAAATAAATAGTTTCAATATTGCTATAGCTGGCTGTTCTTTCTAATTCTTGAAATAACTGTTCTTCATTTATATTTTTAGAAATAAATAGATTCATTAGTCTTAATGTGCATGGAAGAACAAGTGTTGAGCCAATTATTTTATCATCTACTTTGATAACATTTGCTGCTTCTGGAAATTCTCGCATAAACCAATCTCTTCTTTTTTCTGTTATTTTTGCTTGTTCAGAATCATTTTCTGTTTTAAAATAGGCTTCATTTATCCTTCCGATTTTATCTCCATCTTTCCTAGTAATTTGCATTTCACCATCGCTTGAAAATTCTATCTTCATGATATTTGTAAGACTAATAGCTATAAAAATCTCACTATTAAATGAGAGGATTAGGAAGATATAGATTTTTATATTAAAGAAGTATTGACTTTTTATGAATAAGTCACTAAAAATAATCTTGCTATTTGCAATTGGTTGTTATATTCTGAATTTTATCTGGGAAATGTTACATTTCCATTTATATTCTTCTCAAACACTTGGAATGCACAATTTATTTTTTATTACAATAACAAGCAGGGTTGGACTGGCACTCTATACGAGTTTTATTGATACTTTTTGGATTTTTGCTGTTTTTATTTTAATTGCTCTTATTGACAAGGAAGTAAAATGGAAAATAAATGTGGTAAATAGTGTGCTGTTTTCTATCCTTCTTATTGCAATCGCTATGATTATGGAAAGAATAGGACTTGCTAGAGGATTATGGGTTTATTCTTCTTATATGCCTGTTATTTTTAGAATTGGGCTTTCTCCACTTGTTCAACTGATTGTTACGGGTTGGATAAGTCTATTGATTGTTAGAAAATTAATAAAAGAATAAAGCAATACAAAATTATTTCTTTCTTGACCTTGCTGATTTGACTGCTGAATTTGAATTCATCTCAGAAAACCAACCGATATATAGAATTTCTAAAATTCCCAAGGTATTAATAATAAGTAAAAACACAAACCAAACAGGAGAATTCTTTTTTGCTGCTTTCCAAAGAGCCAAACCCTTCCAGACAAGACTCCAGATTGCTGCAATTACTATTAAAAATATCAAAAAAGGGTGTGCTTGTAAAGCTATTTGAATTGCTGCGTCTGCCATATAATATTAGATTGAAAAGAGTTTATAAATCTTTCTTGTGTATTTTGTTTTTTTAGAAATTATTTAGTAATTACACCAAAATTTAATCGAGGATAAAATTTTAATCTTGAAGGTTAACATTGTTTTTGTTTATTTTTATCGTCTTTATTTTTCAAAAGAAAAAGGTTTAAATATAAGAGGCAATACAATATCTAGTAGGTTTAAAAAATAAGAGGTACAATAGGTTGTATCTTAGGAGAAAAGCTGTGGAATGCCCTTTTTGCAAAAATAATGAAACAAAAGTGACTAATAAGAGAGATTGTGAAGCAGAAACAAGAAGAAGGAGAGAGTGCTTGAAATGTGGGAAGAGATTCACAACCTATGAGAAAGTTGAGGCATTAGATATAAGAGTTATAAAAAAAGATGGAAGAAGAGAGCAGTTTTCAAGAGAAAAGTTAAGAGCTGGAATTATGAGGGCTCTGGAGAAAAGGCCTGTTAAGACAGAAGATATTGAAAAAGCAATTGCTGAGTTGGAAGATTGTTTAGCTAAAAAAGGAAAAGAAATCAGTTCAAAAGAAATTGGAGAGTGTGTTATGAAGAAGCTAAAGAAACTTGATAAGGTTGCATACATAAGATTTGCATCTGTTTATAAAGATTTTCAAGAAGTGAATGACTTTAAGCAGGCAATTAAAGAAATTGCATAAAAAACTAGTAAGATTAAAAAGTAGTTACAAAAAAGCAGAAAGGTATTTAAACTGAAATAGTTATAATTTTCAGTAAAAAGTAAATTTAAAAAATTCGACGATTTTCCGTCGATAAAATTTAAAATGGTTTCAAAAATAAAAAAAAGAGATGGAAGAATTGTTCCATTTGAAAGAGAGAAGATTTTCTTAGCAATTTATAAGTCTGCACAGGCTGTTGGCGGGCATGACCAAGAAATAGCAAGAAAACTTGCTGAAGAAGTTTGCAAGATCATTGATGAAAAATATCAAGAGTCTATTCCTGATGTTGAAGCTGTTCAAGACATTGTTGAGAAAACTTTAGTTGAGCACGGGCACTATAAAACTGCTAAGGCATATATCTTGTACAGGGAACAACATAAGCAAATCAGAGAGGTTAGTTTTATTCTAACATCTGAAGAGCTGATCCAGGATTATCTTGAAAATTTGGACTGGAGAATTAAAGAGAACAGTAACATGGCTTATTCTTTGCAAGGACTAAATAACCACATTACTAATATGGTTACTCAGAAGTTTTGGCTTAATTCAATTTACCCTGGAGAAATAAGAAGGGCATATGAAAAAGGCGACTTTCATGTGCATGACTTAGGAATACTTGCACCATATTGTTGCGGCTGGGACTTAAAAGACTTATTAATTAAAGGGTTTGGTGGTGTTGGAGGTAAAGTTGAGAGTAAACCGCCAAAACATTTGAGAACAGCTGTTTCCCAGATTGTTAATTTCATCTATACTCTACAGGGAGAGGCTGCAGGAGCCCAGGCTTTGTCTAATTTTGATAGTTTGCTTGCACCCTATGTAAGATATGACAATCTTAGCTATAAAGATGTTAAACAATGTATGCAGGAATTTGTATTTGGTATGAATGTCCCCACAAGGGTCGGTTTTCAAACTCCTTTTTCTAACATAACAATGGATTTGAAAGTTCCTGAGTATATGAAAGGGGAGTATGTTCTTATTGGCGGAAAGCCTCAAAAAGAAACTTATGGTGAGTTTCAGAAAGAAATGGATATGATTAATGAAGCTTTTGCAGAGGTTATGAGTGAAGGAGATGCAAAAGGCAGAATTTTTACTTTCCCAATTCCAACTTACAATATTACCAAAGACTTTGACTGGGAAAATCCTGTTCATAATAAAATATGGGAGATGACTGCTAAATATGGGATCCCATATTTTTCAAATTTTATAAATTCAGATATGAAACCAGAAGATGCGCGCTCGATGTGTTTAAGTGGAGATGAGGAAATTGTAATAAGAAATAAGGGTAAAATAGAAAGAACAACAATAAAGGAATTAGTAGAAACCTATGGGGGAGATGATTGGAATGAATGTAATGAAAATATAGAGGTTATGTCTTTGAATGATGATTATAAAATTGAATGGATAAGAATAAAGAACTTCTTAAAAACAAGACTACAAGGAACAGTAAAAATAAAAACAAAAGATGGAAAGTTTTGCAAATTTTCTGGAAATCATCCAATAATTGTGCTAAATGAAGCAGGATTAAAGCAGAAAATGGCTAAAGAGATAAAAATAGGTGATTATATGATTAGTTTGAAAGATTCAGGAGATTGTCTTGCTAAGGATAATGAGAAACTGGGAAATTGGGTTTTAGACGAGAAACTCGCTTTTTTAATGGGTTTTTTTACAGCAGATGGAAACTTTTTATATGATAGCATAAAAGAAGAAAGCAAATTAAGAGGATTACAATTTACTTTTGATTCGAGAAATATTGTTTTGAGAGAGGAAATAAAGAAAGTAATAAAAGAGAAGTTTAATTATGAAGCTAAAGAGAAAAAAGACCCAAGATATAATACTTATTATCTCTATGTTTATAATTCTGAAATTGCCAGTCTAATTTATAATTCTGGCTTTAAGAAGTATGGAAGAGTTTCTAATTTGGTTTTTAACTCTCCTAAAAAAATAATTGAAAATTTCTTAGAGGGGTTTTTTGCAGGAGATGGTTATGAAAAGAGAAAAGAAATACATATAAGAGATGGCTTGCTAATAAGAGATTTGTCTATTTTATATTCTTTAGTTGGTATTCCAAACATACTTAAGATTAGAGAAAAAAGTCAGAGACTTTATTTACAACATAAATTAAGTACAGAAAATATAAAACAACAGCCTGTAAATTGTCTTTATGATTTAGTTCCTGGCTTTTTAGCTAAATCTACCTATGTTGTGCCTGGATTGAACAAAGGAAGAATGGTTGGGCAGGCAACATTGATGAAGTATAATGCTGAGACAGAACTTTCTATAAAATTGAAAAATAGCAATGTTTATCCTGTTAGTGTTGTTGAAATAGAAAAAACAGAAAATATTGAAGACTTTTATGATATTGAACTTGAAAAAAATCATAAATTTGTACATTCTTTAGGAACTATTACAAATAATTGTTGCCGACTTCGTCTGGACAACAGAGAATTGAGAAAAAGAGGCGGAGGGTTATTTGGGGCTAATCCTTTAACAGGAAGTATTGGTGTTGTAACTATGAATCTTCCTAGAATAGGATATTTGTCTCAGTCAGAAGATGAATTCTTGAGAAGACTTGGAACTTTAATGGATTTAGCTATGGAATCTTTGGAGATTAAAAGAAAAGTTGTTGAAAAGTTTACAGAATTAGGATTATATCCTTATGCTAAACACTTTTTAGGTAATATAAAACTAAGATTTGGGAGTTATTGGAAAAATCATTTTTCAACAATAGGAATTATTGGTATGAATGAGGCAATGATTAACTTTTTAGGATTTGATTTAACAAATAAAGATGCAAGAGCTTTTGCTTTGAGAATTTTGGATTTTATGAGGGATAGAATTTCATATTATCAGGATATGACAGGGCATTTGTATAATCTTGAGGCAACACCAGGAGAAGGAACTTCTTATTCTCTTGCAAGAAAAGATAAGAAAATGTATCCTGCAATAAGAGCCGCTAATGAAGATGATGTTATTGCTAAAGGTGCTGCTCCTTATTATACTAACTCTACCCAGCTTCCTGTTCACATGACAGATGATATTTTTGAGGCATTGGACTTGCAAGATGAATTTCAAACAAAATATACAGGTGGAACTGTTCTTCATGGATTTATAGGGGAGAAAATTCCAAATGTAGAAGCAGTTAAGACACTTGTAAAAAAAATAGCAAGCAACTATCATCTTCCTTATTTTACATTAACACCAACTTTCTCCATCTGCCCTATTCATGGATATATGGCGGGAGAACATGAATATTGCCCTAAATGCGAAGAGATTCCAGATGTTAATCAAGAGATAAAACAAGAGACAGGGGAAAAGAAAGTATAAATAAAAGAGGAGGTAAAAGAAAAAATGGTTAAGACTAAATGTGAAGTTTATTCAAGAGTTGTAGGTTATATCCGCCCAGTACAACAATGGAATGATGGAAAACAAGCAGAGTTTCATAGGAGAAAAACTTTTTCAGTTGAAAAAGCTTTGTGCAGAGCAGAGGGCTCAAGCAAAGAAGTGTGCGCTTGTCAGGGAACAGAAGTTCCTCAAGTTGTTCCTGTTGTTGCTGATAGTGTTAATGCTATAGAAGTTAAGATTTAAGTGGGGGAAATTAATAAACAAATTATTAACAACAGAAATTATTGTTAGCACCATTATAAGTAGTTGGGGTGGTAGAGACAAGTAGCAACATCTATTATATATTATAGAGTATAATAATCTTTAAAAAGAAATTCTAATTGAGAGACTTATGAGATATGCTATGTTAGTCATGATATTCAGGAAAGAATAAAAGAGAGATTAGGGGTGTTAAGAACCCCTGAAGATAGAAAAAGAATTCTTAGGGGGGATATTGAAACATATTTTCGAATTTTGGCAAATGAAAAAGAATTAATGGAATTTTTACATAAAACAGAGAAACAAATAGATTTTCTCAAAAATAGCACAGGTCAAACCATTGATATTGAAAATTATGGGGCTGTGGACGGACTTCATATTAGGGGTTATCAATTCTGTGCTTATCGTGAAAACCCATTGGAAAAAACACATCCAATATATGGTGAAATTGATCCACATTTTGCAGCAGAATATGCTATGAAATTAGCTGAATTAAAAAATGTGACAATAACTTCTGAAGATATTAATAGAGAAGTTGAAGGTGAAATTGAAAAACTTCTTGGTGAATAAGATGGGACTAACATTAAGCCAAATATTAGATAAAATTGGTGAAAGATGTGAAGAATGTGCTGAATTTGGCATGACTAGCCCTTTTGTAGACGCAATAAGAAAAGATGGAAAGGCTGTTCTTTTATGCAGATCATTTCATGAATTTGAATTTCCAATTGAAGTTGAATTAACTGCTGAAGATAAAACAAAACTGCAAACACAAATAAATAATTATCTTGCAACTATGCCCGATAAAGCCGCAGGAAGATTTGCATCTACAAATTTTTTAATGAATGGCGAAAGCCTAATGAGACAATTAACTACCTATGCTCATCTAATGCCTATTGATAGAAAAGAAACTTTTGAAGGATTTTGTCAATATTGCTATAGGCCTTCTCAATTAATAGTTGAAAAAAGCAGATTATGGGTGGGATGTTCTGATTGTGCCATGGTTGTTGCAGATAGTGCGGATTAACAATATCTATAAATATATATAATAAAATATATGATAGACTATAATTATCTTTAAATATAGTCATATTATGATAAATTAATGATTAAAGCATTGGTTAGAAAATTAGAAGAATTTGAAGAAAAAGAAGCTCAAAGTATTAATGATAGGGCAACAGCATTAAAATCTCAATCAACAGGAAGATTAACTAGTTTAGTATCTTCTGAAGCTGCAGAAGAACTTGCAAGAGTTCTTGAAGCACAACAAAAAGAACATTCTCCTTTTTATTTAAAAGTTGCAGCAATTCAATTATGGCAAGAAAAAAGTGCATTGCAAAAGCTCAAGTGTATACTATATTATCCTGCTTTTACTCTGCTAAGTGATAGAAAAATTAGCCCTAATTATTTAGAATACTGATTTTGGAAAAATTTAATAACCAACTACTGCTAAATCTTTTATGATTTTTACATACTTACAAAAGACAAGTTTGCAGGATTTCCCAGATATTATTTCTTGTATAATTTTTGTTGCAGGATGTTCTTTTAGATGTCCTATGTGTTATAATTCCCAATTTCTTGATTTAAAAGAAGGCTTAATTTCAGAAGAGGAGATAATAAGTTTTCTTGAGAAAAGAAAAGGAAAACTTGATGGGGTTGTAATTTCAGGAGGAGAACCTCTAATTTATCCTGAAATTAATATATTTTTACAGAAAATTAGAGATTTGGGATATAAAATTAAAATAGATACAAATGGAAGCAATCCTGAAAACCTAAAAAATATTATCGATGCAAAACTTGTTGATTATGTTGCTATGGATATTAAGGCAGACAAGGAAAATTATGAAAAAGTTGCGGGTGTTAAAGTTAATCTTGAAAATATTGAGAAAAGCATGAAGATTTTAGCTGATGCAAAGATGAATGGAAAAATAGATTATGAATTTAGAACAACTTTATGTCCGATTATTTCTAGTGATGTAATTAAAGAGATGAGTGAAAAAGAAATAGAGAATATTGCAAAGTGGATTGCTCCTATTGATAAAGAAGCAAAATACTATCTTCAGCCATTTCTACCAGAAAATGGAAGGTTACTTGATAAAAGACTTGAGAATGAGAAAAAAACAAAGTCAGAAACACTAAAACTTGCAGAAGAAATTTCAAGGAAATTTATTTCTCGGACTTATATACGGGCTTGATGCTAAATAGATGTTGTATTATATACTTTGAATTACATAAATCTTTATAAATAGAGAATCATATTTTGAACTATGACATTTGAAACTGATATTGAACAAGCCCATAGAAGTGTAAAAGAAGGATATTTGGACTTGGTTGTCAGTTCTTATACGCCTTTGTTCAAACAGCTCAAGACAAAAGCAAAAAAACATATGAGGGATGACGGAATACAAGAAATTAGATTAAGCCCTCAAAATTTTTATTTTAGAGAAAGTGGAGAGTTTTGTCAAAATGATGTTCCTGTTGAATTAAGAGACCTTCCTCAAATTTATCAAAAACATGCAGATTATATTGCAGGATGTGCTGACTCGCGTTCTCATATGACTCCTGATGTTCATACTGCAATGTATAGCGCATTACAAGATTTTAGAGGCAAGTTGAAACAATCTCTTGCGAGTGTTATTTAGTTTTGTTAAGTCTATCACAATAATACTTAAATATATAAGAAAATTTAATAGATAATGAAAAAAGCAAAAATTGCAGTTGTTGCAGGAACAATTCTTGGTTTAACTATTTTAAATTATGCTCAAGGATGTATTGCACAAAGAAGTGTTGAGAATATTCCGAAATTAGTTCGACAGACAGAAGATACAAGAGCAAAAGTAAGGCAAATTTTCTCTAAGGGATATGTAACAAAAGAAGAAGAACAGAATTTATATTGGATATGCAGAAATGCAAGAGATTCAAGAGTTAGTGAAAATATTCTTGGAGCTGAGACTGAAAATGGCTCAAGAGTTACATGGGAATTGTTTAACATGAGGAAAGACTATAGAGAACAAGGTTTTAATTTAAAGTTAGATGAAGCTTTGATAAATTATTCTAATTATTTACGATCAGCAGAATATAGACAATTAGTAGGACCAAAGACTTTTGCAGAAAGGACAGCAGAATTTCTAAAGTTGGCATTATGTTCTTGATTTTTTTAAAATTTATGCTTTTTTATGAGCCCTGAAATTATCATTGATAACTCTTAACATTCGTTCATGCTGTTTTTGATAGTCTTCTACAATTTTAACCTGTTCTAATGCTATTCCTGCTTCTGCAAAAATTGCTCGGGTTAAATCACCTTCTGACTTCCCAGAAGTTACATACTCTAGAGCATAGACAACTTTTTTTACTTTTGCTGATGCAGCTTGCTTTGCACAATGAGAGCAGGGAAGAATTAAAGTATATAATGTTGAGCCATTTGCATCTTTGCCTGCATATTGAAGTGCATTCATTTCTGCATGAGTTCCTCTGCAAGTTCCACTACCTTTTAATTCCTGCGAAATTCCTTCTAAATCTTTATTGCATCCTCTTACTAAACAAGATTTATTTCCAGGAGGTGCACCATTATACCCTGTTGCAAGAACTCGCTCATCTTTTACAACTACTGCACCTGCGTCAATATACATACAACTTGAGCGCGTAGCTGCAAGTGCTGCCTGAAACATAAAATAATAGTCCCAGTCAGGACGGTCTTTACTCATTTTCCCCATGAAAAATAAGATTAAATAGGTATTATAAATATTTGTATAATTGAAAATATACTTCCTGCTTGTAATAATGTTTATAAACAAAAATATTCTTTTGCTAAAAATGGCTAAAAAAAGAGATCCTGATTTTTTAGGGTATTGGGTAATAGATAAACCCTTGGATGATTCTTGGGATGGTAATTATGGAAGTTTTTTTATGTTTGTTGATGTCAGAGAAACTATAAGTTTCCCTGAGCATTCAGAAAACCCAAACCGAACTCAAGGTTTTCTGAATTATAGAAATGAAATTCAAAAAGGATTAGACGAAATAAGGGGAAGAATAGAGGATAAATTTGGACTAGCAAAATTTACAGGAAGAATTTCTAAAGATAGAGTAATATTTACAAAACAATACATTGATGGAGAAACTTTTGGCGAGGTTTGTGGGCTTCCCATTGAATACAATGGAAAGGGTAATGGGGATGGATTTTATCAAGGAGTCTGGAAAAATACAACTCCTAAAGCTGAAAATCCAAGAAAAGGCGTTTTTGTTTTGGAAGATTATGTTTATTCAAGAACACTTAATTTTTTAGTTGAAAGAGAAAATCAAAGATGGAGAGGCAGAATATGATAGGAACAAAAAAATTATTAAAACTAGTAAAAGATTGCAAGCTTGTTGAGGGATTGTGTGAAAGAGAATTAAAAAATCCAGAAGGCGCTGGATTTGATTTAAGAGTTGGAGAGGTTTATAGAATTAAGAAGGGAGAGTGTTTTTTAGGAGAAACAGAAAGACATACCCCTGATATAGAATTAGTTGCAAAATATGGAAAAGAAAAAGGATATATTATGAAACCAGGAGAATTTTTGCTTGTGAAGACAATGGAAAAGGTTAATCTTCCTAAGAAAATCTCTGCGATATTCAGACCACGCTCAACATTACAAAGAGGGGGTATTGCATTGTTTACTGCGGCTGTTTCTCCTGGTTATTCAGGAGAGCTGACTTTTGGAATTGCTAATTTAGGAAAGAATATTTTTAAATTTGAACTTGGAGCAAGAATTGTGCATATACTTTTTTTTGAAACTTCTGAAAATGTTTCAGAATATCGAGGGCAATGGCAGGGTGGAAGAGTTTCAACAAAGGGAAAGAAAGAAGTACAAGTATAATATGAAATATATTTTCGAGTATACATTTATTTATAAACTCTAAAAAGATTGAAATAAAATAAGAGGAATAAAAAGATGGAAGAAAATAGAAAAGAAAGATGGCAGGAATTGGCTTTAAGACCTACTGGAAGATTTCCAACAGTTAATGTTTATGCAGATACTCTTGGAGAAGCGATTCATAAGGCATTAATTGGAGTTTATGAACAGGGAATAAGAATTGAGACACCAAAACAAAAAGCAGACATGCCTTTGGGATTTGATGCACATGTTACAATAAATGTTGCTTATCCTGACAGAGAGCCTATGCTTCATAAGTATGCGCTTTCTGATTCTGACTTGGGATTAGTTCAGTATATTTATGAAGTAACTCATGGGATTCATAATCATTGGAAAAAAAATCCAAATGATCCAAATGATAATGCCTGGGGTTATACTTATAATGAGAGGTTTAAAGCTCAAATACCATTTGTTCTTGCGAAAATTAAAAAAGATTTCTCTGAAAAAGGCAGAGCAACAGGGAGAGATTATTTTTTTACAATCTGGAGACCAAGAGAAGATAGTATACTTGAACAGCCAGACCCGCCTTGTTATCAGAATGGGCAGATTAGAATAGTTCCTGATGATAAAGGAGAATTATTTTTGGATTTTTTAACCTATTGGAGAAGCAGAGATGAGGCAAAAGCATGGCTTCAAAATAATGTTGCACAGGTAAGACTGCAAAAAATGCTTGCTGCTAAAATTTCCAATATGCTTGGTTTGGAAATTAAAGTTGGAAATTATGTTGATACTTCGTCTTCACTACATATCTATGGATTGTATATGCAAAGAGATAATTTCGGAACATTTATTGAGAGAATGAGAAGAGCGCCTACTGCTGACTTCCTTATGAATTACTCTGATTTTGTGGACAATGAAGAATTATCTAAAAGAATTGTTGCAGCACAAATGCATTCTGAAATACTTACTGGAAGAAGAAATATCTCTGCAGAAGAACTTGCGAGTGGTGTTGATGTCTCAGAATTATTCAAGAGCAATGGAGTTGCAATGATGAATGGAGAAAAAGAAATAAAGAATCTTTCATTAAAATATGATATAAATACCTTCCCCTATCCAACAGACTGGGACACATGGCCAAAAGAATGGGATGCAGAACCGAATATAAAACTTTTAACTTAAATATAAACAAATTAAAAAATAAAAAATGCCAATAAAAAATTTAATGGTTTATGAACCAAAAATAAGTAAATTAGAAAAAGAAGAAGATATTATTAGTTTGCTTGACGACGTGAGAGTAGAACTTAGTATGATTGACCCGGGTTCAAAAATAGGAATTACACCTTTAACAGAAATTGTAAAAATAGTTGAAAAAGGGCAATATATACATAAATTAAGTCTTGAAACATTTGAAGTTGACAACAGAGTTGATTTAAGAGAGGCTGCAAACTTTGTAAGCCAGTATAAATATTATTCAGAAGGTAAATGTCATTCTTGTCATAATTATAAAACATTTAAACCTTGCCAAGATGAAACTTTTGCATATTGCGGATTAAAAGAAACAGAAGATAATGTTAATACTAAAAAAGGATATTCGCCACGAGTTGAAGAATATTCTTCAACAGGCTGTTCTGATATAAAACCATTTTTCAGAAAAATTGAAGAAGTTCTTAAGGATCAATAGTATTTAACGATATAATCTTCAATATAATTGTTACAACATATATATTCTATGATAATTAATCTTAAATACCAATGGATTCAAAATATTGCATATGGTGGAAAATAAAACATTAGCAGATTATATTACATCGGGAAAACACGAATTTGTTGCTTTTGTTAGAGATATGATGTCTTTAGACACCTGCAGTCGTTCTAATTGTGGAACTTGGGGGAATGATATAGGGGTTGTTTTATTTGGAATATTATTATGTGATAAGAATTCTGATAAGAGCGAAAGCCCAAATAAAGAAAGAGCTAGAATTGTATATAAGTCACCTGGAGAGTATGAGGGAGATTCTGATATTATGTTTCATGACTTTAGATATGAAGATGCAAAAGTAGTTAGCCTTGTTCCAGTGGCTTTAGAAGTTTCAAGTTTTCATAGCGGATATCATCTTAAGAAAGAAAGTGGAGAATTTTGTGAAGCAAGAGAAATTCTAAAAAAATACGGGATGTATTAATATTAACAATAGATGCAAGGTTAATTTAATTTCTCAATCAAACAAAAACCGCCGGATTTTCTTTGGGACATCAGTTCTCTTAACTTATGCATATCTGCAAAATAAATATCACTATTTTCAGGATTAACTACTTTTATCATCGGCGATTTAGAACTAGCGGCAGATAATAAATCTTCGATTAATAGCAAGTGATACCCTTTTGAATTGGGTTGTGCAACTAAAATATCTGCATTTCTTATTAGTTTATCTTTTATAAAAGACTCGGGGTTTGTAAAGTGAGGAGTGTCGTAACTTAAAAAATCAAAATCAAAGCCTAATTGACTAAGAAATTCTGCAACTTTATTTAGATTTGAACCATTTTCATTACATGCAATTTTTGTGGCTATGTCTCTTTGAGTTAATTCTTTTCCGTGTCTTTTTAAAACAGCCTGTAGACAGGCTGGAAAACAATAGTAGTCTGTTTCTTGTTTTGCTAGTTGGTATTTCATTTAAGAGCAAAAAAATTGAGATATTTAAACTAGATTGTGGTGGAGAATATAGTGGATTTATATGCATTCCTAATTTATATTCTATAGTATAATTAAATTTATAAACAGAAGATATAAGGTTAATAGCATGGGAATAATAAAATTTGCTACATCTCCATTTAGAGTTGCAGGGAATATATACCATAATGCGAGAAAGCGCAGTACAGATTCTGTTGGAGATTATACAGCGGTTGGTGGAGCTATTGGTGCAATTAGTGGAACTGTGTTAGGGATTGGAGCAGGAATAGCAGGACCATTATATGTTGGCTGGGAAATAGGAAATTATATTTCAACTAAATTAGAGCTCCATTATATTGTTAATCTGGGAACTGATTTAATTACATCTGTTGCAACATTGGGCATTGTTGGCGGTGCTAGTGTTCCTATTCTTGGAATAGTGGGACTTGTCACAGGTGGAATTGGTGGGGCTGTTATTGGAACAGGAATAGGTGTTGGAAAAAAGAGTTTGGATTGTGTGGTTTCTCGCAATTAATTTAGGCAATTTTATACAATAAATATATAAGCTAAAATTATCAATAATTATTATGAAGTATAACAAATTAATTCCAGAATTAGCTGTTTCAAACTTAGAAGCAAGTTTGAAATTTTATATAAATATCTTGGGATTTAAGAGAGAATATGAAAGAAAAGAGAATAAATTTGTTTTTCTTTCATTTGAAGGAAGCCAGATTATGCTTGATGAGGGAAATAATAAAGAAGATTCACCTTGGTATACTGGGAAGTTAGAGTATCCTAGGGGAAGAGGAATACACTTTCAATTCGAGGTGGAAGATATTAAACCTCTGATTGATGCATTGGAAAAGAACAATTATGAACTTAAGGAAGAGCCAAAAGAATACTGGTTTAGGAAAGATGATAAATTAATTGGAATGAAAGGATTTTTAGTTCAAGACCCTGATGGTTATTTATTAATGTTTAATCAGGATTTGGGTGCAAAACTCATAAAGATTTCTAAATAGAAATCTTTATAAACGAAAATTTAATAGACTGATTACAGTTAGAGCCAGATTTCTGGCTTATAATTTAATTAAAATGGTAGACGAACTATCTGGAAAGGAATTTGAAGCATTTACAAAGAAAGGATTGGTTGTAGTTGACTTTTTTGCAGAATGGTGTATGCCCTGCATTATGCTTGCTCCTGTTATTGAGGAAATTTCAGACAAGATGAAAAAGATAAAGTTTGGAAAGGTTAATATTGATGATTCAAGAGATATTTCTGAAGAATTTGCAGTTATGTCTGTTCCTACCCTTATTGTATTTAAGGACGGAAAAGAAGTTGACAGGATTGTTGGAAGTTTGCCCTCTGATGTTTTAGAAGAGAGACTTAGTAAGTTTCTTTAGTTAATTTGCAGATATTTCTATTACCTCTTAATAAGCTGCAGAGTTCGCTTATTACTTTTGATATTAATAATATTAGTTTAATCCGTAATATGGGTAGATAAGCAATTTAAGAGATTAATGAATATAGAAGATTGAATTATGAAATTATAACGGTGTGCAAAACTTTTTAAACACAAAATTGATGATTACTTTATCATTTAGAAAGCCCCTGTACGGGTCCATCATTTGTTGATGGATATACAGTGGGTCAAATGATGGCCCCGTAGCTCAGCCTGGTTAGAGCACCTGCCTTTTAAGCAGGGTGTCGCAAGTCCGAATCTTGTCGGGGTCATTTATTATTGAGCGAAGCGAAATAATATTATTCTCGAAAGAATTGGTACAGGGGAATTCCTGCCTTGAATGTTCGAATCCGAGCAACTTCATCTGACTAACTCTTGATTGTTTATCACAGATGGGGTTGCGAGCGTTGGGGTCACTTATTCTTTATTTTTTTATTCGTTATATGCCTAGAATTTGTTATATATTCTTAATTATACAAATACTTAAATAGTTAGTTTTTCGCTCTTAGAAATGCAAAACTTTAGTTTAGAGCAGCCAAAGGAAGGGAAATTAACTACCTTAATTAGAGAAATTGGTAGACTGCCAAACAATGTCTCTAAAAAAGAAGCATGGAGAGCTGCTTTTTTTAAATTGACTCAAGGAGAGGGTTATGACTGGCATCACCAGGACTTTTTTGACTTGTCCACTATTCTTGATGCAGTTGGTTTAGAAAAAGAGAGTGAGAAGATGGGAATGGCGCATAATTCTATCATGAGGCAGGATCCTGAAGAAGAATATGAGTATCTTAAAAAGAATATGACATCATATTTTCAGGATAAAGTTGAAAGTGGAGCAATTTTAAGCAGAGAAGAAATGGAGAAACTAAAATCAGCATCAAAAGCAGAGATTTTTGAGAGACTTTTCAACCATAATACAGCGTATGGATTAGGAATACTCCCAAAATATCAAAGTCCTGCAATGAATGATTTAGAGCAGGATATTTTTAATGCAATGCAAGCATATGACGAGGTTGCAGATGCCAAACAATTAAGAAAGCGTCTTGGAAGAAAGTTAATTCAATTAAAACAAGTTGGAAAGGATATTTATACAGAAATTCCAAGAGAAATAGGGGATACAATGGGAACAGGAAAAATTGAGTATAAAGTTGAGAATGCGACAAAATTTGGAACAGATTTTATGCCTACAAGAGTTGTGGGCTATCATGGAATTTTAAGATTTTATTTAGAAGAAATGACAAGAATTGCTCCTGAAGGAGCAAATGCCTTTCTTGATGGAAATGGGATATTAAGATCTGTAACATTTTCTGGGATGTGGTCGCCTATAGTGGCGGGAAATGTTTTAAGACCAATTCAACAGCCAGACGATCAATACCACATTGTGCCTGTCAAGTTCTATTATGTTGAAGTAGATAAAAGCAGAAAATATAATGCTGGGATGAAACCAATCCAATTTGATAATGACGGCAAACCATATGTCTGGCAAGAGGTTGTAACTCCAAGAGGGAGCAAGAGGCAAGTTTCAAAAAGTGATAAAGTTCTTGTTGTAAGTTAATTAAAATTTTATATTACTTATTTCTTCAACTCGCTTTAAGTCAATATCAAATTTCTTTTCGATAAATACGCCTTTAAATGAATCAGCAAAATCCTTATTTTTTACAACCCCTTTTAATTTAGTTAAATTTTCTTTTATCTTGGCTAAATCCCCCCTAAATAGAAATTTCTTGATAAGTTCTAAATTAGTATCTTTTGCCAATGCGGCAATATCTCTAAAATCAGTTAATCTTCCTGAATGAATCTTGGTTGCAATTAAAAGCTCTTTTGAAGGCACATTAACGAGAACTTCTTTTTCAATTCCTATTATCTTTCTTTTAGAAGAATTATTTAATAATAATTCATAGCCAAATGAAGCATTTGTTGTTCTTGAAGCTAAAGCATCTATCATTAAGTCAATACTTGCCGTATTCTTATCATATCTTACAAATTTTGACGAATATAAATTGTTTAATTCCTTGCTTATTGTTTTTTTAAATCCCTCTTTATCTAATATCTTTTCAAAATATTCTAAATCCTGATTACTTATAACTATATCTGCATCTACAGAAAATCTATGCTTAAAAGACGAAACAGCATATCCCCCCACAATCACAAAATTAAGATTATTATCTATAAATCTTTGCAATATCTCAAAAATATTGTTCTCTTTTTTAATAAGTTCTTCCATTTTTATAGACCATTTACTTCTTTATATTTAATATTTAACTTTCTACCATACCTTTCTTCAATCATCTCTAATGCTGGCTGAAAATTATAGATATTTTCATTCATAAACTTAATTGTTAATGGTAAAGAATCAACATAAAAATTATCTTTCTTAACGGCTTCAAAATCATCTAAGATATTAGGGGAGTAGAATATTCCTTTTTCAGAGTCAATATTTAATCCTAATTTTTTGCAATAATACAAGAATATTTGATAATCTGATTTTTTTATTTTTATAAAAATTGGATAATAGTCTCTATATCTTGCTATATTATATCCTCCTTCTGTCCAGATATAAACTGCATCTGTTTTTGTTAAGCAGTATTTTATCCCCATTAAATTTAATGCAGAATAGTAAAATTGAACATTATGAAAAGTTTTTATGAAGTCTATTATTTTTTTGAAATTTTCATTATCTTCCTGCAAGATTATACCTCTCCATCTTTCTTTGAATACTCCTTCTTTTACTAATTCCTTTACCCATTTATACACCCAGCCATAACTTAATCCAATTCTTTTTGAAATCCCAATTATAGAATCTTCTTTCCTTGAAGATATCAAAATCTTTATTACATAGGGGTTTAATATGCTTATATTCATACTATCATTATAGTGATAGTATATTTAAACCTTTCTAAACTACTGATTTAATAACACAATTCTACAGAATTATTTAAACCGTAAAACCAAGAAACCAATACTCCTTAAAAGTTGCAAATGGCAAAATAGGGAAAAATTGCAAAAAATGAGAAAAATTGCAAAAAAGAAAGGTTTAAAAAGCTACTTTTGATTTGAATTATAATCGTAAATTAATGGCTAAAGGGAATTATGCCAGAGAAAGGAAAAATACCCACATTAACCCATAAATATCACTATATAATATAAAAAACTAATTTTAAAATGCACACACTACAGCCAAAACATATTAAATTGAAAAAAGAAGATGCTGAAGAATTACTTGCAAGGTATAAAATATCTGCTTCTCAATTACCTAAAATTAAAATAGAAGACCCTGCTTTACCTGAAAAATGTGAAGTTGGGGATATAATCAGAATAGAAAGAAAAGATGGGGAGGAAACAGTAGAATATTTTAGAGTTGTGGTATAATCAAAGTTCAAATTCAAAATGGATACAAAAGAAAAATCTGAGCAAAGGCATCTTATAATAAAGAGGTATTTGGAAGAGCATTCTCTTGTAGAAAGTAATATTAGAAGTTTTAATGATTTTGTGGAGAGAAGAATGCAGGAAATTGTTGATGAGCTTAATGTCAGCCTTGCAACTAGTGAGGAAGAAATTGAGATAAAACTTGGAAAAGTAAAAATAGAAAAGCCGAATATTACAGAAGCAGATGGTGCAACAAATCTTGTAACCCCTGCTGAAGCAAGATTAAGAAATTTAACTTATTCTGCACCGGTATTCTTAGAAGTAAGTGTAAAACAAGGAAGCCAATTTGAAAATCATGAAGTTGAAATAGGAAGAATTCCAATTATAGTAAAAAGCAAAGTATGCAATACCTGTGGAATGAGTAAAGAACAATTAGAGCAGGATTATATTGACCCTTTAGACCCTGGTGGGTATTTTATTGTTAATGGAAATGAAAGAGTAATGGTTATGACAGAAGATTTAGCAGAAAACCAGCCATTTATTGAAAAATCAAAAAATGGTATTATGTTAAGATTATTTTCAAAAAAAGGAAGCTACAGAATTCCAGTCAAAATTACAGAAACCAATGATGGTATAGTTGAAGTCTCATTTTCAAGATTTAAGAATATTCCAGCAATAATATTATTAAAATGTTTGGGGGCTGTAAAAGACTCTGATATTGCAAGATATGTTGGAAAAGAGACAGACAGCTTAATAGTTAATTTATATGAATATGCAGGAATACAAAGTCAGGATGATGCTGTAATGACTATTGCTGAAAAAGGTAATATGGAAGGGACAAAAAAAGAAATAGTCGATAGAGTTAAGCAAAGAATTGATTCTTATTTTCTTCCACATATTGGAACAGGCAAAGAAGATAGAGCTGATAAGGTTGTTACATTATGCAAATTAATAAAGCAATTTTTAATTGCAAAAGAAAATCCTACTAAGTTAACAGATAAAGACCACTATGCAAATAAAAGAGTAAGACTATCAGGAGATTTGCTTTCTGATTTATTTAGAGTTAATTTGAATATACTTGTAAGAGATATACAATATTCACTTCAAAAAATTGCAAAGAGAAAGAAATTCTACAGCATAAAAACAATTGCAAAATCTACTTTATTCTCGCATAGAATAGAGAGTGCAATTGCAACAGGTAACTGGATTGGAGAGAGAACAGGAGTTACTCAGAATATGTCAAAAACTAATTATTTGGATATGATTTCACAGCTGCAAAGAGTTGCTTCTATGCTTCCAGGAGAACAGGAAAACTTCTTGGCAAGAACTCTGCATCCAACCCACTATGGAAGATTCTGTCCAGTGGAAACTCCTGAAGGAACTGAAATTGGATTGAGAAAAAATCTTGCTTTATTATCAAGAATATCTACTGCAATTAATGTGGATGAAGAAAAGTTATTTAATATGCTTGAAGGATTTGGAATGAAAAGAGAGAAAAAAGGAGAAGAAATGGTTGAGGGAAAAATAGATGTTTTTTATAATGGAATTTTTATTGGTGCGGTTAATGATGAAAAAATAGTTAATATGATAAAGGAAAAAAGAAGAAAAGGGGAATTACCTTTAGAATTATCAGTAAGATATGAAAAATATTTTAATTCTATATTATTATCAACAGAGGTTGGAAGAGTTTTAAGGCCAATTATAATTGTTGATAATGGAATAAGCAGATTAAAGTCAGAACATCTTGTATTATTGCAGGAAGGCAAAATAAAATGGGATAATCTAATTTTAGAAGGAGTTATTGAATATATTGATGCTGCTGAAGAAGATAATGCTTTGGTTGCATTATATGAAGAGGATTTGACTCCCAGCCATACGCATCTTGAAATAGATACAATTGATGTGCTTGGATTAGTTACTTCGCTAGTTCCATATGGAAATCATGACCAGTCTTCAAGATTAAATAGAGGAAGTAAAACTCAGAAACAAGCATTAGGATTATATTCTGCAAATTACTTATGCAAACTTGATACAGATGTTTCTATCTTGCACTATCCTCAAAAACCAATTACAAGAAGTTTTATCTATGATATTTTGAATTTATATCCTGCTGGACAAAATCTGATTGTTGCTGTAATGACTTATGAAGGATATAATATGGAAGACGCTGTAATTCTTAACAGAGGAAGTGTGCAGAGAGGAGTTGGAAGAAGCACTTATTTTAGACCTTATACTGCAACTGAATTATATTATGCAGGAGGACTTGCTGATGAAGTTTGTGTTCCTAGCAAAGATACATCTGGCTATAGAACAGAAGAAAGCTATAGATATCTTGAAGATGATGGAATTGCATATCCTGAAGCTGACTTGAATGAGTCAGAAGTTATTATAGGAAAAACATCTCCTCCAAAATTCCTATCAGAGGCAAGAGAGATTTCAATTAAAACTAAAAAAGAAAGCTCTGTTTGTATTAGACAGGAAGAAAAAGGGAAAGTTGACGCTGTTTTCATAACTTCTGATGGTGAGGGAAACAAGGTTGTTCAAGTCAGAGCAAGAGACCAGAGAATTCCTGAATTAGGAGATAAGTTTGCAACACCTCACGGACAAAAAGGAGTTGTTGGAATGATAATCCCTGAAGAAGATGTTCCATTTACTTCAAAAGGAATAAAACCTGATTTGCTGTTTAATCCACATGGTATACCTGGAAGAATGACAATGGGTTATTTATTAGAACTAATGGCAGGAAAAGTTGGATGTTTAAGAGGAAAATCTGTTGATGCAACTGCCTTCTCAGGAACTCCTGCTGATGTTTTAGAGAGTGAACTTGTGAAATTAGGATTTAGATTTGATGGAAAAGAATCAATGTATAACCCAATTACAGGAAAACTTATGCAGGCAAGAATTTATATTGGAAATATGTATTATTTGAAATTAAAATACATGGTTTCAAATAAGATGCATGCAAGAGCTTCTGGAAAAGTTGCTTTGCTTACAAGACAACCTATTGAGGGAAGAAGTAAAGGAGGAGCTTTAAGATTAGGAGAAATGGAGCAGGAAGCACTGGTTGCTCATGGAGCTTCATTATTACTAAAAGAAAGATATGATTCTGATAAAGTTATTATTCATATTTGCACTAAATGTGGGGCAATGGCAATAGAAGACAATATTAGAAATAAGATTTATTGTCCTGTTTGTGGTGGAAATGAGATTGAGCCTGTTGAGATGTCATATGCATTTAAATTATTAGTCGAGGAGTTGAATGGCTTGCACATTTTAACTTCATTTGACTTGAAAAATAAATACGAATAAAAATGGCACAATTCACAATAAGAAAACAAGTTAAGGCATTGTCATTTAGTTTGATGAGCCCTGAAGTTATTAAGAAAATATCTTCTGCTAAGATTGTAACTCCTGAACTTTATGATATTGATGGATATCCTGTTGATGGTGGTTTAATGGATTTAAGAATGGGAGCTATTGACCCTGGAGTAAGATGTAGAACTTGTGGGGGAAGATTAAAAGAATGTTTAGGACACCCAGGAAGTATTGAAATGGCACGTCCTGTTCTGCATATAAAATATATCCCAATTGTAGAAATATTTTTAAGAAGTTTTTGTTCTGCATGTGGAAAATTGCTATTAAATGAAGAAGATATTCAGAAGCTAAAAGTTGCTCAGAGAATTAAGAAATCAAGAGATGTTAAAAAATGTCCTTATTGTTCTCAGATGCAGGAAAAAGTCAAGCTTGAAAAACCTTCTACATTTTTTGAAGGAAAGAGAAGATTGTTCCCAACAGAAATAAGAGAAAGGCTTGTAAAAGTTCTTGATGAGCATATTAAATTAATTGGTATGAATCCTGCTAAATTCAGACCAGAATGGGGTATTTTAACTTTATTGATTGTTCCCCCTGTTACTGTTCGCCCTTCAATTACTCTTGAATCAGGAGAAAGAAGCGAAGATGATTTAACTCATAAATTATCTGATATTATAAGAGCTAATCAAAGATTATGGGAGAACTTGAATGCAGGAGCTCCTGAAGTTATTATCGAGGATTTGTGGGATTTATTGCAATATCATGTTACAACTTTTTTTGATAATACTATTGCAAGAATTCCTCCTGCAAGACATAGAAGCGGACAACCATTAAAAACAATTACAGAAAGAATTAAAGGCAAAGAAGGAAGAATTAGACATAATCTTGCTGGAAAAAGAGTTAATTTTTCATCAAGAACTGTAATTTCTCCTGACCCATTCTTGAAGATTAATGAAATTGGAGTTCCTTTGGAAATTGCAAAGATAATTACTGTTGCTGAAAAGATAAACACTATGAATCTTGAAGAAATTAAAAAATTAGTTGCAAGAGAAGAATATCCTGCTGCTAATTATATTATAAGACCTGATGGAAAGAAAAAGAGAATAACTCAAGATTTAAAACAAGAAATTATTGATGAATTGCAAGTAGGTTATATTGTTGAAAGACATTTGAGAGATGGAGATATTGTTTTATTCAACAGACATCCGTCTTTGCACAGGCCAAGCTTAATGGCACACTATGTAAAAGTTCTTCCATATAAAACATTTAGATTGCACCCTGCTGCAGCTGCTCCTTATAATGCTGATTTTGATGGAGATGAAATGAATATTCACTCTCCTCAAACAGAAGAAGCAAGAGCAGAAGCAAAAGTTTTATTAGATGTGCATCAGAATTTAATGTCTGTTAAAAATAACACAAACTTGCTTGGAGCAATTGCAGATGCAATTACAGGAACTTATTTGCTTACTTCACAATCAATGACAGGAAAAGATGCTTCTCAATTATTATTTGAAGCTGGAATTGAAAAGGAAATGAAAAAAACAGTAGAAGGAAAAGAAGTTTTTAATGAATTACTGCCAAAAGTCAGTATGAAAGAAAAGAATTTTACAATTAAAGATGGAGAAGTTATTTCAGGTATAATAGATAAGAATGCTTTCGGAGTTGAAGATGGAAAGTTATTAAAGGTTCTTGACAGAGAAGTTGGAAGAGAGGCAACAATTGAAACACTTAGAAAAGTTTTTGCAGTTGGAACTTCTTATTTATCAAAAATAGGATATACTATTTCACTTGAAGATTTGAATGTTCCTAAACATGTTAAAGAACAGACAGACAAGATTGTTTCAGATGCAAGAGCTAGGACTCAGGAAGTTATAGATTCATTCTATGACGGAAGCTTGAAGATTATTCCAGGTAAGACAAAAGAAGAATCAAGAGAAATTAAGATTTTGCAAGTATTAAATGAAGTTAGAACAAAAATTGGGCAGGTTGTTAAGGATCAGTATCCTAAAGATAACCCGGTTAATCTTATGATTATGTCAGGAGCAGGGGGTAATATTTTGAATATTACACAAATTGCGTGTTCAGTAGGACAGCAGGCTTTGTGGGCAAAGAGAATTGGAATAGGTTATACTAATAGAACACTATCTTTCTTTAAGGAAAATGATTTAAGCCCTGAAGCAAGAGGATTTATAGACTCTTCATATTTTAAAGGATTAAAGCCCTATGAATTTTTCTTTGGAGCAATAACAGGAAGAGATGCTCTGATGGATACTGCATTGAGAACTCCTAAATCAGGATATTTATACAGAAGACTTGCTAATGCGTTACAAGACTTAAAAGTTGAGTATGATAATACTGTAAGAGATGCTTCTGAAAATGTTGTTCAGTTTGAATATGGTGATGATGGAATTGATGTTTCAACAGAGCACTTGGACAAGAAAATCTGTCCTGCAGAAGCTATTGGAATTGTAACTGCTCAGAGTTTTGGAGAACCTTCTACTCAAATGGCATTGAATGTATTCCACTTTGCAGGAGTTCAGGAGATGCAGATTACTTCAGGACTTCCAAGATTAATTGAAATTTTCGATGCAAGAAAAAATCCATCTACACCACAGATGGAAATTTATTTAGATAAAGATGCTAATAATGAGAAGGATGCAAGAATTATTGCTGAAAAAATAAAAGAAGTAACATTAAAAGATATTGTTGAAGAAATTAATGTTAATTTTGCTGAAAAGAAATTAGATATTGTTATTGATGCAGAAGCTTTGAAAAGAACTCATACTTCTATTGGAAAAATAACAGAAAGTTTGAATGAAAAAGGATTCAAAGCCAAGGACAAAGGAGATGCTATTTCTGTAGTTCTTGCAAAAGAAAATTTTAAAGAGATGTATAGAGCTAAGGAAAAATTGAAAAATACGCCAATATCTGGTGTTGAAGGAATTAAAGAAGTTCTTGTTGTAAAAAGAGAAGCAAATTATGTTATCTTGACTGCAGGAAGCAACCTAAAGGAAATTATGGCATTAAAAGGAGTTAATCCTGATAAGATATTATCAAATGATATTCATGAAATTTCAGAAGTTTTAGGAGTTGAAGCTGCAAGACAGGCTATAATGGTTGAGATTGCAAAAGTTATTGATTCACAAGGTTTGGATATTAATAAAAGGCATTTGAAGCTTGTTGCAGATGCTATGTGTAATGCAGGAGAAGTTAAAGGAGTTACAAGAATGGGAATTATTTCTGATAAAACATCAATTTTAGCAAGAGCATCTTTTGAAACTCCAATTAAGCAGTTTGTAAATGCTACATTAAAAACAAGCAAGGATGAATTAGCATCTGTTATAGAGAATATTATGCTTAATCAGCCTGTTCCTACTGGAACAGGATTGCCTGGTTTGCTAGTTAAGGTTACAGGTCCGTTGGTTAATAAGGAATTAGAGAAAGAGAAGAAGAAATCTAAGGAGAAGTAGTTCTTATTAGTATTATTTTTTAATTAGTTTTTAGAATATTTTTAAAAATTAATATTTTATGATTAATTATATTCGTTTTTATTTTATTGCTAACTCTTCTACCCCATATAAGATTAAAGATATTTTTTGCTTCTTCTACTGATTTGAATTTAAAATAAGTATTAATTTTCTTTAACTGCTTAAAACCTTTTTTGCCAAGCCACTTGATAAACTTCTTTGTTCTTTTTGGGTGCATTCTTATGTTTTCAAATTCTCCTTTAAAATCATTTTCAATAAGGTAAATTTCTCCTTTTGTCTGAAGGACTTTTAATGCCTGATTTAAAATGTTGGCCCTTTTTCTAAAACTTTGTACTGTGCTTATAACCCAACTGGAAATAACAACATCAACTTTCTTATTTAATCTAATATTTTCTGCAGAACTACAAATAAATTTTATGTTTTTAATATTTTTCGTGTTTTTCTTAGCAAGTTTTATCTGCTGTTCTGAAATATCCAGACAATAATACTTTTTTGTTAAATGGGCTAGCAAAGAAGCATATCTGCCAGAGCCGCAACCTAAATCAAGGACTATTTTTCCTTTTATTTTTGGAATTAGAAAGTTTATGACCTTTTTCTTGTAGTCTTCTGCTTGGCTAAACCTATCATAAACATTAACTTTTGAATAATAATTTTGCGACCCTTCCTGCAGGCTATTTTTTTTCATCATTTAATTTAATTTTTTAATGTCTTTTGTTTCAGGGAATATTATATCTGCAATAATTGATGCAATGTTTATTTTGTTTCCTCTTCCAGGACTTGCATGCATATGAATTCCCGGATTTGAATTTATTTCAATAATTCTATATAAATCCGGGGTTTGCTCTTTTAAAATGTCTTTTGACATAAAATCAATTCCTGCGTAAGGCATGCCATGAAAAACATTTAGGACTTTCTTTGCTATTTTAATGACAGAAGGATGAACTTTATTTGTATAATCTTCTGAAAATCCTCCTGTCGCAATATTGGAATTTGCTCTGATATAAACCTTTTCTGCTTTTTTAGGAATGTCGCTAAGCTTTTTCCCCAGGAGATTTAGATAATCTTTTGATTCTTTATCTAATTTAATTAAACATAGAGAGTTTTTTCTAGCTTCTCTTTTTCTATTTTCTATATTAATAAGCTCTTTTAGTGAGTGCCTTCCGTCTCCAAATACATGTGCAGGATCTCTATGAAGTACTGCATATTTTCCTTCTTTTGTAATAAAAATCCTATATTCCTTCCCATTAAACTGTTTTTCTATTATAAATGGTTTATTTCTATTCTCTTTTATAAAAGAGAGAATTGCTTTTTTTGTTTTATTAATATTATAAAGGTTCATAGATACATTATCTCCGTGAGAACCAAAATTGGGCTTTACAACAAGTGGAAAACCAAGTGTCTTGGCATAAGATAAAGCTTCTTTTAAATTATCTTTCCAAAACACTTTTCCTTGATTAATGCTAATTCCTGCTTTATAGAGCAGGAATTTTGAAAGAATTTTATCTCCTACAATTATCGAGGTATTATAGGGAATGATTGAACTATCTCGGTCTAAGAGAAATTCACTATGTCCATTATAAGATGCTTCTATTAATTCGCTAGAAGAATCGATTAAATCTAATTTAACTCCCCTAGATTGTAACTCAAGAACTAATAATCTTTGATTTGAATGAAGATTTTGAATTTCTTTCAATTCCATTTTAAAAATTACTCAGCAGATCTAACTCTGCCACCATAACCACCAATACCTCTTGACTCTCCATCTGAAGTGCCTGTTGAAGAACGACTTTTATGTCTTTTGGGTCTACTGACTTTTGATTCACCAGCATCAGAATCTCTACGAGGCAAAAAAGCAGACAGATTGAAAAGAGTTGGAGAAATTCCAGGTTGAGAATGTAAAACAACTCTTTTAACTTTTGGATCTTTAATTCCTATTTCAACACCCTCTCTAGATGAAGAAATAGCAGTAACATATCCAGGTTTGCCCCCTATTGTATCATAATCTCTTATACCCCCTTTTGCAGAATAGATATGGATAGAACCATCTGCATCTCTTCTAAATATATAATTGTCATCTCCTGACAAACGAATACCTGCTCGCTTTACAAATGCAACTACTTCATCGACTTGCTTTCCATCATAGGCTGCGTCAAGTTCACTCAAAGGTTTTAAATTGCTTGCCATTTTCCTCTTTTGATATTAAGATTATCTTGTCGATTTTGCCAGCTACAACGCTTTCAAAATCCATCTCATTATATTTAAATTTCCCATCTTTAAAAACCTTTCTTCTTTTTTCAGAATTATCAATATCACTTCTAAATGGTTCTGTTTCATGGGCATCATAGATGTAAGCAATACAAATTAAACCGCCTGGATTTATATAAGGCAATAATGCTTGAATGACTTTTTCTTTAAATTCCTGCAAGTAATCTTGAAAATTGAACATTTCTTTAGCATAATCTGCAATATTTGAGAGGAGTATTATATCTAATTTCTCATTCAGATTATGAGACAATTCCTGCAAAGAGCAGGTTATAAATTTTATATCTACTTCTTGGATAAACTTTCTTGCCTTTTCATAATTTTCTTCAGAATGTAAATAAAGATTAGATCTTATTTTTAGTTCATTTTTATCATATTGATTATTAAATAGAGGGCTTTGTCTTAAAATAGCTCCATTATTCTGATATTCTTTATATTGTTTATCAAAAAAATCTTTTGCATCTATGCTTAACTTTTTCCTTAGTTGATTGTAAACTAAAAAATTAAGGGCCTTTTTATTTGTGTTTCCATCTTTTTCTGAGATTAAGAAAAATTCTTTAAATTCTATGAAATTAAGATGAATAATGGCTTGTATTTTCAACTCTGCAAAAAATTTTGCCCTCGTATTAATATCAAATGCAAGAATTTTCTTTGCCCCTAATAATAAAGAGTTTATTATATGGTCTCCTGAGCCAGTTACGACCAAAAGAGACTTATTTTTCAAATCAAGATTTTTTAAATATCCTGAAATATTCTCGGTTGTAAATGCATAGAGTCTTGGATTTTCTTTAAATCTCATTTTCTTATTCGCATAGGGCAGCCAATTTTTTCTTCATTAATCTGACATTGAATATAGTTAAAATAGCTTTGGATTTCTGGAGAGTTTATTAAATTTTTAAAAGTTGTTTCTTTTAAAGTCTGAGAGGTTTGATATTCTGGATGCATAGCAGAAACCCAAGTACATGGTGAGATTTTTCCAAGATTATTAATGTACAAAAATCGAGTTGCTCCTGGACAGATACCCCTGTATTTACTACTATGTTCTGTAAAACTATAATTTATTTTAATTTTAGGATAGATTGAGGCAAGGTTTTCTATTTCTGATTTTACATTTTCTATTGTTCTTGTAGAAATAAGTGAGCTATCTTTTTTTAATCTTCCAACAGGCTCCATGAATGAGAAGATTATTTCTTTTGCACCAAATGGTAGGATTGACTGGACTATCTGCTCAAGATATGACTCATTTCCCTTGAAGATAACTGTTCCAACCCTTACATAATTACTTTGAGCTAAATGTTTTAATCCCCTAATTGTTGGTTTATAAGTTCCTTTTCCCCTAACTATTTCGTGTATTTCTTTGTTCGGGCCATCTATACTTACATGAACCATTTCAACTAATTCTGAAAGTTCAGAAGCCACTGTCTTATTTATAAGAGAAGCATTTGTAGAAACATCATTTATAATACCTAATTCTTTTGACTTTCTTAGAATATGCATAAAATCTTTTCTGATAAATGGCTCTCCTCCTGTAAATTTAATGCTCTTAAAATTATTCTCGCTTAATTCTTCAAGCGCACAAATAATTTCTTTTGTATTCAATTCATTTAGATTATTTGTTTTTTCAGAACTAAAAATACAATAAGTGCATGAATAGTTGCATCGGTTTGTTATTTCCCATATGACTCTCCCCCCATTATAGGGAATCCTAAACAGGCAGAATTCATAACCTTGTGATTTCTCTGGATTCATTTTAGTATTTGCTCAAGTAAATTCATATATTTAATATCATCAGGATTATCTGAACTATCAAAAATAAATAAGCTCTTACCAGATTGCCTTATTTTTTCTTCTTTTTCATTATTAGATAATTGAAAATTTATTCTTCTTAAGATTTCATGTTGAGGCAAGTCTCCTTGAATTAATCTATTTAATTGAGTTTCATAATCACATTTTACAAGTAAAACTTTATCTACTAAAGGCAAAAGTCCGTCTTCTACTAGCAAAGCCCATTCAAATAAAACAAGTTGGCTTTCTTTTTTCATAGTGCTTACAAAATTATAGGGCTTTCTCTCTTTTCTTCTTATTACATCAAAGTCAATATAAACAATATCAATCTGCCTATCAAGTGCTAAGTTTACAATCTTATTGCAGGTATAAGATTTACCACAACCCATAGAACCTGTTACACCTAATATCATTCTTTCTCCCACCCCAAACCATATCTTGAAGGACAAAAAGAAATAAACCTAGGATTTTTTAGTTTAGAAACCTGTTCCCACTCAGTCATATCTTGAATTATTAGGTATCCTCTTTTTCTTAGTTCTTCTGTTAGATTAGCAATTCCTGAATAAATCTCGCTTAAATCACAATTAACTGTTCCCTGTGGGCTATCGTGATGAATATATTGTGATTGAAGAGAATTATTTGGATTATGAAACTTTGTGCCAACTCTTGGAGAGAGATAATGGATTCTTATTTCCTCTGGCTCTGTCTCAAGTATTAATTTATTTGTATCCTTAATTGCCTGCTTGTCGGTTCCTGGCAAATCATAAATCCAGCTCGTTCTAACTCTTAATCCTGCATTTTTCGTCCCAATAATTGCTTCGCGTATTAAATCAGGATTAAGCCCTTTTTTAACACTACTTAAGATTTTTTCACTTCCAGATTCACAGCCATAATGTATCCATCTAAAACATGCTTTTTCCATTAAGCTTATTGATTCAAGATTATAATCTGTAACTCTACTTAAACATCCTAAATTAACATTAATTTTTCTTTTGATTAAATAGTTAGATATATCTTTCATTCGGATTTTATCAAAAGTAGCATCGTCATCAAGAAAAATTATTTTTCTTGCTTTATAATCTTTGACTAACATTTCTATTTCGTCTGCTACTTTAACAGAGTTTCTGGCATTCCAACTACCCCAAAAATCAGAAGTTGCACAAAAATTACACATCCAATTACATCCTCTGCTTGACCAAATAGCCCTTACGTCAATATAATCATCTATATCCACAAGTCTTCTATTTGGTATGGGCATCATGTCAAAATTGCAGTTATTAATATCAGGATTTTTTACTAATTTTTCATTATTAAGATAGCTTATGCCTTTAATTTCAGATAAAGACTTTAATTTTTTGCCTGAAATAATCAATTCTTCTAAAATAAATTCCATAGGGCCATTTATTACTATATCAAAACCATTTTTCAAGAAGATTAGAGGATAATGCTTTGGTGTTTTACCACTAATAATTGTTGTTGAGCCTTTTTGTTTTGCTAGTTGAGCTATTTTATTTATTCCAGGAATTGACTCAGATCTATGCAAAGGAACATGGTAATCAAAAGGTATAATTGTAAATTCAGGATTAAAATTTGATAAAATAAATTCTATGCCCTCTGGCTTAATTCTCTTTACATCCATATCAACGGTTTTAACCTCATAACCTAAAGAAGAAATATATGTAGCAACACTTAACAAATCTATAGGTTCTATTAATAAACTCTTTTCTGAAAATGGCTGGTTTGGAGGATTTATGATTAATATTTTTTTCATTTAAATCAATTGATTAAAGAGAGATTATAAAGATTATTGTGATAAAATGAAACACTAAAAACCAGTAAGTTTAAAAACCCCGAACTATACCTATAATTAACGTCGGAAATTCAAGCTTCGAAGACGCAAAAATTGCTTGATTATTCTGATATATTAACAACAATCAAAAATCAGGGATTTTTGAAATCCCGAAGACTGCTGTCCTCGGGCTTTTTAATTTCCTGATGAAAATTAAAAATGTCAATCGTCGAACTTAAACGAGCAATTGAAAGCAAGAAATTAGGATTTGGATTAAAAGAAGTTCTAAAAGGAAAAGCAGAGAAAGTATTTCTTCCATCAGATATTAGAAGTGAAACAGAGGAATTAATAAAAGCAAAAGGTGTTGAGATTATGAAGCTAAGAGAAGATAGAGAGAGAATTACAAAAGATTTGAAATTGCCATTTTTATCAGAAGTTTTCTTTATTAAGGGAAAATTTGAAACAAAAGAAAAAAAGGAAGAGAAAAAAGCTGAAAAGAAAGAAAAGAAACCAAGAGCTAAAAAAGAAAAGAAAGAAGAAGCAAAAAAATGAAGACCCTTGATATGCGATTTATAAGATATTTGAATTTGTTTGAAAGACATACAGGTGTAAGCACAAAGAATTGTTTTGAATATAACTCAAATGTTATTTTTGTTGTTCCTGGTCAGCTTGTTTCAAGAGCTATTGGAGAAAATGGCAATAATATGAAAGGATTAAGAGAGGTTATGGGTAAAAATATTAAAGTTATTGCAGAACCTATGGGAATCCAAGATGTTGAGAAGTTTGTAAAGGATATTATAGAACCATTGGGATTTAAGTCAATTGATGCAAGAGGAGAGGAAATTGTAATTAATGCAGGAACTCAATACAAAGCCTCGCTAATAGGAAGAAATAAGACAAGATTAATGGAATTAAAAGAAATAATCAAAAGTTATTTTGGTAAAGAATTAAGGATTATGTAGAAAGATAAGCTTAGGAAATCTTTAAAAACCAAAATATTGATAGAATAATAGGTAAAACAACGAAAATTTAACATGGGATTAAAAAACGCAAGAAAATTAATGAAAAATAGAAGAAAGTTTAAGTGGAGCGATAGAAGTTATAAAGTCAGAGCTCTAAAACTCAATGTAAAGGCAGACCCATTAGAAGGAGCTTCTCAAGCTAAAGGACTTGTTATTGAAAAAGTGCAAAAAGAAGCAAAACAGCCAAACTCTGCTATGAGAAAATGCTGTAAAGTTCAACTAATTAAAAACAGCAAATTTGTTACTGCTTTTATCCCTGGAAATTTAGCCCAAAAGTTTGTTGATGAACATGATGAAGTTGTTATTGAAAGAATTGGGGGAAAACAAGGAAGAAGTAAAGGAGATATTCCAGGAGTCAGATTCGCTGTTATTAAAGTAAATGATCAGCCTTTGAGACTTTTGTGGAAAGGTAAGATAGAAAAAGGAAGAAGATAAAATGGTATTTAAATTATTTAATAAATATGATACAGAAAGTGTTGTTGTAGAGGATGCTGCACTTAAAAAATATATAAACTTCCAGCCAAAACTTCTTGTGAAGAGCAGAGGAAGAAATAGAGAGAAATTCTCAAAGATGAAAGTAAATGTTGTTGAAAGATTAGCTGCTCAGATGCAGGTTCCAGGACACAGAAGAAAAAAACATATTATTCTTACATCATGGGCTTCTGGAAAATATGAGAGAACAATGAAAATTGTTTTAAATGCTTTTGAAATTATTGAAAAGAAAACAGGAAAAAACCCACTTCAAGTTTTTATTAAAGCAATTGAAAATGCTGCTCCAAGAGATGAAATTACAGTTATTGAATATGGGGGAGCAAGATATCCTCAAGCTGTTGATGTTTCTCCCTATAGAAGAATTTCACTTGCAATAAGACATATTGTTCATGGAAGTTATGACAAAGCATTCGGAAAGAAAAACAAGATGTTTCAGACTTTAGCAGATGAAATAATTAAGACTTATGAGAATAATGGGGAAAGTATGGCTATTCAAAGAAAGAATGAGAGTGAGAAACAGGCTGACGGCGCGAGATAATTCTATATTCTTAGTTTAGTTCTAATAACCCATATCTAATAATTAAAAAAAATTATAATTATTTATTATTAGTGTCAAGAAGGGCATTATTATTAATTCTTAAGGTTATCAGGAATCAGCAAGCTATAATTTATTTCTATATATATAATTCATAATATATCTTGGAGTATAATTATGTTTAAAAGATAGAGAAATAATATTATTTAATGAAATCTTCAATTGTTATGACACAGGAAGCTATTCCAGAGGCACATGCCTATAAAGTAGAGGTTCATGAATTTGAACTTACTGCTAAAATTCCAACGGTAATTGAACCATCCGGTTATATATTATATAATATTTTGGGACATGGTGCCAAGGATATCGTTGTTTCTCCTAATGGTGGTGTTGTTAGTGCTGAATATTTTAAACTTATGAAAAATTTAAGAACAGACAAAGGAGAGGGTGGTTGTTTCACAGGAGAAAGAGATAGTGAAAATCGTTGCAAACATACAGCAGAAGATACAGAAAGATTTTGGGTTATGAGAAATCAGGAATTTTTAAAAGAACTTGAAGAAATGGGTTGGATGGTTTTTCCTGAAGTTGAAAAAATTGAGGAGAGAGTACAAAAAGAACTTGGAGTTTATAATCCTAGCTCAAATATTTATGGAAGAGAATTTTCCTTAACTAATCTTATAAAAATTTTAGGGTTTCCAAGTTACGACGGAAAAGAAATTAAAAAAAGCCTTGTTGATGATTTTAAAGAATTGCAGAAATTTGGAGACAAAATAGGATATGTTTATGCAGGAGGAGATAGTTTTAGTTCACTTTCTAGCTTTTTCTATATGCCTGTTGAACATAAAGAAAAAGAATTTATATTAAAACTTGATGAACTTTCTTCTACCCCAATAGATTCAGATAGAGAATATCCTATGGCAAGAAATGTTATATATAACTTATATTTATCAGGCCATTCAGATCGTCCTGAGAAATTATTTGCTAGAAATATAAAAGAGGCAGTAATTCCAACACTATATAATTATATGAGGGCTAAAAATATGAGTGGGAGAATAACACATGATGATGAAAATAGAAATTTACAGATTATTACTGATAGCAGGCAATTAAACGAAGGAACAATAGAACAAAAAACAAGAATAGCATTTGATTATGCAATAGATATTGGTGAAAAAGCAGAAATCTTGTTAAAAATAGTAGATGCAGATTATAAAAAGCAGAAATCAGATGTTCTTGAAAAATTAAGCAGTTCTATTGGAATTTCTAATCCAGAAGCATAAAAAATTTTAATTCAAATCCTTAGAATAAACATCTATCTGCAACTTTAACTTCTAAGTATTTGACAGGATGAAGAATATAATGAGCAAACATTCCCAATGCTGTTGGCCCAATATGAGATGTTGGATTAGAAATTACATGATTTGCTACATACAATTCTTCTCTGGCTAAATCTGATTTTGGCTTTGTGTTTAAATCTCTTGACAATTCTCTTGCAAATCTATAGCCATCAATTGCTTCTCTTAAAGAATGTCTTAGAAATCTTGGTGCTGGGATTGGAATTGAGATTGTGACTTTTGAAACCATAATTTAATTAGGAATATTAAGTATATAAATATTATTGTGATAGGGTGTGTTAAGTTTGCGGGAGATAAATAAGCTGTTAAGTGGCGGGAGTTAAGTATAAAAATAAGGTTTTCATATTCTTTCTTATGGAAACTAAGGTTAGTAAATCGCATGGTATGACTTCTGATAAGGCAAGTAGAGTTAAGGTAAGAGGTGGAAGAAAAGAGGATATTTTTGCAGAATTGATTAAAGGAATAGTCATTAAGGGAGTTAAAAAACAAGATGTTATGAATGCTTATCAACAATTCTTTTCTATAAAGGGTGGTGGCGAAGTTCAAGGTGGAGAGGGTAGAGAGGGAAGAATACAGGTTTTTATGTATAATCCGAGCAGATTTGAAAAAGAAAAAGATTTTCCTGCGGGTTCAATAATCAAAGATATATTTAATTGTTATCCACCAACTTATGAAGAATACCAAAACTCAAAAGAAGCAGTTAAAGAAAAAATAGCTGTTCATATGATAAGGTTTAAGGAATATTTGTTTAATCCTGAAAATAGAGCAAAGTTTTTAGACAGAGCATTTTTTGATAGAAAAGTAGATTTTTTTGTAATTTATGATGATGATATTTTTCATATTTTTGATAAAGATGAAGTTTGGGATGTTTTTGTTAAAAATCTTGAAGTAGATAATAATTCATCTAATCAAAAAGTTGTTTTCAAATATAAGAGTTTATGTATGGAAATTGAGATGAGGACAACTGACGACGGGAAATATCCTACTATTTTTATGCCTGTAAGTAAAAGAATTATGTTTGATTTACTAACAGAGAAGATAAAAGATAAAAAAGAACTAACTCGCTATCTTTGGTTATATGGAAATGCAATAAAGAAATATAAGATTTAAAGACTAAATATTTTTTTCATTATTTTACTTGCTAAATTAACATCCCATCCATTACCCGCACATTTACATAACTGACTATAAGAAAAGCCATCTAAATCAATCTCATCATCTTTAAATCCCATAAATCTAAAATGTTCTGTTGGTGTCATTTTTCTTACTCTTAACTCATTATCTTTTTTTGGTTCAACAATTCTCATAATATTATGATGAGGTTCTGATATAGTCATACAAATACCATCTTTTCTTATTTGTTTGTTATATCTATCAAAACATAAAGGTTCTTCTACATTAAAAGTAACTCCTGTTTTTTTTGTTAATTGTGCAATCTGATAAGGTTTTAAATAATAACTTTCGTCTACTTTTTTCTCAATAAAATCTTTTAGAAATAATTTTAATTCTTCTTTTTGAGGTTCAAAAGTCCAACCCTCTGGAATTTTTTTTAATGTAGCAAAAATCCAAACTCTCTCTCTATTTTGTGGTATTCCATAATCTTTAGTGTTTAATATTTTTGATTGAACATTATAACCTATTCTTCTAAGTTCGCTTAGTATCTTTTCGTATGTTGCTTTATGAGAATTTGTTGTAAGTCCCTTTACATTTTCTAATAAAATATAAGTTGGTTTTTTTATTTCACAAATTCTTATTATTTCTCTAAATAATGTTCCCCTCTCATCTAATTCCCCCTCTCCTTTTCCTATTGAACTAAAAGTTTGACAGGGAAAACCCCCAGTGAAAAAATCAAAATCAGGCAAATCATTAGGGTTTATTTTTGTTATATCTCCATAATTTTTTACATTTTTATGATTTAATTCATAAAGTTTAATAGCAAATTTATCTACTTCTGAAAATCCAACTACCTCAAAGGGAATTTTAGCTTTTTTCATTCCCCAACTTGCTCCACCATAACCTGTAAATGCGTCAAATAATTTTATTTTTTGTTTCATTTTTTCTCCTTCATTCTTTTAATAATTCTAAATATTTCCCTTCTCTGTCTACATTTCGGACATCTTGCGTATCGCTGTGATGTTCCCTTATATAAAAAAACATTACCACAAGAGCAACTTACTTCTATACCTTTTATCATTTTTTCTTAACCTCTTTGTTATTCTTATTCTTTCTTTCAGTTTTCCAGTAAGGTGTTTTACATTTAGGACAGATAATTGGTTCTTCTTTAACTTGCCCCTCTAATTCTTCCATACTCACTCTTGGTATCCACTCATGCTTACATCTTTGACACTTGAAAGCATTTACACATTTTTTGATAATATAAACATTTTCCATGATAATTTAAAGTATCACTTATATATAAACATTACTTTTGTTAAAATAGTTCATATAAACATATTTTATTTAAGTAGCTTATATTAACTCTACTTTTCTCCGTCGCTATTTTATAAGAATTACCTATAAAAGTAAGAAAAGCAAACATTTATATAGTAGGACTTACTTATATAAGTAAGATAAATAAGGAAATAAACAATATGACTAACCAAACAATTAAACAATTTTCAGAGAATAGAGAAACAAGAGCAAAAGCTATTTTACAAATTGCAGAGCCACAGGTTATAGACGAGAATACTTATTTAGTTCCCTCTCAATTTGACAGCACTAAAAAATATCAAGTTACACACTTTGATAGTTATTCTTGTGATTGTCAAGATTTTCAAATGAGATGTAAAGGAAAGAGTTTATACTGCAAACACATTAAAGCAATTCTTATTTTTGAGAAACTTAAAAATCATTATGAAATAGAAGCTACACCAATTCAAAAAGAAGTAGAGTTAATAGTATCAAAACCACAAAAGGAATTATGCCCTTTCTGTAATTCTGAAAATCTTATTAAGAGTGGAATTAGAAAAACTACTCTTGGAGAAAAACAAAGATACGAATGTAAGGATTGTAAAAAGAGATTTGTTTTAAGCCCTATAAAAAATATTAAAGGAAATGAAAAATTAGTTTGTCTTGCTATGGATTGTTATTATAGAGGATTATCTTACAGAGATATAAGCTACCAATTCAAACAATTTTATGGCTTAAATATTTCTCATGTTACAATTAGAGAATGGGTTTTAAGATTTTCAGAGGTAATAGAAAAATATAGTAAAACAATTCAACCAAACATAAAGGGAGTTTGGAACGCTGACGAAACTTTGGTATTGACTAAAAGAGGACAGGATAAGAAAAACCCTAACACTAATTTTGATTATGTTTGGAATGTAATGGATAATAAAACAAAATTCCTTTTAGCTTCAATTAATTCAGGTAGAAGTAGAAGCAGTAAAGACGCACAAAAAGTTTTTACAGAAGCATTAAATCAAAATGGAAAAATCCCATTTCAGATAATAGTTGATGGTTACAAAGGATATGAAGATGGTTGCAGAAAGACTTTTAGAAATTGGGGTAATGAAAGAAAAGTAAAATTTACATCAATAAAAGGACATAGAAAAGAGATTAATAATAATGCAATAGAGAGCCACCATTCACAGCAAAAAGAGTTTCAAAAAGTAAGGAGAGGTTTAACCGAAGTTCAAACATACGCAGATGGCTTTAAGGTATTTCATAACTTTGTAAGAAAAAATACAAGAGAGGGTTTAACTCCTGCTGATAAATGCGGAATAGGAATTATAGGAAATGCTTGGGAAACTATGCTATTAAATTCAATAAAACTAAATAACTCCCGCAAGTTAA
>Ga0247841_10001428_pt1 | contig 54227 bp, 47 predicted proteins | sample LaCruzMarch2015__2_FD_192410 | JGI IMG/M metagenome (GOLD analysis project Ga0247841, IMG submission 192410) | Freshwater microbial communities from meromictic Lake La Cruz, Castile-La Mancha, Spain - LaCruzMarch2015_18m | ecosystem: Environmental > Aquatic > Freshwater > Lake | place: Spain... | reverse complement strand
ATCTGGCAATGATAGTATAACATAAGGACTTTTTAATTGAATACTAAAAAAGGGCTGTCAAGAACTCTAGTGATTATCACTAGAATTTTTGACAGCCGTACTTATCACTAGAATTCTTGACTTACCTGTTATAAAAACATACCAAAAAATTGGTATGTTTTTTTCTTTGCGCAATGTCATCGCGGACAACCGTTTGGGTTGGCATCCGGCCATGGGACGACGCGCTTGAGGAACCAAAATCCGATAATTCAAATAGGAGTTGAAAAAAACCGCCAAATGTAGTAAAATACTTAATGTGCTGGAAATAATTCCGTGCCCTTAAGGGAAAGAAAAAATAATGGATACTTTTTACAATGTTGTAAAAATCATAATTGCCGTTTTTGGAGTTTTATATGCCTACCAATCCGTTTTATTCGTGGTGGGCCTTTTTGGAAAAGCCAAACTGTTTCCCGAAACTTTGGAAAAAAAGAAATACGGCGTCATTATTTCCGCCCGAAATGAAGAACGAGTAATCGGTTATCTGATCGAGAGCATTCAAAACCAGACTTATGACACTTCATTGATTGACATTTTTGTGGTGGCGGATAATTGCTCCGATCGCACGGCGCAGATTGCCCGGGACCACGGTTGTCATGTTTATGAACGATTTAATCCTAAAAAAGCCCGAAAAGGTTATGCCTTGGAATTTCTTTTTGAAAAGATCGAAGCCGATTTTGGAATCCAGTCTTTTGATGCCTTTTTCTTCTTTGATGCGGACAACATTTTAAAACCGGATTTCATCGTCGAAACGAACAAAGCTTTTGCGGTCAATAAAAACATTGTTAGAGGATTCTTGAATGCCAAGAACTTCGAAACCAATATCATTTCTTCAGCTTACGGGATCCACTACTATGGCGCCACGATGACCTATCACCGGCCGCGTCAATTGTTGGGCTTGGGAACGCATTTGAATGGAACCGGATACATGGTTTCCAGCCATCTAATGAAAGACGGATGGCATTATACTTGTTTGACGGAAGATGCGGAATTCACTACCAACATTTCTGCGAAAAACATAAAAATCGGTTTTTGCGAAGCTGCGGTCTTTTATGACGAGACGCCAACTAATTTCCGGGTGGCCTTCAGACAAAGAGTCCGTTGGACTCGGGGCCGTTTGGTAGTTTTCATTAATAATTGGAAGAAACTATTCTTAGGAATTTTCAAATATAAAAGTTTTACGAACTATGACATGCTTTGTTACATAACTCCGCATTCGCTGGTCAAAACTTTCTTGAATGTGGCTTATGCGCTCACCAGCATGCTGGTGGGGATCTTCGTGACCCACTCATTTGATTTGCGGGCTTTGTTAGTGGCCTTTGGAGTTTATTGGGGATGGGTTTACCTAACCAACCTATTTACCGGAGCTTGCTTTGTCATTAGGGAGAGAGCCCATATCCATTGCAGCTTTTGGAAAACCGTTTTCTACGTCATCACTTTCCCTTGGTTCCATATCATTGACATCTTTCTTTTCGTGGTGGCTTTATTCGTGGACGTCAAATGGACGCCGATCGAACACAAGGACGGCCGAAAGTATTCGGAGTTGGGAAAGAAACCAGCCTAATGATTTCGGAAATAGTCACCGTTGTTTAATACACGCCCAATGGCGTGTTTTTTTATGCAATGAAAAGTTTGCAAAAACCGTAATGCTTTATTAAAATTTAAATCAATATGAAATATTTTAAAAATACCTCTTGACATATAATACTATGTTATATATAATATCATACATAGGGAGATATTATGAAAACACAGATTAAAAAAGGATTGTTGGATGTTTGTGTTCTGGCCTCCTTGATAGCAGAAGATGGTTACGGATACAAACTATTGCAAGATACCCAGGATGTGGTACAGATCTCGGAATCGACTCTTTACCCGATCCTTCGGCGTTTGGAAACCGCCCAATGCCTGAGCTCATATTCGCTCGAGCACCAAGGCCGGTTGCGTAAGTATTACAAAATTACTCCCAAAGGGCATCAACAAGTGGAAGATTTCCTGGAAGAGTGGCAAGATGTAAACAAAGTTTATCAATTCATAAGAGGGAGATTTCACCATGAAAAAGAATGAGTTTTTAAATAGCCTGAAAAGCCGGCTCAAGGCTTTCAATGAAAGCGAAGTAAAGTCCATCATGGATTTCTACGATGAGCTGATTGAAGAGAAAAAAGAAAACGGATTGACCGAAGAAGAAGCCATTGCTTCCTTTGGGGACATGAACAACATTGTAAACAAAGTATCGGCGGACTTGGTATTGACTAGAAGCAACAATCAAACCAGCAACCCCGCCAAAAATTTTCTCATCATTTTGGGGATATGCGCTTCTCCGATTTTGATCCCCATTGGAATTGCCTTATCGGCAGTGGTTTTCTCCCTGATCGTAGTCATATTCTCGCTATTAATCTCCTTTTTGGTTAGTGGAATAGCTGTCTTGGTGGCTTTGATTCCGATGGTCATTTCCATGATCATGTCAGGAACGGCTCCATCAATCATCATCATGGCCGTGGGAATGTGTTTGGTCGCTTGCGCCATTCTGACTTACTTGGCCATCCTTACCATTCAGGGCGGGAAAGTTGCCCTTCAAGCCATCATCAAATTCTTTTCCAAAAAAATTAAGAACAAATCTGAGGTAAATTAAAATGAAAGCAATTAAATTAATAGTAGCCATTATTCTTATCGTTGGGGTGGCCATGACCGCCGTCGGGTTCATCGCTTCCAAAGGCGATCTAACCCAAATCGTGGATGCTTTTTCCCAAGATGACGATTATGAACCTAAAAGCCAAACCGGTAGTGATTTAATAAATCAAGTGGAAATAAGCGGATCAACCCACAACATCAATTTCAGTTTGGGGGAAGATGCCAATTACAGCCTGAATTATTATGAATCAGAATATGATTATTTCAACTTCTCGGTAACCGATGGAGTTTTGATTCTGGATAACGTCTATAAATATGCTCCTTTCCGTTGGGGATATAAGAGCGCGGCGGTTTCGCTGATCGAAGTCGTCCTTCCAATCGGGTTTGCGGGTTCGATTGTTGGATCAACTGGTACCGGAAGCATCAACATTGATGATTTCTTGGCCTTGACCGTTTTGGACCTTTCAGCTTCGACCGGAAGCATCGACATTTCCAATTGCCAAGCCAGCACCGAAATATTGGCATCGGCTTCCACCGGATCGGTTACTCTTTCCGATTGCGAGTCTTTGCGAATTGACGCCTCGACCTCGACCGGAAGCGTGGAAATCGAAACATCGACCGCTTTGGAAATATCAGCGTCATGTTCAACCGGAGGAATTAGGCTCTTGGGAATCACCAGTGATGATATTTCCGCTTCTTCCTCAACCGGTTCGATTACCATGAACATCATCGGGGTTGAGGATGATTATCGGGTTCAAGTTGCGGTTTCGACCGGAGACATTATTTTCCAAGGCGTGAAGATAAGCAACCAAACTTTGAATCCAACCGGATCAAAAAACATCACCGCGGAAACTTCGACCGGAGACATTTCCATTCATATCGGATAAAAAGAATAGTTGACCATTTTTAAAATTGAGCCCTTCAAAAAACCAGTCCCATCTCCAAGATGCAGCTGGTTTTTTCTTTATGAGGTTTTTGGGGCTTCCAAAAATGTTTTTCACATAAAAGGATTTACCAAAAACTTTTATTTGGGTATAATGAATGTAGTCAAATTTATTATTGAATTACAAATCAAGAAGTGAAGAAGTGAGAGCAAAAATGAAAGAAAACAAAAAGGAAACCCCCAAATTGATTGAAGAAGCCGGAGCCGAAGCAAGATGGGAGAAGAAGCAGGTTTTGAAAAGCAAAACCGTTTATGACTGCCAAACAATGCGAAGTGCCATGTTTTTGGGCGTGGGAACATTTGAATATTCTGAGGAACGAACCATGCCCGGCAAATCGCCGATGAGCATGGTCATAAAAGCCAACACAAACATCCAAGACATCCGGCCGCGTCCTTCAAGCAACATTTCGATGACTTTTGAAAATGAAGATTGGAGCGAGTTTAACCGTTTGTCGGTCTGGGTTTATCCGAAATCGGTTGGGTTCCAAAACTTTTATTTTCACATTTCCATTTGGAACCAAGCCGGTCAGGCTTTGGCCCATGCGCCAAGTCTGATTCCCAACGTTTGGAACCATGTGTTTTTTGAAATGCCGGGGTTTTCAAGGGATAAAATAACCAGAATTTCCATGGGACCGCTCATGATGGGATGTCCTCCCGAAGCGGAACCGGAAGTTAAATTTTTCTTTAGCGATGTACAGATTGAGGCGGTTGAACCCGACTATGAACTGGGTTGGGATCTTCAAGATCGGATTGCTTACTGCCACTCGGGATACGCAAGAAATCAAGAGAAAATTGCCATAACCGGGGTTTCCCAAACCGGAAAGTTTGCTTTGGTGGACGAATTTGGGAAAGAAGTTTTTGCTTCTGACTGCCATACGATCAGCAATGATTACGGAAAATTTAATTCAATGGATTTTTCTTCATTTAAACTAGAAGGAAAATATCGCCTTAAGACTGATGATCGGCTGACCCCGCTTTTTGAAATCAGCGAATTTCCTTTGAAAAGTACCATTCTTCAAAGTTTAAAATTCCTTAGGAGTTTGCGGTGCGGGTGCGAAGTTGAAGACGTCCACAGTCCTTGTCACTTGACTCATCACACCATTCATCCGCTTGACGGTCGTTTGATTAGCGATAATGGCGGTTGGCATGACGCCGGTGATGTTTCGCAGTATGAAATTTGTACCGCGGAAATGGTGCATGCCCTCATTGATCTCGGACAGAAAGTCCGATCGAAAGACAAGCAGTTGGCAGAATTGATATTTGAGGAAGCCAAATGGGGAGCTAACTGGCTGCTTAAAACTCATTTTGGTGATGGCTTCCGATCATTGGCCGTCCTTTATTCAATTTGGACCAGCAACCAGATTAAATCCGGAGAAACCCTAAAGTTGGAAACAGAAAGTTCGCTGAAAAGCGTCGCGGAAAACGGACCGTTCGAAAACTTTCTGGCTTCAGCGGCTTTATCGGCGACTTCAAAAGCTTTCGCGGATTCCGATCCCGTCTTTTCCAAGTGGTGCCAAAGGATCTCCAAAGCGGATTTTGGGTTTGGTCTTGACGGACATGAAAAAGGAATTTTCACCAGACGCTGGGGAAAAGGTCCGGTGGCTCAGGTTTCCGGATCGTTGGTTCTGGCCGCCTGCCAATTATATGAACTGACTAATGAACCGTTTTATTTGACCGAGGCCATTAAACACGCGGACGAAATCATGGCTTGTCAACAAGTCGACTATCCAAATTGGAAAAAACCGTTGCGCGGATTTTTCTATGAAGATTCAACTCACAAGACACTCTTAACCTATGAACACCGCGGTCATGAACAATCTCCGATCCATGCGTTGGTCAAACTTTGCCAATTGGTACCCGATCACGCCAAAACTGGAGCGTGGAAGAATTGCCTAGATTTATACAAAGAATACATTCTAAGTACCAGCGAGATGATCGCTCCTTATGGATTATTGCCGGCTCATGTTTACGAAAGCCGAAAAATTAACCTGGATCGTTTTACCATTCCCAACCGGGCTCAAATTGAGGTTGCAAAAAACAACCTCGACCGTCAAATCAAAGAAGGCATGGCCTTGGATGACGAAGTATTCTTAAGAAGATTTCCGATTGCCATTCAAAGGCGGGGCTTTCATGCCACCCTTTTAAGCAAAGCCAAGGCCGTCAGCAGCATCGGAGACTTGTTCGGGGATGAGAAAATGAAGCAGATTGCGTTTAGACAACTTGAGTGGATCTTGGGAAAAAATCCGTTCGCATCTTCGACGATGTATGGCGAAGGCCATAATTTCCATCCGCTCTATGTAGCATTTTCGCCGCAGCTTCCGGGAGCTTTGCCGGTCGGGATCGAAACCAAGAATGATGCGGATGTTCCGTACTGGCCGACCGTGAATAACGCGGTTTATAAAGAAATTTGGGGACATACCACCGGAAAGTTTCTTTGGGTCCTGGCTGATTTGTTATAAACTAAGATTTTAAAAGACAAGGAGAAAACAAATGTGCGATACCTTATATAAGAAAACCAGCGAAGGGTTTTTCTTTGGAAAAAACAGTGACCGAAGCGCTAATGAACCCAATCTGACGATCTTCATTCCAAAAACCATTCACAATGAAAAAACAGTTAACTGCACTTATATTTCCGTGGATCAAGTCCCGAAGACCCGAGCCGTTCTTATGGTAAAGCCAAGTTGGATGTGGGGAGCGGAGATGGGAATCAACGATTGTGGCGTGATCATCGGAAACGAAGCGGTTTTCACAAAATCTTCTGGTAAAAAAGAAAACCGGTTGTTGGGAATGGACATGCTTCGGTTAGCCCTTGAACGGGCGTCGGATGCCAAAGAAGCCCGGAATATCCTAGTGTCTTTGCTTGAAAAATACGGCCAAGGCGGAAACTGCGGGTTTGACAAGCACTTTTTCTATGACAATTCTTTTTTGATCGGCGACCCGAAGACGGCTTTCATTTTGGAAACGGCCGGAAAAACCTGGACGATGAAAGAAATAGAAGATCAAGGAAACATTTCCAACCGTTTGTCTTTGCATACCAACAATTTGGATGGATCCCCAGCGATCGGAGATTTTGCGAAACACAACCGAGAGCCCATCTTCACCTTTTTCTCCCGTTCTCAGAATCGCCAGAATTGTGTTTTTTCGGAATTGGAAAAAGAGAAGACCTCGGTTTCTTCCCTGATGGATCTGCTAAAAAGCCATGATCCGAAAGATGAGTCAAAACTGTATTCAAAAGGAAGCGTCGGAAGCGTCTGCATGCATCAAAGTTTCTTGGGGGACCACACCACGGGAAGCATGATCGTCGAGCAGCGGAAGAACCAGACCACAATTTGGCTGACCGGTTCCGGAACCCCTTGCCTGTCGATTTATAAACCCGTCTTCTTTGGGGAAACCCTGGCTCCAGTCTTCCTTGATGAAAACGAAAGTCTCGCTTATTGGCTGGATCGGGAATACTTGAACCGGGCCATCTATGCAGGGCTTATCTCCCGTGAAGAATATCAAAGCAAAATCCAGACTTTACAAAAACAACTGATCGCCGAGGAAGCCAGGCTATGTTTGCAAGGCTCCGATTCCTCTTCCCTATCTGCTTTTTCAAAAAGAGCCTCGCAAGCGGAACAGGGAATTGTTGAAGGATACCATGAGCAAATTGAAAGCATTCGGAAGGATTTTTCAAAGCTTCCGAAAATCTGGAGAAAAAAGACTGCCATGCTGGGGAAGAATGTGTTTTCCCGGGACTTGAAAGTTCGGATTTCTCGCTGAAAACCCAAGCAACAAATATGGAAGGAGTAAAAAGATGACATTTTTGAAAATGACCAAGTCCCGATATTCGGTTCGTAAATTTATGGATCAAGCCGTTGAAGAAGAAAAGATCAACAAGATCCTGACCGCTGCCAATAATGCCCCGACCGCTCACAATAATCAACCCCAAAAGATATGGGTCATGCAAAGCCCGGAAGCTCTAGCTTTGATCGATCAATGTACCCGGGGTCGTTTCGGTGCTCCGCTGGTATTGGTAATTGCTTATGACCAAACCCAAAGTTGGAAAAGAAAAGACGGATATGACAGCGGCGAAGTCGATGTTGGGATAATCGGAACGCATGTCATGTTTGAAGCCCTTGAACTAGGACTCGGATCTTGCTGGGTGGCGAACTTCCATGAAGATATTCTTAAGGAAAGCCTGAAACTTCCGGACAACATCGTTCCGATCGCCTTGATATCCATTGGCTACATCGCCGAAGATTCCGCCCCATTCCCGGCTCACGACCTACGAAAAAAACTTGAGGAAACGGTTGAATTTAGATAAACTCCGAAAAAGAGGGAAAAGCATGGAAAAGGAAATTGAAACATTTTTTAAAAACTCTCCCGAACTGTTGGCCTTGTTTGAACATCTTAAAGAGGTTTTGTTTGCAAGAATGGATCCAATTGGTATTAGCGTTCAGAAAACCCAAATTGCTTTTCGCTCTCGAAGAAGTTTTGCTTATGTCTGGCTCCCCATTCGACCAATGAAAAATCGCCCGGATTTGTACTTCATTTTGTCATTCGGATTGGACCATTTGATTTCCAGCCCAAGAATTGTTGAAGCGGTGGAAGTTCGGCCGAATCGATGGACTCACCATCTCATCATTTCCAAATGCTCCGAAATTGATGAAGAGACCCTTAATTGGCTGTATCAGGCCTTTCAATTTTCCTTACGGTGAGCAAAAATTCTTCCAGTTGTAAAAATTAAAAACGCGAAAAACGCGTTTTTTTGTTTTCAGTTAACTTGATTTGGGAAGATCAATTGGCGCTCCGAGAACTTCATTTCCAAGTAATCAAAAAAACATTGGAATTTTGTCATTTATTTATTTAAAACCATTTTCATTTTGGCTTGAATGAATTATAATATGACTGTTGTTACTAATCATCCGTAGATGGGGAGGTCCAAATGAAAAAAACTTTTTGTAAAGTACTGATGCTTTTCGTAATGCCTTTGTTCGTCATTTTTTTATCCGCGTGCAATTACCATTACAGTCGCTTGATGTTTGATAGCAATGGCGGAACCGTGGTCAAAACCATTGAATATTATCCCGAAGATCCGCTAGTCGAACCCGTTACCACCAAAGAAGGTTACACTTTCGACGGTTGGTATGACATAATGGGGAATTCATTTATTGAAGTTTCGAAAGATTTCAAAACCAACAATGAATATCGTTTCTATGCTAAATGGATTGCTCTTCAATCGTCAATCTTCTTCGAGAGCAATGGAGGAACCAGCGTGGAAGCCATCACTCAGGATGTTGGAACCGACGTGGTTGAACCGGAAAACCCAACCAAAGAAGGTTATGCATTCATGGGTTGGTGCACAAGTCCAGAACTGACAATCTACTTCGTTTTCACAACCATGCCGTCCCAAAGTTTAAATTTATACGCTAAATGGGAAGCAAATCCGGTTACGATTTCTTTTGAATCAAATGGAGGAAGCCTTGTAGAATCCATAACCGCGGGATTTGAAACGGTCATCACGGCGCCAACCATCCCCCAAAAAGAGGGCTACACTTTCAATGGCTGGTACCAGGTAGAAAGTTTTACGAATTTATTTGTTTTCGCAACCATGCCGCTTACGGATTTCACTTTGTATGCGAAATGGACGATCAATCAATATACGATCACCTTTGACAGCAAAGGGGGGAGTGCCGTTGATCCGATCACTCAGGAGTATGCAACTTCGGTCGCATCTCCCGCGGATCCAACAAAATACGGCCATGATTTTTCCGGTTGGTATGTGGATAATGAATTTACCCAACCTTTTGTTTTTGAAACCATGCCCGCTCAAAACATCACCCTGTTCGCAAAATGGTCGCTTAACCGTGTCGGCGTCATTTTTGACAGCAATGGGGGAAGCGACGTGGAAACAATCGTCAACGATTTCGGAACGGCCATTTCCAAGCCGGCCGATCCGGAAAAATCCGGATATACTTTTGTAAACTGGTTCAGCGATGAAGCGCTGAGTGTTCCATATGAATTCTTGACCATGCCCGGTGAAACCATCACCCTTTATGCAAAATGGCAGATCAACCAATATACAATTAGTTTCAATTCCAATGGCGGAAGCGCCGTAACCGCCATTAATCAGGATTATGCTTCCGTTGTCACTGCTCCGGAAAATCCGGTCAAAGACGGATACACCTTCCTTGGCTGGTTTGATGAAACGCTGACCAATGCCTATGTCTTTTCAACCATTCCCGCCAATTCGCTGACTCTTTACGCGAAATGGGGAGTCAACCAATATTCGCTTCAATTTGAATCAAATGGCGGCAGCAGCGTGGCCACGATCACCCAAGAATTCGGTTCCAACGTGACGGCTCCGGCGGCCCCGGAAAAAACCGGATATTCTTTTGTTGGTTGGTTTGATCAAACCTTGACGACGGCTTTTGTTTTCTCGACCATGGCGGGGATCGATTCGACTTTGTACGCCAAATGGCAAATCAACCAATACACCATTGCCTTTAATTCAAATGGTGGAACCGAAGTTGCTTCAATCACCCAAGATTTTGGCATTACAGTGGTTGTCCCGACCCAACCGACCAAGGTCGGATACACCTTCGCGGGGTGGTACGATGAATCCTTGACAACCATTCCAGTCTTTTCGACGATTCCGGGAAACAACCTGATGCTTTATGCAAAATGGAATGTCAATCAATATACCATAAGTTTTGTAACCAACGGCGGAAGTGCGGTTTCGGCCATCACTCAGGATTACAACACGGTTCTATCAATTCCTGAAAATCCAACCAAAACCGGATATACTTTTGTCTGGTGGTATGATGAGGCTTTAACTTCAGCTTTTTCGCTGACACTAATGCCGGCGGGAAACCTGACGCTATATGCGAAATGGGAAGTCAACCAATATTCCATTAATTTTGTCAGTAACGGCGGAAACGACGTCGCGTCAATCAAACAAGACTTTGATTCCGTTGTGATTGCTCCCGCCGATCCGGTTAAAGAAGGCTATACCTTCTTGGGTTGGTTCAATGAACCGACCATTGCTACTCTGTATTCATTTACCAAGATCCCGGCCCATGATGTGACTGTTTACGCCGGATGGAGGATCAACCATTACCTGCTTTCTTTTGAAAGTAACGGCGGATCCATGGTTTCTCCGAGTGTCAATGATTACAATGTTCCGATTTCCATCGGAGTTTCCTCAAAAACCGGCTGCACTTTTGGAGGATGGTACACCGAACCAGAGTTCATCAATTTATTTACCGCCAACAGAATGCCGGCCCATGCGGTTACCCTTTACGCCAAATGGCAGAATTCTTTGTATTACATAACCAACGGCGGAACATCAGTTCCTTCAACAGTGGCCGATCCGGGAACTCCGGTAAGCGCTCCGACCCCTCCATCAAAAGATGGGTATTCCTTCGGGGGTTGGTATTATGATACCAATTGCAATGCTCCTTATACCTTCACGGTTATGCCTTCAACCAACACTTATCTGACCGCTAAATGGATCGTTAACCAATATTCGATCAGTTTCGAGACTAACGGCGGAAGTGCCGTTTCTCCGATCACCCAAAATTATACTTCGGTTGTTACCGCACCGGCCAGTCCGACCAAGTCCGGATTTGTTTTCGGAAATTGGTGTTCCGATGCGGCTTTGACGGTTGATTACTCCTTTACCACCATGCCATCTTCAAACATCACTTTATATGCGAAATGGCAGACGGTGATAAGCTTTGAAAGCAATGGGGGAAACGCGGTGGAAACGATCGTCGCTTTTGAAGGGTCCGCCATCACCGCCCCTGAGACTGCCAAAATCGGCCATTCGTTCGCCGGATGGTATTCCGATTTGGAACTTTTGGTTCCGTATTCCTTTACGGTCATGCCAGCCGAACCGCTGACATTATATGCAAAATGGACCATCAATCAATACACCATTAGCTTTGTAGCCAATGAAGGCTCCCTTACTTCCCCTATGACCCAGGACTTTGGATCTGCGGTGTCCGCCCCGTTCGATCCGACCCGTTTGGGTTATACCTTTGTTGGTTGGTTTGAGGATCCGGAGCTCTTAATTCCTTACCAATTCACTTTCATGCCAGCGGAAGATGTCACCGTTTATGCCGATTGGACCCCGGAACAGCATACGATTAATTTCAGCACCGGTGCCAGCGGCGCCAACATGATGCCAATAACTCAAGAAACAGACTCCTTGGTGATCAGACCGATTGATCCGGTAAGTTTTGGATATTATTTCATTGATTGGTACTGCGATCCGGAATTAACGAATGCTTACATCTTTACGATGATGCCGCCAACGGATATCACTTTGTATGCGAAATGGCAGTTCGTCATTTACTTTGATTCCCTTGGAGGAAGCCTTGTTTCCGAGATCACATTGCCGACCGGAAATGCCTTAGATGCTCCGTCCGATCCAATTTTGGAAGGTTATACGTTTGGGGGATGGTTCCTGGATTACGAAGGAACAATCCCGTATGTCTTTTCCACAATGCCAAACGAAAGCTTGACTTTGTACGCCAAATGGACGATCAACCAATATTCGATCAGTTTTGTGACCAACGGCGGAACCGCCGTGGAAACCATTACCCAAGATTTCCAAACCGTAGTAACCCGACCGGTTGATCCAACCAAGGAAGCGAACCAATTTGTTGATTGGTATACCGATCCAGAACGGACTCAGCCTTACGTGTTTGGAACCATGCCAAGTCAGGATCTGATCCTGTATGCCAAGTGGTCAGTCAATCAATATAGCCTCATTCTGGAGCCAAACAACGGCGACGCCCAAATCGTCATTACTCAGGAATTTGGATACGCGGTAACTCCTCCAGAAAATCCGGTTTTTGGGGAGGCCATTTTCATGGGTTGGTTCTCGCAAGAAAATCCGGAACAGCAATATGTTTTCACGACCATGCCGGCTCAGGATGTTTACCTGTATGCTCAATGGCAGTTTCCAACCAATTAAACCAATAATCCCAAAAACATCACTTCCAAGTGATGCTTTTTTTAAAGTTAGGAAAGCATATTGACGTTTATCAATATCTGGAGTACAATAAATTGTATAAAAACCAAACACAGAAATAGAAAATCGGAGGACAACATGAAAGAAAAATATTCGGAGTATGACCGCTTGTTCAAAGCCATCGGCGATGTTACCAGACTGAAAATCATCGACATGCTTTCCTGCGGCGAAAAATGCGCTTGTGAATTGTTATCCGGATTGAACATTACTCAGCCGACGCTAAGCTATCATATGAAGAATTTGACCGAATCGGGACTCGTTTCGGTCCGAAAAGACGGATCCTGGATGAGGTATTCCATCAACAAGGACAAAACCCAGAGTCTGGTCGCTTTTTTATTGTCAATCACCAGTGACAAAGAAAATTGCATCTGTAAAGATGAAAACAATAAATTCGGAACTAAATGCGAATAGAGGGTGGGGAAAATGAATGATAAAAACAATAAAAGCGGAATAAGTTTTTTTCAAAAATATTTGAGTGTTTGGGTGATCCTTTGCATGGGCCTTGGGATCTTGATTGGTAATTTCCTTCCGGGAGTGCCGGAGTTTCTGAACCGATTCGAATATGCGAATGTCAGCATTCCGGTGGCCATATTAATTTGGGTCATGATTTACCCCATGATGATGAAAGTCGATTTCATCAGCATTAAAAATGTTGGAAAGAACCCCAAAGGTTTATTTGTAACCTGGGTAACCAATTGGCTGATCAAGCCGTTTACGATGTACGCGATAGCTTATCTCTTTTTGTTTGTGGTCTTCAAAACCTGGATCACTCCGGATCTGGCAACGGAATACCTGGCGGGGGCGATTCTATTGGGGGCCGCCCCATGCACGGCCATGGTTTTCGTTTGGAGTCATTTAACCAAAGGTAATCCGGCTTATACCGTCGTTCAGGTCGCCACCAATGATCTGATTATTTTGATTGCCTTCATTCCAATCGTAAAACTGTTGCTTGGGGTCAGCAATGTCACCGTTCCTTGGGACACATTGATCCTGTCCGTGGTGATTTTCGTGGTCATTCCGCTTTTGGGAGGAGTGATAACCAGACATCTGGTCATTAAAAAAAAGGGCTTGGAATTCTTTGAGAATAAATTCCTTAAGAAGTTCGATGGCGCTACCATCACCGGGTTGCTTCTGACTTTGGTTTTGCTTTTTGCATTCCAAGGTGAAGTCATCATTGAAAACCCTGGCCATATTTTGATGATCGCGGTTCCGCTAGTCATCCAAACCTTCCTGATTTTTTTCATTGCTTATTTTGCCAGCTATAAATTAAAACTTTCCTATGATATCGCCGCCCCGGCGGGAATGATCGGAGCTTCCAATTTCTTCGAGTTAGCCGTCGCCGTGGCCATCGCTTTGTTCGGAATGGAATCGCCGGCGGTGCTGGCTACCGTGGTTGGAGTACTGACGGAGGTCCCAACGATGTTGATCCTGGTTAGGATCGCCAACAAAACGGCTTTCAAATTTGAAAAATTTTCAGGGTCAAATACTGAAGAAAATCCCATTACCAACCAAAACTAAATTAAGGGTGAAAGAGTTAAATTATGATTGCTAGAACCATTTTTACGGCTTTGGCCGCTTACGTTGCCACCGCGGTTGATTACTTTATTATCATGCTGATTTTTTTCTCGGCGGAAAAAACTAAAAACCGAAAAGTCGGGTTTGTCATTGGCCATTATCTAGGGATGTTCATTTTGTACGCCATCAGCGTGGCTGCAGCTTACGGAGTCGGCTTTATTCCCCAGCAATGGATCATTGGATTGTTGGGTTTCGTTCCCATCGCCTTGGGGCTTAAAGTCTTGTTTCAAAAAGAAGCGGACGAAGACGTTAAAACCGAGATCCTGAAGCGGACGCAAAAGATGAACGGTTTGGTTTTGAGTCATCTTATTGACCATGGCTACGGGCGGAGACGACCTCGGCGTCTTCATTCCCTTGTTTTCTTCATATTCAGTAATGGAAATCATCATTACCCTTTCTTCTTTTGTTATTTTCATCGGGTTGCTTTGTTTGCTTAGCCATCGATTGGCGAAGTTCCGGATCGTTAGCGAAAAGATCGAAAAATACGAAAAGCTCATTGTCCCCATTGTCTTCATCGGCATCGGAATCATGGTCCTTTGGGAAAACGGGACGCTTTCGGCTTTCTTTAATTTATTTGCATAAAGAAAAACGCGAAATAATTCGCGATTTTTTGATTGGGGAAATATTTGCGATCCTGATTATTTTTTTGCGAGAACAAAGTCACGGAACAAATCGACTTCCGAACGGTTACTAAGTTTTACAATGTAAAACTGGTCCCCCATCCCGACGTTGATGATGGGCGGATAACGGTCAGCCATGACCAAAGCATTTTGATATTTGGCGATGATTTCCTCATGGCTGTGGAGGTAGGTAAACTTATCCCGACGGGCCGCTTCCGCGCAGAAGAACCGTTGGTTGGATAGAGGTTGGCGGGTTTCATCAAAAGCCATGACGTCGGCCCAAATTTTGTAACAAGAAGTTCCCAGGGACGCGTTGATCATCTCAGGAGTGTAACCTCCGGCGGGGCGCATGTTGACTTCCAAAGCGCAAATCGTTCCTTTTGGGCCCAGATGTTCATAATCTTTATTCAGACGGAAGAATTCCAAATGAAAGAAGCGCTTTTGGACTTGGAAAGCTTTGACGGTGGCTTTGCCTACTGCTTCCAAATCCGGAGGAACAACGGGAAGAGTAAAATAAAAATCATCATCGAGATTATTGACCACATCATTGTTGGGAACCGGAAATTCATGAGTTGAACAAAAGACCACGTCGGAGGAGGAATCGGCGATCCCGTCAAACGAAACGATGGTTCCATCAATGAATTCTTCCATGAGGTATTGGCTATCGTCTTTGGTATTAAAGAAACTTTGCAATTGCGTTTCATTTTCGATTTTAAACGAGGATACCGCACCCACGCCGATGTCCGGTTTAATGAAAATCGGATATCCGACCGTCGCTACAAATTCAAAGGCTTTTGAAAAATCGGCGGTCAATTGAAAGCGGGCCGTGGGTACTTTGGCCAATTGATAATACTTTTTCATTTCCGATTTCGATTTGTACTTGGAGATATCCGAGGTTTGGATTCCGGTGGTGATGTTGAAATCGGTTCTAAGCGAAGCATCCATCTGCAGCCAAAACTCATTATTGGATTCGACCCAGTCGATTTTACCATATTTGTATGAGAAAAAGGCCATGGCTCGGAATAACTCCCGGTAATCGGTCATGCCCGGGCAATAATAATATTCCGTCAAATTGCTTCTTACTTCGTCGCTTAATTGGTTATAAGGAGAATCGCCGATCCCCAGGACCGTGAAGCCGTTAAGTTTTAGAGCTTCGGCGAATTTCCAATATGTCTTAGGAAATTGTGGCGAAATCAGCACAAAATTCATATGTTTCTCCATAAGTTTAATAATTATGGCCAGAGAAGGTCATGAATCTATGTTACTCTTTTTCAGACAAGTGTCAAGATGATAACGGTTAAAGGAAAACGTTTAGATTTGTCTTTTGAAAAGAATGTGATAAAATATAAACAGGATCAAGAAACCAAAAAGGAGGAATAACCCGTGCGAGAAGCTATGCTTTACCAAAAATTGGAAGAGCGAAAAGTGCAGTGCGCCGTTTGTAACCATCGTTGCATCATCAGCGACGGCCACCGGGGAATCTGTGGGGTCCGAGAGAACCAACAAGGTCTTTTGTATGCCATGAATTACGGACTCACCGTCTCGGCCGCCATCGATCCGATTGAAAAGAAACCTTTGTATCATTTTCTTCCCGGAACGAGGATCTATTCTTTCGCGGCGGTAGGTTGCAACCTTCGCTGCTCCTGGTGCCAAAACTGGCAGATCTCCCAAAGCCCGAAGCCCAACCGGCCGGTGGTGGGAACGGAAGTATCCCCGGAGGAACATGTAAAGCGGGCCCTTAAATATCGCTGCCCATCCATTGCTTACACTTATTCCGAACCGACGGTCTTTCTGGAGTATGCTCTGGAAACGATGAAATTGGCTCGCGAAAAGGGACTTAAGAACGTTTGGGTCACCAACGGATACATGAGTCCTGAGACGTTAAAATTGATCATTCCCTTTCTTGATGCAACCAACGTGGATTACAAAGGACCGCGAGCGGGAGTTTATGAAAAATATTGCGGCGCCAGCGCTGAGCCGATTCTTGAAAATTTAAAAACTATACACGAAGCCGGAGTTCACCTGGAGATCACCACTCTGATCGTCCCCGGCGTCAACGATAAGCCCGAACAGCTGGAAGAAATTGCTCAAAGCTTGGTTTTGAAATTGGGACCGGATGTCCCTTGGCATATCAGCCGGTTCTTTCCGGCTTGGAAAATGCCGGATAGTCCGATTACTCCTATGGAAACTTTGGAACTTGGGAGAACCATCGGCCAAAAAGCCGGAATGAAATACATTCATATCGGCAATGTCCATTAAAAGGAGATGAAAACAAATGCCGCTTCTTGGTACATTTATTGTTCCGCACCCGCCTTTGATCGTTCCCGAAATCGGTAAAGGCCAGGAACTACGGATCCAAAAAACCATTGACGCTTACAATGAAGTCGCCCGAAGGATTAGTTTATTGAAACCGGACACCATCATCATCACCACCCCGCATTCCATTCTGTACGCGGATTATTTTCACCTTTCGCCAGGATCGCAAGCCGAAGGCTCGTTTCGCGATTTTGGGGCTCCTCAAGTGAAAATGACATTGGAATATGATGAGGAGGTGGTTCGGTCGATTTCCGCTTTGGCCCAAGCGGCGGACATTTCTGCCGGTACGAGGGGGGAGAGAAACCCAAAACTTGATCACGGGACCATGGTTCCGCTTTATTTCATCAATCGAGAATATGATGATTTTAAATTGGTTCGGATTTCTTTGTCCGGATTTTCGCCGCTTGTCCATTACCAGTTTGGAAAATGCATCGCCCAGGCCATAAATAAAACCAACCAGAAAGTTGTCATCGTGGCCAGCGGCGATCTTTCACACAAATTAAAAAAAGATGGTCCTTATGGATTATCCAAAGATGGACCGTTTTTCGACCGGGAAGTGACCGAAGCCATGGCTAAGGGAGACTTTTTGAAGTTCATGACTTTTGAGGAAAGCTTTTGCGAATCCGCGGCCGAATGCGGCTTAAGATCTTTTACCATCATGGCGGGAGCTTTGGACGGTAAAGCCGTCAAATCCGAGCTTTTGTCTTATGAAGGACCGTTCGGAGTCGGTTATGCGGTTGCAGCTTTCGAAACAACTGGTGTTGATGAGGCCCGGCATTTTGAAGACCAATACGAAAAGAAAGAAAATGAAAAGCTTGAAAGCTGTAAGGCCGAGGAAGACCCGTTTGTTCGGTTGGCAAGGCAATCCCTGGAACATTACGTGAAAAATGGTGAACGGATCGTTCGTCCGGCCGGTCTTTCGGCCGAACTTACCGAAAAAAAGGCTGGGGTTTTTGTTTCCCTAAAGATGGAAGGAAGACTCAGGGGATGCATCGGGACGATTGCTCCAACCACCGCCTGCATCGCCGATGAAATCATCCAAAACGCGGTCAGCTCCGGGACGGAAGATTTTCGCTTTTCCCCGGTTTTGGAAAAAGAACTTCCGCGTTTGGTTTACAGCGTTGATGTTTTGGGAGAATCCGAACCCATTGCATCGACGAAAGAACTGGATGCCAAACGTTACGGGGTCATCGTCAGTTTAAGAGGCCGCCGGGGATTACTGCTTCCGAACCTGGAAGGGATTGATACCCCGGAACAACAAGTAAAAATCGCTTTGCAAAAAGCGGGGATTTCCCCTTCCGAACATTATTCGATGGAGCGTTTTGAAGTAAAAAGACACAAATAAATAAATGAATTCCTCATTGACGCGATCAAAAATCGCGTTTTTTTTAGCCCAAAAATTCTCCTTGCTATTTACATGGCAAAAGGTTATAATTTCTCTTGTAATGCTAGAAAAGGAGTTTACACACATGAATATCGGAATCATTTATTATTCGAATACCGGAAATACGTTGTCGGTTTCAGAAACCCTGAAAAAGGCTTTGGAAGCTTCCGGAAATGAAGTTTCCATCGAAAGAATCGAAGTGACTCCAGACAACCCTCAAGCCGAATCGGTTCGGCTGGTAAAAGCACCGGCCATTACCGGTTACGATTTGTTGGTCTTTGCTTCCCCGGTTCACGGCTTTCAGCCTTCAAAAGCCATGGTGGCTTTTTTGAATCAGCTGACGGATCTTTCCGGCCGGAAAGTCATTTGTTTTGTCACTCACTTTTTCCCGTTTGCCTGGATGGGCGGAAAACCGTCGGTCAATAACATGAAATCGGTTTGTGTTAGTAAAGGGGCAGAAGTCCTAATGACCGGGATCATTGACTGGAAGAGCCGAAAACGGAATCAAGAAATCAAACAGCTTACTGATGCGGTTTTGGGATTGGTCTAGGGAAAAATCATGAAAAAAGCTCTGATCATCATTTTTGGATCTTTGGCATGCCTAATCGTTGCCATCGTTATACTAGTCAACGTCATGCAAAAAAGTCTTGATGAATTGACAACCCGGGAAGTAGGCGACATCAATATCGCCGAAGTTCCGGATGGAACTTATCGCGGGGAGTGCTCCGTGTTTCCCGTCATTGTGAAAGTCGATGTGACGGTTGCATCGGGAGCCATTACCGAAATAAACATCGTTCAGCACCAAAATGGCCAAGGAGCCCCAGCCGAAGCCATAACAAATCAAGTCATTTCCGAACAAACTCTTGATTTGGAAGTAATTTCCGGCGCCACTTACTCAAGCAAAGTCATTCTTCTTGCCATCGAAAACGCCCTTGTTGAACAAAACCCTTCCTAATCGGAAGGCTTTTTTATTTTTGGATTAAAAAACCATTTTTTGGGTTGAAATGGAAGTCTCAAGATGCTATAATTAAACCGTAAAATTCCAAACAAAAAAGGAAGGTTACGAAGAAAAGCTATTTGGAAAGCAAGATCGAATTTCTTTTCTGGTTGGTTCAAATTCCAATCGGAATGGGGGAACGTCATGACCTCCTTATAGCGGGAACATTTTAGGAGGGAAGAAGATGTTTTGTAAAAAATGCGGAAAAGCTCTGGACGAAAACGCCAAATTCTGTCCAGTTTGCGGTGAAAGTGTCAACCATGACGAATCAGGGGTTGTGGTTTCCGAAAACCAAGGAACCAAAGCAGCGGGCGTGATGACAAACATCCGGCCAAAGTATTGGGTAACGACGACGATCTTAGGAATTTTATCGATTGTATTTGTAGCGATTAATTTCTTGGGAATTCCAGTCGTTCATTTGATTGGCATCGTGTTGGGAATAGTGGCGATCGTTTATTGCAAGAATGATCAGCGAAATTATCTTTATTATTCCAAAGCCGGAATGATTACGGGAATCATCGGCGTGATTTCCGGAACAGGTGTAGCCATTTACGGAATGATTGTCGGAATTCTTATTGCCATGCAACAGCTCTGATTTTAGTGAAGAAAATCGTTCTCATGAAAATTTTAATCAAAGACGCGGGCCAAACCGCGTTTTTTCTTTTCTTTGAAACTTGCGCGCCGGAGAAGTAATTGTATTTATTGAACATCTGTGTTAAAATCACGGCAGAGGACCCAAGATTTGAAAGGAGGACGAGCCGATGAAAACGGAAGAATTTTTAATCAATGCCCAGGAACCATGGACGGTTTACCGATCTTTGATCGATTTGGAAGGATTAAGTGACAACGATCCCCTAGTCAAAAAAGCCAGAGAAGCGATGTTAAACCACCCGCTGGTTAAGGGATTGATTGATGAATTGCAAAATTGGCCGGGGAAAGTCATCAGCAGTCACAAAAGCGCCGGACAATCTTTTCACAAGCTTTCTTTCCTGGCAGATCTTGGAATTACCAAAGAGGATCCGGGAGTAAAGACCATTCTATCAAAAGTCATGGAACATCCCTCGGTGGAAGGATTGCCACAGCTGTCCGTCGTCATTCCTTTTGGAGATAAAATCACCGAAAGAACCATTTTGGCTTGGGCTTTGTGTGATGCCCCCCTGCTTCTTTATTCCGTCGCCAAAATGGGAAAACGTGATGATTCATTGGTCAGGGCCGGAGTCGATTATCTTCTCACTTTGACCAGAAATAACGGGTGGCCATGTACCGTTTCCCAAACCTGGGGAAACTTTCGAGGTCCTGGAAAAAAAGCCGACGCTTGCCCGTTTGTAAATTTGATAATGTTAAAACTTCTAGCTCTTTACGATGATGAAAAAATAAAAGAAGAAGCCCGAAACGGAGTCGAGAACCTTCTCGAGTGTTGGGAAGATAGTCGAGAAATTCACCCATACATGTTTTTCATGGGAACGGATTTCCGAAAACTTAAAGCCCCGTTTGTTTGGTATGACCTCCTTCATGTTACCGAGGTATTGTCTCATTATGATCAGGCATTGAAAGATCCGAGATTTTTGGAAATGTTGGAATTGATCAATTCCAAAGCCAATGAGTCGGGGCATTTCCTGGCGGAATCCGAATGGACGGCTTGGAAAAACTGGGATTTTGGGCAGAAGAAGGTTCCCTCATCCTGGATCACTTTTCTTGTTCGCCGAATCAATGGGCGAGTCAGCCCCATTGGCAAGTGAGACAGCCAGTTATGAAAGAAAAAGACCTTCATCAAAATGGGCTTTCGTGTGTTGACTTTCTTGAATGGCGGGAATGGCTGACAAAATTTTCCCAAACTGAACCCGAGATTTGGCTTAGGGTGAAAAGAGCCGGGTCAAAGAAAAAAGGCGTTTCATTGGCCGAAGCCGTTAACGAAGCCATTTGTTTTGGTTGGATCGATGGTCGATTGCGAAGCGTGGATCAAGACTATTTCATTTTACATTTTTCTCATCGCCGACCGGGAAGTGTTTGGTCCAAAATCAACCGGAATCGCGCTGAACAGTTAATCAAAGAAGGGAGAATGACTGATGAGGGAATGAGGACCGTGGAAAAAGCGCGTGCCACCGGATCATGGGAGCTCGCCTATTCATCCAAAGAAAGACCGACGGTCCCACCCGATTTGACCGAAGCCTTGGGAGATGACCCTGAAGCCAATGAAAACTTTCAACATTGGCCAAACAGTGCGGTCTTGTCCGTTTGTTTTTGGATCGAGCAGGCAAAACGTCCGGAAACGCGAAAGACCCGCATTCAAAAAACCGTGAACATGGCCAAAAATGACCAAAGACCCGAATAGGGAAAAGCCGGTTTTTTGCCTTTATTTAGGCTGATGCTTTCAACAATTAACGATTTTGTTTGTTTTTGTTTTTAACGTAGTTTCGAGCGTTTTCCGAAAATATACAAAATAGATGATTTTAAAGTTCAAAAATGATATAATTGTAAAAAAGGGTAGGGGAATCGGTTTAATATTAAATTTCCGAAAGAGGCGATGATATGCCAAAAATTATTCTAGATTTAGTCAGTAACATCATTTTGCTGTTTGCCCTGGCTTTCATGTATGAATTGACGGACGTCAAACCCAAAGCCACCGGTTGGGGAAAAAGATTCTTTCTTGGTTTGTTGATCGGGGCTTATTGCGTGTTCATCATGATGAATCCTTTTGAATTATCCGAAGGATTGATTTTTGATACCCGAAGCGTCCTTATCAGCATAACCGGGGCTTTTTTTAGCATTCATACCACGATCATTGCTTCTTTGATTGCCCTGGCTTATCGAATTTATGTTGGTGGCGAAGGAGTCGTCGCGGGATCGCTTTCCATCATATTGCCGGCCTTGATCGGTATTTTTTGGCGGAGACTGAAGATTGCCAAGCATTTTCCAAAAATGGGGAAATTCATGGAATTTTATTTGTTCGGACTGTTGGTTCATGTGGTGGTGGTCTTATGCCAGCTTGCCATCCCTTGGCCAAAAGCCTTCGAAGTCATTTCTGGAATTTGGATTCCTTTCTTGTTGTTCTTCCCGATTGCTACCGCGGTTTTGGCTTTGGCGATCCAACACCAAAACAATCGTTTGGATGCGGAGAATACCATTAAACAACAAAAGATCTTGCTTCAATCTTCCATCGATAGTCCCAAGGCCATGGAAATTTACGCAGTGGATAAGAATTATAAATACCTGACTTTCAACCGTTTCCACCAAACCGAGATGTTCAAATATTACGGGGTGGAAGTAAAAGAAGGGATGAATTTCCTAACCTGCATCGAAAACGAAGTTTTCCGAAACAAACTTAAAAAAGAAATCGATGAAGCTTTTCTGGGAAGGGACCACACTGTCATTTCCGAAGTCGAAGTCGCCCCGGGGAAATTTTACGAATCCATGTATACAACCTTTTATGACAATGATAAATCGATTATCGGAGTAACCATATTTTCTCATGATGTCACGGCAAGGAAGAAGAGCGAAGATGTCATCCGTTACCTTTCCTACCATGATGCTTTGACGGGACTTCCAAATCGAAGATACTTTGAAGATGCAATGATAAAGCTGGACCAAGACCCGAACTTGTCCGGAACCATGGTATTGTTGGACATCAATGGCTTAAAAATCATGAATGATGCCTTTGGCCACCACGCCGGCGATCGGATGCTGGTCAAAGTCTCCCAGATTGTTCAACAAAGTCTTCCGGAACCTTTCCGCCTGATGCGGACCGGTGGCGATGAATTCATGGCCTTTTTGGAGAGTGTTTCTGAAAAAGAAACCCATGAAATAATCGATAAGTGCAAAGAACTGCTTGATAAAGAACAGATCAACGGCATGTTGGTTTCCGTCTCTTTCGGAATTGAAGAAAGAGTAAACGGCGATCATACCGACAATGTAATCAAACGCGCGGAAGCCAAGATGTACCGAAACAAACTGTTCGAAGCTTCCAGTTCGCGGAATGAATCCATCCGGACCATTCTTAATACTTTGCATGTTAAGAACCGTCGCGAAGAAGTCCACTCTTCCCGAGTCAGCAACATTTGTTCGCTGATCGGCCAAACCCTGGAACTTCGCCAAGAGGAGATCAATCTTCTAAAGTTGATCGGGAACCTTCACGACATCGGAAAAATCGGCATTGATGAAGCCATTTTAAACAAACCGGGGAAATTGACGGAAGCCGAATGGAACGAGATCAAACGTCATCCGGAAATCGGATATCGGATTCTGTTTACTTCTTCGGAATACGCCGAGATCGCGGAAGACATTTTGTCTCATCATGAAAGGTGGGACGGAACCGGTTATCCGCGCGGCCTTAAAGGAAAGCAGATTCCTTTCCGGGCCCGGATCATCGCCATCGCCGATGCTTTCGACGCCATGACTGCCAAACGTCCTTATCGCGAACCTTTCGATAAGGAGTATGCTTTCAATGAGATAATCAATGGCGCCGGAACCCAATTTGACCCGGACATTGCGGTTAAGTTTGTTGAAGCCTACCGGAAAGTGGACACCAAAATTTAGTCCAATTTCTCCCGTTTTTCCAAGGAATTCAAATTGAAAAGTTCATTGCAAACGACCGGTGATTGTGTTATAATAACAACGTTATTTTTTAATATCTATCAAGGAGGATATAAAATTGGATTACAAAGAAGCGGCTAGAAATTTCATTGAGAACGAAAAACAATTTCATTTGGGAGTCATCCCGACTGAACAATCCAATCCCCGGACTCGAAATCTAAGCGCCACGATCGCTAAAGATACGGCCGCGGGAATAAAAACGATTTTATCGGCTGATACCGATATCCCGGCAGTTACCGCCAAGGCTTTTGAAACTCCGGAATTCAAAAGAATGGTCGATGACATGAAACGGGTCATCGATGAAAAGAAAACTTTGCTTTTCTCCAGCGTCGGAGCATCCGGCCGAATGGCTCTCCAATTGGGTGCAACTTGGCGTTATTTTTGGACTTCGCTGATTCAAAAATTACCAGCCAAGCGACAAATGTTCATGGAAAATTGCGAAAGATGCGACAGCTTCATGACCGGCGGCGACCGAGCTCTGGTCAAGACGGCCGAGAACTTTGAAGACTACATGACTTTCGGAGCCGAACAGATCAAAGAAGCCAAAGTCGGCCCCGGCGATGTTGTCATTGGTTTGGCCGAATGCGGGCTTTCCGCGAGCATTAACGGCTCGGTTATTGAAGCCGACAACCAAGGCTGCACAACTTATTACATTTATTGCAATCCAAGGGAAATTCTGGTCAAATACCTTGATCGGGTCCGCGTGGTTTTCGAACGTGAAAACATCATAAAAATCAGTTTGTATGTTGGCAACATGGCCGTTTCCGGATCAACCAGGATGCAGGTTACGACCGTTGAATTGTTAGCCGTCGGAGCCGCCATTGAAGTCGCTTGTTGGCGTTGGCTGAAGGAAAATCTGACCGCGGAGGAGTTATCCGTTCTCGGACAAGGCGCGTTTGAACTTGGTGAATATTCCAAGATGTATCAACAATTGTTGGATACTTTGGGCCAAGGCGAACCTTTGAAAGGATTAACCAAAGCGGTCGAGTACGAAACCGCCACTTATCAGGCCAACGGTCTGGTGACTTATGTCACTCATGAATATTTGCTTGACATCATGACCGATACCACTGAACGTCAGCCAACTTTCACTTTGCCTCCGTTCCGGAAATTCGCCGATCACACCAGTCAAATCAGCTGGGCTTATGTAAAAGACCCGCTATATCCGAATTCCGTGACTTGGCAACATGTCTTCCGCCGTCCGATCAAAGGACTTGATTGGTCAAAAGCGGATTACATCCGCATGAAAGCTTCGCAAGCCATCATTGACAATCCTCCGGCTTTGGGATCAAATGAAATCGAGCAATATTGCATCGGCAATGAAGCCGATCCATCCCGTTATTCCCGAAAACCAGCCCAATTGGTAGCCATCGACATCAACGGTTCCGCGAACTGCCAATTGATGAATTGGTTTAACGAAGAAGTTAAGCACTATGATGGCGGCTTGGTCATCCGAATGGGAAACATTCCCGATCGCAAACTGAACGATAACGAAATTTGGATACCGGTTAAACTGCCGCGCACCATCACCGATCTGATGACTCACTTGTTGGTCAAGTTGGCTTTCAACCTTTTGAGCACTGCCACCATGGCCAAAATGGGCCGGGTTTGGTCCAACTGGATGATTCAGGTGTTCCCTTCGAACAAAAAACTGATCGACCGCAGCACCCGCATCATTTCCACTCTGGCTAAGATCCCTTACGAACAGGCTTGCGAGGAGTTCTTCAAATCTTATCTCGGAAGAAAACCGGGAGAAGAATATCGCGAATCGTTTGTTGTTGAAACCCTGCGGCGTTTAGGATTTGATCCGAACGCAGAAATCAAATAAATCTCCAAAACCCCGAATTTTCGGGGCTTTTATTTTTCATCCCTTGAAAAAAACCCGGGAAAAGTTTACAATATAAACGAGGAATTTTTATGAACAAGATGCCAAAAATCGCCATCATCGGTTTGAGCGGCGAATCCATTTTTATGAAAGTCGATCATTTTCATCACCCGGGCGAGACGCTGGTCAGTCAGGATTTTCATTCCGAACCGGGTGGAAAAGGATTCAATCAAGCCGTGGCCGTCAGCCGCCTTGGGGGGATCGCCCATTTTCTTAGTGCCGTCGGTGACGATGCTTACGGAGTTTCCTGCGAGCAGTATTTACTCGATCAAGGCGTGATACCCCATCTCAAGGTCAAATTCGGGCATAAAACCGCTTATGCGTCCATCCTTACCGATAAAGAAGGAGAAAACCGGGTGACCGTTTTTCCGGGAGCTGCTTTGGAACTGGGGACTTCGGATGTACTAGATTTTGAAGCCGTCATCGCCGATTCTTCCATTCTGCTTGTTCAGCTAGAAGTGCCAATTTCAATCGTTAAGCAAGCCATTCGCATCGCCAACCGACATCGGGTCCCGGTGATCCTTAATCCTGCTCCCGCGAAGCCACTGGATAAAGAGATCCTTGACGGCGTTGCGGTTTTAACTCCGAATGAAGAAGAAGCCCGTTTCCTTTGCGGCCTATCTAAAAATGAAAAAGAAGAAGTGTTGCTTGAAGCGCTTCAAGCCCTGAATAAAACCATCATTGTCACCCGCGGAAAACAGGGGGCGGTGATCATCGAAAACCATAAAGTATCAATCATCCCCGGTATGGTTGTGGAATGTCTCGATTCAACCGGAGCGGGTGATGTTTTCAATGCGGCTTTGGCCGTCGGGTTGGGCTTAAAAACGACCCTTTTGGAAGCTGCCAGATTTGCGAATGCGGCGGCGGCTCTTTCGGTCACCAAAGAACACGTAATGAAGGCCATTCCGACCCGAGCCGAAACCGAAGCGTTCATCAGGAAACAGGGTGAAAAAGCGTGGATTTGAGAGTGGTTCATGATCAGGTCACTGAACAGATAGAAAAACTGGATTTTGAAAAGTTTTGGCCGCGCTTCATTGCCTATCCGTTTGCTCTTTATGATGACCGTCAAGTATGGTTTAAGGGTTTTCAAGAACCCAAAAGCTACATCTTTCTTGGCAATACCGCCATTGATTACCAAGGAAAGAAACTGGCAATCTGGAACATGAAAGAATCCCCCATTGAAGATATAAGCATTTTGACTTCGAAAATCATTCATGAAATGTTTCACGCTTTTCAAAACGATTGCCAAGAGTGTCGTTTTCCCGATGAATTCCAAGGTCTGTTTTATGATTATCAGCCTTGGAATTTATCGATGAAACACCAGGAAAACCGGTTATTGGCGGACTTGCTTCAAGACTTTTCGGAAACAAAATTACGAAGATTTCAAAGCATCCGGTTAAATCGAAAAGCACTTTTTCCAAACCAGTATGATTATGAAAGCCGGATCGAAGTCATTGAGGGCATGGCCCAGTTTGTTGAAACAAAGGCCCTGAAGGCGATTGATGAAACCATGTTCCAAGATGCAATTACGAATTTAAAAGCCCGGCTTTTGGATAAGAACCAACTTATGAAGATCCGGAAATGTTCTTATGACGTCGGGACCGCCCTTTGTTTGTTTTTGGCAAAAGCCGGACGTTCTTTCTTCCACAAAATCGGTTCCGAAAGTCGAACCATTTTGGAGATCGTTGGCATTGACCACGAACTAAGCCCGGTCCGTATTCCTAAGAACCAAGAAATTACCGCCATGGTCAACGCTTCAGAAACCGAAAAAATGGCAAAAATCCAAAACATTATTAAGAGAAAAGTTCCTATTCGGGGGTCATTCTGCGTTCGGGGATTTGATCCTCTAAACAGTTTTGGAATCGGGGATTTGATGTATAACCCGGATTTTTTGATGTATGAGGAAGACGGAAAAGTCCAGTTCGCGAAAGGTCCATCGGTATTGGTGGTTTCCGGAGATTTCCTCGGAAATGCGCTTTACCGGGAATGATGAAGGCATGCAAACGCCAGTCGGCGTTTGCTTTTTTTCATTTCTCAAATGAAAACCTTTTCTTGATTAAGCGGCCGATATGGAGTAAAATTAAAGCAGTAAAAACAAACGAGGTGGACCAAAATGATCAAAATTACCGGCCAGGACTTGACGCTTCAAACTTTTATGAAAGTTGTTCGTTTTTTTGAGAAGATCGAGTTATCGGAAGAGGCCAAGACGAAAGTCGAAGAGGCCAATCGCCGCATCCAAGCCATCATTGCTTCGGATAAGACCGTTTACGGTGTTAATACCGGTTTTGGGAAAATGAGCGATGTCGCCATTTCCAAAGCGGATTTGCGCCTGCTTCAGGAAAACCTGTTAAAATCCCATGCCTGCGGAGTCGGGGAGCATTTTAACGAGGAGACGGTTCGGGGAATCATGCTGCTTCGGGTCAATGCTCTGGCCAAAGGCTATTCCGGAATCCGCCTGAAAACTCTCAATCAATTAATAATTTATTTGAACGAACGAATTGTTCCCGCGATTCCCGAACAAGGCTCCTTGGGAGCGAGCGGAGATTTGGCTCAGCTGTCGCACATGGGCTTGACGCTTTTGGGACTCGGAGAAGTTTATTATAAAAATGAATTAATGCCTTCAGCGGAAGCCTTGGCCAAAGCCAATCTCAAACCGCTTTCCGGTTTGGAAGCCAAGGAAGGCTTGTCCCTGATCAATGGCACGCAAGCCATGACTTCGGTCGGAGCCATTGCGGTGTATGATGCCATCAATCTTTCGAAAACGGCAGACATCGCCGGGGCGCTGACGTTTGAAGCCTTGAATGGGATCCGGGATGCTTTCTTTGAAGAGGTTCATGCCGTCCGGGGTCAGATTGGTCAAATGACGGTTGCGAAAAACATCCGGCGATTGACGGAAGGCAGCCAGTACTCGACCGCTCAAGGCGAGATCCGGGTTCAGGATGCTTATTCGTTGCGCTGCCTGGCGCAAGTTCACGGAGCGAGCCGCGATGCCTTGGATTACATAAAAACGAAAGTCGAAATCGAAATGAACGCCGCAACGGACAATCCGCTGATTTTTTCCGAGAATTCCGTCATTTCCGGCGGGAATTTTCACGGGCAGCCGATGGCTTTAGCCTTTGATTTTTTGAAAATTGCCCTTAGCGAATTCGCCAGCATCAGCGAACGGCGCATTGAACGCTTGGTCAACCCCAACCTGAATGGCGGTCTTCCGGCCTTTTTGGCCAAAGATCCGGGTTTAAATTCCGGGTTCATGATCGTTCAGTACAGCGCGGCCTCTTTGGTCAGCGAAAACAAAGTCTTGGCTCACCCGGCGAGTGTGGATTCGATCTCCTCGTCGGCGAATCAGGAAGACCATGTTTCCATGGGAACCATCGCCGCCCGCGGAGCTCGGGACATTCTTCGCAATGCCCAACAAGTTTTGGGAATGGAACTTTTCACCGCTTGCCAGGCCCTGGAACTGCGCGGCAAGAAAACTATGGGTTTGGGGACGGCGGCGGCTTTCTTGCGCCTTCGTCAAGACATTCCCTTCATTGAAAAAGACCAAATCATGTATTATCATTTGAATATGGCTAAAAAGCTGGTGACTTCGAACGTCATCGCCGAAGCCGTCGAAAAAGCCATCGGATCTTTGGATTAGGAGGAATTCATGAACAACGCGAAGATTTCCCAAGCCATGACCGTCCGGTTGGACGCCATTTTTCCGGAACTTCCCAAATATCCGGTAATTAACCCGGAAATTCGTCGGGCACCAAAACGAGAATTTGTTTTAAGCGAAGAAGAGACCGTTTTGGCTTTGCAAAACGCGCTGAGGTATATTCCGCCGGCTTGGCAGGACACGCTCGCCAAAGAGTTTTTGGACGAACTTCTGACCAGAGGCCGGATCTATGGTTATCGTTTTTATCCGTCGGAGCGAATCTATGGCAAGAATATCGACGAATACCAAGGGGCGACTTTGGCTGGAAAAGCCATCCAAGTCATGATTGACAACAATTTGGATTTTGACGTTGCCCTTTATCCTTATGAACTGGTGACCTATGGGGAAACCGGAACCGTCATGTTGAACTGGATGCAATATCATCTGATCAAACGATATTTGGAAATAATGAAGGATGACCAAACTTTGGTGGTTTCATCCGGACATCCGCTGGGGTTGTTTGCATCATCCAAACATGCTCCGCGGGTCATCATCACCAACGGATTGATGGTGGGGATGTTCGATGATCTGGCGCATTGGAACAAAGCCGCCAGTCTTGGCGTGGCTTCTTATGGGCAAATGACCGCCGGAGGTTGGATGTACATCGGTCCGCAGGGAATCGTTCACGGTACTTACTCGACGCTGATCAATGCCGGCCGGGAAAAACTTGGCATTCCACAGGATCAGAATCTCGCTGGAAAGCTTTTTGTCAGCAGCGGACTTGGGGGAATGAGCGGGGCTCAAGGCAAAGCCTGCGTCATCGCGGGCGGAGTGGCCGTAGTGGCGGAGGTCGATGATTCGCGGATCAAAACCCGCTTGAAACAAGGCTGGGTGACCAACGTTGAACTGACACCGGAATCCGCCTTCAATACCGCCAAAAAATACTTAAGTCTGAAAAAACCGGCGGCCATTGCTTTCCTCGGCAACATCGTCGACTTATTGGAATACGCGGTAAAACATGAAATCAAGATTGATTTGCTCAGCGATCAGACTTCTTGTCATAATGCCTATGAGGGCGGATACTGTCCGGCCGGGATCACTTTTTCGGAAAGAACGCTTTTGCTTCAAACGAATAAACCGCGATTCCGGGAGCTGGTAAATGTTAGTTTACAAAAACATTTCGAATTGATTCGGGCCCTGATCGCCCAAGGCACTTATTTCTTTGATTACGGAAACAGTTTTATGAAGGCGATCTTTGACGCCGGAGTAACCGAAATATGTAAAAACCAAAGAAACGTTGATGAAGGGTTCATTTGGCCGAGTTACGTGGAAGACATCATGGGGCCGATCATGTTCGATTACGGATATGGTCCGTTTCGCTGGGTCTGCTTAAGCGGAAAAGAAGCCGATTTGATAAAGACCGATCAAGCCGCGATGGAATGCATTGACGTTAACCGACGTTTTCAGGATTTAGACAATTACAACTGGATAAAAATGGCCGAAGCCAATCACTTGGTGGTGGGAACGAAAGCCCGGATCTTGTATCAGGACGCTTCGGGTCGGCTAAAAATCGCCAAACGGTTCAACGAAATGGTCCGAAACAAACTCATTGGCCCAGTCATGATTGGACGCGACCATCACGATACCGGAGGAACCGATTCGCCTTTCCGGGAGACCGCGAACATTTCTGACGGATCCAATGTCATGGCCGACACGGCCACTCAGGTTTTCGCGGGAAATGCGGCTCGGGGAATGACCATGGTGGCTCTGCATAACGGCGGCGGCGTGGGGATTGGAAAAGCCATCAATGGCGGTTTTGGTTTGGTCTTGGATGGTTCGGAGGAAGTTGACCAAATATTGGAAAGCGCCATCCCGTGGGATGTCATGTCCGGCGTGGCCCGAAGGTCCTGGGCGCGAAATCCGCATGCGATGGAAGTCAGTTCCGATTACAACCAGCAAAATGCGAACACGCAAATAACTTTGCCATATCTGGCGGACGTTGAATTTTTAAGAAAAATAGTGAAACAAAAATATTAAAGCGAGGTCAGCATGAACCGATTGATCGTTCACAGCATCGATAATTTAGTCACGGTCCGGGGGAAGAATTCGCTTCGCCAAGGTTCGGAAATGAACCAAGCGGAAATCCTTAATGATGGTTATTTCGTCGTTGAAAATGGAATTTTCATTGCCATCGGGACCCATGACGGATATAAACAATTTGAGGGGGACTTTATCAATGCCTCCGGAAAGACCATTACTCCGGGTTTGATTGATTCCCATACCCATTTGGTTCACGCCGGATCTCGGGAAAACGAGCTGGAACGCTTGTTGAACAAAGAAAGCTACCTAAGCATTCTCAGAAGCGGGGGCGGGATCCACAGCACCGTCCGAAGCACAAGAGAAGCGGGTTTTGGGGATTTGTTTGAAAAAGCCCGGAAAAGTTTGGAAACCATGCTGGCTTATGGGGTGACTACCGTGGAAGCCAAAAGCGGTTACGGACTTAATATGGAAACCGAACTGAAATTGTTGCGAGTGGCGAAAGCTCTAAATGACCTAAATCGGACGGAAGTAGTCAGCACCTTTATGGGAGCCCATGCCATTCCGGAAGAATTGGCCATGAAACGGTCCCAATACATTGATCAGGTAATGGAAATGATAAAAGCCGTCAAAGAAAAGGGTTTGGCGGAATATTGTGATGTTTTCTGTGAGGAAGGGGTCTTTTCCCGATCCGAAAGCGAAGTTATTTTGCGGTTTGCTTCATCTTTGGGATTTGGCCTTAAAATCCACGCCGATGAAATCACCCCGATCGGGGGAGCTGATTTGGCAGCGGACCTCCATTGTTCGTCGGCAGAACACTTGTTAGTCTCGACTCTGGAGGGCATAAAAACACTGGCGGCTTCGAAAACCGTGGCCACCATTCTGCCGCTAACATCGCTATTTTTAAACAAACCGGGGGCGGACGCCCGAATGATGATCGAAAACGGCTGCGGATTGGCCATTGGAACGGATTACAATCCGGGGACCAGCCCGTCCGAAAATCTGCTTTTGGCCATGCAAGTGGCCATGATGCGAGCCCGAATGACTCCAAAGGAGATCATCACCGCGGTAACCATCAATGCGGCGGTAAGTTTGAACCGGGCGGATCGCAAAGGTTCGATTGAAGTCGGAAAAGATGCGGACTTTGTCATTTTTGACGCTTTGAATTGGCCTTACGTTTTATATCATTTCGGAACGAACCATGTATCGGAAGTTTTCATTCGCGGTCGTTCGGTCATCAAAAACTGAACCTTCAAGGAGAAAATATGGATTTAAAATTAAGCACCACGGCGGAAGAGTTTTTAAGTTGGTATCGAAAGATCCTGGAAAAATATGACGCCGAAACCCAGCTCTTTATTGTCAACCTCCAAAACTATGCTATCAACGGAGTTTTGAAAGAAAATGTCATGGGGGGAATTTATGACCAGGGGGAATTGGTCATGCTCTTTTTGAATGCTTCTCCTTGGAATCTTCAGATTTTCGAGCTGAAGGAATCGAAGGAAGCATGTGAGAAACTGGCGAAGTTCCTAGTTGAAAACAAGATCCCCATCTCGGGGATAAATGCTTCTTTTAACACCGGACTTTTTTTCCGAGAAGCTTATTCGGAACAAAGCGGTCGCTTGTTCACCCTTCGCACGGCCATGGACATCATGGTTTTGAAGAAATTAAAGGATATCCCTTTGAGTGCGGGATCAGCGGAACTGGCAAAATTGGAAGATGCGGATCTGCTTTCGGAATACTTGGTCAATTTCAATTTTGATTGTTTCCACCAAGCTCATGAAAAAGCGGAATTTCTGGAACTGGTAAATAAGAAAATTACTTCCGGAACGCTATACGTGTTTCGGGATCCGGAAGGTCGAATCGTTACGATATGCGGCGTGAGCCCCCGGACTTTTAAAGGAATGGCGCTGAATTTGGTTTACACTCATCCCGATTTTCGGAATCGGGGATACTGTCAGACCTTGGTTCACTGGGTTTGTGAACAAAAACTGAAATCGGGTTCCGAATACTGCACGCTTTTTGTAGACAAAACCAACCCAAGGTCGAACCGGGCTTATTCAAAAGTCGGATTCGAGATCGTCAAAGATAATTATGACTACCAATTGCTATAATCCAAAAAAATAGAAGGAGAACATCATGAAATTAATAGAAATGACCGTCAATGGGTTTTTGAACGAAGTTGATTCGCCGTCTCCAGCTCCGGGAGGAGGAAGTGTATCCGCTTTGGCTGTCGCGGAAGGAATCAGCCTAATTCGGATGGTGGCGCAGCTGACCATCGGAAAGAAAAAATTCCAAGCGCTTGATGAAAAGATCAAGTTGGATTATTTGAGCCGGATGAAAATGCTTGAAGAATTGAAACTGCAAGCCATTCAGCTGATCGACGCCGATACTGAGGCCTTCAACACCATCATGAAAGCTTACCAATGTCCAAAAACCTGCGAATCAGAAATTGCGGTTCGAAATAAAGCTGTTGAACAGGCCACCATCAAAGCCACGCAAGTGCCGATGGATACCGCATCCATTGCTTTAAAAGCCATGGAATTGGCCTTGCCGATGTTTGAAAATGCCAACCGGTCCGCAACTTCCGATTTCGGAGTCGGGATAAAGATGCTCGAAGCCGGATTGATCGGCGCGGTTTTGAACGTGAGAACAAACATGTGCGGATTCACGGATCCGGACTTGTCCAAGAAATTTTTAAGCCAAGCGGAAGCTGCGGAGAAAAAGGGCATCGAAATGGCAGCCGGCGCATTGGAGAAAGTAAATCAAGTATGGAAATGAAGAACGAACAACCGTCGATAATGCTTACTCCCAAAGAAATAACCGAGGAAGTTTGTAAAAGCGGGGAAGCCAAAGTAAGCAAACCGTTTTGGAAAGTCCTTTTGTCCGCTTTTTTAGCGGGATTCTTCATTGGTTTGGGGTATTATGGTTATTTGGTTTTGGCGGGAAATTCCGTCATGACGACCGTTCCCTTTTTTGGGAAGTTCTTGGGAGCAATCTTGTTCCCGGTCGGATTGGTAATGATTGTCATCGCCGGGGGGGATCTATTTACCGGAAACTGCCTGCTGACGATGGGATGGATGAGCAAACGCTACTCTTTTTCCAAAGTTCTTGCCAATCTGGGATTAGTTTATTTGGGAAATTTGCTTGGGGCTTTGGCCTTGGCCGGACTGATGTCGCTTTCCCAAACGGCTTCGGAAACGACCAGAGAATACATTCTGGAAGTGGCAACCGGAAAAACCGATTTGAGTTTTCTTGAGGCCCTGGCTCGGGGTATCCTTTGCAACATCCTGGTCAGTTTGGCGGTTTACATGGCTTACGCCGCCAAAAGTGTCGGCAGCAAAGTCATTGTCCTCATGCTTCCGATACTGCTTTTTGTCATTAGCGGCTATGAGCATAGCGTCGCCAACATGTTTGTTTTGCCTTTTGCGAAAATATTGGGCGGGGATTTTACCATTGGAGAGATGCTCCTTAACAACTTGCTTCCGGTCACGATCGGAAACATCATTGGGGGCGGAGTGATCATTCCGGGAGCTTACCATTTGATTTTTAAACCCTAAAAGCCATCAGCCCGGGTCTTCCGGGTTTTTATTATGCAATCTAAAAAAAACCATTGAAAATATACATTTTTTATGATAAAATCACATACGTAAAAAACTAAATATTGCAGGTATCGTATAATGGTTATTATTTCGCCTTCCCAAGGCGAAGATACGAGTTCGATCCTCGCTACCTGCTCCATTTTAATTTTTAGGTCAGTAATTTAGCTGGCTTTTTTCTATGGAAAGGTTACTTTCCCAAACCCAAAATGATAATGTTTTCATAAAATATGGCATTTAAAAATGGGACTTGTATTTTAGGATTTTTACTATATAATTGTTTTATCAATATTGCATGGAGGCAAACTGGTGAAAAAGGTCTTAATTGAACTAAACAACATCACGAAAAAATTTGACGATGACGTTATTGTTGATGGACTAAACCTCAAAATTTACGAAAATGAATTCCTGACGCTGTTAGGTCCGTCAGGCTGCGGGAAAACCACTACCATTCGGATGATCGCCGGCTTCGAAACCCCGAACGAAGGACAGATCATCATCAATGGCAAGATTTCCAACGACCTTCCGCCGTATGTTCGCCCGATCAATACGGTTTTTCAGCGTTACGCATTGTTCCCTCATCTCAATGTGGCCGACAACATTTCGTTCGGTTTGCATAACCGCGGAATGGATTTTTTGCTTAAGTTTTTTAACGAGGCCAACCTTCGAGCGGAAATCATCAAAGAAAAACTTGCGAAAGGAGTACCCCAGCCCCAAGCTGAGAAGATTTCCAATCGCGATCTAAACAAGAAGCTTGAAGAAAAGATTCAAGAATCGGTTATGCGGTCCCTGGAACTGGTTAAACTAAAGGGATACGAAAAACGAAAAGTCAATCAACTGTCCGGAGGACAACAACAACGAGTGGCTTTGGCCCGGGCGATCATCAACCGTCCTCAAATCCTCTTGCTTGACGAACCTTTGGCGGCGCTTGACTTAAAACTTCGTCAAAACATGCAATATGAATTAAAAGAAATGCAACGCACCCTGGGCATCACTTTCGTCTTTGTCACTCATGACCAAGAAGAAGCGATGACGATGAGCGACCGGATCGCGGTCATGAAAGACGGAGTCATTCAACAGCTCGGAACTCCGAAGGACATTTACAATGAACCGGTCAACCGCTATGTGGCGACCTTCATTGGGGAGTCCAACATCATCCAGGGCGTATATATCCGGAAAAACGTGGTTAAATTCATGGACGTGGAATTCGATTGCACCGGCTACACTTTCGCGGATGGCGAAAACGTCGATGTGGTCATCCGTCCGGAAGACTTCGACGTCGTTCCGATTGAGAATTCCAAAATCAACGGAATCGTCACCTCAGCGATCTTCAAAGGCGTTCATAACGAACTGTGCATAAATATTCAAGGCATCGAATTTGTTGTCAACACGTACGAAAACTACGAAGTTGGGCAACCAATCGGCCTGAAGGTTGACCCTTATGAAATTCATCTCATGAAGGTTCACACCGATGAATAAAGAATTCAAAAGATTAGCCTATCCATACTCGGTATGGCTATATGTGCTGGCTTTATTTCCGGCGCTGGTCATGATCTTGTTGATCTTTTTGGATATCCGCGGAATCAAATTTGAGGAAGCAACTTTCACCTTTGATAATTTTGCTTTTTTGGGCGAGAAATCGACCTATAAGGCCTTCGGATATAGTTTCCTGTTTGCGTTCATTACCATGGCCATCTGTTGGTTCTTGGGGTATTTGGTCGCTTACTGGGTTTTTCGTTCCCATTTCAAAAATAAATTCGTAATTCTGACCATTCTCATTCTGCCAATGTGGTCAAACATCCTGCTCCGCAACGAAGCTTTGAAAAACATCCTGGAACCGAACAACATCATTCAGGACTTGCTTTCCAAAATCGGGATCGGTTACGGAATTGACATTTATTCCCTTGGGCTTTGGGAAAACGCCGGCTATCATTTTGCCATCATCATCGGGTTGGTGATCACTTACCTCCCGTTCATGATTCTGCCGATTTACACGGCTTTGGAAAAAATCGATTATTCGCTGGAAGAAGCGGCCATCGACCTTGGGGCCAGCGACCTTCAGAAATTCTGGCGGGTCATCTTTCCGCTGTCTTTAAAGGGCTTGATCACCGGGTCGATCATGGTGTTTTTGCCATCCATGTCCGGGTTTGCCATTCCTGAAATCGTTGGGAAAGGAAAAGTTGTATTGGTTGGTAAGATCATCGAACAGTCGTTCATGTACACCAATTATAATTTAGGTTCCATGCTGGCCATCATCGTATTGGTCCTGATCCTGGGATCGCTGTTCATTGTGAACAAAGTCGATAAGGAAGGGGAAACATTATTATGATGAATTACCCAAAAGCCACTTTGGAAGAATATGGTTACAAAAACCATAAAGTTGAAAAAACCGTCTTCAAAATATTCAGCAAAGTGATGGTCGTTCTGATCATCGTTATCATGTACTTGCCGATCCTGGTCATTGGGATCCAATCCGTGAATTCCAGTCTCCAGCTTTCGAGTTTTGACCAATTCACTTTTAAGTGGTATTCAATCTTTCTGAGCCGGGATCCGGCGGACATGCAAGACATCGAAAGCCTGGTCAATGCCATTAATGTCACTTTCCGAGTCAGCATCCTCGCCACCATCATCTCAACGGTCGTGGGCACGCTTTTCGCAGTGGGAATCAACGCCATGCCACCGAAAAGACGGCAACGCATTCTGATGCTGAACAACATTCCGCTTTTGAACGCGGACATCGTAACCGGAGTCAGCTTAATGCTGGTCTTCAAGTTCCTGATGATTATTTTCCCGGGTATCTTCGGATATCCAACCTTGATCTTGGCCCATCTGTTCTTTACGCTTCCGTACGTCATCTTAAGTGTCCTTCCGAAATTCAAGGAAATCGACCCTAACCTGATGGACGCCGCCTTGGACTTGGGGGTCAAACCATACCGAGCTTTGCGAAAGGTCATCGTACCGTCGATCAAAGCCGGGATCTTCTCAGGAATGCTATTTGCATTTACGATGTCAGTCGATGATTTCGTCGTCAGTTATTTTACCAACAGCGCCGAAACTTCGAATTTGTCCACCTGGATTTACGCGAGCATCGGGCGTCGCAGCCTGACGCCGGCCGTTTATGCTTTCAGCACACTGCTGACTCTGTTGACGCTTGTAATTCTTTTAACCATTAATTTTATCGGAGATCAGAAAGGTAGAAAAATAAAACATGAAAAAAATTAGTGTCGTCTTAATTGCGGTTTTCCTGGTGTTTGTCACCGTCGGGTGCTCAAACAAAGAAAAATTGGTTCTCTTGAACTGGGGCGAGTACATCAATGATGAAGTCGTCACTCTATTCGAAGAAGAATATAACTGTATCGTCGTTGATCCGATCGTGGATTCCAACGAAGGATTTTATGAAAAAGTCGTCAGCGAAACCTCCATCTATGATTTGGTGGTTCCGTCGGATTATATGATCGAGAAAATGCACGATGAAGATTTGTTGCAAAAAATCGATTTGACCAAACTGACCAATTACGATCCGATCAACAATCCGTTGATGCCGGGCGTATTGGGAATTCAGGGTGAAATGTTTGAAGGCAACGAAGAATATGCGGTTCCTTATTTCTGGGGAACTTGGGGCTTGATGTATAACAAGCAGGTGGCTGGTTTGGAAACCGCCATTTTGGCCAATGGGTGGGACGCTTTCTTTGAAACTGACAAAGTCCCGGCCGGAACCCGCGTCGGAATGTATAACATCCCGCGTTATGCTTACGCCGCCGCCATGCTCTATTTGGGACGCAGCATCAATGAAGAATCAGCTGACGCTTTGGCCAGCGCGCAGACCGTTTTGGAAATGCGGTCTTTCACCGAATGGGGAACTGACAGTTTGAAAAAAGCCATCGTTGCAGACAACCTTGACATCGCTTTTGTTTGGACAGGCGATTTCTTGGACATGCTCTACACCAGCTTGGATACCGATCCGAATCTGGCCAACATTACTTATGATATTTACATTCCGGAAGATACCGTTGCTTTCATGGATTGCCTGTGCATCCCCGCCAACGCTCGGAATGTTGAACTTGCCCATAAGTTCATCGACTTCATGCTTCGTCCGGAAATGGCTTACCTGAACGCCAGCGTCGTTGGTTATTGCACCCCGGTATTGGAGGCTTATGAAGACATCGTCGACTATGTTGGCGATGATGCATGGCTGACCTCCTGGGCTTATGCCAACAATTTGTATTATCCAATGCCGGCACCGGAAGATCCAGTTCAATTTAAAGGAACTCCGATCGCCAACTTGTCCACCGATTTCGTCAATCAAATCAATACCATGGTCAATAACGTCAAAGTCGGTTGATCGTTTTAAGGCTAAAAGTGCTCGCAAGAGCACTTTTTTCTTGATACTTTCCTATATGAAAGAATCCATAGTGAGAAAATTGGTTTCTTGCTATTGATGGGAAAAAGTAGTATAATAAACGTAAGAAATTTGTTTAATACGGAAACAAACAACTTGGTGGTACCATGATGAAGAAAAAAATATCTCCCTATATAATTATCCTTTTTGGTTTCATCGCCGTGATCATGATTGGGGCTTTATTATTGCTCCTTCCTTTCGCAACTTATGACGGCATTCATCTGTCATTCATTGATGCCCTTTTTACTGCCACCAGCGCGGTTTGCGTGACCGGTTTGTCCGCCGTCCCGACTTTGGCCGGAACATATACCATTTTTGGAAAAATCATCATCGCGGCCTTGATCGAAATCGGAGGACTGGGATTCGTGACCGTCGTAATTTTCATCTTTACGCTTTTGGGCTTGAAGATCGGCATGCAAGACCGGTTCCTGATCAAAGAATCACTGAACCAAAACTCCTTGCGAGGGATGGTCCGGTTGGTTCGTTTCGCGGTCTTTGTATCTTTGACGGTCCAAATTACCGGAGCTACGATCAATTTCTTTGTGTTCAAACAATACTTTCCGTTCTGGGATGCGGTTGGGATCAGCGCTTTCCACGCGATTTCCGCTTTCAATAACGCGGGATTCGACTTGTTTACTCAAGGACAATCCATGATTCCTTATCAGGATCCGTTATTGGTCTTCAACACTTCGGCGTTGATAATCATCGGCGGAATCGGGTTCATCGTCATCAATGACATTTTGAAAAACAAAACCTGGAAGAAATTATCCATTCACTCAAAGATCGTGCTTAGAACCTCGCTTGGATTGATCATCGTGGGAATGGTCCTTATAAAACTTTTGGACTGGGAAGACGTTACTTGGATGCAAGCTTTCTTTACCAGTGTCTCCGCTCGGACCGCCGGCTTTCAAACCGTGGATTTCAATCTCATTACCAGTTCGGGTTTGGTGGTCGTGATGATCTTAATGTTCATCGGAGCCTCTCCGTCATCAACCGGAGGCGGTGTAAAAACCACCACTTTCTATACCGTAATCAAATACATCGGTACTTTCGCCCGGGGGAAGCAACCGATCACTTACAATCGCAAGATCGCCAATGGCAGCGTCATCAAGGCCTTCATCTTGGTCGTGCTTTCGCTCTCATTTGTCATAATGATGGTTTTGGCGGTCGCCGTCGTCGAACGGTTCAACCCTAACGTTTTGGTTGAGGACACGGTTTATTTCCAAAAGATTACTTTTGAAGTGTTCTCGGCTTTTGGAACCGTTGGAAATTCCATGGGCATCACTCCCGGATTACATTGGCTGAGCAAAGCGCTGCTTTGCCTGACCATGCTTTTTGGAAGGCTTGGTCCAATCACCATCATCAGCGTTTGGAACCGCAATTGGAATGTCGATTCCAGTAGCCATGGCATTAAATTCATTGAAGAAAAAATCATTATCGGATAAAACACCCCAAAGCGAAAACTATCAACTTTGGGTAAATGGAGGAAAATATGAAAAAATCATTCGCAGTACTGGGCCTGGGTCGATTTGGCCTTAAACTTGTTGAAGAACTGAGCAACCATAACGTCGACATCATCGCGACGGACATCATCGAGGAAAACGTCGTCAAAGCCAGCGAATTCATCAGCAACGCTTTTGTTTGCGATTCAACCAACGAAGCAGCGCTGAAAGAACTCGGGGTCGGAAATGTTGACCATGCCATTATCGCTTTCGGGTCAAACATGCAAAACTCGATTTTGACGACCATCATTCTGAAAGAAATGGGCGTTCCGAAAATCACAGTCCGGGTGGACGATGAATTCTTCGTGCCGGTCATGAAAAAACTCGGAGCCACCGACATCGTTTCGCCTCAAAAAATCGCCGGAATCCGTTTGGCCAACAAAATCGTCAGCGATACTTTCGTCGACTATTTTAACATTAATTCCGAATTCTCGGTCGCCGAAATTTCCATTGAAGACGACATCAAACCGCTGAACATCCAAGACTTGAATCCGCGTAACAATTTTGAAGTCAACTTGCTCCTGATCGAAAGAGGAAATGAATCCTTCTCGCCTAAAGGCGCGGACTCCGTCCTTCCGAAAGATCATATTTACGTTTTCGGAACAACCAACAAAATTGCCAAGTTTACCCATTTTGTTAACAGCCAGAAGCAATAGGACCGATTGATGACCAAGGACCCAAACCGAAAAATCGGGATCATCTTCGATCTTGACGGAACTCTATTGAATACTTTGGATGATTTGGCAGATGCCGTTAACCAAACTCTTGGCCACTTTGGCTATCCGGCGAGGACTTACGAAGAAATTCGCAGGTTCGTTGGAAACGGAGTCAAAGTGCTGATGAAGAAGAGCTCCCCGGAAAAGCTGACCAGTGAACGGTTTACCGAATGCTTGACTTATTTTCAAGATTATTACAAAAAAAACATGCTCAACAAAACAAAGCCCTATCCCGGCATCATGGGAATGCTTAGGAAATTAAAGAATCAAGGAATCGCGGTGGGCATTGTTTCAAACAAATTTCAGAAGGCCGTCACCGGGCTTTGGGAAATATTTTTTAAGGATGTAGTGACGGTTGCCATTGGCAATCGCGACGGCGTCCTTCCGAAACCGGCTCCCGACAGCGTCATGCTGGCCATCTCCGAGTTGAAATTGGACCTCAAACGCGATTTGATTTATTATGTTGGGGATTCGGAAACGGATATTCTGACTGCGGCCAATGCGAATTTGCCAATCATCAGTGTCACTTGGGGTTTTAGGACCCTTGAAGAACTTAAGTCTTGCGGGGCAGGGGCTTTAATTGACCAGCCCGAGGAAATATTTTCCTATCTTGAATCATGATCGTTCGCGAAAAGCGAACGATTTTTTAAACAAAGGTGACAAAATTGCATTGTTAACGTTTTCGGTTTATGTTATAATGTTTCTCGTAATGCGTCCGGAGGTCAGATAGACGCCAATCGAAAAACGTCATAAAGTGGAATATTTAAATAATGTTGTTACAACGCCAAACATTTAATGATTTACTCGCTTAGAAAAATAATTCAGATTATTGCATGAACTTTGGTAGAAGAATCAAAAGAACGAAGAAGAGGAAACATTCATGAAGTCGGTTATGTGGAAACAAATTTTAGATAAGAGCGACACTGGTTATGCTCGCTTGAAAATCACTTATTCTCAAAACAAACCAGTTGATTTTCAATTTATGGATGTCAACTCTTCATTTGAAAAGATGACAAAAATGTCGCGCAGCAATCTCATCAAGAAAAAAGGCAGCGCCATTTTTGCTGACAGTTTTGATGAACTTTCCCTTTGGAAACAATTCTGCGAAGTGGCCAACACCAAAAGCTCAAAAGAGTATGAAGGTTATTCTTCGCTTTTTCAGATAAATTACTTAATAAAAATTTCGTCTTTAAAGAAAGATCAAATCGTTCTTTTGCTTAAGGAGATCAATTCGTCCGAAATACCGCTGATGGAACAAAACGAAAAAGACAGTTTCATGAGCAATTATTTAAAGAACATGGTTTGGATCATCGGGATGGACTTTCAAATCACTTATGTTAGTCCGTCGGTTGTGAGCGTTCTTGGATACTCGGCCGGAGACATGCTTTCGAAGAGCGTCTTTAACATCGTTTCTTCGACCTCGATCGATAGTTTCATGACCGTATTCGAAGTCGATGCGGATAATCCTCAAACCGATGACGATAACGAAATCCTGGCGATGGAAGTCGAAATGATCAACAAAGCCGGAGACATCATTCTGACCGAGCAAAGAATTCAATATTTGCGTGACATTTCCGGGAAAATCACCAGCATCATCGCCAATGTCCGGGACATCACCGAACGGAAGATGGAAAAAGAAAAGATCATTCGCAGCGAAGAACGGTTGCGCATGATCCTTGATTCAACGGCCGAAGCCATCTTCGGAATCAGTTTGGTCGGGACCATCACTTTTTGCAACAACAGTTGCTTGCAAATGTTGGGTTACACTCGCCAAAACGAACTTTTGGGCAAAAATGCTCACAAACTTTTTCACAATCGAAACATCTTCAACCAGATAATTCCGCCCGAGCAATGCGAGATCCTAAAAACCTTGCAAACCGGAGTGGGGATCTGCGTTGACGACGATGTTTTTTGGAAAAAGGATGGAACGTCGATTCAAATCGAGTACTATGCATATCCCCAATTCCATGACGATAAAATCGAAGGGGCGGTCATCACTTTCTTTGATATTTCGGCTCAGCTGAAAATCGAAAGCGATTTGAAGGAAAGCGTTCGAAGCAAAAGCGTGATTCTTGCCAATCTTCCGGGAATGGCTTACAAATGTCTTTTCGATCGCCAGTGGACCATGCAGTTTGTTTCGGAGGGTTGCCTCGCTTTGACGGAACACCGTCCCGAAAGCCTGCTTTACAACCGCGACTTATCCTATAATGATTTGATTGCTCCCGAATACCAGGAACATTTGTGGCGGGTTTGGGGCGAAGCCGTCAAGAACCGAACCCCGGTTCGCGAAGAATACATCATCATTACCGCTTCCGGAAAACATAAATGGGTTTTGGAACAGGGACAACCGTTGTATAACGAAACGGGAGAAGTCGAAGCCTTGGAAGGCTTGATTTTGGACATCAGCGATCAAAAGATTAAACAATTGGAAATTCAATACATGAGCCAGCATGATGTTCTGACCGGACTTTACAACCGGGCTTATTTCGAAAAAGAGAAAGATCGCCTGGACAATTTAAAATACCTTCCGCTTTCGATCATCATTGGGGACATTAATGGATTGAAACTGACCAACGATGCTTTTGGCCATGACGAAGGCGACCGCTTGATCCAGCGAACCGCGAATCTCATCACCGGTTGTCTCCGCGAAAACGACATCGTGGCGCGGACGGGCGGTGACGAATTCACGATCTTGCTTCCCAACACCGACAGTGAGACCGCTTATTATTATCTGAAAAAAATCCAAGCTCAATGTGAACGAGGAAAAGACAAACTGGTAATGGGAAACAATTATATTAGTCTTTCACTGGGCTTTGCAACCAAAGAAAGTCCGGAAGAAAACATCATCGGGGTTCAAAAATACGCCGAAGACTTCATGTACAAACGAAAATTGTTGGAACGCAACAGCATTCATAATTCCTTTCTATCCTCGATCACGGCCACCATGTTTGAAAAAAGCCAGGAAACCGAGCAACACGCCGAACGGATGCGGACTTTATCCGTTCAAATGGGAATCAAACTCGGTTTCAACCAAAAGGATTTAGATGAATTGGCTTTGCTTGCCACTTTGCATGACATCGGGAAGGTCAGCATTGACCGCAATATTTTGAACAAACCGGGGAAACTTACTCCGGAAGAATGGCAGGAAATCAAAAAGCATCCCGAGATCGGTTATCGAATCACCAAAGCTTCCCCGGAACTGACCACCATCGCTGAATACGTTCTTTCCCACCATGAACGATGGGACGGGAAAGGCTACCCACAAGGATTAAAAGAAACTCATATTCCGATCCAATCCCGAATCATCGGCATCGTTGATGCTTATGATGCCATCACCAATGAACGCCCGTATCGTCCGGCCCGGACCTCCGCGGAAGCCATTACCGAAATCCTAACGAATTCGGGAACGCAATTTGATCCGAATTTAGTCGGAATCTTCGTGGAATTGATCCAGGACAACCAAAGCAAAGCTTCTTTATAAAGATGTTTATGAAGATTAAAATGGCATTTCGGTGCCATTTTTTTATATTGTGAAATAAGGGTGATTATGATAAAATAATCAGGAAGGTGATCAAATGAGGAAAATTATTAATAAAATTAACGGTATTTATGTTTTAGTGGCTTTTGCTTTGATGATCCTTTTCTTCGCATTGGTGTTTCCGTTCACCAACCAATTGTTCGAGGAAAATGCCAATACCAGGTTGATTCCCGATATGCTCATTTTCTATTCGCCAACCAATTTGGAAGAACTGGCCCTCATTTATGGGGAAGCCGGCCGTGATTATTACATATTGACCAAGTACACTTTGGACATTGTTTGGCCGCTCGTTTATACTTTCTCGCTCGCGGTCATTCTAATGTATCTTTTTAAATCGGCCAAAAAGTTTTATTTTTCATTGTTTCTGCCGATGGCGGTTTTCGCTTTTGATATGCTTGAAAACATAACCTTGAGCATTGTTTTTTCCAAGTATCCAACGGTGATCCCGGCTTTGGGATATTTGGCTTCGGTGTTCTCGACCCTTAAATGGGTAACGGTCGCCGTCATCATGGTCTTTGCCATGATAATGCTCGGGAAGCTTTTGAAAGTACATGACACAAGAAGGGATTAAACAACATGACGAATAATACTGAAACATCCAACCATCTGGCGGAAAGGATCATCGACGTTTCCGAACTGCACAAGAGTTATAAAGAAATTCATGCGGTGAAAGGCATCAGTTTTTATGTGAAGAAAGGTGATCTGTTTGCGTTTTTGGGACCGAACGGCGCAGGAAAATCTACAACCATTGACATTCTGACCACCGTTTTGAAAAACGACTCAGGAACCATCACCATTGACGGGTTAACTTTGGGACCGGATGATTTTAAAATCAAACAGAACATCGGCGTGGTTTTTCAGGACAAAGTCCTCGACGATCTTTTGACGGTCAGGGAAAATCTCCTGTTCCGCGGCACTCTATATAATTTTTCGAAAGAAGAAGTTCAAAAGCGGGTAGACAAAGCCATTGAAATGACGGATGTTGGAAGTTTCCAAAACCGCCGATACAAGACTTTGAGCGGGGGTATGAAAAGACGGGTGGACATCACCAGAGCTTTGATCAACACCCCGAAGATCCTCTTTTTGGACGAGCCGACCACTGGTCTTGACCCGATGAGCCGGAAACAAATTTGGAACACGATCGAGAATCTCCGAAAAGACTTTGGAATGACCATTTTTTTGACCACCCATTATATGGAAGAAGCCGACAACGCGGATTATGTGGTCGTCATTGTTCAAGGAGAGATCGCAGCCAAAGGCACTCCGACCGAACTGAAAGAAAAATATTCCCATGATCATTTGCATATCAAACCAGGTTCGATGGAAACGCTCGTCTCCAAACTACAAGCTGATGGCGTTGCTTACCAAGTCGTCGCCGATTTGGTAAAAATACCGCTAAAGAGCAGCGTGGAAGCCATTCCGCTTATTCAGCGCTACCAAGCGGAGATTGTCAGTTTGTCAGTCGTGAATGGTTCGATGGATGATGCCTTCTTGAACATTACCGGAAAGGAAATCGATCAATATGATTGAAATCGCGAAAAGAAACATCAAATTGTATTTCCGGGATAAGGCCACCGTGTTCTTTTCCTTATTGAGCGTCTTTTTGATCATTGGCTTATATGTGCTCTTTTTGGGAGATGTGGTTGTTTCATCAATGAGTGAATTTCCTTCCGCCCGTTTCGTAGTGGATAGTTGGATTGTTTCCGGGTTGATAGCTTCTTGCAGCGTCACGGCGACTTTGGGAGCGTTCGGAGTGATCGTTGATGATTATACCAAAAACGTTGTAAAAGATTTCGGGTCGGCACCAGTCAAAAAATCAACTCTTACCGGCGGCTACATCATCAGTTCCTTGGTAATCGGAATCATTATGTCTTGCATTACTTTGGTTTTGGGTGAACTTTACATTCTCGTAAACGGGGGAGAATTATTGCCTCTTTTGACTTTGCTTGAAGTCCTCGGGGTTATCATCTTGTCAACTTTTGCGAATTCCGCGATTCTGTTCCTGATCATTTCTTTCGTAAAGACGCAATCGGCTTTCGCCACCATCTCAACTTTGGTGGGGACGCTGGTCGGGTTCTTGATGGGGGTTTACGTTCCGATCGGGAACCTGCCAACTTATGTTCAAAGCATTGTGAAACTGTTTCCGGGCACGTATTCCGCTTCGCTGCTTCGGATCATCATCATGGAGAAGCCGATGGACATTGCCTTTAACGGCGCACCCGAAGAGGTCACCTACGGGTTCATTACCCAAATGGGAATTCGCCTGGAAATCGGAGAAGAACTCTCTACCTCGCTTATGGCCATTTTGATTTTGGCGGGTACGGGAGTGTTGTTTTACTTGGTTTCGATACTTCGTTTAACCCTGAAGAAAAAATAAGCACAATCCCCAAAAACTTATTGAGTTTTTGGGGATTTTATGATAAAATATGTACAATATTGTGAAAAACGAGGTGTGAAATGTTACTGGCGCTAATTTTATTCGCATGCATGTACGTATTGCTTTTGTTCCTCCCGAAATACCGGGCCATCACGGCTTTGGTATTCGCGGCCGTGTTCTTGATTTTGGGGATCATGCCAATCACCGAGGCTTTGGCTCCCTCCGATCTTAACGTCATTTTGATGATCTTTGGTACCATGGGAGTTGTAGGGCTTTTCATTGAATCCAAGATGCCCTCCAAACTGGCGGATCTGATCATCAAAAAGATGCCAAACGTCAAATGGACCCTGGTCATTCTGGCCTTGTTCGCGGGGATCATTTCCGCTTTCGTAGATAACGTTGCGACGGTATTGATGGTTGCTCCGGTGGCCATGACCGTCTGTAAAAAACTGAAAATCTCTCCGGTCCCAAGCATCATTGCGATCGCGGTTTCATCCAACCTGCAAGGGGCGGCCACTCTGGTTGGCGATACCACTTCGATTATGCTGGGCGCGGAAGCTAATATGAACTTTTTGAACTTTTTCTTTTTCCAAGGAAAAATCGGAATTTTCTGGGTTGTTGAAGTCGGGGCCTTTATTTCCATGTTCATTCTGCTTTGGCTCTTCCGGAAGGAAACCTCTACAGTCACTGGCGTTGAAGTAACGGAAGTAAAGGATTATGTTCCTTCATACTTATTATTGGGAACCATCCTTCTACTCATTGTAGCGTCTTTTGTTCCGGTTCTTTCGGTTGCCACGCACGGAATGATCAACGGTATCATTTGTGTTTCGCTGTTCATCGTCGGAATCATTCGCAAGACGATTGTAAAGAGGGACGGAAAAGCCTTATGGAATGCTCTTAAAGAAATTGATTATACAACCCTGTTATTATTACTCGGATTGTTTACGGTCATCAACGGCATTGATTACGCGGGAGTTGTAACCGCGATCGGCGAATTGTTTGTAAAGATCAGCGGGGATAACCTATTCATAGTTTATACTTTGATCGTTTGGGCCTCCGTCATCCTTTCAGCCTTCATCGACAACATACCATACGTTGCAACCATGCTTCCGGTTGCAACCGCCATCGCTGCTACCATGGGCGTGGATCCGTACGTTTTGTATTTCGGGCTTTTGATCGGCGCGACTTTGGGAGGTAACATGACCCCAATCGGTGCTTCAGCGAACATCGCGGGCATTGGGATTCTCCGCAAAGAAGGATACGAAGTCAAGAACAAGGATTTCTTCCGAATCGGAATTCCTTTCTCATTGTCAGCCGTAATCGCGGGATATATCCTGATTTGGTTGATTTGGGCATAATAATAGATACGTAAAAAAAGTTTAACAGTCGCAGAAATGCGACTGTTTTTAATATCCTTTGGGGAGTTTCCAATCCAAGAAAAAGTTTTAGAATCCGCGCAATGACAAGAAAAAAATTCGGAGATTCCATCGCCAAAAAAAGAAAAAATCACGTCTTGAACGTGATTTTATTTTTTAAAATGGTGCTCCTGCTAAGAATCGAACTTGGATCTGAGCATTACCATTGCTCTGTTTTGCCATTAAACTATAGGAGCGAGAGACTATGAATATTATATCAAAACATTCTTTATATTTCAACATGTTTTTTCATTTTCTCATGAAAACCCAAGTCAAACAAATTATATTTCTAATTGGGTGATAACCGATTCTCGTATTGCAATTAGTCTCAAATAGTGTATAATTAGATTACGAACGGACCATATTTTTTCAAGGAGAGAAGCGATGAAGTCTTTTACCGTTAAAATAACGATTCTATTTTCCGTCATCATGGCTATTGTCGCTTTTGTTGCTTATGCCACTTACGCGACCATCAGCACGCGGTTTTTGGAATCAAAAGCCAGCGAAAACACGCTTTATGTCAATCAAAAGGTCGCGGCGGTAGTGGATCTCCAGTTGGGCTATGATTATGACAAACTGACAGATATCATTGAGGGACTTGATCCTTTGGACGGCGATTTTATCGATCAGTTGGAGGCTCAGAAGGCTAGCATTACCGTTGGAGACATCCATTACGATGCTTTTGGAACGGCCTTCTCGGATCGTTATGAGATCGGCGGAGCGACTTACCTGTACAATTACGACTTTGTTAACACCGATTATTATGACCAAAACATCGCCATCTATTCTTTTAGCGATGCTTTTATGGATAATACCGATTCAACTTTACATTGCTTTTTCAAAATCGGCGACATCATTGCCATTTTTGACGCCATTGGTTATTTTGATCCGATCTTTCTTGATGTAGAGAACATCCCTAACAACCAGTATTTTATCATCAGCATGGACGGCTTGATTACTTTCCAAAGCGATCATGAGACAACCAAAGACAAACTTTTCGAACATTATATTCGCGGTTACGGAGATGAAGGGACCATCGATTTGATTCTGGCGGATTTAAACGCCGGGGTTTCCAATGTAAAGACCGTCAATTTTGATGATGTTCGAACCTTCCTGGCTTTCTCGCCATTGTCCACGGAATTCTCCAGTCGCCATTTGTTCGTTGTGCATGCCATAGCTAAAAAAGATGTTATGACCTCAATGGCATATTTGATTACCACTTTGGTGATCGTTCTGGCGGTGGTCCTGGTTGCTTTCGCCATCTCTTTGTTTGGAATCTACCATGTGCTTCGGACCAAGAACTCCGATGTTGAAGCCGCGCGATTGGTTTACTACTATTCGAAACCGTATATTGTTCGGGTAACGTCTCGAGGCAAAATTAGTTACATCAACCGGACCGGAAAAGTCAACATCCAGTCTTATCATGATTTCAAAAATGTCAGCGACCTGAAAGCCGACATAGGGGGATCGGAGATCCTTTCGATGATCAAGAAGCAAGTTCCGTTTACGGCGGTCTTTACTTCCGTAGCCAACCAAGATATTTTCATTCGTTTCATTCCGCTAAAATCCGGATTTGGACACTACCTTTTGGGAGAAGACATCACCGAACGGGAAAAAGACTTCCTATTCAACCGGAACATGGCTTTGTATAACAAAACTACCCGGTTGCCAAATAAAAACTTCTTGCTAATGAAGCTCAAAGATCTTTTTTCCAATGTCACTTTCTTAAATGAGAAGAACTCCTTGGTGGCTTTTGACATCACCTCATTCAAAAACATCAATAACCTGTTCGGAATGAAAATCGGCGATGAAACTTTGATCAAACTATCAACGATCGTTAGTGATGCTCTGGTTGGAAAGAAAGCTATGCTTTTTAATACCGACGTCGATAACTTCGCGGTTTTGTTTGAAAAGGTTGAAAAGTTTGAAGAGGTCAAGCGTTGGGTCGAAGGCGTTCTGACGACTTTGGAAAAACCGGTCGAGATTCAAAACAACTTGCTGATTCTCGATGTGAAAATGGGCATCTTCAACATCGAAGCCGATCTTTACAACAACCTAACGCCATCCATGGCTTATGATCATGCGATGATCGCCCTGAAACGGGCCAAGAACTCCCGAAGATCGAAATTCATCACTTATGACTTGGGTTTGGGCCAATTCATCACCCGTGAACAGATCATGGAAACCGATTTGGTCAAGGCCATTCAAGATCATGAATTTGTCATGTTCCTTCAGCCGCAGTATGACAACAGCAACGGCCGGATCGTGGCGTTTGAAGCGCTGATCCGCTGGAACAACCCGAAATACATTTTGGAATCTCCGGCTTATTTCATTGAATTGGCCGAGCAGAATAACCTCATCATCGAGATCGGAAAATTCGTCATCAAAGAAACCTTCCGGATGGCTAAAGAACTCGAGAAATTCGGGGTCATGATCTCCATCAACATTTCGCCGGTACAATTGCTTCAGGCCGGATTCGTCAATGAGATCGTGGAAGCTTTTGAAGAAGCTCAGTTGCAAGCTCATGCCATTTCCATCGAAATCACCGAAACCTTCTTGATGACAAACTTTGATGCCATCATTGACAAATTGAAACTGCTTAAAAACAGCGGCTTCAACATCCATCTTGATGACTTCGGAACCGGATACAGTTCCATGCTCTATCTGAAAGATCTGCCGATCGATACCATCAAGATCGACAAAGAATTCATTCGCCATCTCAATACCGATAAATTCTCCCGTGCCATCGTTTCCAAAGTCATTTCGATGGCCCGAAGTTTGGACCTGGACGTCATCGCCGAAGGGGTCGAGGACGAAAAGCAGAACCTGTTCTTGTTCAAGAGCGGATGCAGCGTCATTCAAGGCCACTTGATCAGTCCGGCCGTACCGATGGCAATTGCAGTTCGGCTCATTCAAGAGTATAATATCGATAAGACCAAAGAACTTAAAATTAAAGTCAAAGATAACAAGTTCTTCTAAAAAGAACGGAAATTTTGAATCAAACGAGGTGATCTCATGTTTTTAGCAAATTTCAGCGAAGGCTCATACATCTTTTTATCCCTGATCTGCATCGTGATCTCGGTTGTAGCCGCTTATTTTTTGTTGAAAGCAGTCCTCCGCGAGCAGATCAAATACAAAGATGAGAAAGCCGTTCTTCTGGAAGGGGTCCTTACCAAAGCTGAGTTGAGCAATTCCGTCAGCGGTTTCATCCAGAAAGCCACTTTGGAAACGACTTTCTCGCTGATCTACGTCGATTTAGACAAATATACGGACATCATCAATGCCTTCGGGGAAAAAGAATCCGAGCGAGCACTGGAAAAAATCGCTGAAAACATAAACAAAGTTCTTCCCAAACGCGTGCAAATGGCCCGGATGCGGGGCGATGAATTTTTGGTCTTCATGCGAAGCGATTATGACCGCATCCAATGTTTGGAATTGGCCAAGAAACTTTCCGAAGTCGTCCGAACACCGGTCAAGATTTACAGTGACACGTTCATCAACGTTACCGCCAGCGTTGGCGTTTGCTTTTACCCGAAACACGGAAATACTTTAAAACAGCTTTTGAACTCGCTGAAGATTGCGGTTTACATCATCAAGAAAAAAGGCGGAAACGACATCATGCTGTACTCTGAAAGCATTGATGAAAAAGAGATCGAAAACCTTGAATACTATTATCAGATCAAGAGCGCGATGAAAAACAAAGAGTTTCTGCTTTATTACCAGCCGATCGTCAATTATCGAACGGGGACTTTACACGGAGCGGAAGCCCTATTGCGTTGGAACCATCCGGATCACGGGGTTTTGCCTCCTAACCAATTCATGAACATCATGGAACAAACCGGGGACATTTACTGGGTCGGACTATGGGGAATGGAAAATCTCATCAAGCAATTCTATGATCTTCGAGATGATTTCCCGGATAATAATTTCCATCTGTCTTTGAACTTGAGCCCGAAGCAGTTGATCATTGATTCTTTGGTTATGGATTTCCAAAAGATTTTGAGAAAATACAAACTCAACGCCGAAAACATTACTTTGGAAATTGTTGAATTTGCCATATTTGAAAAGTATGACGAAATCATGGGGAACATCAAGAAACTTAAAGAATTGGGTTTCAAGATTGCCATTGACGGTTTCGGACTGGATTTTTCTACCATGTCCAAACTGGAGAAAATGCCGATCGACATCATCAAGCTGGACCGTTCCTTTCTCAAAGACAATGAGCAATCTTACATGACCGAGAAGTTTGCGACCATGCTCGTTGATTTCTCCAAAACCAACAATAAGACGATCATCGCCGAAGGCGTCGAGAATTACGAGATGCTCGAAAAGATCGACAAGTTTGGTATTGACATCGTTCAGGGTTATTATTTTGCTTACCCAATGTCCGGAGAAGACTTAAAAGGGTATATTCGAAACGAAAATTGGAAGGCAAAATTACTTAAATAATTTTAAAAAGTATTGACAAAAAGTGCCATAAAATCATAATGATGACATTTATTAACATTTGATATTAATGTGTTGACAGGAAAAAATCACTATGTTAGAATGGTGGCACTTAGAAATAAGTAAATGTAAAAGGCAAAACCGGAGAAATCCGGCGACGCAAAACTAAAGGGCCTGAAATGGTAGCCAGTTGTCATTTAAAAATGATGCTGGCTTTTTTGTTATTTAGGGCTTCCTTTTTAACTTGTTTTAGTGTATAATATTTATAAAAGTAATTTAATAAATATGATACCCTTTTACAAAAAGCTTGAATCAACAGATATGTTAAGAGCAAACCTGGAGAAATCCAGCGACGCAAAACTATAGGGCCTCAAAAGGTTGCCAGTTGCCATTATCGAGATGCAACTGGCATTTTTGTTTAGAAAAATTCAATGAAAGGCGGTGCGTGAATGCGACTTTCCAAAGTTCTCGGGGTTAGGAAACTGACCATGAAAACCACGGTTGTAACAATCGGGCTTGTCATTTCCGGGTTTCTGTCTTTGGCAGTTGGAATTTTCACCTTTTATGGTCA
>Ga0247841_10001427_pt1 | contig 54247 bp, 55 predicted proteins | sample LaCruzMarch2015__2_FD_192410 | JGI IMG/M metagenome (GOLD analysis project Ga0247841, IMG submission 192410) | Freshwater microbial communities from meromictic Lake La Cruz, Castile-La Mancha, Spain - LaCruzMarch2015_18m | ecosystem: Environmental > Aquatic > Freshwater > Lake | place: Spain... | reverse complement strand
CCTATGGGATGTTTTACCAATTATGATAGTGTAAGCAGAATTATTTATGCGATCTTTAACCGCCTAAACTCCAAATGGCAAGAGAAACCTTTAAAAGAATTTACACAATTTATTTGACATTACCTTTGAAAAACGCGGGGACGGTTCTCTTTTTTAGAGAAAGGGAAAGGTGACTGTCACGCTTTTTGTGACTGTCACCTTTGCAAAAAAAGGAGAACCGTCCCTTTGATTTTAATTTCCTGCGGTTTAGTCATTCTTTAATCTCATCTCCCTGATGTGCCGCGCGGGGCATACCCGGCAGTAATACCACGAACAATCAGGCCTAAAAAAGATACTATAATCGCGCAGCTTTCCCAAAAATCACCTACGGAATCGCCGAATTTCTTTTCTAGTATTCCAGACTGTCTTAGAGCGATAACAAAAACCGGAAGGCCTAAAAGCGGCAAATAGCTTCTGTGCCTAAAAAGCCAGCCGCCTTGTTTTTCAATATCTTCCCGTAATGCCATTTTTTAATTTATCCGATAAATTTAGTTAATTGTCCTAAAAAGTTGCCCCGCATGGACTCCGCTGCGCTAGAACCAGTCGTCGCTGTTACCCCGAAAGCGCGGGGACAGTCTCCCCGCACCCCTTTGGTTCTCGTCCAGGCTATAAAAATTTAATTGCGCGCGGTGCTATAGGTAATAACTGTATCTCTTAATACTTATAGGTTTATTATATAGAAAATTGGGCGAATTACAAGAAATTAGGCTTAATAGAGATAGAGTTTATCTCCGATTGATCCCATTCTTAGAGGATTATATCTCTCTAACTATCTTACAAACAAAAAAGCTGAACGGTTAAATCCAGACTTATAGTAAGAACATATATTAAACAAATCTATTTATCTCTACCTGAAGCCTGCTTTAATTTCCGAAGAAAAATAGGTTCAATAGTAGCCCCTAGCCCTTCTAACTTATGCACATCTGCCCAAGCATTGTCGTATTCTTTTATCATATAATAGGCGCGCTTACGAGAACGATAGGCACTTACATCGTTAGGGTTTATTTCAATGGCCTTGGTATAATCAGAGATAGAATGTTTATAATGCTTAACCTGTCGGTCATTAACGATTTTCTGTTGTGATTCCATTATAGATTTTCGTTGTTGCTCAAATATGGGTTCGAATATGGGTGCTAAGAGATAACTTATACCTCTGGCTGTTGAAACGTATATAGACGGAAACATCATTAATGTCGAAAATATAATCAAAAATATAGCAATACGAATAGTTTCTTTCTTCCTTAAAGCAAAAAGCGAAACAATAATACACAGCAGACTACAATAAAAATAACGATACAAAAAGATTGTTGTTATTGCTCCAAGAACCCAGTTATCTAACAGCATACTCCAAACAAAAAAAACGAATAAAACCACTTCTAAGGTTAACAAAACCTTTATTACGATTGATAACTTGGTATTTTTCATCTAAAGAATATCCTTTTACGTTTATTGGTATAGATTATAACTATATTCTAACCGCGCTAATTTTAGTTGCGCAGGTCAGTATACTCTATAACTATATCTCTTAATACTCACAGACTAACTACATAGGTAATTGGGCAGATACCAAGAAATAAGGCCTATTAGAGATAGAGTTTATGTCCGATTTGTCCGGTTTTATCAGAGATAAATTGGTGTAATGCGCTATAGCAGAAATAGATAAGACATGTCCACCCCTATATGGGCGGACATTTAATTAAGGATGCGGAGTAATTGCGAAAACTACGATTTCTCCACGCGTGTGGCCATAATAAAAGAAAATCCGATAAGCAGCTGGCGTGTCTTGTTCTGCGTAAGCCTCAAAAACTTTTTCCTTATTTGGCCCAAATATTGAAGAATATGGGTGGGTTTGCAGACTTGGATGGCGCGGATCTTCTTCAAGGAACCTTAACGCCTTAGATACTGCCTTAAAGCGTTTTTCTAAATGTGCAGAATTTTTAAGCTCTTTTAAGCTTTGCTTTGCACTAGGCGTAAAACTTAAGCAATAAATCATAAGTCGTTCAAGAACCCTTCCAAATCGTTAACTTTCTCTGCCTTGCCCTCGCCTGCTTCCTGTAACCCTTTGCGAACTTTTCCAATAACTGCAGGATTGTTATAAACCCAGGCTTCACTGCTTGGAATTGATACTGCCGGCCTAAGAAGAATATCCCCGCACTTACCTACAAATACCTGGTAAGAGTCGATCTTCATCTTGCTCATCATAAGCCTCTGGAGTCTTCCGCCTAAAGTAATCCTATGCTTTGAGTCTAATGGCCGAGTATCTACAGACATAAACTTTTCTTTTATCTCAACCACTTCCTTTTTTCTTAATAAAACTCTCATCGTCTTCATTTTGCCACCCCCCCTTTCCATTTAAAGCATACCATATAGTGGGAATATTGTCAAGTGGGAAAGTGGGATATTTTATAGCATCCTCTCGCTCTCAAGGCTACTCTTAGTTACCACTGAAACTTAGCAATTGCTTTCACTATGGTTTCATTTGTTTCTTTAAACTTGTTTTTATATAAATTATCCATTTCACTAATTAGTTTATCTGCATCATCCCATTCATCGAAGTGGACCGTTACTGAATGAATACGCGTATATCTTCTTTCCGGCTCCAGAGAGCGATCCGGGACCCTAAATAACTTAAATTCTTTCTTAAGAAATCTGAGGAATTTAACTCTTATTTCAGAATCCTTGAAAGGCCCCACCTCTAATATCAAACGTAACTTGTTCTCCTCTTCCTTAAACCTAAACCAGTAAGAAATAACAAAGGGGCTTAACCAATTAGCACCCGATTGCGGGACCTTGTCCTTAAAATTACTCGGTACAAACCAAAAATCAAAAGATCGCCTTTGTGATTCAATGAGATTCTTCCCCTTAATGAAACCATCAATAGCTTCATTAAAAGTAACCGTTAAACCGTATGAAATAACCGCATCAATCGCTTCTTTATGCTGCTTATAGATATCCCGGCACAATTGCACTACTTCATTATTTGTCTGCATAGTCACCACCCCCAGAGTCTTAAGATAAAAGTTTAAGAAATCATATACCCTCGGATTTAAGTTATTCTTATAAAGCTCAAGCATTGATTTAATAATGCTATAAACTGTTTCATGGCTTAAAAAAGCATAAGCTGTTTCTTCGTCATCATTTTCCTCTGTTAAAGTTAGCATTACAGGAAGAATACGATAACCGGGAAAATGCTCTTTAACCTTCTCAATATATCTTTTAATCTGCCCACTAAATCCTTTTCGACCAAGCTTATTTTCAACAAGCAGAATAAACTGATTATTCTTTGAAACTACCAAAATATCTACATCATTCCACTCTCTATATACCTGAGCATCATAGAAGCTGCTGTCTTGGACTTTCATTATTGAAATCGTTGAATCTATATTCTCATTGGCGATAATTATTTCTGATAATATCTTTTTTAATATTTTATCGCCAAAACCATGGCTCTCCTGAGGGTTAAGAAGCCATGCTAGAATATTTGAATGTCTTATCTCATGGTACTGGACTCCTAAAACCTTCAAAGGGTTAAATTCTTTTAGCTTAGCTTCAAGCAACTCTAATTTATCATTATGAACTATAAATTCCTTTAATTTAGCCAAATTGTGGTCCTTTAGCATTATTATCACCTCCTTTTAGGAGTATCTAGATAACTTCTAATTTTTATGAACCTAAGTGGTATTTTTTCTTCACTTCAAATTCTTCTTTAGTAATTGCACCACTATCTAATAATTTCTTATATTTAATTATTTCGTCAGCGTGTGAACCAGTAAATCCTGTTTGTTGAGCCGAGCTTGGAACGGATGGAGGGAGACTAACTTTAATTTCTTTCATATTAAGATTTCTCGCATTCTTAAAAAAGAAATCGGGAATAGCTGGTAATACTCCACAAGCCAGCGATGCAAGTTGCCAGCCAGGAGCTACCCCTGCCCTAATTTGTGCCCTTGTATCTTCATAACCAGGTTTCTTGAAAACAAGCTTAATATTATGCCTGTTGTCAAATTTTATTGTAGTTGGTGTTACTCCAATTCTGCTAAATTCACCGTATTTGTAATTATGATAAATGACGGCTCCTTCTGGATCGCTTTCTATTTTCACATCAGTTGTTTTCTCTTTAAGGATAGTTGCACAACCAATCACATTAACAGCAAACATTAACAGAACAATTAAATTAATAAACTTTTTCATCCTTCCCTCCCTTAGTATTCCTATCCTTTTACTCTTTCAGCAAAATCTTTAGCACTCTTAAGAATTTTAACTTCAGCATCAACAAATTCTGCGCTACCCTTTACTATTTCATTTTTATCTTCACTTAATAACTTCTCTAGCCTATCATTTAGAAAGTAATAACGCCACTGCTTTGTCTCTTTGGTTTTGCCGAAAGGCTTATCATAGCGGTATTCTTTTATTGTAACAAATATTAACTTTTTATCATAGAAATAATACTCTTGTATTTCTTTATACATTTCCCCATATAAGGTGGCCACAAGCTTACTCAATACAGTACCTTTAAAATACCCCGTAAGCGAACCTCCTTCTAAAGAATAATCCATAGCATCTTTTTCTACCTTTTTATAAGAGCGATATCCATCTATATCCGCAGTTTTTTTCTGGATATCAACAATATAATTCTCTAAAGCAAAAACGGAATCAAATAAAAGAAATACCATAAGAATAACTATTAATTGTTTCTTAGCCATACCTCGCTCCTTATTTTAATCGTTTAGACAACGTTACAGATAGCAATATTTTTATACTGCGCCGCTTTAACTATTTACTAATCAAAACCCGAGCACCCCTCTTAATTATTTCGAATAAATTAATTATGTCGCGGTTTTTCATCCTAATGCAGCCATGAGATGCCGGTTTTCCAATAAGCTTTTCTTCCGGTGTGCCGTGAATATAAACGCATCTTCGAAAAGAATCAATTCCCTTACCTTTATTAACGCCTCTTTCAAGCCCTTCCAGGCGCAGAATTCGCGTTGTTATCAAATCGCCGCTATAATTATTGAATCTAATAATCTTGCCGGTATTCCTTCGTCGTTTAAATATTGTTCCAATACGAGCATTACGCCCAATTTTGCTTACGATACGATGCAATCCAAGTGGAGTTTTGTTACTTCCTGCCTTATTACCAACCCCATACTTAGAAGTAGAAATCTCATACCTTTTTTCAACCTTATCTCCTAAGCAAACATAGAGTATTTGACTAGAGATTTTAATTCTTAGGTTTATTTGCACTATTACCCTGTTGTGTACTTTCAAAATAAAGAAAATCCCAGTCAATGTTATTTAAATCATCTGCCAAAGGTCCGACTTCTTTTCCTTTAGGAGTAAAAACATAATACCAATCGTAACTTCCACCTATTAAAAAATATCTATGTTGAGATATAATTAAATCTCCCTTATATTGCCCCCTATCTATTACTTTTAAATAATTTGCACTAGTTATGAAATGTTCCTTTGTTCCATCAACATTAACACTGCGTAACGCAGATGAAGTTACCCAGGCAGGAGTCAAATAATAAACAGTCTTTCCATCCGGTGAAAATTGCACGCTTTCATCTTCTATAAAACCAATAACATCTTCTCCCTTCCATTTGTCATAGCCTTTATCATCCGGATTAATATCTTGCACTAGCATTTTCTCATTTTTACCATTAATATCTATAATCCAAAGTTGATCTGCGAGTGGGTCGCGAGGGATATCTGCGCCATCTATAGGATTGTATGCCATTTTGTTGGATTTTCGAATGAACACTATTTTATTTTCATCGGGAGATAATATCGGGTTTCTATCTTTACCACTTTTAGTTAATTGAATCCTCTGCTTACCACTAGGGCAATAATATATGCTGCCTTTCTCCGCAAATACCTTTTTGATTAAGGGTGCGTCTTTTGCTAATACAAAAGGTGTTGTAATAAATAACATTGCGGTTACTAAACTCAATACTCTATTAGCCATTTATCCCTCTTTCATTTTTGGAAACCATTTTAATTTAGCTGCAGCCTTTCCAAGCTCTGTTTTATTGCACGTCTTAATCAGCTCTTTGTAAAATTTATTAGCTTCATTTTTATCCCTATTCTTAAGATATGTTCCTCCAAGACAAAGCGCTTTGGCTTTAAGCCCATCATCATTTGGAAGCAATTCGGCACATTTCCACATAAGTTCTGCGGCTTTATAGCGATAGTGAAATCTTTTATAGGGCTCTGGCATAGAATCTAATACGCGGCTCTCCTCTTCTTTTGAGCCGTAAAAAATAGTTCTTCCTTTTAGTATTTTCTGGCGCTGATCCTTAAGCTCCTTTATCTTTTCATCATACCAACCCTTATAATAATCTTCTCTTTCTTGAGTAGTTACCGCGAATCTAGTTTCAGGTGTTCTATCAACATCAAACTGGCCATTAAAAACAAACCAATCTGGATCAAGCTCAGTCCCCATAAGCTCCATACCATAACCTCGCACAATAAGCGCTGCATTGTAATAGCTCTCAGCTCTCTGCTTATTCATTAACTTAGTATCTTCTGCCTTATTTAGGAAAGCATATAATTGTTGTAATTTTTCTCGTGGATTAAATGACTTAGACTTTTCTTGAATCTCAGCATATGGATATATGTCTATTTTTAGATAAGTAGGCATATATTGTAAGGCTTTTTCTTTATTTCCTTCTCTGGCGTATCGGCGCGCAAGTAAATATTCAAGGGCTTTTCTAAGATTAACCGGCTCCTTCAAATTTGATGTATAAAAAAAGTCAGGAAACGGAGTAGCATCGCTTATTTTATGGTCTTTTAAGTATTTTTCTAACTCATCCGCTGTAAGCACCTTTTCTGCTACATAAGCTACATCTTCCCAATAAGCACCCTTAAGAAGAATGTCAAAAGCCATAATATAGTCTTTTCGATGTAACAGAAGAACGCTCATCTCTGTATTTAATATACGCTCTGTATCATTTTTGTCTTCCGTGCCAAACATTCTCCATTCTGCATTCTTTTCAAAGACATATTTTAATGAACTCATTTTCTCAATAGCCTTGTCAAGCTCACCATCTCTAACAAGAAGTTTAACGCGTAACCATTGGCTAAGGGCGGATTTCTCCTTTGAAGTTTTAAGCCATTTATCGGCTTTTTGAAAATCGCCTAGATTATAAAACATCCAGGCAATCCTATCGGCGCTCTCAAGGGGTGTACTTAATTTATTCTTCTCTATAACTTTAAGCAGACGTGTCGCTATCTGAATATAATCCGTGTTTTCGTCATTAGAGTAAGAATAATACGAAACATGTGAAACTACCCACCCAATCAATACGCGCCGCGCAATATCATCATTAGCTACACTTTCAAATTCTGCATCACTCAAATCAGCTATTTTCTTACAAACCTGATTAAGCGACACTGTATCAACCTGCGGAAGATAATGCTTTATACAGGCAGCGTATTGGCCAAGTTCAAGCTCAGCCAGCGCTTGCCAGCCGTAGCTTTCTTGCGCAAGATTTAATGAATCCCTGTATCCTTCGTTCATAAGCTTTCGTGACATTTCAAAATACGGAATGGATTCTTTATTCTTATGCATATAAAGATACGCCTTACCAATCATAAACGAAGCCCAAACACTCCTATATTTACGTTTTTCTTTTGGCAGCTTAAGCAATTCCTGCCATTTTTTTATTGCGGCCTGGAAATCTTCATTATGATATGCAACAGCCCCATCCATATAGAGAATAAACTCTTCAGGAATTAAACGCAGGGACTCAGATTTTCTATCTTCTGCGATCTTTAAACTATTTGCTTTCTTTTCCGTACTTCTAAACTGATCTCCAAACCATTTACCCGGATTAGTTGTTGTATTAGTATTTAAATATTCAGTAATACTCGTGCGTCTTTCTTCATATGCCTTTATAGCCTCTTGCTTTTGTAATTCTGGTGAACCTGATGATTTCATTGCTTCTTTTAGATCATCAACATCGGCACTTGCTGTCTTTGCCCTTAAAGCAAAGTACTCAGCATCCTCTTTGATCTGCGGCAGTTTTGTATTTCCTGATATTTTCTCAAGTTCATATTTAAAACTGCCCTCTGGCATACTTAAAAATTCTTTCTCAGAGCCACGCACCAGGTACGCCTCATCAAAAAATGGACCACAAGCCAATACCTTACTCGACATTACAAATAATGCCAAAACCCCAAAACCAACAATTTTACTTTTCATAACCTTCTACCTCGCCTATTATTAAAAAGTTTATATCTTTGCGCTCGGACCTAAACCAAGCGACTAATATTTTATTGCCAGTCTTTGGTGGAATACCGGTAATTTTTATGCCTTTCTCATTGCCTAAACCTTCTTCTCTGTATCCTGAGAGTACATCGTGAATAAAAGTAGCATCTTTATCCCACGTCAACTTAAATTGTACGTCCTTAAAAATGTTTACTTGGCCATCATTTACTAGATAAACTTCGTATAACCCCGGCTTTGGTGAAATGACTTCGCTTTTAAGCGATACTTGCGGAATCTTGTGCTCTATTATCATTTCAAGTGTTTCGATTGACCAATTAAATTCGTCTGTTCTAAGCGGAAGCCGAAACCAGCAAAAACCCATTAGATGTTTAGGCTTCTGCTTTTCAATCTCAGACAGAAATGCCTGAATCTTTTTGTAATCTGTCATTACAAGGGCATGTTTAATTCCTGGTCTGTAGGTAATCGGCTGCGTCTCGGCGCGTAGGCCAAGAAATTTTCCTTTTTCATTAAATGATACTTCATAACCATAAGTTGGAAGAGATACATAGAATGGACGGCCAATCAGCGAGGCCTTCTTTATCCAAGAAGAAACCGCCTTTCCTGAAAAAGGCTTTAGTGCTTCTTCAAGAGTAGCTGGAGTCTTAAATGAATGCACTTGTAGGACATAATAATCACTTGTGGCTGTAAGAGCCGGAAAATCCGGACTATCCAGCCAGGCAGGAAGAGCTGTAAAGGATATCTGAAGATGCTGGAATCTTACTTTTAGCAGATTAATAAGCTTTACATAATCTGCAAGCTTCGATGTGGGGCAATCATAATCAATCTGAATACCTACAATTTCATTCTTAGGGGCAGATTTGATTGTCTTGGATATTGAATCACCTACAGAATTAGCTAATGATTCAATTGCGCTAGTTGCTAAAAACTTGCTAGCCTGAGTACTAATACGAAAAGCTACGGTTGTACTGGTTTCTGTTTGGGTTAAGTAATCCCAATTTATATTAATAGAATTTATAAATGGTTTTTCTTCTTTGAATCTTAAGTCTCCACACAGCACTGTAAAATAACCCGTAGTATTAGAAATAGAGGTAACCGCATCCCCAACATTACTATTCCAATTGCGCTGCCAAACATATACTACCTGCTCATAGGCAAAACAATGAGCATATATACTAATAAAAAATAAACTAAGAAAAGATACTTTTACCGCTATCAATTGTTTTTTATTCATTTGATCCTTCATAATATGATTTTAACTGCAACGCCCTTTGTTTAACTATATCCATTCTATCCCCAGACCTTACAGGAATATACATAGTTGCCATTTGATTATACATATTCTCAATGCTTTTGAATTCTGCATCTCTAAACTTTATCCATGCCAACTGCGATTCTCTTAACTCATTTTGCCCCTTCTTATCCAATGCGGCCATAAGTAGCTTATAATACTTGTTCATCTCTGCATCCCATTTCTTTCTAGCCTCATAGGCACAATTAGCCATACCTGCCGTTGTAGAATTCTTGCTTATGCATACTTCCTCAAATTTATCTATAGAATGTTTCTCCTGAGCAAAAAGAGGCAAAGCAGAGACAAACACTACCACCCAAGCAGCTATTAATTGTTTTTTATTCACCTTGGTCTCCTGAAAATAAAAAATCCTTCGCCGACATAATTATTTGTCAACGAAGGTTTTACTTTTTTAACGTCGGGGACTTCCCCCTTCAAACACGGGACACCACCTAGTTGTTGATTATAGATTAGCACGATTTTCCTTACTGTCAAGGTAATTCACAATTGCGTATAAAATAGGATACTTATACCTGGAGCACAAGGCTTCCTTATTAGAGATGACTTAATCCAGCTCTATATTATCTCGGAAAATATACTAATCCCGGTTAACATAAGATTGAGAACTTTTTAATCTACAAAAACCTTTGAAGAAGATCACAGTTGATACAATGGTTGCTACCACAAAACAAATCCCCAGAATGGTTATCTAGGTACTGCGCAGCACCTTGATGCCTTTCATATCTATTTCATTTTTTAGTGTTATTTTTTACTATTCCGGATTTAAAAGCACATAGCTTACCAACCGCCAAAGGACATCTGTCGCACTTTGGTTCACTTCCGCAGAACTCTCTGCCAAGGAACCACAGATATTTATCTATCTCTACAAGGCTAATTTTGGCCTCTTTACTTATTTTTCTGCAAATAGAAGCAAAGTTTAGATAGTCTTTGTCAGCATCTGCCCCGCTTGGAAGCTCAATGCCATATTCATAACCCTTGAGTATTAATCCTGTTCTAAACAGCGCTCTTTTGATATGCCTATCAATTGCAATGAAATTCCTGCTAAATGATTCTAACCCCAGGTCTCTTGTCTTAAAGCCCACGCCCTTTATCTTTAAAAAAGGATCCTCTTTGAAATTGTTTCTTTCCTTCTGCCTCTCAGCCTCATCAAAGTACTTTTTCCAATTACCTGCATATTTATCCCTAAAGACCGTTCCTACCTTCAAGGCAACATCCGCATCGCTGTCAGCGAACCGCTTTCCTCTGAATATCTTCCTAAAATCATTTTGATCCAAGCTCCAGATATTTACCCCTGGGGACTTATTAAAGAAATCTGATAATTTTGAACCGGTTTCGCCTTTTGCCGCCCTCATTGTGAATTCATCCACCAACCTGCAGAATATCTTACTACTTGGCCAATTCCTTGCTTTATCGATATCCAAGAGAAGCTGTTGTGTTATAGACAAAATCGTTGCCTTTTTCTTGGAATAGAACGGGTCAAAAACCTCAATTTTTCCTATTTCCTTAAAAATGGCCGCTGCATTAATATCTTTAATTTTCATTTTATTACCCCTATAAGTTGTACTAATTACTAAGAGAGAGCAACCACATTTTCTAAGCACTCCAATTGGATGGCTTTACTACATTAAATAAGATTCTTATCTACACATAAATTCAAATCCTTTTTTGCTACCATAACAATATCTTCAACCGGATTATCACATAATCCTTTTTTAATAATTTCTGGGATAACTTTATGCTCAACCCGATACATCGATTTTATTCTTTTTTTTGTTCTCGCATCAAAAATAAAAACAAAAAATCCAATTACAGTCTCCAACAACTTTATATTAAACTCACGATCCTTATATTTATATACTTCGTTTTTCACAATTACGGCCATTTCTCACCTTAATTTTGCCTACTACCACTTATAAACAAAAAACCCTCGCTTGGCATACTCGCCTGTAGCGAAGGTTTTACTTTTTTATTGTCCGGGACTTCCCCCTTCAAACGCGGGACACTTCCTAATTGTTGATTATAGATTAGCATAAATTTTTATCTTGTCAAGATATGAAATACCCAAGTAGAGCTGTAAATAAGAGCCTATCTCTTTTTACAAAGATTCATACTCTCATTTGCGGAACTAATAGAGAGCACATCTTTTGGATATTTAAGCCACCCCTTAAACTTACTTTCATTATTCATAAGAATATGCTTAATTTCCCGTATATTATGGTTTCTGGTATTATATGAAATATTCGTGTGGTGATATATTTCATCAAAATTGGCTTTTAGTAAATCGTAGTTAGGTTTTGGATTATTAATTATCTCTTCAAAAATAATCTCGTAGCAACAATATGCTTCATATAGGTTACTTAAAATCCACGTTTTCTTAGAATAAGCCTTTTTGTTAACAATAAGGCTTACTACCTTATCCCTAAGTATTCGTTCTTCTTCGAATCTTTTTAATCCCTTATCTGTCTTATTCACGTTTATTCCTTAATTTAAGCCTCCTCTAAAGGAAGGTATTCTGCGCTTTCCACATTGAAAGTCCAGGCAACCGCCTCTTTCACTGTTTTCATATCCGGAGGCACGCGCAGAGTATAAAAAGCTCCGCTTGAAGGACATCTGACTTTCACCAGGCATACTGGCTCCTCATTTTTGTACCAGTCAATCCTGACTAACTCAGAGTCATTTTCCCGGGCAATAATCTCATGCTTCATTTGCATGAGAAATCTTTCATAAGTAAGCACCTCAAAGCAAATCCTTCTTACCTCTGCATTTCTTATCCTAAGGATATGATGTGCGGCCAGCGAACTTGACTCTATCAATTTATTGATGCTTCTGGGGATTCGAACACCCCGAAAAAAATATCGCCTCTCCACAAGTCTACCATCCCTATTCCAACTTTGCGATAGACCATGCAACCTATCATTTAGATAAAAATCCAGGGATAGCAATCTGTTATTCTCTATATTCCAGCGTTTACAAAAACCATTTCTTCTCCCTTGTGTGTAATTAAATTCTGCGTCTAGATAACCATTATGGCACCAGTACTTTTCCGTTCCATCTTCCCTGCCATATATATAGTTTACTTCTCTCTGTATTGGACCGTCTTCGTACCATTGCCTACTTATCCCATGAAGTTTATCCTCAGCATAATTTTCTTCCTTCGAAATTCTACCGCTTTCATACCATAATCTGCAAGTACCATGCATAAGACCATTTATCATAGTATATTGAAATTTTAGCTTACCACTAGAATAATAACCCAATACTTCATAATGACAGTTTGTACTATCTACTTCCTTAAACTCTACAAAGCCTTCATAAGGCCAATTTATTCTATCCTTGAACATACTTTCAGTTTCCTAGTTATATTGTTTTTACTAAATAATCCACATTAAGACTCTAATTGAGGATTATATTCTTTACCACTCATTCCGAAAGTCCAGGCAACTGCTTCTTTTACTGTTTTAACTCTAGGAGGCACGCGCAAGGTATAAAATGCTCCCGTAGAAGGACACCGAACTTTAACCAAATAAATAGGCTCTTCACGTTTATGCCAATTAATCTTAACTAACTCCTGTTCTCCATCTTTCTCCAAAACTTCATGCTCAACTTGCATAAGGAATCTCTCATATCCTAACTCTTCAAGACAAATCCTTCTTAATGCAGTATTCTTGATGTTCAGGATATACTGGGCCGTTAGTGCGCCTGAATTGATTATCTCCTGGATTTTAGGCGGCACAATCACGCCTCGCACATAAACCTTCTTTTCGGTCTGCTTTCCTAATTCGTTCCATTTCATGCAAACACCGTTTATTAATCCACCTTCATACTTCTTTCTTTCTGAAAGCTGCCCGTTTGAATACCACTCTAAACACTCTCCATGAAGACTTCCGCTTAAATATATTGCTTCTCTCTTTTTGCTACCATCAGGATACCACGATTTGGCAATGCCATCCCTTAGATTATCCTTATAAAACTCTTCTGATTGCAGAGCACCGGTTGGATAATACTGCCTTCTTGTACCTTGCAGCTTCGCATTTACATAGCTCTCTTCAAGGTATAGGCGCCCTTCTTCATCCCAAAACCTACCAACACCATTTAGCTCATTATTAACCAGAAAATATCTGAATTTTAGTTTGCCGTTTGGATGGTACCCAAGAGCCTCTGACCTGTTCCTGCCGGAAGCACTGGTTAACTTATACTTTAATGTACCTTTTATCCAGGAATATTCATCAATCTCTAACATATCTCCAGCCCTTCGGTTCATATTCTCTTTGTCTTATTACCTTGTATTCTCCTGGCTCAAATGTCACTGACTTATGCTCAGGATGATTTAATGTTGAAACTCCCCCTTCTTTAACACTAAAATAAAGTGTCCCGCCTTTTTCGTAAACCTCACCTGAATCAAGTTCATGCATATGTCCGGTTGCTTCACCTTCAGCTAATATCCGGCCCTTCTGCTTTACCGTGCCTTCAGGGATCTTTTCTACCTTTACTATCAACAAATCACCTTGCCGTTTCATCATTTGACACCTCCTTAGTTAATGAGCCTTCTTCCCAGCCGCGCTTCCCATACTTTCTGTATTTCTTTGCCTATAGGCATAAATTCATAATAATTAAATTCATCTGTTTTTGCGTTATTACACCAATAACAGCAAATTACGCAATTTTCATCAGAATACTCAATATTAGGAAACTTTCTATCTATCTCAAGCTCCCAGCCACGAGTCGGATGCTTCTTATATAATCTTCCCTTTTCAATGAGCTCTTGCACTGCATCCTTATTGATATGACAATACGCACATTCCTTTGCATCTTTACACATTCTCTCAAAATCTTCATAAGGAAATACACTTTTGAAGTGATTTTCGAAGAATCTTTCTGATAACTTCTTTACCAGAGCAAACTTCTCTAAATCAGCTTTCCCTTTATTTGTCTCTTGCCACGGTTTCATTGTGTCAGTTATTTGTTTTATAGTAAGACCGCCAATTTTTTGTTGCTCTGTATGCGCTGCCCAATATTTAGAAATATAAGTTGCCCTTATTTCTTGGGATATTTCATTTTTTTCAAATTCCGCCAATAACTCCTCTGGCTTCATGTCATTTATTCTTCCAGATATAGTGTGCTTAAAAAGAAACAAATTAAATTCTGTCTTAAAGCTCTCTATCCCCTTTTCCCGATACTTACTTTTTATATCCATCCATAGCCCTCCTGCCTTGCCTAGCTTTTTATGTCTTTAAGAACTCTTATTCTTCTTTCGTTTAATTCCTCTCCTTAGTTATTACTAATCCCTTTTTCTTCTATCCCATATTCTCTCCTTGAAATCACTTTCCCCTCTTTATAGACAACCTCACCCAAAGGCGTTCCGTCAATATCGTAAGCTATAACCTTGCCATTTAACTCCTTGCAAGGGTGCTTACGAATATACCTCATCCATTCTTTATATTTCATAGTTTAAGAGTTAGCAAAAAAACCGATCTTAGGCTTGCTTTCCTTGACAAAAATTCCTTCCTGCTCAAGGCGCGCACCAAATAAGAGATCATCCTTGGTAAGGGTACTGCGCCCTTCGCTAGCAAGTCTTCGCATAGCATGCAGAACTGCGTTTTTGATGTACCCACCGCTTAAACTAAACTGATTCGCAAGGGCTAAAAAATCTATACCTTCGGCAATAGTAACCTTATCTGGTATGAGCGAACGCCAGATTTGAGCCCGCATCTTTTCATCGGGAAGCTCAAAATTAACCTTTAAGGTAACCCTGCGTTCAAGGGCAGGATCAAGCAGATTATCCATATTAGTAGTCAGTATGATCTCCCCTGCAAAATTCTCTATCTCTTGAAGCATAATATTCACAAATCTTATATCATGCTCCTGAGCTGCAAAATTACGGTTATACAAAAGCGTATCTGCTTCATCGACACAAACAACCAAATTGTTCTTTTTTGCCTCAGTAAATATTTTAGCCAAAGCTTTATCTGTCTCGCCGTACCATCTGCTGGTTAACTTGGGAAATTCAACGATAAGCAGCTTCTTTTTAAGCTCGGATGCAACTGCTTCAGCTAACATGCTTTTACCTGTTCCCGGGGGCCCAAAGAAAAGAAACGTTAGACCTTTGCCTTTCTTTATCTTCTGGGATACGCCAAGGTTCTCTAAGTTTTTATCATTAGAGTTATTTAACAAAAATAAGATACGTTCTTTCACTTCATTTTTAAGCACAACATTATCCATGGTATATTCCGGTTCCTTTACTTGCCCCACCTCTTCGCATCCGCTAAGGTCATTCTTGGGCTTGGCAACTTCCAATACCTTATGTTGGCCATTTAATAAAGATACGACCAGGTTTATCCCTTTTGAGCTAAGCAGGAAACTTGCTGTAGCTGAAGTCTGTCCCCTCTTGAAATCCTTGACTAACACGCACTGCGTAACCAATGGAGAAAGAATATCATAATGACTAAAATCGCGCATCCTCCCATACAATGAGTTCTCAAAATCGAAAATCTCGCTTAGCTCTCCTTCACTGCATTCATTTTCTTCAATAAAACAGAACTCCAGATATAGAAAGAATAAATACAGCCGCCTGTCATAGGTATCCAAACGATAGGCTACAAATAAGTCTTCCAGTGCAAACCTTATACCCTGCCCAAGGCTATTTTTAACCATCTCCCAAAAGGCAGAATCCCGCTCCTTAAGCCTTATATTCAACGCCCTTAAAGCATCCTCATGCTGCCTTACCTTTTCCATATCCGGCGGATCTTTACGGCCAAAGGAAACTAAATTCTTAAGATTATGCATAATTATCCGTTTTTCTCTGAATAGATCACAGACACTAAAATATGACTCGATATACGATTTGTCATCTAAGATAACCGATTTATCTTTAGTTATAATCTGGCTTTCCATATTCACCTCTTTATGCTTGTTTGTTTATACACATATATTCATACAATTTGCTTAATATCAAGGGGATAATCAGATATATATGATAGTATACTGATACAGACGACAGGGCTATGTCGCCTCACTCTCTAGCCATTAATTTCTTAGTAAACACCCATAAACCATATAATATCGCACCTCTTACAGCTAATTCCACAACGCTTCCTGCATAGCTTTGCGCCCTTTCCCTTTTTCCTTCGCTTAATGCAGCCAAGACAAAGAATGGGATTAAGACAGAATATACAAGCCTGCCCGATACAATAAGTGCTAAAACCAATGAATTCCTTCCCGGGTTAATACCCTTGACTCTCCAGACATGATAAGCCAGCACAGCCAATAAAAATGAAACTATACTTACAGAAGCTATTAATCTAGTCTGAGCTGAGGGTTCCTCAGGCAAGCTGCCAAGCATAAAAATGCCGATAAAAACAGGAAGGACAAGTACCATAGATACTATGGCATCCGGCCAGTTCTTATATACCCTATTCTTATTTCTCCAGCAGGTTACCCCTGAATAAACAGCGGATATAAACAAAAGGAGTACAGCTGACCAATAAACCGGAACAAAAACCTGCCGCTTTTTCTCTTCCTGCATATATACAACCTGCTCTTGCTTAAATTCATCTGATTTTTCATATATTTCCTTTGATACCTGGTTTAGTTCATTAGGCATAATTGCCCTATCACCGTAGAAAATTGTGGCATCATCTATTAATGGATTTTTACAGATAATTAAAGGCTCATTCTTGTGTTCGTTTCTTACTTTCTGACAGCCGCTTACAGTAAATACGTTAAAAACTGGAATTCGCCTGTGAGGCGTATTTGTACAATTGCCTATACAGTTCCACTGGTGATAATCATTAGGTTCTGAGGCAAAACATACAGCTAAAGGTAATAGTAGCCATAGTAATATAAATAACTTCTTCATTCTTAGCCCTCACTCTTAATATTTCTTACCCATTCCACATTACAGATGTTATCGCAGAAAGTCTCATTTTCAGCTACCGTGGCGTTGAAATATACGTTTTTATCGCTCGGCTCACAGGAAAACCCTAATGCCTTAGCCAGACCATCAAATATGTTTAGGTTAACCGCGGAAATACCAGTAATCTCACTCTCCTTAACTTGAAAACTTACAGTTAAAGACATCTTAAGCTCCTGCTTATCTTTATCGTAACAACCGCTATAATCAAACCTATAGACATTCTCAATTGTTGGGATAATGCGCCTATCTTCCTCAAAACTCTTCCTGTCTACTGTTAAAGAGAAATATGTATCAGTCTCTTCTTTAATATAAGCTTCTTTTGCCTCTTGCGTATTGCTTGAGAAGAATTCCTTAACCTTACTTTTTGCCTCAAGCATTAATTCATCCGTATAAATCTTTACCTTTTGTGGGGGCTCTAGGCCTTTAAGTGCCTTCTTGATCTTTTCGTTGTAGTGAATAGCCTTAAGAATATCTTTTAGCTTTTCATCCTCAACCTTTAGCTTTTTTATATCTTTCTCTTCAGCTGCCAGCTTTTCAAGGATCTCACGAAATAACAGGCGATGCTTGCTATCTGCGCTTTCCAGGACAGAATTGAAAAAACAAATCAGCTCATTAAATTTTTCTTCCATTCTTCCACCTTTACTCAAACCAATAAATCCTTAACAAAAACTTTCTCTGATTTTAGCTTCCCGGTATCATAAGACCTACCGGTTAACTTTAGCTTTTCTTTATCAGTTTTTGATAGCCCATACATCAATGCTTCAAGGGATAACTCCCCCAGGCATAAGCGATACTTCTCCTTAAGCTGCTTTCTTAAACGTTCTATGGATTCCATATCCATCTCTCCATGGTATGGGCGACATGTTCCTTGCCTTCTTTTCTTAAATTTTCAATATACTTCAAAGAAAACTCATCATCGCCACAACCTAGTTCATCTATCACGCGCTCAGTATAGTAATCACCTTCATCCGGACCAAGCTCGATAAACTTAGCTAGCGTATCAAAAGCCTTCTGATTATCATAATTAAGAGTGAGGAAAATAAGAAAAGCCAAATAAAGCATGTTATCCGGTTCAATCTCCAGGGCTTTCTCGCAATATTCTATTGCCTTTGAATCATCCCCTGTGTTTTCATATACCTCACCCAATTTATAATAGGCCTCGGCATCCTTAGGATTTATTTTTATTATCTTTTCAAGCCGCGCCTTCTCTTTTTCCGGGTTTTCAATTGTGTCATTCCACTCCATGCCGCCTCCTTTTAAAGCTTAATACCCTGCTTTAGCTTTCTTGCAATGTTTAACAGCACACAATCATCCTTAGTATTATCCGTAAACAAACAGATAAAATCTTTGTCGTTTGCCTTACACGCGCATTCTTCACAATACGGCTTCTTAGAAGGAATTAACTCAGCCTGCATCCTGATCTTGGCATAATCCAAATTACAAAGCAACCGGCTAAACACCTTAACAGCCGGATCTTTCTCTGATTGGACCTCTTGTGGCCAGTGAGCATCATGCATATACATACGGATATGGGTAAGGACAGCCAACACGGCACCATTAACAGTGCTAAGCCTAGTCTCGTTAATAATGCCTTGTTCCAGCCGACAATATAAATCAGTAGTTTTGTCCATAAATGAACCTCGGATTAGTTTAAGTATATTATACATAGCCAGACGACAGGGCTATGTCGCGAAGGTTTATTCTTTTTCTCTTCTTACTTTTGCACCCAGGGATTGTAATTTCTGCTCTAGGTTATCATATCCGCGGTCTAAATGATAAATACGGAATACAGTGGTTTGCCCTTTTGCCGCTAAGCCCGCCAGCACTAAGGATGCAGAAGCCCTTAGGTCAGACGCCATTACATCTGCTCCAGATAATTCACTAACTCCCTCAATGATTGCGCTTTGGCCTTCTTTCTGTATGTGTGCTGCCAAACGGTTAAGTTCTGCCACATGCATAAACCTGTCCGGAAAAACCTTATCCGTTATAATGCTTGTGCCTTTTGCTATAGACATCAGACTCATCATCTGCGCCTGTACATCCGTAGGAAATCCCGGATACGGCAAAGCTGTAATATTTACGGGCTTAAGGTCCCCTTTAAGTTTTATTGTCAGCGAATCTTCTACCTGTTTTTCAAAATGAGCGCCTGCCTGGCCTAATATATCCATAACCGCCACTAGATGACCCGGAATAATATTCTTTATACAAACTTCTCCTTTAGTAATCAAGGCAGCGATCATAAATGTAGCCGCCTCTATTCGATCAGGAATAGCTTCATATTCTGCGCCATACAATTCCTTTACACCTTCAATTTCTACTCTTGGAGTGCCATGGCCTTTAATCTGAGCGCCCATGGCATTGAGAAAATTCCCCAGATCTTCCACTTCCGGTTCGCAGGCAGCAGATTCAATTATGGTTTTTCCCTGGGCAAGAGTTGCTGCCATCATTACATTCATGGTAGCCAGAACCGAAGATCCAAACATCCCCCCTAGATAAAGATGCGTTCCGCAAAGTTTATCCGCCTCTGCGATAACATACCCAAATTCAACCTCTATATCTGCACCAAGAGCCCTTAGTCCTTTTATATGTAAATCTACCGGACGCACGCCAATCGCGCACCCACCAGGATAAGAAACCTTTGCTTTCTTAAGCCTAGCCAAAAGAGGACCGAGCACACAGAACGAGCCTCTCATTGTAGAAACTAAGCTGTAATCTGCGGTAAACCCTTCTATTCGCTTAGCCTCAATTACCAACCCATCCCCATCCTTCTCCACAGTCGCGCCTAAAGAGCGCAGGATAGCAGTCATTATTTCAATATCTTTTAAATCCGGCACATTCTTTAGACAGCATGGTTCTTCAGTTAAAAGACAAGCTGCCATTATCGGCAATACCGCATTCTTTGCCGCGCTTATCTTAACCTCACCTTTAAGCGAAACTCCTCCCTCGATGACAAATTTATCCATAAAATTCTCCTATTTTAAGGCAACCATATATAGCCATAGATAAAACTATTACCAAGTCAATTTACTACAATTTTCAATAAGATATTTATAAGCATAACACGTGCAAACGACAGGGCTATGTCGCATTAGTAAAATATTTTCCCTAATCACATTTCTTTAATATTGGTCTTATAGAAACCATGCTCATATCCATAACCTCTTGATCGCAATATTTGGACTGCTTAATCTCTTGAATATATGCGAATTTCAACGCTGGAAACCTTACTTCCGCACGAAAGTCTTTAACTGTAAGGCCATTAGGATTAAATTTTTCTAGCTCCTTACGTATCTTTGACTTCTTATTCGAATTATACTCATTAAATGCGTTAAACTCTTTAATAAGTGCGGTTAACTGTTCAAAACGGCTATTTGGAATAAAAAATGAGGGACTCTCTAAAGCAATACTAGATGGCTCACTCAATTCAAAAGATACCTGACCATAGCTATAAGCAGCCACCAAATAAGACTTATCCAGAAACTTCCTTATATCACCACTAAATTCAGCTTTTAACTTATCCCAAATTTTGTCATAGCTGCGCTTTTCCTTTTTGAACTCTTCCCATGTAAGCATACTGCCTCCAGTCTTGCTATCCAGGATGTATCCACATATATCCATAGAAAGCCATGATTATCAAGTCAATAAGATCCTGTGATCTTCATAACTTGATATCATACAAGAGCAGCCGACAGGGTTATGTCGCTTTAGAGAATATTTTTCAACCTTAATTGCCTGGTAACCATAATATTACTATTCCTGTGCGGGATACTTCTTGAATAAACAAAGCATAGCGGACGTTATAACAAGGCCAAAAGAATTGCTTATAATAAAAACTGGCTCCTTTACGGCAATAGCCTTAATTAGGTAGCATATAATGGTAAGACACAAAAGCTGATAGCTGCGCTTACTAAGCCCTTTAGTAGATTTGTTTTTAAGTGACTTTGTAAATTGCGGGATAGCAACAGAGATACCTATGCCTACTCCAACCCATCCTATTAATTCTGTAAACATGCCTAAACTCCTTTCTTATTCTCTTTAAAGGAGTTTAACAAAGGTCTGCGACAGGGCAGTGTCGTGACAAAAAAGAAACCTTCGCCAGCCGTAGATTCAGCTAACAAAGGTTTTATTTTTTTAACGTCCGGGTTCCCCTTACAACTCAGGACGGTTATTTTATCTTTAAAATCAGTTGCAACACAGTTTAATCAACATTAGCATAATAGCATTAACCTAAACTATAGGGCATACATTACAAGCCTTAAATAGCTCCTTGTAATCCCTTAGTTTATTTTCAAAAGCTTCTCTATTCCTTTTCGAAAAAGAAGGAATCTGTTTAATCTTATTGGCATGATCTTTTGCGAACTCAAAATTATTAGGATATTTCCATTTTTTCGTGAAATAATCTTTAAAAAGTTGTTTTGGTATTAAGATTGCATTAATATCTTTAACATTATCTCTATAATAATTAAAAATATATTTTAAATCACCTACCTGCTGATTCTTCAAGTTTCCATCCAAAGCATTCTGAATCTTTCTTTCGGTCTCTTTGATAATGTCGAATAGGCCAATTTTATATTTTTCTAAGAAACATTTTTTATCAGCTGTATTTTCTTTGCTTACTTGCCCTGAATATAACGAAGTTTTAAAAATAGAATCGATAATCTTCCAGAATTGGCTATCCCTGCTGCCGTAGAAGAAAAAATCTGGCTTCCCATCATACGCTTTTTTAGGAGGCATTGTCCCTATTATTAATACTTTACAACTATTTGGTATGAATGGTTGATTTGGATTTATTTCTCTTTCTGACATTTTTAATTCCTCTCTTTAAAGATATTCCAACTCACACAATTCAGCACGCCGCCTTTTTTGGCGATTGCGTTGGCACGTATCGGTATAACATTAGCCCCAAAATACTTTAAGAATACTTCATGCGCCAGTGCATCTTCTTTCATCCCGTAAATAGGGCATAATATAGTCCTACACACCTGAAGATAGTTTATGTATATACCGGTTGCGTTAAGTTCCCCCTTATTGCAATACGGATTATACGGTATCGGTTTAAGGTCCAGTTTTGCGCCTTTAAGGGACCTGTATAGATTTTTCTGAAAAGCCGGCTCGTGGGAATAATCATTTACAAGAACCGTATCTTCACTAAGAAACCTCACCATGCCATCCGCATGGCCGAAGAGATCGTCAAGGCATTCAGGTATAATAATTACCTGCCTTACTTTAAGCAACCGCTTAAGCTCTTTGATTAGCTTGTCTTTAAGATAATGCGTGTTTTCATGGAATATCCGGTCAGTCAATATCGCCTTTGTGCGAGACATTACCACGTTACCCCCATCAAGCCTTATGTCTGAAAGCAAAGACCTGATCCCAATAGCCCTGCATGTCTTTGCCGCATTGGTTCTTCTGCGCCAGTATCTTTTTGGCTTAAGGTACCTTGGATCGTAATTAAACTGCACAAAATCACCTTTTGGAGTCTGCACAGGCATATAGTCTCTACACCAGATATCCTTGGTATGAGGCAAAAGGCCATACTCTATGCGCTTTTCCCTTAATACTGCCTCCAGCTCTTGAAAGAATTTAGGATATCTTTGCGGCAGAAGTGCTGAAAAATATACAAAATTGGTTTTATTATCAGTAATCATTTTATTATTAGTGTAATGTTCCACTTTTACATTCCTATTTCTTCTTCTTGATTTTGCCTTTAGATGAAACTAGCCGTTCTTTCCCTGTCAAATCGCGCCCAACCTCATCCACGACATAAGTAATATCCAGGCCTGAAGCAGACTTCACCTTCCGGCACATATCCCCAAGAAGGCTACCCGGGAGAGACTTAAGCACAAAATCACAGGTCCAGATTGTGATGAAGAACTTCCCGCGCGCCTGCCCCACACGACCTCTGATCCAACCTCGGCTACCGCTTGCGGCTGCTGTAAATACATCCGCGTCCGCATGACTGATCGCCTTAGTAGAGTATTCCAGGCTACTATCCGCCAAACAAAACCACCAAACACCCTTTAAAGCTCCTTCTTCACAATGGGTAATACTCATGGCTTCCGGCACAACCACCGGGCCTTTTTTCTTCAAAACATTCAGTATATGATTAAACTCAAAACTCTGCATTAAGCACTCCTTTTACATAGTATAACAAAACATACGACAGGACTGTGTCGTGACAAAAAATAAACCCTCTCAGCTTTACGATTTAATTTAAAAATGTCTGCTATTTTAAGGTATAAAGACTAACGCTCCTGTCATCACCAGGAGCTCGTATGTAAACTTGCTTAGGGAAACCATATTTATGGTTAAGCTGAATTGGTTTACCGAAATCTCTATTCGCGCTCTGATCGTCAGTCAAAATAAGTTTGGGCAAGCCGGCTTTATTATTACACATCGCCATAGTCAAAGACTCAGTCCACCGTTTACCCCACCCCATGCTAGGACATATATGAGCCAAGCATGCTGGGTTTATAGCACGTTTAACAAAAAGTTCAGAAAACACGGTAGACGCTTCAAAGCGTATATAAACTATCTCTAGCTGCTTAAAATCGAAACCATCATTCTCGCACTCTTGCGTAGCTGCCAGAATGGATGGATAATTCGTGTTATCCGCAATTTCCATTAATGCTTGATTATTTTCCCTAAGTTCATCCTGATTTGTCCCAAACAATATCTCCGGTAGAACATCATAAATTTTACCGGTGGAAAAGTATCCCGGAATATGGCTACGAAGTAACTTCATAGCCTCCACCTTAGTTACACCAATATCTACATAAACAAACCGACAGAATTTGTTCTTGAGGAAACGAATAGGATCACTATCTCGGCCTGAAGCGACATAAAAAAGTGATGTTTGTAAGAACGTTTTTAACTTGCGGGCTCCTCGTAAAAAATCCGGAACGCCTGAAATGATATATTTCAGCATTGGCTTAAGGTTCGCCTCGTCTTCGGCTCTAGCCGCATCCTTACGCCATTTACTCTCTTCCTTAAAAACAGGTTTAAAATTATCAACCATAAAATCATCCTTTTATTACCAACCCATCTTTAATAAATTGATTGCTATAAAGAATCTACCAGCTTTCCTTAAGGTCTTTTAAGAATTCATAGTCAGTCATATCGCAGCGTATAGGAGTAATTGAAATGTATTTCTTACGGAGGGTTTCGATATCAGCATCTTCATTGCCATCAGATCTAATGATTTCTCCAGTTAGCCAATAATAGACGCGCTTGCGAGGGTCTTCACGCTTGTCAAAACGTTCTTCAATTGCTTTCTCACTCTGCTTAACCACACGAACTCCTTTGATATGCTTCTTTGCTATGGCAGGGATATTCACATTAAGAAGCGTACCTTTAGGAAAATTATTATGCTTCATGACCTGTTTGGCAAGCTTACGGGCAAATTCCGCAGCAAAGCTGAAATCAGGATTAACAAATGTATCAAGCGATATGGCAAAGGAAGGAATCCCCAAGATTGCGCCTTCAGTCGCTCCGGAAACTGTCCCTGAGTACAATACGCTATAGCCAACGTTCGGGCCAAGGTTAATCCCAGAAACCACCAAATCCGGCTTTTTCTTTAGGATCGCACCTATAGCAAGCTTAACACAGTCTGCAGGAGTTCCAGTTGTAGCATAGCCGAAGAACTTACCGCTTCTAATCACCTCTTTAACACGGAGAGGATCAGAAAGCGTAATTGCATGGCCAACTGCGCTTCTTTCTGAATCAGGAGCAACAATCGTTACGTTGCCAATTTTCTTAAAAGATTCATACAAGGCGCGTATGCCTTCAGAATAAATTCCGTCATCATTGGTTATTAAAATATTCATTATTCTTTATTGTCGTAATAACTTGTGTCTTCTTTAATTTCGCGACCTTCTTCATGAACATGCGCGGTCCAGGAATCAGCAAATTGCACAAGTAGCGTCAAAGGCATCTCCTTGTGCGCGACTTCTTTATTGGCTTCTATAAACTGACCATCATGATAGAGAATGGCCTGAGCTTCAGAATCAGAAAGCGGAATATACTTAGCAATAAGGTAAAGACTACGCACAGCAAGATTCATATAAACCTCATCAGGATTTATATTATAAGTCATATTTCGGTTCTTGATTTGCCAAGCGTCAGTATTTTTAATATACCTTGGCTTTCCCGGCATGCCCACCTTACCTACATCATGCAGAAGAGCAACAATCACACAAGACTCCTCAGATATTTGAGGCGCAAGTGTTTCTCTTAATTTTAACAGTGTTTCTGCTACGCCAACGCTATGCTCCAAAAGCCCACCTTCCTTGTTAAGATGGAATTTCGTACTAGCAGGACTAATGAGCCAAGATGAGTCTTTCTCGAGCATATTAATGAAAGAGTCAAATTCCTTTTTACGATTCACAACCTTTTGTTGCAAAACATCATAACGTTCTCGAATAGTCATAATTTAATAGTTATCCTCCCAATAACGTTTTTTTAAATAATCCATCAAAGATTTTACATCTGTGCAATCGAGTGCTGGCTTTAAGAATTCTTCCGGAGAAAGCGTCAAATACCTATTTGGATCTTTCAAAACACTCTTCCAGCAACTACTCATATCTTTACCTATTAAGCTTATAGAAGTATTATTATCCTTTAACTCTTTATTAGCCCTAGGGATGATATGTAAATGCACCCAATCTGTAGCTCCATATTCGCGTACATCTACCATGCGCCATGCCAAAAGCGTTTGGCGCATCAATTGATCATACGGATCAAAAAATAAATCTTCAATGCTATCAAAACGAATCGGACAATCGCTTCTTTCCAATAAAGGCCTATAGGTATTTATTCTTGAAGTACCTGCTGCTGAAATAGCTAACGACTCAGAATTATAAAATTCAGTATACTTCCATTCAATAAAAATTAAAATATTCTTGCCATTATCCTGTTCACCTACCATCAAAGCATCAATTGAAGTAGTATTCTTACCCCGGATATGACTCCTCTCGGGTAGATATTTATTTTTACCAATCATTTCAAACTCAACAAATCCATCATCAACAATACAAGCTTTTTTAATTTTAAACCCAATGTTCTTCAATACTGCCGTAGCAATATCTTGTCTTTGACGCAAAAAATAGAGATGGTTCAGACAGGCTATTTGTGATGACAAAAGGTGTCCAGTGGGTTCATTTTGACTTTCCCACCAACATATTTTATGCTTTTTAAAATAAGCGATTGCATCTTCCCGTATACCAGCCCATAAATTATATTGCGGATTAGATAGAACAAACTCCCTTTTTTTCTTAAAAAACATCCCCATCCCTGGCTCTTTAAGCAAAGATTCTCTAATATGTATTGCTCGTTTTCTTTCTTTTTCTCGATATGACATATTTACAATATAACTGAGCTCTTTTTAGAACCTACTCAGTTTCTTTAAGAAATAACTCATTTTTTAACGCTTTTCTTAATTCTAATTCCCTAGCATTATAGAAATTATCAAAATTACTAAATTCTAAATCTACTGATTCAGGTATATGGTTGCCTTCTTTAAATTTTGACTCGGGAATATTCTCTTTTTTTATCCAATCTTTAATAGGCGTTTTATTTTTGCTTTCATTTTCCTTTCCTTCTAAGAGCCGTAAATTTGGTAACTTATCTTTCATTTCTATCCATCTATCCCAGTTCTCTTTAGAAATGTTCTTACTTTTTAATTCACGCCTTCTAAATGAAGAGTCTGGATGAATATGGTCTTGATGAAATACCTTCTGACCAAACTTAAAGTCCTTATACAGAAGAGAAAGAATCATAAAGGTGTATGGTCCTTTTTTATAATCAAAAATCCTGTCTAAATCGCTATCTGTAATCTCTAAAGACTTCCCGCCAGATAATTTTGTCTTAAACAATTGAGTAAGATTAAATTCTTTTTGTTTAAGTACGTACTTCTTTTCATTATCCTGACTATTACCTGCGTCAGTTCTTAAGCTTTCCCTGATATTGGATAAAATCTGATCTCCTTGGCCTCCATATATCTGCTGCAATAAGGCATGAATCACATATTTTCTTATTTCATTAATGGATTTTTCTGAACTGCTTCCACCTTTGAAAATAAAATAAGCAGCTGGTATTATAACATTTTGAGATGTCAAATTTTCACTATTGAAACCAAAATCCACTAATAAATCAACAGCTTTAATTATTGACTTTTCAATATCTGACCAATTCCTAGTAATTTTTTCGATATTTTCTTTCTTAAAACTTTCTGTCTTAAAAAGTACCGGGCAGTCTGCTAAAGTAAGACAAGAACGCATAATAAAATCAATATCGAATTTAAAACCTTCTCCCTTCTTATTAATTAGTTCTTGCAAGTTTTCTATCTCTTCTCTACCATCTTCCCAATTAGCTACAATAGTCGAAAATAATAAATCTGATTTACTTAATTTAACACCCCCATTGTTAACTCTTACAAAAATATCTAAAACATCATCTAATTCTTTGTTTCTAAGAGGAAAAAAGTTAATTATGTTTGCCTGCGTTAGCTGATACCATAACTGACCAAGCATGGATATGATATTCTTCCTTTTCTTTATTATAGTTTTCTCAACGTCTGAGGCTTTATTTTTATCTATGAAATTATCATACCATTCACTGGCTGCAGATATATCTTCCCAATCCAAAACTTCTTTAACGGAAAACCAATAATGCTCTTCATCTCTAACTTTAGCCTCTTCTACAGTTAAAAATTTAAATTCATATATAAAACTATCCCCCTCATTTTCTACTGAATCCTTAAAAATATTCAAAAAAAGCCTTCTTTTTGGGAAAGCCTTATCATTCTTTTTCTGCTTTCGAGGTAGCTTATAAGAAAAAGACCCATGCAAGGCAATGTACAAACCTCCTAAGCGCTGCTGTCCATCTAATACGCCTATAATTTGTTTTTTCATTATATGTGATGGCGTTTCTTCATTGTTTTTATTATCCCTCTCATGATACTCTTGGATAAATTTATAAAATTTATAATTTCTTTTCTTTTTCCCCTCTAAGAACCAAAATAAGAATGTTCCTATGGGATATTTCCGCATTATTGAATCAAAAAGATTTTCTATCCATTCCGGCTCCCATACGAATTTACGCTGGATTGCAGGCAAATGCATGTCATTTACTGATATCTTCTTAATAACGTCTTTAATAGTCCATGAATCGTATTTATCCATATTTCTCCTTTACAATAATCTTAATCGGATGAACTAAATTCTTTGCGTATATTCCATTACTATCTTCTTTATCTCATGCCTTAACTCTGCAGGATTAATAACAATTATATACGGTATCCAGTGCTTAATAGTATTTATAACTTCCTCATACTGACATGCTTTGCATTCAATAACTAGCGATCCATCTTTATTAATTTTTTTTATCTTCTGTAGCGGGAAGTATTTCTTTTGCTTAAAGAAATGCGCAACATCTTTATCAATCTTAAGCGTGATTTTCTTATCCCGCTTTTCAGAGAACCAAACATTTACGCTCTCATCTAATATTGTCTTTAAGTTCTCTGGCGGCTCAAAATACTCGTCGAGCACCTCTACCTTCTTTATCCTCTCAAGCCTAAGCTTTAATATCCAATCCTTACCATTTACTCGAACCACAAGATACCAGAACCCATCATAAAAGGCTATTTTTAAAGGATCCAGCTTCAGACACTTCTCTTTTTCTTTTAACGTTTGATAACAAATCTCAACCTTACGATTTTTATCAATGGCTGATTCGATTTCCTTAACAAAAGGTAAGCTTTCATCCAGTTTAACCCCTTGAGGAATCTTGGCATAAAAAGCAGAATCTACATCTTTAGCAATTACCCTCTTTAAAAGCCCTTTAAATGAATTCTCAAATTTCCCTCCTAAAGAACGGGATATTTCATGCATAAATGAAAGTAATGCAGCCTGTTCTTCATCCAATTCTACCTTTTTAAGCGAGAACCCCTCCATAAATGAATGTCGACCACGCTCAGCTGAATAAACCGGGAAACCTGCCCCATTTAATATCTCGATATCTCTCTGAATAGTACGAAGCGATACACTTAATTCTTCAGATAGCTGACTTGTTGAAACCTCGTGTCCGGAATCAAGCTTTGCAAGAATATACATAAGCCGATCAGTTATCTTCGCGTAATCCTTTTCTTTATTAGATTTGTGCTTTAATTTCTCAAAATATGATTTGGTTTTGGCAGGCATAGTTATATTTTACAACTCATCTTATTTTAATCAAGTATAATATATCGATGCGACAGGCTTATGTCGCTTACTTTAAGCACAACAACTGCGCAATACATTTAAAATATCAATCATGCCACTTGTATCAAGAGCACAGTACTTCTTTAGGGCGGATCGGACGCGCAAACGATCTTCATCAGAAACAGCTGGATCAAATGTCACCCGATAATATTCGTTACTTGCCAAGCCACCGCTAGCGATCTCCATTCCATCATACGAGATCCCCGCAATCGCAGGAAGAACAGCTTTCATTGAGCTGCTTCCATTCTGAAAAGGATTATAATAAGCAAATCCTCTAAAGGGCCCTAAGAGATCAACAAAACGATCCTCTATTGTAGAAAACCAATCCTGAAATTCAGGAAAAGCCTCAACAGAACCCTTAATCCTATTTATTTCAAATGGCGCATTATACGCTACTATTGACCCTGAATCTCCTAATAATTCTTTAAGTTTTTTAAGCACTACAGGCCGAGGATCAGATGTCCCTTCAGCCAGATAAGCATGATGCTCAGGGATAGCATCTTTGTCTTTTAGTATATGTAGGGAAAACTGAAACGGTATCTGCTCAAAAGGTTTTGAACTATCATATACTGGGAGAGCTGGACCAATTGTTTCAAAATCAAGAAAATATAATGGATATTTGAGTTCCTCTAAAAAATCTTTTACAGCACCGCGGTCAATATGTACTTTGCCGTTTTTATGGCACTCTACCTGAACATACTGTTTATCGGTAAGCTTTGTCTCTATTGGAATATTTGAAATATCATAAATTCCCTGTGCCACAAGATCAAAAGCTTTGCTTTTACCCCTCACTAGCGCAAAGACACTGTTCTTCTTAGGCAGAAACTTCCAACATATCACTTTAAGAGGACACTCATAAGGAGAATCACAATCCGGACTAATTTTAATATCCGGCATATCATCCCAAGACATAATCTCTAATATGTCTTTAATGCGATCTGCAGTCTTTTTCTGCAGCTTTTCTACAACATCTGTTATATCCTCAGTTACGAACAACTTATCAGGCTCAATGTCTCCATGCCTAACATATTGATTATTGATATGCATGAGAAAACATTTCCGAATCTTTACTCCTGCATTCTCATAGGTATATTTCTGAAATGCGATATCGTTATAATACACATCTTTGGCTTCTGTTGAACTTTTCACCTCATATAGATCCCAAAAACCATCTTTTACCGGGACAAGAACATCTGCCAATGCATATATTCGTTCAAAGATGAAACCTGCCTCAAATAGGGGTTTATTAAGCTTTAAAGCCTCAAGAGATTTTGCATGTTGTTTTTCAGGAAATTGTTCGCGTTCTAATTTTATCCCGCCAGGAAATAATTGCTGGGCAACCTCTCCTACCTTCGTACCTGTATCAAATATAGCTTGCTGGGCAGGACCAACCGGAGGGAATGCGGCTTTATCATTATATTCATACCAGAGAAGTTTAGAACACTGCAGCCCCTCCATGTATTTACTTTTAGATAAAAATGTCTTAGATTTAATTTTATATGTTTCTTCTTTTTTGGTAGGCATAGTTATATTTTACTCTTCAGATCAGTTTAATCAAGTATAATATAACTACGCGACAGGGTTGTGTCGTCTTAAAAAGCCACCTAATTTTATTGTTTTCTTTCTTTATTAATCTTAAAGAAATCTGAAAAATGCTTATACGGACCACCGACCATCTTAAACGTCCGCATAGAATCATCGAGAGCCTTCTGGTGTTTAATTCTTGCAAACACCTCTCTCACTATCTCAGGCGTAAGTGCCGAAAAATTCTCAGCTATATCTATTATCATTGATAAAGCATCAATAGCATCGTCATGCGCGCAATAAGGATATTGCTCCAGCTGCCTATTTAATTCGGTAAGTTTTCGTGAAATCCTTACTCTTCCCTGCTCTATAAGCAACCTAATCCTCATAATTCGAGAATCCTTGGGGGGCATGCTCGTAACTGCCTCTAACGGTATAGTTGTGGCTTCCTTTTTAATAAAATCGCCTAACCAATATTGAGCAGCATTTGACTCATAAACAAACTTACTATATTTATATGTTTTATGATGTAAACAGATTCTTTCTGTCAACATATTAACATTCCACCTTCCCACATCTGCACCAACCACATAGATATTCTTAGTAGTATGTTCCATAAACACGCTAATAATCGCAGAATAATCACTATTTTTATGCGTCCTTACAGCAGGATCGCATGCACCTAAAACCACCTTACGCGTTCCCAAAAACTCCAGTAATCCGTCAATATCCGTATATTTATCCTCCCAATAAATTGCCTTCTTAAGATCTATCGATTGATTGCTACTATCTCTAGGTTCATTTTGTTTTTCAGAATCAAAACTAAAGCCACCTTTCTGAGTCCGCATCAACATAAGATCATAATAGCTCTCTTTCTCTGGCCATAAAACCTCGGTGCCATCTAACATCCTTACATTATTATCTTCAAAAAATTTCCTTGCCGCATCAACGCCAGAATCATCATTATAAAGAACCTTGCCACAATAAATTTGCTCCCATTTATCCCAAAGCAGCGGATTATCGGAAAATTTCATTACCGACTTATAAATTCTTTTCTCCCAACCCGGAAACTTTTCGGCGGAAATAATATTAGCAAGCAAAGAATCAAAATGTAGGATTGTCCCAACCACAATATAATTAGTAAACTCATTGCCCATATTAAGAATTGCCTTAGTGAACCACTCATAAACTTTTTCTCTTTGCTCCTGACTACGAATATTTTCAGCAGATTCAACATCATCAAGAATGATTAAGCCTGGACGAGATTCCTGATATCTTATTCCCCTTATCCCATGCTCTATACTTGAAGACACAATATTAATCTGATTCTTGGTAATAATTTCATCATTTCTCCAGCGTGGATTGGGCCGTTCACAAACCTCAGGAAAATCATTTATTAAAGGTATATTTGAACTTAACTCTTCCTTAACATGCCCAATCAATTTTTCCGATTGCTTACGCGTACTTGAAAAAAGAACAATACACTTCTCATAGCCATAACAAATACACCAAAGAACATATATAAGACTTACAATACTGCTTTTAGCATTACCTCGAGGAGCTGCAATAGCAAGCTGCCTACCGCGATTTAATGTTATTTCTGTAAGATAGTCAAATAGTTCGATATGAAAAGACGCAAAATTACACTTACAATAATGCTTAAAATAGGTAACTGCAAAAACTTTCATACTCTTCCGCCCTAAATCCTTCTGTAACTGCCTAATTTCGGTATTAATATTATTCTTCATGGTTAATCTCCTTTTTTAAAGTACCTTGTTCTAATTGTTTGATATCTAACGCTATTTCTGATTGGTTAATCCTAAACTTTAATTCCTCAATCTTCTTTAAAACCTGTTCATCAAAAACCCCGGCTTCCTTTGCCGCTTGTTCAAGACCTAAAAGCATCTTGCGCATCTCCTCAGGTGAAGACTCAACATCGCCATCATGATGATAGAAATTACCAACTACCTCGGAAGGTTTCAATGGCAGGTAACCTAACGTTTGAAACTTCTCAATTAGCTCCTTGAGTATCTTCCAGGCAGCAAATTCAGATTGCATTTTCTCAGTAACGGATGCCTCTTTGGTACGCGCCAAACGCACAAGGTAGCCATGATGATTCATAGCTTTATTAAAAACCTGACCTATTAACTGCTTAGCAAATTCAATATCCGGCGAAAGCGCATTACGCGAGTGAATATCCTTTAAATCACGATTAATTGTCCTATCACTACACTTTAAAACCTGCGCAATCTGAGGGATAGTATACCCTTCGCTAACCACCAAAAGCTCCACACACTTCTGCCGCTCTACTTTAACCAATAATTTCGGATTCAGAAACCCGGAATTTATATCTTGGAGTATCTGTATCGCGGAATTATCATTATCGTTTTTATTATGTTCATCCATATTAAAAAACCTCCTTTAAATATCGTTTCCGAATTTCTTCAGAAACGTTTTCTTTACCCACAAACTCTATATACCGCCTAACTATTACATCGCAATACCGAGGATCCAATTCAATTCCGTAGCAAACCCGCTTTAATCCTTCTGCAGCAATAAGTGTAGTTCCAGACCCTAAGAACATATCAAATACAATATCTCCTCGCTGAGAACTATTTTTTATAGCTCGAATTGGCAAAGCAATAGCTTTCTGTGTAGGATGCAAATACGTTGATACTGATTCTCTGTTTATTCGCCAAAGAGTCGATTCATTATTTGGCCCATACCAATGATGGCTACCATTATCTTCTTTCCAACCATATAAACAAAATTCTGTCTGCTGCTTATAATCACCGTATCCTAAAGCAAAACTCTCCTTAGCCCAGGTTATTACACAAGACACATGAAACCCAAGCTTAATTAGCATCTGATGCATTGGTCCAAATTGCTTATGCCCATTCCAAATGTAATAAGCTGCACCTGCATCAAGATAATCAGACATATTAGTTAATACTTGCGTAAGCCATGACTCATATTCTTCCTGTGTAAGATTATCATTTTCAATTTTTCGCCAATTGCTAAAGGCTCTAGCTTTAGCTACATCGGACATTGGACGATTAGCCGGATGAAAATCACAAAGATACGGAGGGTCACTAAAAATAAGATTAGTTTTTTTACCCTGAAATAATCTATTCACATCTTCTTTTTTAGATGAATCACTGCAAAGAATTTTATGCGGCCCAAGTTCAATAAGATCTCCGGGCTGAGTTATAGGATTTTCGATTGTATCCGGGTCTTCTGCTGGCGATTCAGTCGGCTTAGAATAATAATCGAAAATACTAGATATTTCCGGCATTTCAAAACCAGTTAAACCAATATCAAAATCTGGCACCTTTATTAATTCTTTAAGTAAAGAGGCGAGCTTTTCATTATCCCAACCTCCTTGAATTTTATTAAGCGCAAGATTAAGGGACTTTTCTTTATCCAAAGACAAATCAACAACGCTAACCTCTACTTCATTTGCTCCCTGCTCAAGAAGTATCTTAAGTCTCTGATGCCCCCCGACTAGATTAAAAGTACGCTGGTTCCAAACTAACGGCTCAACAAGACCAAAAGTGTTGATACTTTTTTTAAGCTTCTCATACTCTGGATCCCCGGGCTTAAGATCTACTCTAGGATTATAAGCTACCGGATTAATGTCGATTACTTTAACTTTTTTAATTAACATTTTGTTGCTCCTTTCTTAGGTTAATAACACATGTAATCTCACTTGTTACTTTAGAGGGCAAAAAAATATCACCTCCTATAAAATGCCCTCCTGCTTCATCTTATCCTGTGCCAACTGGCTTGGCATATTTTTTTCACTCTCCCAACGTATAATCTCCATCTTCGTAACTCCCAGCTTCTTTGCTAAATCCTCCTGAGTAAGCTTATGAGCTAACCGATAGCCCTTAATCTTACCGGCTATAGCTTTTTTTTGCTTCTCCTTGTCATCACCGGCTGCCTCAAACATTTTGTCCGTGACTATCTTTAGCTCTTTAATTAATTCATAAAATGGATCTGGCATGGACAAAGCTTAACACATGTAGTAACACTTGTCAATGGCTATTTCTTAATTATTTATACTTCGGACAAGGTGCTATTTCAGGCGTGATATCTTTTGAATTCTCTCTTGCCACATAAGCATCCCTCTGCAGCATATGTTCGCTACAATAAAGTATTTTGCACTCTCCATGCTTTAATACCCGCTTATAAATCGTCAGATTAAAAGGAAAATCTAACCCCAGAGAATCTGGATCACGATCTATAAGAGCACGAGTAATCTTGTCCCGCTTCATAGCGCTAAGGTGATTTTTGGTAATAGCGCGGTTTTTTAGATTGCAACAGTTACTACAGGAATAAGCTGGCATGGTGACCTCCTTTAATAGCAGAGGCATCTTAGCTCTAAAGGATATCGATTGTCAATAGAAGTTGGTCTTAGGATATAACTTATAGAATTATTAAATTATAGCCTTTTCAATTCTTCTTTAAGTTCATATGCTGCCATCTCTCCCCATACAGCAGAGACATTTCTTGGCATACCCAGAAATTTAAGCATTTTTTCAGTTTCGTATAACAAATCTTCATTCTCATGCATGCGTAAGTAAATTCTATTTTTATCTCGAAAATATATCCCCCTTACAAACCAATCAAAATAAACCTTAGGTTCACCGTATTCTCTTAATACTACATCTCTGTGATGTTCACCATTTGTAGCAAGAAGCAAAAGATGATCTTTATGGTAGTAACAAAAATTAACTGCTGCTTTGGCATCTTTTTTGCAAATACTATCTAGAATAAAATCATTGTTAATTTTCCAATTAAGTTGGTATCGTTTCTCTATGGAACTCATAACTGCGCATCTCAAGCATTCATGGTGAAAATATGGCACATGCCAAAATTTACCCTTTCTATCAATAATGTTAGACGGATTTATATGTTTCCATGCCCCACAATTTCTACACTTAGATCTCTCACCTTCAACTACAGTGTGATCGGATAAAGGCAGAAGAGAAATCTCTTTAAATTTATTAAATATTTGCCAACAATTGCTACATTTATAACCTTCCCAATAAAGCTTTTCTCGCTCGTTGTATTCATTTACATAAGAAATAAATGTTACCTTTCTTAATTCCTTTCCACATTGAATACATTTTTCTATACTTTTTTTCATATCTCCTCCTTATAACTCGGATGCACAATATAATATAACTGCTTACCTTTAAACCGCTTAACCGCGCGCACGATCGTTTTATAAACTTTATCGATATCCAATAAGAAAGCGCCGCTGCCTAATAGCGGGATAGCTACGCTTTGAGCTTTGATTCTTTTGGCCAATCTAGCGATTCTTTTTATTAAAACTTTCAGCATTACATACGGATCTTTGGTCATATGATCTGGAGCTACCGCATGAATAATATATTTAGCCTTTAAATTACCTCTATTTTTCATTAAATAAGCACGCCCGGGTTGAAGCAATCCTTGCTTATTAATAAAACCAAGACAAGCACGTTGATATTTATAGCCTCCACCCATACGTAATGCACCATCTACGCCCGTACCAATCCATAAATGGCAATCCGCCGCATTAACCATCACATCAACTTCCAAGTCTTCTATGCGCGCATTTATAATTTTCATCATGGCTGTTTTGCATTTAATTCCTGCATCCCCTTAGTGTATTTCTTCTTGCTTATAAACAGCGCGATAGTTTTAACTGGAAAAGCTCCTTGCAAAATAAGCTCGCGCTTAAAAAAATTCCTACGAAAAGAAAATATTATATTCCTAATATCTGAATCAATCTCTGCTGGGGTTCTCGCTTTAAAACAATTTGTGCAGATAAAATGCAGGTAGCATTTGATCAACGACTTAAAACCGTCTACCTCCTTAAATCCAACGTTATCTGTAACGATTTCGATGGTTTCTCCTTCCAACAACACCCCATTACAGCAAAAACATCTGTAATCATCCATTTTTCCCACCTTTCTGCCAACAAAAAACCCTGTGGCTAAAATAACCACAGGGTTCCCCTGGCTTTTTAGCACCTTGTGATGGCGGCTGCAATATACCTATAAATCAACCCGCCTTGTTATCCGGTTATCAAACAAAAACCCGCGCTAAAAGCACGGGTTCGGAAATAACCAACCAATGTCTTTTAGCACATTTATATAGCGGAGCAATACACTTTAAATTACCGCTTACAAACTAACTATAACACAGAATTACTATTTGTCAACTACACACTTATCAATTTAATTCCGGACTTAATTATGATATTTTAATTTCCTTACTACATTGAGGACATTTACAAATGTTTTTTTCTTTATCAACCCACTTAATCTTCTGATCAAGATAAATCGCTTCCCCGCAATGAGGGCACACTTCAGTATTCATCAGCTCATCGCCGCCTTCTAAAAAAAATCATCTATTTCGTCATTTAGCATTTTTAAAATAAAAACATCTCTTGTGTTCTCATACTAAATCTAAAAACCTATTTCTAAACTCATGAACTCTTTCATCAAAAATTATGTCCCTAGCCATTACTGGCCTTTTTAAGATAATGCCCTGTAATGAAGTGCAGCGGCTAAGGCCAACGTATACCTGGCCATGAGTAAAAGCTCCCGCTCCTAAATCTATAACAATATTATCAAAGGTCTGACCTTGGCTCTTGTGGATAGTAATTGCCCAAGCCAGTTTAATCGGATATTGTTCAAAAGTGCCAATAGTTCTTTCCTCAATTTTGTCTTCGTCTCGATTATACTCATATTCAATCTTTTCCCAGCTTGATTTTGGCACCTCATGAACACTCCCATTTATAGAAACTTTTATAGTCTCACCAGATAGTGCCACAATCTGAGCAATAGTGCCATTTACCCATCTTTTATCCGGGTCATTTCTGATCAAAATAATCTGTGAGCCCTTCTTAAGCCTCAAACAATACTCGCCCGGATAAGCAGATTCATTAAACTCTTTAGTAATCGCGGCTTCATATCTATATTCTTTGCCCGGTAGATTGGCTAGTTTTTCTTCATTTACCGCATTGGCGCGGCTATTGGTAGTCGTCAAAATAACACAATGCTTAGAATCTCTTGGGACTATTGTTCTTACCCTCTCATTTAGCTTATCAAGATCAGCATTCCTTTGAGTCTTGTTCCTAATCTTATTCAATAAATCAATAAACTTGGTATCTGATTGGCGGTAATTTTTATTCAATTCCACATAGTGCAGCCTTAGCTTATTAAAGACCTTGGCACTAAAAAAATACGGGCTGCCATAGCGCTGCTCCAAAATGTCTCGTTCTTCACTATTTATCACAGGAGCAAGCTGAAACAAATCTCCAAAGAATACCATTTGCACGCCTCCAAATGGCAACTTAGGCTCCTCACGATTGACTCTAAGCGCATAATCGATTCCATCCATCAGGTCAGCGCGCACCATCGAAACTTCATCCACGATAACTGTATCGAGCCTTTGAATGATTTCATTATTACGTCTTTTGCGGATATTTTCTTTTTGGATTAAGCGCGGAGGAAATCTGAAAAAAGAGTGGATTGTCTGACCGCCAATGTTTACGGCTGCAACGCCAGTTGGTGCCAAAACAGCTACATTTTTTGCAGTGTTCTTTTTGAAATACTTAAGCAGGGTTGATTTGCCAGTACCTGCCTTACCGGTAATAAAAATGTTCTCAGTTGTATTTTCTATTAAGTTAAAAGTCCCTACGAATTCATCATTTAATTCTAAATTATCCGGCAAAACATTTGCTTCATTATAGAGTTTATTTCTTTTTCTCATGTTTTACTTTTATCACTTCACGGCAATGCGAACGCTTGAAAATCAAAACCACATAACACCTTTTCCCTCTACCCAATCCAGACTTTTACTTCATCAATACAGCGCTGCAAGTCATCCCTAATCTCATAAACCCAGAAACGCTTAACATCCCATCCCAGCTCAAAAAGTCTCTGATTTCTTAATTGGTCACGACGACAAAGTTCTCCATCCCAACTGCGATGATAAGCCTCTCCATCAACTTCAATATTAAGACGCCGATTATCATTAAACAAAGCAAAATCTAACGTATATTTTTCTACCTGGTATTGAGGCAATGGCCTAATTCCAACAGCATATAAAACTTTATATAAATCTCTTTCCCAATCAGAAACCCTGTCAGGATAAGTCACTACCGGATATACGGAACCAAGATCTCTCATAAAATCATTAACTTCTTGAACTTGTTTCGTCCCAATTCCCTGCACATAACGTGCAAAATTTTCCAAATAACCTACTCCACACTCACCTGCGGCAGCAACATCACCAACAATCAACAACATAGCTTTAGCCCTAGTGATAGCCACGTTAAAAAGGTTACCATTATTAGCTAAAAATTTTTGAGCTCCAGGAGGAAAACCTTGTGATACAACTGGAGAAAAAATCATCATATCGCGCTCGTCACCTTGAAACTTATGAACGGTATCAACCAAAAATTCATTTTGAATTAACCGAGTTGATAATGTCTCATCCTTATTCACAATCTCTCTAATTAAATTTGCCTGTGCTCTAAAAGGCGTAACCACTCCAATAGATCCGGAATAATTTTGTTGCAGAACAAGCTTTCTTAGCGCCTGTAACACGGCTTCTGCCTCAATGGAATTAAATGCACCACCACCAGCAGGTTTTTGAACTTTCCCTCTAACGTTCTCCCAACGCACACCAGGCTCTTTAGGGCTTAACCGTTTAAGCCGATCATACTTGGTGGCAATACGAAGTCGCCCCTCGTAAAACTCGCGATTAGAAAATTCAATAATATCCTCATGACTTCGATGATGATCGCGTAGATTGACAATATCTCCCTTTTTGCAAAATCCTGAAGCCAAATCAAAAAGAGAAATAAAAGAATATGCCCACTCTGAACGCGACTTAATAAGCCCGTGTTTTTCCATCAATTGCTGATCTTGCCCCCTTGGTAAACCACTAATATGAGAAAGCTGTTTTGGATCTCCAATAATAACTGCTCGTTTTGCTCTATATAATAGCGGCAGCGCTGATGCAATGTCGCATTGACTTGCTTCATCGAAAACAACTACATCAAAAAACCCAGCTTGAAAAGGAATTTTACCTTTAGCAGAAAGAGATGTCACAGCCCAACATGGCAAAAGGTGTGCAACTTTTGGAAAGAGCGCATGGTATTCCCTATAAAGTTGCTGACTCAATCGCGTATCCGGACCAAGATCAATCACCATCTTTAAGATTGCTTTATATTGACTTAATTTACGTCGATCTTCCTCACTAATAGAGTCTGGCTGAAGATGAAGCCATGTATGCCAAAGTGTCTCCGCATTGTCGGCCATCTGACGAAATAATTCAGCTTGTTCCTTACTAATATCTTCTAATGAGCGAAGCTTCTGGAGATCCGCAAGCTCTTTAAAATATTCTTTAACAGTTTTAGCAAATTCTAATTTCCGATTTAAAAATAAGGAAGCACTCTCCCATTTACTTATAGAAGCATCTGTTGGCATATCAGTCGGAAACTCAATTTTTATGGTTTCAACGAAATTCCTAAGCTTATCTGTAGCAGCAAAAAGAGCAGAATATCGTTCTTTCCTAAAGAATGGCCACAATAATTTAATATAAATTGGCTGTTTTGTTTTTATTGACAAGGAAAGAACACTATTAAAAACAACAGTTTCATTTTCAATATTTTTAAGATCAAGATTGCGAATTAAAGCAAATAAACTTTCTGACAAATCCTTACGTATTGGCTCAACAACCTGTTCTAGTAAATCAACCTTATTCCTTTGATCAATAATTAAACGGGCTTCTCCATCCAAAGCTTCAAGAGTCTTATCAAACTTTACCTGCATAGCACTTGCTTCTTGAAACTCTAATCGATCATGATCAGTAGCCGTTGCTGAAAGCAAGCTCATTAAATACTCAGCTAATCTTGATTGATACTCACTCTTGCCAACACGTAATAAAATTGGGCGAGGCCCCAGATTATTAACGCGAACCTCAACAACATCGACAGCTTTATTATTTTTGCTGGCAAAAAGAACCTTTTTTCCTTGCCATGCAGCATTAATCAAAAGGTCAGATACAACTTGTGACTTCCCAGTCCCAGGAGGACCAGTTATAACCGTCAAAGATTGGTGTAATGCCTGTTGAACAGACTGACGTTGTTCGCTATTTAACGGCAGAACCTCTATTAATGATGCTCTTTCATCGTCCTTCTGTGCCGAAATCGTTTCATTAATCCAATCTCCCAAAGCCGTACCCTGATATTTCTCTTCAGGTAGATCAGCCAACGCCTTAAGCTCAGCCTCAAGTCCCTGAGTGATCTGTGATCTTTCACAAATAAGAAAAACAGCTCTATTGTAAATGCCTTCAACTTTGACACTTGATAACCGGGGTTCTTGATTTAATGAAGAGGGGTCGATAGTTTCCTGCCAAGGCCATTCAGGGCGAATCGATCTAAGACGCTGAGTCAACTCATCTAATTCAGGAACTTCTTTCTCGCCTACCAAGCCAAGCTCTTCTTCAAGCTGAACAAGCTCTTCCATAACCGCTTCTCGCTCTGCGCTTACAAACCGCTTGATCGCAGAAACATTAATAATAGGAAAATCATTACTTAATCGTGGAGCAACCTCTCCCTTCTCAATCTCAACAGGAAGCAGAAATATAGGCTCAACAAAATAACCTTCCCAACTGCTTGTCCTCGAACGAGCATGTCGTAAAGAACACGGATAACCAAGATACGTAACCAGTCGAGAACGATCTTTACGCAGTTTCCCTAAAAGGCTCTGGACATTTTTATCTTGAAAAATATCATCAACACCAACACCTGGCAAAGACTTAAGCTCCGCATAATCCAAGTCAAAATTACTAGACGCAAAAACACTACCGATTCCATCTTCATCATGAGACAAGCATGCTAAATAATACCAACAAAGTTGCGATAATGGAGTGTTCAAAGGCTTACTTAAAACATCTGTCTTTTTGCTCTGCTTTTTTTCTGCAGAACTCCAGCGATATTCAGAATCCTGAACAAACTGCCCCTTAAGTGGTCCATAAAGTAAGCTATTGATTTGTTTCTTATCTACACCCAGCTTTAAAGCCAACTCCCGTGCGGTAAGCCCAGGAGATTCTATTAACAATGAAACTATCTTTTCCTGTAACTCTTCCATAATTATATCCTTAGCGAACGACAACAGCCTTGCTTAATTTCCAACACCCATCAAATCACCGCTATAAATTCAGCTATTATACTAAAATCACCCTCCGGAATGTCAGGAATGATTATAGGTTTACACGCAGGATTTAAAGACTCAAGCGTTATCTTGTTGTGCTTCCATGAATCAACACCTTCAACCGCCTTTTCGCTTTTATATCGCTTTACCGTATAACTTCCACTATTTTCGGAATCAATAATACCACTATGTTGCGCCAAAACTATCAATCCCTGCCTGCTACCTCCTGTATATTTTCTAAACACACAATAACTATTATGAGGAATCTTTGGTTCCATTGAATCACCTAAAACCTGAGAAACAAACCAATCCTCATCAAATTTCCTACTAATATTTGCCTTAATCCAACCCTCTGGCGATACAATATGCCCTTCGCCGAACTTACCGCATGCGGCGGCCAATGAGTAAACGGGTAGATACTCTTTAAATTTTAGCGCATCTCCAATCTCATCTAATATTCTTTTTACAAACAAATCATCCTCTTCTGGTGCAGCATCTTCCCACCATTTAATTATTTCCGGCGTTATATCGCGATAGCTTATGTCCAATTGTTTAAAATGCCTTCCAGCGCATATAATTTTCCTCTTCTCATTCGTAACCTGCCGCAGATTTTCATACCCAGCCCCGATGGCCACTTTCAACATTTCAAACCCCTTGGTTTCACGAACAAGCTCAATCTTATATTGACCATCTTCAGAACGCCTAACTATCCCCCAATCTGGATTATAATTACCTATAATTTTAGGCATATTAATTTTAAATTTCGGAGGAAATTTAAAATATAGAACAACGTTGGGATCTACATTTAATCTATTCTCTACAAATCTTTTCTCTACATCCGAATCAATTTGCACCACGTCATAAAGCGACTTACCCGAAGCAGATATTAATTCTTTTTGTGGGGTGGATCTTTGCGCAGGGAATAGCTCTTCCTTATCATAATCTTCTTTGGCTATAGCATCAACCGAATATCTTATGTTTTTCGCAAGATGATCAGCTACGATTTCTTTAATCACAAATATAAATCTTCCAGCAAAACCTTCTGGATTTGAAAAAATCTCTTTTTTTCTCTCATCCGATAACTCACAAAAAATCCTAATTATTGTTGGACGAGTAAGAAATGTTTCCCTGGCAGCCCTATCAATTAAATTAAAAATAGAATAATCGGCAATACTTTCCAAAACAGTTCTTGAATCGACTTTTTGTCCTTCCTCAGTGTCAAATATCCTCGGCTCATCTTTTGTAAGCGATAGCCCCTCTGAAAACTCAACTCGAGGCTCATCTTTATCTGCTATAATCTCACCAATCTTATACCCACGTAATCTCTGATCATGTAATATCTGCGCGAGGTCGTCTCCAACTGAAAATTCCTTTTTGCGGGACTCTTCTTGCCCTAAAGTATCACTGATGTTTACTTCTATGATTGCCTTCTTTCCGGAAATCGAAATAAGCTTGATTTCAAAATGGGTAATAACATATTTACCGCGTTTAATTAAAATTTGTGGTGGAGGAACCACTTCTTTACTAAACCTCGCAATTGTATTTTCTACGATTTGGTCGGTATCAATACTAAGAGCATATTTAGATGTTCTAATTAATTTTTCCCAGAAAGTGTTAAACTCGGAGCTATTATATAAAGTGTTATTTCTTTTTGCTGGAGCACGCCGCGCATCAGAAGGTTTCTGCGGAACAGCTTCTCCTGCTTCAGCATATTCTTTTTGCAAACCGCTCGCGAACGATTCATAACTTTCATTCGCCACTACAGTCAGAACATTTATATCTGAATCCGTAATGCGGTCACCAGACTGATTAACACATAACCGCATCCCCCTACCGATCTCTTGTCTTTTTCGCATTTCCGACATCGTGTCCCTGAGAGTGCATATCTGAAAAACATTCGGGTTATCCCACCCTTCTTTAAGGGCGGAATGTGCAAAAATAAAACAAACATTTTCGTCAATTGAAAGAAGCTGTTCCTTATTTTTCATTATTAGCTCAAATGCTTCTTTCTCAGCCTTCCTTTCCTCTTCATTGCGACCAGAAGTATCAAAGGCTACATCCCCTTCTTTTGTTTTCTTTTTTGCAAAATATGCCTCCCGCACATCCTCTGCTTTTTTGTTTTCAAAGAAAGGGTAACCTTGTTTTATTTTTTCAAAAGCTGTATCGAATATTTTCTTAACCACTCCTTCCCCTTCAATATAACTTGCCACTTTATCTATAAAGAAAAGCGATAACACCTTGATCCCCTTATCCAGTAGCACCGTTTGTCGCTCAAAATGCTGACGGACCGTCTCTTCAATCTGGACTCTAAATATTTCCCGTCTTGCCGGCGTAAGGCTGTGCTGATCATGTAAAGAAATACTCCATCCATTAGTAAAAATAACCTTACCGTCGCGACGATTTATTTCCTCGATAACAAACCCTTTATAAAGTTCGTTTCGTGTCTTTGCTTCAAGGTTATCATCTTTCTTAAGCCGCAATTCTCTACTTATGAGCTGGCCTCTATTACTTATAATTAAGGTTAGCTCGGCTGTAAGATCTGAATATATCCTATTTAGAGTCATGGAAAGCTCATTATTGATAACGTCCTTTTCGGTTACTCCATATACCTGAATTCTTTTTACTAGATTAAGCTTGAAAGCATCTACCGGTGTTAGACGATAAAAGAGGTTGTCATACCTCATAATATTGCTTTCAGTTTCGTTTATTTTCTCACCAGGCGTAGCACTATATTTAATTGCCAAAAGAGGATGTAGTGTACGTAGGGCCTCTTTCGATGTCGGACTAACGTAGTTCTGAGATTCATCTAAAATCAGAATAGGACGAGTTTCTTGCACATACTGAATTGGTAGTTTTTCTCCGGGAAGTTTTTCTGTCCTTTTATAAATATTATTTGAATATCTATTGAAAGACGCCATAGTCATAATCATTACTTGAAGAAATTGCGAGTTGGCAAAATCTCTCAATTTACTGATTTGATCACTATCGTATGCGATTACGTTCATATGTTCATTATTATATAGGCTCTTAAAATGCTCGCGCGTGATCTCAATTGATTTGTTGACTCCCTCATAGATCGCTATGCTTGGCACAATAACTATGAATTTGCGAAAACCATAGCGCTTGCGTAATTCATAGGCCATCCGCAAATATACGTAAGTTTTACCAGTGCCCGTTTCCATTTCAACGGTAAAAACAGGATATCGCCAACTTTCATTACCGACGCTTTCCAAAACCAAACCGTCATCAACATCTAATCGCCTGTTTTCCGGTAATTTATTTTGACGCTGAACTTCATTCAAGTTAGCAAGAAGAATGTCTTCATCAAAAATTTCTTCAGCGGGTAAATTCGGAACTAACTCATCACCAAGCTTAAATTCGCTGTGCCCCTGGGACAGTTTATCAAATAGCCCTATGGCACTATCAATAGCTGTAAGCTGGTGTTCTTGGTTAGGATCAAATTTAAATTTAATTTTAGCCATATCTATACCGTCTTTAGGAAACCTTTATCGGAAAGTGTCATCTTTTGTTCATCTGTTAATGCGCTATCAAGACATACAAAAATGTCCTCTCCTTGAATATCAAAAGCATTGATAGTTTCTTGGTATATCTTCTTTTCAAAACAAACCAAAAGCTTATGCTCACAAAATTCTGACCTAACCTGCATTACAGCATTTTTCTTATGCCCTTCAAGCTCTGCTATTTCACTATCAAGAGGAAACCCCTCTTGAAGCATTACTTCAATTAACAGATTATCTGGTTTCCAACCATCGACAAGCGGGATCTCATGTTCTTTAAAAAGAGAGGTGAGTTCTTTCGAATCCTTCCCTTTATAATCTTGCCATTTTTTGAAATTTGACTTTTCAAGCTTAAATACCTTAAAACCAAAATCATGTTTTGATTCTTTCTTAAATTTTTTAATCACTCGCCGAATTCTTTCTTTACCAATTTCTGCTATATTTTTTAACCCTGCCTTATATGCTTCAGAGCCTTTATCGCATAGTTCGGGTAATTGAATACATATGAAATCATGGCGAGCTTCGCTTTCCCTATTTTTGTCTAACACAGCATGCGCAGTAGTACAAGAACCTGCAAAAAAATCTAAAACGATACCTTGACTTAAAGCCTGATTAACAAATATTTTAATTAATTCAACGGGTTTCGGATAATCAAAATATTTCTTTCCGTTAAATAAATCTTTAACTTCATTTGTTCCACTTGTTGTAGATATATCAGTAATAAGATCTTTTAAGTTTGTAGTAGTATATTCTCTGATTTTTGTAAATATTTTGCCTTCTTCTCCATCCTTAACAAATTTTAGATCATCGGTTTCGCGAATAATTTTCTCTTTACCCCATCTCCACGCGTGGAAACGATGCGTACCATTGTTATTATTTTTCGGGGCAATTTTAGTAAAACCACTAAAATTTACATTTTGATTAATGTCTGAAAATTTAACTTCTTTCGTTTTAAAATTATAGTGAATATTAAAAACTAGATTCGGCCTAGTTTTTTCATTAAAGGCAGAGTTGGTATTATAAAGTTCATTCTTTATCACAAAATCCCCGCCCTCATCACTTTCAGTTTCATAATTGAACCCCTTATAACTGCTAGGCATAAGTAATTTTAATTTTTCGATTGGCATTTCAAACGGATTTATGTTCTCGATGTTTTTTGCATACACTAGAATATATTCGTATGTTTTTGCAGCACCAGCCCCAGATATCTGCCTTCCCTTCAGATTATTTACCCAACAAAATATATTTAAGTAATTTTCCTCACCGAAAATCTCATCACAAATCTTCCTTAGATGATTAACTTCATTGTCATCTATGCTTATAAAAATTAGCCCATCCTCCTTTAACAAATTTCTTGCTAATCTTATCCGCGGGTACATCATACTTAGCCATTTAGAATGAAACCTACCTTCAGCTTTCTTATTAGTTGTAAGAGACTTACCCTCTTCGTCAATCTGGCCGGTATATTTTAAATATTCAACCAATGGCTCTGTAAAGTTATCATCATAAATAAAATCTCCACCAGTATTATAGGGAGGATCTATATAGATCATTTTAATCTTATCCGCATAACTTTTTTGGAGAAGCTTCAAAACTTCTAAATTCTCACCTTCTATAAAGATATTTTTTGTCATTTCTTCGTTTATACCTTCACCTTTTACCGGAATAAGCGATCCCTCACTCGGAGTTGATGCAATTCTACGTGCTTCTCGCTTACCGGGCCAAAAAAGACCAAAATGCTCAGCGTCATTGCTTTCATCCTCAAGCCGTTCTCCAAGTGACTGTTTCAAAACTTCCCAATCAATATTACCATCAGCAAATGCTTCAGGTACAATTTGTTGTAGCTGCTTTAGCCTTACTTCATCAAATGCAAATGATGGTCTCAAGCGTTCATGTGGCATATGTCACTTCCTCTCTTACTTAAATGTTCTATTCTGCATTCTCGTTAAATACTTCTAGATTGGCGTTCACCCATTGCTCTTGCTCAAGATCATCTCCCAAAAGTTCAATATACTTCACAAAATCTATTCGCCCTTTTCGTTTTGGGTCGCTTGCGTATTCACGAAATGCAATACACGAGAACCGCGCGTCACAGTTACCACAGACTTGCAATCCAAAAACGCGCTTAGAACCAAGAATTCTTTCTTCAAGTTTTGATTTTAATGGAGGAGCAAATTTATTTTCTTCAATCGCATCTACAGTCATCCCAAAATCTTTTATTGTGTTACCAACCTTTTCTGGAGTCAACAATGTTTCTATTAATGGATTCCATTTCTCCATCTCTTTTCTTAGTCTATCCTCATCATTATTGAAGATCGCATCTCTAACCGATTTGGGATATGCTGTTGAAATTACTGCAGTCTTATCGAGCGCATTTCCACGTAGCTTCTGCCAAATATACGAATAAACATTAATCTGGTCTTGATAAAAACTTATATTTGCTTTTATGTATTCCGGCTCGTGTGTCTTTATATCATACATACAAGTTTCATCTTTCTCTTTGACGATATCAACAACGCCTTCTATGGAATAAATCCTGCCCTTAGGAGTCTTTTGATCTGGAAGCGTAAGACGTACTTCGGTATCCGTTACATTCTTAGCTATATCTTTCAATTTACGCCAGTAACAAATAATTTGATTCAAGGCCATTTGTTTACTATCTTCTGTAATAGTATGGCCACTTTCAAGGTGCAATATTTCGTAATTGCTATCGAAAAACTCCTTTATTTTATCTTCAATTTCTTGATCAGTTATCATGACGCTTTCTCCCTTAAAGAAATAAGATAATTGTGAAGATCTTCAATGGTGCGGTGAACAAGGTTTCCGAAAAACATTGTCTGCGCTCTAGACGGAACGAAACCATACTTTCGATAAATCATATAATTACGGGGACATTTTTTATACATTAGGTAATCAGCCGTATAAGAATAGCTCTTTCCAAGATCCTCTCCTTTAATATCAGCTTCTGGCAGTTTCTTAAAATCAAGCCTGTCAAGTACACAAAACTCCTGCTCCAATAGTGGCTTTAACTCATCGATTACCTGTTTCCCTTTGATGCGCGGAATAACAAGCAAATTTGCTGCCCTGGATAATGCTACATAAAAAAGACGCATTTTGTCAAAAAGATGGATTTTATCTAACGGCTCACCTTCTTTTTTTAGTAAATCGCGAACCACGACTTCTATTTTCGGAGCATCTTTATTTTTTCTACCCATACTCCCAAGCACCACCACAGGAAATTCAAGGCCCTTAGATTGATGTATAGTTAAAAAAGAAACACGCCCCTTAGGAAAAGGATCATTCGCATCTTCGTATTCTGACTCCTGAAGCCTATAGAGAGAGAAACAAAAAGAAATGAAAAAAGAGCTGAGAAACCGATTATCTACTAATATCTCAGCTACAATAATCTGGCCATAGTGATCCATATATTCAGCAAGATACTGCGTAATAAGACCAAGGTTACACACTGGCCCCTCATCCTCTCCTTTTTCTGCAAGAGCATACATTGCTCTAAAATGTTTAAAACCATTTATTTGATAAAAAAGATCAAGAATATTCCAATCCAGTGCAGATGCTCGGTTAATAATATACCGGACATTAAAAGGCTTTCCTTGTTTTTCTCTTATTTCTATTATCTTCTCAAAGAATTTACTTGTAAGACTTCTGCGCGCACGATCTGATATACCAGACGTATTCGCAAGTACCCTTCGCATATCAAGATTAAATGAATCTTTCGGATCATACCTATGGCGTTTTGCACAAGCGTCAAGAAGTTCGTAATCTTTCTTTATGTATTCAAGTTCTTCGCGCTTATCACCAACAAATTTCTTTAACGCTGCGTCCTTAGATATGATTAATTCTGCAACTTCATCACAACGATCAAGCCATTCAATAAACTCTCTTGCATCTCTTCCTTTCACATCTTGCGAGAATTCTGGTCTTCCAATAATTTTTATAAAAAGCCCAAATACAGCTAAAGATTCTTCAACATCTAAAAACCGACCTGCCCTAGGAGCATACACCCTGATGTGCTTTTTTCCAAACTGTTCTTTAAGATCCTTTACCCGAGGATTATTTTTAAGATACGGAAATAAAAAAGCTACCTGATTATAATCCTGTATTTTATTCTCTTTCTTCAATTTTAAGATAAAATCAACAATACTCTCAGAAACTGTTTCAGAATCTGCTTGCACGGTAGCAACCACTGCCGGATCATCAGTCTTTCTATGGGCCTCAAGTTTTTTGTCCGCAATACGGTAATATTCATTTTTCTTCTTATCCTTGGCCCAGTCAATCTGCTTTATAAAATTTGCATAGAAAGTAACTATTTCTTCTCTGGATCTATAATTAATTCGCAAATTAACTTTTTTTGGTTTAAGTTTAAGATACTTTAAACATCTCTCTTCAAAGTCAACAAAGTTCTCCACTGTTGCGCCACGAAAACGATAGAGCGCCTGATCATCATCACCCACAACACAAAGATTTGCACCGCCTTTGGCCATGCTAAAAAATAATCGCTCCTGAACAGCGTTTGTATCCTGGTATTCATCAATTATAATATGTTTAAATACTTTACCCGATACTGGATTACCTTCAATAATACGAAGAGCTGCTTGTTGCAATAAGGAAAGGTCAACCATTTTCGCTACGGGTTGTTGTAGCGAATCGAGATAAAATTTATACATTTTAAGAAGCCGCTTAAGTATTTTATCTTTTGGACTATACTCCGTAGGATCAACGATTTCTTCGGACATCCTATTAAAAAACGAAATACAGCCAATTACTGCTCGATGCCGTGACATACCTGAATAAGTAAAAAATTCATTTATTTCATTATTTGCTTCTTCTGTATCTTGAAAACCGCCCGCGCTAATCATCTCATCCCAAAACCTACGTCTATAGATATGAAAATACTGTTGACTTTCACTAAGCACGACCGGAGCCCTCATGCGATGTTTTTCTTTAGAAAAACTTCTATCAGTAAGGATACGATGGCAATTGGAATGGATAGTGCCCAGGCACATCTTAGAAATATCATAAGGTTGATTTGTTTTGTTTGAGGCTAATCCAAGAAGTCCCTTTAGACCCTCACGAAGCTGATAAGCAGCTTTTTCAGTAAAAGTACTTAAATAAATCTCTTCCGGCTTAACGCCATGACAAACAATAAGATTAACCGCCCTCCACAGAAGAACACGTGTTTTACCAGATCCGGGGGCAGCCGTAATAAAAAGAGGATTTTCCCCGGTGTATAAAATAGCTTTCTCTTGCTCTTCGTTAGGCCTAAATCCTTTTTCTGCCCATAATTTTTTAAGAAGCACTTCATTAGTCATATAAAATAATCCTATGTATTTTTAGTCCAGATGTTTATTTAATCTTTACGAAACCGCCACTGACCACCAAATTTAAATGCCGGGACCTTTTTCCCGGCATGGCCTTCTAATAGTATATGGTTGTAATCTTAATGCTTTTGCGACTTCTTCAGCAGTATAGAACTCTATCTTTTTTTGCACTCGGACTCCTATTACATTTTGTTATATTGTAGCGCCAAAATCGCCCTTTGAATAGTATAAATATATCTCTTATATAACTTGCTATCTCTCGAACTGTATGGCCATATGTGTACTAACGAAAGGAGAGAATTATGGCTGAAGCTAATCTATCTCAGATAATGGCACTTGGAGAAAACTCACTCGGTGAACTCAAGACTAAATATGAAGAGTTATTCCCAGGGCAGAAAGCACCCTCCAATAACAAGGTATTTCTCTGGCGTAAGATTACCTACCGACTACAGGAGCTTGAATACGGCGGCATTTCTGCTGAAACCCAAAGTAAAATCCAGCAGCTAATCCAGCAATATGATCCAATCAATAACAAGGCCCTGAGACCTCATAACATCCCTGAAAACCAGCATAAAAAATCAGGCATTAGCCGGGACAAGAGACTTCCGATTCCCGGCACTGTAATTACTAAGGAGTACAAAGGAATTTCTCTTCAGGTTAAAGTATTGAAATCAGGTTTTGAATACAATAGTAAGGTATATAAGACTCTTACGGCTATTGCTAAAGAGGTAACCGGAGCGCATTGGAATGGTTACTTATTCTTCAACTTGTAGGAGAATGTCATGACAAATACAAAAGAAACTAAAAAACGAATCTACTGCGCAGTCTACTGCCGTAAATCAGTAGAAGAACGCGCAGAAGAAACTTTCGGATCCATTGAAAATCAGCACGAATCCATCCTAAGTTTCATTGCAAGCCATAAACACGAAGGTTGGGTAGCATTAGCCGAAAGATACGATGATAACGGGTTTACAGGCTCAAACACTAACCGCCCTTCTCTGCAGAAGCTAATCAATGATATTAAAGAAGGTAGGGTTAATATGGTAATTGTTTATAAATTAGACAGACTCAGCAGATCACTTGTGGATTTTGTGCAAATCCTTAAGTTTTTTGAAGAAAACAATGTGGCCTTTGCTTCAATTACTCAACCAATTGATACGAGCACCTCTACAGGCAAACTCATGCTACATATCTTGTCTTCCTTTGCCGAGTTTGAAAGAGAGCTGATCTCTGAGAGAACCCGCGATAAGATGGCTGCTGCGCGCAAGCGGGGCCAGTGGATGGGAGGCAGGCCTCCATTAGGCTATGATGTCGCGAAAGACTCGAAAAAACTGGTAGTTAACCAAGAAGATGCAAAACTAATCCATGAAATCTTTGATCTTTATCTTAAAGGCAACTCTCTGCTTAAGGTGGCGCAAATTATCAATGAAAAAGGCTACAGATCAAAACAGGCTACTGCAAAGAACGGCAGGAAATTTGGAGGAATTAAATTTGGTATTACACATATTCAGGCAATGATTACTAATGTTCTTTATCTTGGCAAAGTTTGCTATTCAGGCCAAATATATGACGGCCAACAAGAAGCCATTATCGATGAGGAAACATTCAAAAAAGCCCAAGAAAGGCTTAAAGAAAACCGTGTTGAGCGCAGAACTACAAAGAATATAGAATGCACTGGATTATTAACCCATTTACTGCACTGCAAGACCTGTGGCAAGTTTATGTTCCATACCTATACATTAAAGAATCAAACGCATAAATACCGCTACTATGTTTGCACAAGTGCCCAGAAACGCGGTTATAACTCGTGCCCAACAAAATCTGTTAATGCCCAAGCTATCGAAGACGCTACGGTTGATTGTTTAAAGAAAATCTTCATTGATAACCGCAAGAAGGGAGACCATCCCAATAAGCAAGAAGTCGAAGCAATCCTCTCTCCAATTTGGGATACACTTTATCCTGAAGAAAAACGGCGTATCCTAAAAGTAATAATCAAAGAGATTGATTATGACTCAACCAGTAAAAAACTGGGGCTTATGCTTAACGGCAGCGATACACGGCTTGAATTTGAAGTTGATTTAAAACAAGTACGACCTTTGAACAAATGGCACAAGGAAAAGGAAATTGAAAAAGAACCAAGAATAAAATGCAATCTAATCCTAGCCCACCAACTCCAGAAGCTAATTGATGAAGATAAAGTCACCGGCCCTAAACAAGCTGCTCAGTGGCTCAATATGATTGAGGTAAGGATCAATCAGATCATGAATATGCTTTTTCTATCTCCAATAATTCAAGAAGAGATAATCTGCTCCGATAACAAAGCCATATCTCTAATCCCCGAGTATAAACTACGCTCTGTAACCAATGAAGCAGATTGGAAAAAACAAACCCAAATGTGGCAAAACCTCCTCAAGATATCAGCTTAATTTCTCTCCCACCTGCATCCCATCTCTGTTAGTACTATCGAAGGATTCCTAGTTTAGGCCTTATATTTGTACTCTAATAACGCGGAATATCGACAATAAAGCCATAAACTAGACGATGTAAACTAAACCGCGATTCAGAGATAAAGAGATAGGCTGGGGAGATTAAATTGGCTGTTTCTAGCGAACCCGTAGCAGGATTAAAATTAAAAATTAACAACAGCAGAACAACAGAAAAAATAATGCCCTAACTCTTTGACACATCGACACATAAAAAATACCCTGACTAGTATTAGTAATCAGGGTTGTTTTTATCTCTCCATTTGAAATTTGAGAGATTTATGTGGTTGCCCCGCATGGACTCGAACCATGGTAGTCAGATCCAGAATCTGAAGTCCTACCGATTAGACGACAGGGCAGTAATGTAAAAAGTATATCTTGAATGAAAAACTAAATCAAGAGAATTGTTAGTTA